>Ga0209630_10000067_pt1 | contig 124469 bp, 96 predicted proteins | sample COG_01_FD_184745 | JGI IMG/M metagenome (GOLD analysis project Ga0209630, IMG submission 184745) | Pelagic Microbial community sample from North Sea - COGITO 998_met_01 (SPAdes) (version 2) | ecosystem: Environmental > Aquatic > Marine > Neritic zone/Coastal water | place: Helgoland, sampling...
TAAGAAGAGTTTTGGATCGTACCACCTGATTCAGGTGAAGGGAGGTGAGGGGTGCCTGAGTAAACACGGATAGAACCTATCGCTCCTTTACGTGAAGCTTTGTAGGGTAAGTCTTGGCCGGTACCGGCTCCCGAGTCGTATGGCGCGTACATATTATATCCGTATGCAAGGGCCATAAAGTAGTAAGTACGGTAGTTTACCAGCTTATTGTCACCTTGTGCAAAAACATCTGTAGTCACTCTAAAACTGTGAGAAATTCCTTCATTTTCTCCGTTAACCATTAAATTTGGAACAGGAACAGGGATAATTTCATCCTCTTCGTAGTTGAAGATTACATCGATGTCATCGGCAACATCACATTGGTAGATTAATCGAGCCATTTCCACATTGGCAAGATCTGCTGCAGAAACAGTGTTGTCTGCAAGTTGATAGATTTGGTATCCTTGGAATGTGTATGATCGTGTAAGACTATCGTACTCTTCTCCATCAATATTCAATTTTGGAATACCTGGATCGAATTGTACATATTCTTCGTGGAAGTTGTTTGAAAGGGAGTTTTCATTAGAAAGGTAAAGAATCAACTCATTCTCCAATTCTTGGATTGCAACATCAGGCGCGTCAGGGCCGCTCACGATTTCGAAACAGTTGTCAAATAAGGCTTGTGCTTTATCATCAGCCTGTCTCATCAAGCTTACACTTTGTTCTGGATCTCCATTGGTTCCTCTAGCCCAAACAACACCCATTGTAATATTGTTGTAATCACCTGGCTCAAGGGTAAAAGGTCCTGCAGATTGAATAAACCTACGGTCAGCCGGAGGATTTCCTTCACCTACTTCGGACCAATAGTCGATATCAACACCTTGAGTACCCCAGTTATATGGGTCCGTGTCTCCAGGGAACATATATTGAGCTTGGATGTCAGATTGAGTTGTCCCATCACCCCCCGGTGACATTGTTTGGCCATTTAGCCAAATACCATTCATATAGTTGTAGTAATGAAGAGGTGTTGAAGGCTCTCCATTTAAATTACTCCCGCTGTTATTGTAGTAAACAAAGCGGCGCATTCCAAATCTTTCATTATCGATCACTCCATCTCCATATCCTATACCAATTCCTTCATAAGGAATCCCTAATGAATCAACAGCGTCAGAGAAGTTCGTAGTTAGTGGGTTGTCAATTTCATCGGCATCCTGATATGGACCTTCGAAGAAATCGATACCAACAGCAGGAGGATTTTCCAGATAACCAGCAGAACTAGATGAAGTCTCATCGTAAGCGTCACCATTATAAGCGTATCCAAGACCTCTTTGTACATCACAACCCACGTAATCGTCAGTAGCAGTTCCCACATCTGCATCAACCCAAACTCCAAAGTATGTATCCCCTAAAGTCTGTGTGCCTTGGTTAATAAGAACATAATTATGGAATGTCATATTGTTCACCTCGTCATTCGTTGAAAACTGGAATGTTTGAGAGCGAATTTCCATACCGATAGGTTCACCTTGCGACTCAGAGTGAACATTTCCTTTATCGTTAAATATCCAATAAAAATTTCGGTCTCCATAAAGAGGTACGATATCTTCCCTTAAACGTCTCCCACAATCTATCTCAGATACAAAATCATACCAAGGATAATCACCTTGTGAAGGATCATAGAATCCATTCCCATCATAATCCTTGAAAGGAGCAAGATAGAAATCTTGATTAAGCGCTGTGTTACCGTGAGCTGGATAATCGAAGAAATAGGAAGGAATGGAGTATCCATCAGGGAATTCTTCATCAGATGTTCCAGTTTTTAGTGCATCAAAGTACGATCTATGAAGTTGAGCGTCAGATCTAGTTGAAACGAAGAAATCATCGTATTGTTGGCACGTAGAAGCATCAATTTCTGCAGATCCATCTATCGTTAAAGGCCCTGTCCAGTAATCATTACCTCTGTTCCGAAATGTAAGGGCAGCTAATTTTAATTGTTGATCTGGTGAAATCCCACCCATCCAAAGAGCTCCAGCGTATAAAGAACTCACACCTCCACCTTTAGGCACTTCATAAGAAGCTGAAGACGTTGCTCGATCTTGCCAAAGTGATCCACCGGTTTCAATAAGCGCTCTTACGTTGTTCCACTCAATATTTCTGAGCGCGGTAGCTGGAGCACAAGCAGCTGAACGTAATTGTGGTTGAACAACAGAACCGTTATTGTTAGAGTTGTCTGTAGCTCCTGGGCCACCATTCCCTACATATTTATATGCAAATAATGGTTGTGCTATTAGTACAACAGCGAATATGGAAAGAATACGTTTCATAATTTTATTACTATGCAACATTAAAAGTCAAATTTCACACCTAAACGAATTGTACGCGGAACACCTAAGTTAAAAGGGTTATTTGTATACATCTGGTAGTAGTTTCTAAAAGAGTCTGGATTCGTTTGGCTTTGAATTAAAGGTTGGTATTGAGCAGCAGCAAGATATCCATCGTCATTACTCACACCTGTAAATCTATACACAGAATTGATATTTTGAGAGTTCAATATGTTACCTATCCACAAATAAACATTAAGGTTAACGGATTTTGCAGCTTCTCCTTCTCCTCCAAAGTTTAACGTAAAGTTCTTATCGATATTCATGTCCATATTGAACTGCCACGGAAGGCGGGAACCGTTAATAGAGCCTTCAGTTGAGGGGCTTATTTCACCTGTTATTGGTGTTGCAATTGTTGACGCCGTGTATGGTGTTCCAGATCCGAGGTTTGCAATTAGATTGAATCCCATTTCAGAGAATAGCTGTCTTTCTTTTCCACCTATGAAAGCAATTGGACCGTTATAGTTTTCACCAGCACCATACCTGTAATCTATGTTGGTAACAATTCTATGACGTTGGTCATAAGTAAGTGGATTTATAGATCTCAGATTTGGAAGTCCAGCATTAATGAGGGCGAGTGCTGTCTCTGTGGTTGATCCAGTTCCATCAGCGAATTGCAACGTATAGTTAGCATTAATTCTAACGTTACCAGTACGACGCATATCATAACCCATTGTGAATCCTTTCACTGTACCGAAGTCAAGATTTCCAAATGCTCTATATGGACGTGGATATGCTCCAGTGAAATTTCTCACCTGAATCATATCACGCATTTCCTTATAGTATGCAGAAATTTTAAGACTAGAAGTCTTTGAAAGTACTTGCTGGAACCCCAATTCGTAATCAATCGTCTTTTCCGGCTTTAAATCTGGATTTGAAATCAACTCATTGCGGCTTTCAATAAATAAGTAATCAATAGGTGAAAAACGGTTATTTGAAGTAGGTCTCTGTGTTAGTACATCATAATGAGCAAAGAAAACAGCTTCATCTGAGATGTTAAATGAGAATGAAATACGCGGCATAATGTTTACCGCAGGAACGAAATCTTTAAAAGCGCTTCCATTTAACTCTGCTTCAGGACCTTCAACTAGCCAAGGTGCAGGATATGGCTCATTTACAGCGAGAATGTCTGGATCAGTAATTTCAGTTCCTACTGAATTATACCAAGTATCTCCATCACGGTAACCAACAATAGCATTAGGGTTCTCTAAATCATCAACATAAACAATGAAGTCATCTTGGATGTTTGAAGGAATGATAACTTCACCATCTATTTCACTTGCAATTAATTCACTTGCTACATCACCCAGAGTATATGCATCTGCGATAACATAGGGATCTTTTAGCACTTTTTGGTTAGCGTCAAATCGATCAATACGTACACCTAAATTGAAGATGATATCATCAAATGTGAATTTATCCATAATATATCCTGATATATATATAGGTTCATAGGCTCCGATAGGCCTTGTATTGAATCCTTCTTCATTTGTATCATTAAAGAAGTCTTCAATGGTAGGTCTTCCAGAAAGTTTATTCCCGTATGGATCATACCCAGAGTAATTTACGAGGTTACTTCCCTGATTAAGTAGGTCGTCCGCTCCAAACATATCTAGCGTGAAGAAGTCAGGATCAATTCCGTCAATATTGATGAGATCGTTGCCAAATGGATTAAGTTCTAAAGCGCGTCTAAGGTTTCTGTCGAATAGAAATTGATTGTCACCAATCAACCTTCCATAAGTAACGTAGTATTCGGTTCCTATGTTCGTGATCGTAGAATCATTAAAATTTAACTCCTTGATATGTGAGTTAGTAAGTAAGCGGCCAAGGGTCCAAAGTTCTGTTGGAGCTAGAGAGAAAAAAGCATCTTTCCGTTGCTCGTACTCAAATCCCATCTGAAGAGCGTGGTCGCCAATGTCAGCAGAACCAGCAGCGCTTACACGGAATTGAGTATTGTTAGAGGTATAGTATGAACCACTTTGAGTGCCTAAATAGCTATATAAGTTATAGGTTTCTGCCGGATTTTGACCATTTAACAAAGCATTTCCATTTTGAACTTCTAGAAGACTTTCGTAAGGCCCGTCTTCAAATGGGTTATATGGCTTTTGTTCAAAAAGCGAGAAATATTGATTGTTTATAGCAGAAAGTTCCGGATTGAATTGAGAAGCCTCGAATGTTACGAGAGTGTCTTCCCAACCGTTGTGAACGAATCTACCTGTTATTGGATTATAATCGTAAGAATTTCTATTGTACACATTAAACGTTCCTACGTGACCATATTTAAAGAAGTCGTCACGGTGGTTTGCATCCTGTGAATTAAAATAGCTTTGGCTGTAATCAACCATTATCTGGTAGAAAACATTATTTAGGTTGCTTGCGTTTTCACCTTGCTCGTTAACGAAACGTTGGCTGAACTTAGCATATGCCCTCCAATCGTAGCTAGTGCTGAGAGCATTGTTGTCCCAATTCATTAGAGATCCTGAGTAACTAAAGTTGTTAGTGCGCCCTCCTGTGACAGTTCCTCCAAAAGTTAATGTGGTTGTTTCATTTGTGTTAATGTCAAATTTAGCTACGATATTCGCACTTGTTGTCCCGACATTCATACGTGTATCAACTTTTGTAAAATCATCCTCGGATAGGAAGTCAGCATTATAAAGCGCCCCATTTATTACTCCTGAAGCGCTCACGTTCTGTCTTAGAGGATTTGCGATAAGTGAGTCACGAGCTGCATCTGTAATTCTGTAAACTCCGCCGAATGTTGGACGTGGATCCTTTTGATATGTGATGTTACCAGCTAAAAATAGACCCAATAGAGGATCTGTCTTTTCACCGTTCTCATCCTTTCGGAAAAGAATTGGACCAGAAGCAACTCCCTCAGCGAGGTTGTAACCAAATTTATCTAAACCAATAGCGGTTTCCCCCATTGGAACCCCTGATGTGATAACCTCTCCGCCACCAAACCAATTGCGGCTTGAAGAACGAAGTGAGATATTGATAACACCACCGGTAGCATCTCCTATATTCGCAGGTATTCCTCCTGTCACAACCTGTACTTCTTCAATGGCAGATTTTGGAAGAGCAGATGATCCGCGCACTTTAATTCCATCGATGTATATCCAAGTAGAAGAACTTCGTGCTCCACGGATTGAGATACCACCACCAGTACCCGCAGTACTAGCCCCAGCAACAGTTGTAGCTATTGAAGTAGCTGAACGACCAGGTAGTTTATCAATATCTTCTCTACTCACAGTACCACCTGAAGCACCACCATCTTTATCGATTAGAGGAACAGCATATTCAACTACCTCAGCTTCTTGTACCATAACTCCAGCAGAGATTTCGGCATTGACAAAATGTATTTTGTTAGCATTGATTTTGACTCCTGTGATTTTCTTAGGCTGGTACCCAACGAAACTTAAAAGCACCTCATAGGTACCTGGAGAAATAGGCTTTATGGTGTATTCACCATCAAAATTTGTGTTTGTACCAGCAACCTGGTTCCCGTTGAGAAATAGTACGACACTAGCAAAGGGTAAAGGTTCTCCAGTGTCGAAATCACTGATTTTTCCTTTCAATGTGCCAGAGCCGACTTGGGCAAGACCAGTGCTTGCGAAAAGCAAAATGGCAAAAATAAATGTGGTAAACCGAATCATTCGCAGTTGTATTACAGGCAGTTCAATAGAAGGGGTAAATATAAGGTTTTATTCATGGATGTGAAAAAATGTGAAATGCTAATTTCAACTACTTTGTTTTCAGTATAATTAGACTTGATGTCATGATAAAATCTTCTTTTAAATCACAGTTTTGATTGTATATATCGTCTGTTTTTTAGTTGGGGTTTCAAGATAAATATTCGTATTGTTTCACCACAAGTTGCAAACAACTCCTTTTTTAAGAGCCGGTGTTTTCAGATGATGAGATATTGTAGCTCCCATATCAGCAAATGTTGTTAAAAACCCCAAGTTTTTTGAAGACACTTTTTTAGAGTAGAAAAGTGCCGGTACATGTTCTCTCGTATGATCTGTCCCCTTCCAAGTTGGATCACAGCCATGGTCTGCTGTTATAAGTAGTAAGTCATTGTCACCTGTGAGTTTTAGAATTTCAGGAAGTCTCTTATCAAACTCTTCTATTGCATTTGCATAACCAGAAACATCTCTTCTATGTCCAAATTTACTGTCGAAATCTACAAGATTGGCGAAAATCAATCCCTCATGAACAACCTTCATTTGGTCTAAGATTTGGTTGATTATTTCATCGTTGTTTGGTGCTTTGACGCTTTTAGAAATTCCTTTACTAGCAAAGATGTCGCTAATTTTACCAATGGATATAACTGGAAGTCCTGCTTCGGAAACATGATCGAGTAATGTGGGCTTATGAGGTGGGGTCGTAAGGTCGATACGGTTCGATGTACGGAAGAAATTTGAGGCGGAATCACCTAGAAATGGTCTTGCGATTACTCTACCAATATTCAGGAGGTCAATTGTTTTCCGTACAATTTTACACAAGTCATATAGTTTTTCTAAGCCAAACGTTTTTTCATGAGCTGCAATTTGAAAAACAGAATCAGAAGATGTGTAGAATATTGGCTTGCCTGTTTTCATATGTTCCTCACCGAAATCTACGAGAACCTTTGTTCCGGAAGCGTGACAATTGGCAAGGCAACCAGGAATGTTTGCCTTTGAAATTATTTCTTCAAGTAGGCTTTTGGGGAAACAGTTGGGCGTGTTAGGAAACACCCCCCAATCGAATAGGACTGGTAAGCCACATATTTCCCAATGCCCTGATGGTGTATCCTTTCCAGATGAGATTTCTTGGGCATAGCCAAATACGCCATCAATTACATTTGATTTACAAGAATGTGGTAGGGGTTTTCCTCTGCTTTCTTTTGCGGCTTCAGCGAGGCCTAATCTTGCTAAGTTGGGAATGTGTAACGGTCCTGATTGGGATCGGCAACTGCCATTTGCTTTTCCAGCAGCGCACAATTCTGCGATATGACCTAATGTGTCAGCCCCTTCATCGCCATAGTGAACTGCATCTTTGCTGGAGCCTATCCCTAAGGAGTCAAGAACAATAATGATGGCACGTTGTTTTTGATTTGGTCTTCTTACCTCCATTAATTATTCTAGTTAAACGCTTAGAATCTGATACGTAAGAGGTGCTTCAAGGGATGTTTCACCAATCACTACTGATTTTGATACTCTTTTCTGAAGCATTTCATAATCCGAATTACTTCTTACATGTGCCATGGCAATTGGTTCTCCTTTTGAAATGTGATCTCCAATTTGAGCAAATTCTGTAAGGCCCACAGAGTGGTCAATTAAATCGGTAGACTTTACCCGCCCAGCTTTAATAGCTACCATACTAAGGCCTATTTCTCTTACATCCATAGCGTTTATAACTCCGGATTTCTCAGCAACAATAGGTTTTGAAATCGACGTTGCTGCAAGATGTTTGTGAGGGGAAGTGATTAAATCATTGGGACCTCCCAATGTGCTCACCATCATTTCGAATACTTCTGCTGCAGAACCATCTACAAGCGCTTTTTCTGCTTTCGCAAATCCAGATTTAAGATCAGAAGTAATGCCACTTATTTCAAGCATATGCGCTGCAAGGTCTAATGTGATTTTTAACAACCTTTTATCAGCTTTAGATGGATTAGTGAGAAACTCAATGCATTCGTGCATCTCAACTGAATTGCCTACAGTTGTCCCTAGCACTTGATTCATATCTGTGATTAAGCACCGGGTTGGGACTCCTGCATTAGAAGCTACAGTTGCAATACTTTTTGCAACCTCTTGGGCCATTTCGTAAGTGGCGCTAAATGCTCCGTTTCCGGTTTTCACATCCATGATTAAAGCATCTAAACCAGAGGCTAATTTTTTAGATAAAATTGAAGCAGTAATCATATCTACAGATTCTATTGTAGCTGTAATATCTCTGATCGAGTAGAACCTTTGATCTGCTGGAGCTAATCGTGCAGTTTGGCCTATGATAGCGCACCCCACAGTTTTAACCGTTTGCCTAAAAAGGTCGTAATCTGGTATAGCGTTGTAACCTGGAATGCTCTCGAGCTTATCTAAAGTTCCACCTGTGTGACCTAACCCTCTACCAGAAATCATAGGGACATATCCACCGCAAGCGGCAACAATAGGAGCAAGCATCAGACTCACCTTATCTCCAACACCTCCAGTAGAGTGCTTGTCAACTACTGGACCGTTTAAGTCAAGATCACTCCAAGAAAGAATATCCCCAGAGTTCATCATATTCAGTGTTAAACTGACTCTCTCCTCCATGTTTAAACCTTTTAAATAAACAGCCATCGCAAAGGCAGCAAGCTGAGAATCGGTAAAACTCATGTCAGTCATACCCTTAACAATAAATTCTATTTCAGAATTTGTAAGTGTTTTACCATCGCGTTTCTTGCGAATTAACTCCTGAGGTAAATATTTCAATAATGCCATCAATCAATCTCCATATGGGGTCCATATATTCTTAACCTGAGTTGCCTGTCTTATAAACTCTACTCCTTCACACTCCTGAGTTTTTAACCAATTTCTATCGTTATTGTCATGGCACCATGTGCGTTTCAAGTTTTCAGCGCTTAGGGTTTCAATCTCTTTAATCACCTCTTTATTTGCCCAAGCCCAAACCGACCCCACTTCACCGTGCCCAGCTAAATGAGGAGCCAACTCTTTAATATCTCCTGCTATGATATTAATCACCCCGCCCGGTATATCAGAAGTCTCCATGACTGACACCAACTCAAACACAATGTTTGAGTGACGCTCTCCAGCGACAATAACCACGCAGTTTCCCATTGCAATAGCAGGAGCGATTAAGGAAATAGCATTTAGCAACGGTTGTTCTTCAGGAGCGATTACTCCTATCACACCTATTGCTTCAGGAAGAGCAAGCGTAACTCCTCTATATGGTGCGTTATGAGCAGCTCCATCATATTTGTCCGCCCAAGCGGCATAGCTAAACAGACGTGATATTGTCTCGTCAAATTCGGATGTAGCTTCTTTTTTAGAGCTGCCACAACTTGTTTGAAGGTGTGTAATAAATTCATCTTTTCTATTTGATAAATTCTCCGCAAAAAAGTAAAGTATTTGGGCTTTTAAGTGTCCGGATTTACCACTCCAGCTTTCAGCTTTTTTTGCCGCACTTACAGCATTTCTAATATCTTTTCTATTTCCCAAGCCAACAAAAGCGGCAGTACTGCCATCAGCATTGAGAACCTTAGAGCTGTTTCCTCCATCAGGTCTTGTTTGCTTTCCTCCGATGTAAAACTTGAGCGTTTTGTCTATGTCTTGTTTTGAAGCTAAGCCGTTAGGACTAACAGGTGAAATAGAACTGTTGTATTCAGATTTTACTGGTTTAAGGTATTCAAAAAGCCCCTCTTTTCCACCCTCTCTTCCATAACCGGATTCTTTCACTCCACCAAATCCACAGGATGCATCAAATTTATTGTGGCAGTTAATCCAAACCACTCCTGCAATAAGTCCCGGAGCAACATGCATAGCACGATTTATATTCTCACTCCAGACACTTGCCGCAAGACCATATCTTGTATTGTTTGCCAGTTGAATAGCCTCCTCCTGTGTTCTAAAGCTACTTACAACAAGCACGGGCCCGAAAATTTCCTCCTGCACTAAAGGGTGAGAAGAGTCTATATCTGTAATAAGACTCGGCGGATAGTAATTGCATGTCGAATCAGGTTTTTCATGTGAAAATAATACACCCCCACTTTTCAATCCTTCTTTCACCATTTTTGAAATCTCAGAAAACTGTTGTGAACTCACTAACGATCCAACATCTATAGATTTATCTAATGGAGTTCCAAACCTTAAATTGGCCATTCTAGCCTTTAGCTTTTTTACGAGTGTTTCTTCGGTACTAGCTTGAACTAAAAGTCTTGAGCCAGCACAACAAACCTCACCTTGATTATACCAGATAGCATCAACCACCCCTTCTACAACAGAATCTAAATCAGCATCTTCGAAAACCACGAAAGCGGACTTACCACCAAGTTCTAGCGTGAGTTTTTTTCCTTGGCCTGCGGTCGATTTACGTATAGCGCGACCCACAGATGTGGAACCTGTGAAAGCAACTTTATTTACATCTGGATGTGCTGCTAAAGCAGCTCCAGTTTCTCCTGCACCATTGATGATGTTTATGACACCCGCAGGAACTCCGGCCTCTTCACAAAGCTCCGCAAAAAACATTGCTGTAAGTGGAGTGTTTTCCGCTGGCTTCAATACAATGGCATTTCCCATTGCTAACGCTGGCGAAATTTTCCATGCCAGCATTAAGAAAGGGAAGTTCCAAGGAATTATTTGGGCAACGACTCCTACGGGTTCGGAGTTTTTTAATTCTGACTTTTGAAGCTGAGCCCAACCTGCATGGTAGTAAAAATGTCTTACCGCAAGTGGAATATCAGCATCTCTTGACTCGCGAATAGGCTTGCCATTGTCTAAGGTCTCTAAAACAGAAATGACCCGTGCATTTTTTTGAATAAGTCTAGCCAAAGCATATAGGACTTTTGCCCTAGAGTGACCACCAGATTTATACCATTTTTCCTGGGCTTCACCTGCAGACTTAACGGCAAGATCGATCAGTTTTTTGTCAGCAATCTCGATGTGAGCTAAAGTGCTATTGTCGGCGGGATTTATGACATTTATTGTCTCAGCATCCTTTTTTGAAATCAATTTCCCACCAATAAATTGGCCAAATGTATTGTTGTTTTTTCTAAGCCATTGCATGGCTTCTTTATCGCTCTCTAGCGCCTTGCTATACTCTAGTTTGTCGAATGATTTATCTAATTTCATAATCTATTGCTAAAAGTTAAGATATTGGATGTCTATAGTCTGCAGAATAAAATCCACTTGTAAAATGATCAAGTTGTCTTTCAATATCCCCTAAAAGACTTGAAGCTCCGAATCTAAATAGATCAGGCTCAAGCCATCTTCGCCCTAATTCTTCCTGCATTAAAGTCATAAATTGTAATGCCGTCTTGGTGTCACTAATTCCGCCCGCCGGCTTGAACCCAATTTTATAGCCGGTTTTTTCGTGATAATCTCGGATCATTCTCACCATGACTAAACTCACAGGGAGCGTAGCGTTAGTAGGTTCTTTTCCAGTAGATGTTTTAATAAAATCCGCGCCAGCCATCATGCAAACCTGTGCTGCCTTTGCTATATTTGTTAGGTTACCCAACTCACCTGTTGCGAGTATTGTCTTCAGGTGAGCATCTCCACAAGCCTCTCTAAATGATTTAACCTCTTCATAAAGAGCTTTCCAATTGCCTTCAAGAACGTGGCGACGTGATATAACAATATCAATTTCATCAGCTCCGGCAGCAACAGAATATTTTATTTCTTCTATTCTAAGCGGAAGTGGGGATAGTCCTGCTGGGAATCCTGTAGAAACTGCAGCCAAATGAACACCAGAAGATTTTAATTGCTTTGAGGCTTCACTTAACATCTCATGATAAACACAAACTGCCGCTGTTTTTATGTTTAAAGAGTCAATTGAAAGCCTAGATTTTAAAACGCTATTTATAGGATTTATTGCTTTGCGACAAAGTCTGCGTACTCTCGCATTCGTGTCATCACCTGAGAGTGTTGTAAGATCAATTAAAGTTAAGACCTTTAAAAGCCAAGCGGCTTGCTTGTCTTTTTTTATACTACGTCTCTTAGCGTATTCAGCACATCTCTGTTCAACTGAACTGCGATTAATTTTAATATCGCAGAATAGTTCTAGTTGAAAATCTACACCAGGATTTCTTTCTAATTTTTCAATCTTCATTAGAAAATGATTTTAAGTAAGAACTAAGTATTAAGGTTACAGATTGCTCAGCTTGCTTTGCGATAAGCAGGGTTTGTTCATGAGAAAGCGTAACATCACCTATTCCAGCAGCATAATTTGTTAAGATAGACAGTGCACATAATGGAATCCGAGCATATCGAGCTACGATAACCTCCGGCACAGTTGACATTCCAACGGCATCTGCACCGAGAATTCCGAGTGCATTAATCTCAGCTGGCGTCTCAAATTGAGGGCCGCACCACCAAGCATATACACCTTCTGTTATATTAATATTATTCTCGTCAGCTGCTGAGCGCATTTTATCGGAGAGCTTAGCGTTATATGCATCACACATATCGACGAATCTGTCGTTGCCTATTTCTCCAAAAAGAGGTGATACTCCTGTCATATTTATGTGATCTGTGATCAGCATTAAATCACCTGGGTTTACGTTTTTATTTATCGCTCCAGCTGCATTTGTTAAAACGAGAGATTCACAGCCGATTTCTTTTAATGTTCTAATGGCGACAGACATTGCATCAGCTTTTCCATGCTCGTAATAATGAGCTCGTCCTTGTAGTATCGCTACTTTTGTGCCTTCAATATATCCTAAGATCAATTGTCCGGCATGACCGCCTACTCCAGCTTTTGGAAATCCGGACAAATCTTCAAATGAAATTTTTGAGGTAACTTCAACCTGCTGTGCGAAGGATCCTAATCCGGATCCTAATATTAACCCCACTTTTGGAATAAATCCAGAAGACTTAAGTTTAATTATGTTCGCACAGAATGAAACATGATTAATCATACAAAGCCCAAGTTAACACAGAAATCAATCTCTGTGTCCGACCTTGAGCAAGTTATTAACTTCAATAAGTGACTCCACAGGAAGTTTACATGAGCCCTCTTGGCAAATAAAAAATCTGGTAGATAATTTATCTGTATTCGAAGATGGATATTTCCCTTTCAAAAACTCGGGTTGACCAGGTAAATCAATGCCGCCTGCTAAGATGATTTGAGGATAATATTTTAAATCTATTTTTTTTCTTGTATTGTTTATTTTCTCAGGGATACTTTCAGAAATAGCGACTTCATAAAAGGGTAATGTGCGCTTCAGTAAAACCTGAGCCCAGTTTGTAGACCTTCTTATATTATTGCTGTTTTCCCAAGCTGAAAGTAACATTCTATCTGAGTACTCGATCCAATTAAATTTTGAATCATATCTACCCAACCGGAAAAGGTTGTCTGCCATAGTTGAATTTGAAGACGGGATCACGCTGTCGTCATTTTCTTGTTTTTTTGCAAAAAGCTCTTTTTCCTCATTTGAGGTATACCAAAATACACCTGTTTTTGTATCGTAAAATTTATCAAAACTGATGAGCATTAATTCCCTTGCTTCAATTAACCATTTGGGATGAAAAGTAGCTTCATACATATCTATACAAGCTGCAATTGTAAAGGCATAATCCTCTAAAAAGGCATTGATATGTGCTCCGTCTTTTTCATGATAAACATGAAATAGTGAACCGTCAGCTTTTCGAGTTTTCAAAATAAAATCTAATGCTTTTTCCGCTCTATTGAGGTGCTTTTCATTGCCAAAAGTTCTGTACGCATCGCACAATCCACTAACTGTGAGAGCTGTCCAAGAAATTAAAACTTTATCGTCTAATCCAGGTTTAATCCTTGGAACGTGACTCTTTTTACCTAAAGCGTTTTTTCCATCTCTGTAGTTGGATAAAACCTGATTAATGATATTAAGCCTATCACGAAATTCTTGAGCACTCAACCCGACAGCATCTGCGAGATTTTCGTCACTTTCCCAACGCATTAAAACACTGTTATGGTGTTCCCAATAAGATTTGCCATGAATGTCATAGGCAGTTAATGCAATCTTTAAATCCTCAGGTGTGAGAGCAAGAGCTAACTCATCCTCATCCCAAACATAATACTTGCCTTCAACCCCATCACTGTCAGCATCTAAGGCGCTGCGAAATCCTCCAGAAGGATCATCAAGCTCTTGATTTATAAAATCGACGATCCCTAGAGCCACGTCTTTATATCTCTCTTCAGAAAAGACTCTAAAGGCATTAGAATAGGTGGTTAAAAGCTGTCCGTTGTCATACAGCATTTTTTCAAAATGAGGTATTTTCCAATCTGCATCAGTGCTATACCGAGCAAACCCACCACCAGCCTGATCATAGATCCCACCTCTTTCCATATTGTCCAAAGTAAGCTTCACTTGAGCAAGGGCATCCTTGTCATTTCTAACTGTTCCATAATGTAAAAGGAAATCTAAATTAGTCGGAATTGGAAACTTAGGGGCTCCTTTTGAAAGGCCTTTATCCCTGTCCCAAGACCTCTTCCAGTTATCTACTTTCGCATCTATTTCAGCTCCGAATTTATTTCTCTCACTTTTAGACCAAACAAACCCAGCAGCATCCTTCGCTAAACCTTCAATTGGAGCAATAAGTAAATCAGAAGATGCTACCCCTTCTGAGAGCTGAGCAGCATATTGATCTAATTTTTGAATATCATTATCCTTGATCTTTACAATACTTTGAAGTCTTTCAATAAATGTTGTTCTGGGAAAATAAGTGCCACCAAACACAGGTCTGCCATCAGGAAGAGCCACGCAATTCAATGGCCAGCCTCCTCTTCCTGTCATCAACTGCACAGCATTCATATACACTGCATCAACATCAGGCCTTTCTTCTCGATCGACCTTAACACTCACAAAGTGTTCATTGATATAATCTGCAGCCTCTTCATTCTCGAAAGTTTCGTGTTCCATAACATGGCACCAATGGCAAGCGCTATAGCCAACACTTATAAAGACAAGCTTCCCTTCTTTCTCAGCTTTCTCAAAAGCCTCATCTCCCCATGCCATCCAATCAACTGGATTATGGGCATGTTGTTGTAAATATGGACTTGATGAGTTTATTAGCTTGTTAGTATGTTTAAACAAAGTAGTGTCACTCATAGGAGCCATAGAATTTGAACACGAACTGCAAGCTGAAAAGGCAGTAAATGCGAATATAAAAGATGATAAACGCATTGAAATATTGAGGGTCTTATTTAACTCGGCGCAGAATATATCTGGTGCAGTAAATACCTGCGGAACCTCCGTCAGTAGGAGATTGAACACCTGTATTCGAAAATGCAAGTTCCCAACCTTCATTGCTGAGGTCATTTAATTTAGAGACCACGTCTTGATCATTTTCAAAGATGTTCTCCATCTTAATTCCCATCATAGAATATAGGTTTTTTATTTTCTGTTCATCGAGTTCTCCATCTCCTCCATCGATAAGCATTCTGCTACGCCCTGCACCTCCAGGAACAATAGATTCAATAGTAGTAAATGCCATGTATTCATACGAAGGCGAAGGGGTGTTGAAAGCGAAAATTGAGACAATCATTGCAATCGACAGACTTAAAACAAATATTTGATTTTTCATAATCTAAAGTTAGTAAAAATTACACAAAATAAAGAATATGCATCACTACATTTGCGCCATAAATCTTATCCCTATGCCACTAAAAGTTACCGATCCTGAAATTTCTTTTCTCATTAATAGTGAGGCTCAGCGACAAATAGAGGGAGCAGAACTTATCGCTTCAGAAAACTTTACAAGCGATAGCGTAATGCAAGCTCAAGGATCCATCCTTACAAATAAGTATGCTGAGGGATTGCCGAAGAGGCGATATTACGGCGGCTGTGAGTTCGTTGATGGAGTTGAACAACTAGCGATTGATAGAATTTGTGAACTGTTTGGTGCTGTTTGGGCTAACGTACAACCACATTCAGGAGCATCAGCAAATGCCGCAGTTATGCTCGCATGTCTTTCTCCTGGTGATACGATTCTTGGTTTTGATCTTTCTCATGGTGGTCACCTCACTCACGGATCTTCTGTAAATTATAGCGGCAAGCTTTATAACCCTGTTTTTTATGGAGTTGATGAGAAGACAGGTAGAGTGGATATGAATCAGGTAGCAGAGGTGGCAGAACGCGAACAACCTAAAATGATTATTTGTGGAGCCTCAGCTTATGCCCGTGATTGGGATTACGCCAAATTCCGTGAAATTGCCGATAGCACAGGAGCCATCTTACTCGCAGATATTTCACATCCGGCCGGTCTCATTGCTGCGAAATTACTTGCAGATCCTATGCCTCACTGTCACGTTGTGACAACGACCACCCACAAAACCTTGCGTGGACCGCGAGGCGGAGTGATTATGATGGGCCAAGACTTTCCAAATCCTTGGGGACGCAAAACAATGAAAGGTATTGTACGCCCTATGTCATCTTTACTCGATAGCGGAGTTTTTCCTGGAATGCAAGGCGGTCCACTCGAACATGTAATAGCAGCAAAAGCTGTTGCTTTTGGCGAAGCTCTAAATCCATCATATCGTGAGTATTGTATTCAGGTTGTGAAAAATGCCCAAGCCATGGCTTCAGCTTTTGTTTCTCGAGGCTATCACCTTATTTCTGGAGGAACAGACAATCACCTGATGCTTATCGACCTTCGCAACAAGGACATCACTGGTAAATCAGCTGAAATTGCTTTAGGAAAAGCTGAAATTACCGTGAATAAAAACATGGTTCCATTCGATACTCGTTCACCTTTTGTGACTTCAGGAATGCGTGTTGGCACTCCTGCCGTTACGACCCGTGGACTTGTGGAATCGGATATGGAACAACTCGTTGCTTGGATGGACGAGGCTATTATGAACCATGAAGACGAGTCGGTTCTTGCGAAAATTGGTAACGAGGTAAAGGCTAAGATGTCAACTTTCCCCCTTGTTAGTTAAAAAGGTTAGTTAAAAAGGTTAGTTAAAAAGGTTAGTTAAAAAGGTTAGTTAAAAAGGTTAGTTATAATTGAGGTTTAATTCTCCTTGCTGGAAGGTCCTCATTCCCGCCATCGTCTAATGGATTAAATTCCCCATCAGGTAAACCTAAAAGGGTGATTCTAGTCACCTTTCCTTTTGAGAATAGCATTTGGATTTGGGAACAAGTAGCTCTGTTTAAACGAATGTCATCCAAATCATCTATTGAGTAATAATTTGCTCTTCCGTTGCCTATTATATCAACACTTGAAAGTTTCCCCTTCGAAAAATGCGCGAACAAATCACGGCCTGATATTACGTGATCTAGAGAGTCATTTGCCGGACTTAAGACATTTGCATCCCCCATCAATTGCATGCTGGTTGGCCTATTTTCCTTTAGGTTCATTTTTACCGTGTCTCCAGTCATTTCATCTTCTTCAGACCAAACTACAGGTTTTCCCAACAGCCACATTTCATCAACACTCCTATCCCAAGAAAGCGAATCCCCGCTGCCAGAGAATGCACCGTGTTTAAATACGACTTTTCCTGATGCATATAACATTTCTTCTCGTCGTTCAAGTCTGAGAGTGTTCATTCTAAGAGTGTCAGCTCCTTCAATATTCACGATTTGGACTAAATGATCAGAAAACCCTGTAACTAAATCAGAATTTTCAGAACGGGAAGCGAAGGAGCCCTTTACGTTCATCGTTCTACTACTGTCACTTATCATGACGTGGCCCCAAGCCATACCCTCGTTCTTCTCTCTGTTTACAATAATGCTATCTCCAGATATTAGACCTTGGTCATCCATCATTGATGCACCGCCAGAAAACCAACCTACACCAGTTTTACCGTTAAACTCTCCTTTCTCACAATGAATAATAGCGTCATTGATTTCAAGATAAGATGATTTGTAAAGCCGCAACGTTTTACTATTTCTATCTATAGAAAGTGAGTCGGATTGAATAACATCTTTGAGCTCTATAATTTCAACATTGTCTCCAGCATATAATCTATTTGTTGTAGAGCTGTAAACTCCGAGATTACTAGATAAACTCCGATCTCCCTCAATGATTGTTGCCCTCTCGTAATATGAAACAAGTTTTGTGTCCAAGTTATAGGTTAGAGATGGGCAGGAAATGTTTAGTGTTTCATGATTAAAAGTCACGTCACCTTTTATGTATACAGAACCTATGTCGGGGTCGAGAACACCATAATCAGCACTAAGTTTCGTTGAGGGTTCTTGCGATATTACAACTTGGCTAAAGACCTCAAATCGGCCATCGTCAAACCGATAAGCGCTATCACAAGTGAGAATTGCATCATCGACAGCGAGTTTAACATCGCCGATAAGTCTTGAGGCGTCGGAAATTTTAGGGTTGCGTTCTATCACCGATGCCCCTAAAATATTTATTCGAGTCTTTTCAGATGCAGCTATGGAAGTAGAATCTGTTTGGGCTGTGTGAGAATAAGACGATAAAATAAAGAGCAAAACGAATACGCACGCCTTAAATAGGTGCTTGATAGTAGAAGCTTTGTATAGGTTTATTTTCATCCAACGACTCCGGCCGCTACAGTTAAATGCGTGCTGGGATCCACTAAGATAAACGCACCAGTCGTACGATTCTTGCGATAACTGTCAGTTAAAATTGGTGAAGCTGTTTTACCATGACTGGGCTGACCGGTAAACCAATAAATCATCTGCAATAAATTTTTATGAATTTTAAGAACTTAGCTAAAGAATAAAGAATAGATTATATTCAGTTTCATAAATTACTTTTCAAAAGTAATGTCTGCTCTCTATCGGGTCCCACACTTAAGATTGAGATAGGAACTCCTGTTTCATCTTCAATCATCTTCACGTAAGCGTTAAGCGTAGCAGGAATATCAGCTACATCACGCAATCCAGTTAGATCTCCAGGCCAACAATCAAATGTCTTGTATACGGGCTGTACTTCTTCAGGGTTAATTCCATACGGGAGATAGTCGATTTTTTTGCCTTTATGCATGTAGTGAGTGCATACCTCAATCTCGTCAAACTCTCCAAGAACGTCAGCTTTCATCATACATAGCTGAGTTACGCCATTTACCATAATTGCATACTTAAGCTGAGGAAGATCTAACCAACCACACCTTCGAGGTCTGCCAGTAGTAGCTCCGAATTCACACCCTGCAACTCTAAGTTTTTCTCCAATTTCTTCATGAAGTTCAGTAGGAAATGGACCTGAACCAACCCTTGTACAATATGCCTTAAAAATCCCGAATACAACTCCAATTTTATTAGGAGCTATTCCCAGTCCGGTACAAGCTCCTGCTGTAATTGTATTTGATGAAGTTACAAATGGATAGGTTCCGAAATCGATATCAAGCATCGTTCCTTGAGCACCTTCTGCAAGAATCCCTCTCCCTTCTTTAAGCTCATTATTAAGGATGTGTTCGCTATCGATGAACTTAAATTTCCTAAGATATTCGACGGCTTCTAGCCACTCCGATTCTAACTCTGATAAGTCGTACTTGTAATCTTTAAATTGCGCGAGCATATGAACGTGTTTATCCCGCAATAAAGTGTACTTTTCTAAGAAACGTGTACTTTCAACATCTCCAATTCTCAATCCGTTACGCCCTGTTTTATCCATATAAGCAGGACCGATTCCTTTTAATGTAGAGCCAATTTTTAACTTCCCTTTGGACATTTCAGATGCAGCATCTAAAAGTCCATGAGTGGGCATAATTAAATGAGCTTTACGAGAAATTACAAGGGAATCGAATGGACTCACTCCGCTCTCAAGTAATCCTTCGATTTCATGTTTAAAAATAACAGGATCTACCACGACACCATTTCCGACAATGTTTAAGATATCATCGCGAAAAATACCACTTGGAATCGTATGAAGAACGTGTTTTTTACCGTCAAAAATTATTGTGTGACCCGCATTAGGTCCTCCTTGAAATCGTGCAATAACACCGTATTTTGGAGTCAGAACATCTACTATTTTACCCTTTCCTTCATCGCCCCATTGGAGGCCTAATAGTACATCAGCTTTCATGCTTCAGTTTTTGTTTTTCGCTTGCGCGCATAAATATTCAAAGAATGATGGAGTACTTCAATTCCGAAGTGCTCTTCTAAAGTCACTTTTATTTGTTGAATTCTCGGGTCGCAAAACTCGATTACCTCTCCCGTATCTGCAATAATCACATGGTCGTGTTGTCTTACTCTGTGACACTTTTCATACTGTGCAATTTTTTCTTCAAACTGGTGCTTCCTCACTAAGTTACAATCGAGAAGCAGCTCCATCGTGTTGTACAGAGTTGCCCTAGAAACACGACACTCACCATTTTGCATGATTTCGTATAGAGTTTCAACATCGAAATGGCCTTGTATAGCGTAAATTTCTTCAAGTATAGAAAAGCGCTCAGGCGTTTTTCGGTGCCCGTTGTGTTCGAGGTACACCTCGAAAATATCTTTTGCTTGTATGAATATTTCGTCGCTTGACATAAGCTTATAGCAAGTCACAAATGTAGTCTATACCTCTTCGTCCACCCTCTCAACTGTGTGAACTCCTGAAACATTTTTCAACTTTGTCATTAAATCTTTCAAATGTGAAGTATTTGTTACAAGAGCTTTAATCGAACCCTCAAAAATACCATCTTTAGATTCCATACTAATGGATTTCATATTCACTTTCATATTGTCTGAAATCACTGTAGTAAGCTGATTTACAAGTCCCACATTGTCAATCCCTGTAAACGCAATTTTCACTTCAAACTGAGCTGCCGCCATACTCGACCATTTTGCCTTCATCATCCGATATGCATACTTTGAGAGCATATTCGTCGCATTGGGGCAGTTCTTCCTATGCACCTTAATTCCACCGCTAACAGTTATAAATCCGAATACATTGTCACCTGCAATAGGACTACAGCAATTTGCTAGTGTGTAGTCAAGTTTCTGCAGGCTTTCTCCTATTAACAATGTATCCTCCTTGGCATTGGGAACGAATTTTTCTGTTACGACTGTCTTCTTAGAGGTACCTGGATCAGGTCCTTTAGCCCAAACAAATTTCCCTTGTCTTAGCTTATAACCCTTTAATTTATCCAATTCAAATGATCCGACAGATATTCTAAAGTACATCTCTTGTACAGAATCGAACTTGTGCTTCCTAAATAGAGACTCAATGTTTCCATCGATCAGTAAAAGTCCATTTTTTTTTGCCCATTTATTGAAGATTTCTCTTCCATCTAAAGCTTGTGAACGCTCAGCTTCTTTGAGACTGTGTCGTATTTTTTGCTTAGCGTTTGTGGTGACAACATATCCAAGCCAATCTTCTTTTGGAGTTTGTTTGCGCGATGTAATAATCTCTATTTGGTCTCCACTTTTAAGCTCATAACTTAAAGGAACAAGTTTGTGATTCACCTTACCGCCGATGCACTTAGACCCCACTTTAGAGTGTATAAGAAATGCAAAATCTAGTGTAGTCGCACCTTTAGGGAGAGTTTTCATGTCGCCGTTGGGGGTAAAGACGTAGATGTCCTTTGTCTTCAAGTCCATTTTGAAGTCATCGATGAATGCAAGAGCGTCGTCTTCACCGCTTTCTAAAATTTCTCTTATTTGGCCTAACCAATTGTCAATTTGAGAACCACCAGCCTTTTCCTCTTTCCCTTCCTTGTATTTCCAGTGAGCTGCGAAGCCCTTTTCCGCAACTTCATCCATTCTTTCACTGCGTATCTGTATTTCAACCCACTTTCCAGTTGGCGACATCACGGTTGTATGAAGCGATTCGTAACCATTTCGCTTAGGCAAGCTTATCCAATCTCTCAACCTGTCTGGGTTAGGTTGGTAAAAATCCGTTACAATGGAGTAGGCCCTCCATATTACCATTTTTTCTTTAGCCCTCTCAGTATTGATCACGATTCTTACGGCAAACACATCGTAAACTTCTTCGAAGGATACTTTTTGCTTCTCCATTTTAGACCAAATACTAAAAATAGACTTCGGTCTCCCTTTTATCTCATATTTAATTCCCGCCTCATCGAGTTCCCTTTTAATGGGAGCGCAAAAGCTTCTTATAAATCTCGCCCTTACCGCCTTGGTTTTTCTAAGTCGGGATTGTATTAAATCATATTCTTCAGCTTCTTTATACTTTAAAGAAAGATCCTCAAGCTCACTTTTTATTGCGTGTAATCCCAATCTATGAGCAAGCGGAGCATACATGTAGAGTGTCTCACTGGCAATCTTTTGCTGCTTATCTGGGCTCATATGCGTAAGAGTTCTCATATTGTCCAGCCGATCTGCAAGCTTGATCAATATTACCCTAACATCGCTACTCAAAGTCAGTAGCATTTTCCTAAAATTCTCCGCCTGTGCACTTGTACCGGGCTCGAAAACTCCACTCATCTTAGTCAGTCCATTGACTATATCCTTCTCCTTTTCACCAAACAGATTCTCAACCTCCTCCAAAGTCAATTTTGTATCCTCCACCGTATCGTGTAGAAGTGCGCACACAATTGACGTAGTATCTAACCCTAATTCTCCTGCAACTACTTTTGCTACGCTAATTGGATGGTAGATATATGGCTCACCACTTTTTCGTCTCTGTTCAGAATGAAATTCAAGCGCTAGATCGAAGGCTTTACGAATCTTCTTTCTATCCTCTCGACTCTTGCTATTGTTAGCAGCACGCAATAATCCCCGATACCTTCTCAGGATTTCTTTACTCTCTTCTTCGGGGTTAATTTTCATTGTGCTTTTTACTTAACCCAAATCTACTGAATCCTTCCTTCGTTTATCAGCCTTTCTTGAGGTAATTTCGCACTATGATTGAAGCAAACAACCCATCTCTTAGATCTTGGCTAGAAATTCCTGCAAATTCTGATTTCCCTATCCAAAATCTTCCCTTCGGAATTTTCTCTACAGCCTCACTTTCTGCTAGAGTAGGAGTTGCGATAGGAGATCAAGTTCTCAATCTATCAGCACTCTTTGCTGCGGGATTTCTCCGCACTTCAAAGGAACTTCCTTTCACGGAGTCAGATTATTCTGCATCAACTCTAAATCCTATTATTAATCATGGGAAAGCGGCCACTCGATTACTACGTGCTCGAATCAGTACGCTTCTTAATGCTGACTCATCGGAGTTGCAAGTCGCCACAGATTCTCATGCAGCTTGCATCATAGACCTCTCCACAGTAACAATGCATCTACCCGTAAATGTTGGTGACTACACAGATTGCTACTCCTCAGAAGATCACGCACGTAACGTAGGTAAGATGTTCCGTGACCCAGATAATGCACTTCTACCTAACTGGAAGCACATGCCGGTTGCTTATCATGGTCGCGCCTCTTCGATTGTCGTTAGTGACACTCCTATTACAAGACCCCATGGTCAGCTCAAGCCTTCAGAGAACGAGCCCCCAGTTTATGGTCCATCCCGCCTACTGGATTTTGAACTCGAGATGGCGTTTATTACACACCCTGGAAAATCTCTCGGCCAACCGATTTCAACGGAAGAGGCAGACGATTACATCTTCGGTCTAGTACTTTTCAATGACTGGTCAGCCCGCGATATCCAAAAGTGGGAGTATATCCCGCTCGGCCCCTTCCTAGGTAAAAATTTCGCTTCTAGCATTTCACCTTGGATAGTTACCCTTGACGCCCTAGAACCATATCGCGTCTCTGGCCCGATTCAGGATCCTAAAGTTCTTCCCTACCTAGAGTATTCCGGGCACTCTCATTATGACATCGATCTTGAAGTGGAAATTTTAACTCCTAAAGGAGATTCGAAAATAGTGTGCCGATCAAATTTCAAGCACATGTATTGGAATATGCGTCAACAATTAGCTCATCATACAGTCAACGGATGTAATATTCGCGGAGGAGATATGATTGCGTCAGGCACTATTTCTGGCCCTAAAGAAGGATCTTTCGGATCTATGCTTGAAATTTCTTGGAAGGGCACTAAGCCAGTTGCTATGCCTGACGGCACCGAGAGAAGATTCATCAATGATGGCGATACAGTAACTATGCGAGGATCAAAAAAATCCACCACTGGAATCTCAATCGGTTTCGGTGAAGTTTCGGGAAAATTACTTCCAGCAAGCTAACTCGCTTCTTTCGCCCATTCTACTTCAACAGTCGATTTAACCTCTCTGGAGTAAAGTCGACACAACCCTCTCAGTAGTATATCCATCCCATAACTTTGGTGCCTCACAAGTCTTGGGGTTTTCTAAAGCATGTAAGATTGCAGGTAGATTACGTCCTACTAAGTGATTGGTGCCTTTGTCTATTGTGATAGGTCTTTCAGTGTTTTCACGTATTGTAATACACGGGATATTACAAAAAGTTGTTTCTTCCTGAATGCCTCCTGAATCGGTGATTACGTACTCTGAGTTTTTAATGAGTTTTTGAAAATCAAAGTATCCTAAAGGTTCAGTAATCACTACCCCCTCTATTTCTGTTAGTTTATCCCAAAGTCCAATCGACTCAATATTTAAACGCGATCTTGGATGAATAGGGAAAACAACAATACATTTTTTCACAAGCTCTTCAAGCATGCTTAAAATAAAATTTACGCCCTCAATATTATCTACATTTGATGGCCTATGCATCGTACATAAGCAGTATTCTTTACCGCTAATTTCTAAATCGGATAAAATGCTACTTAACTCTATCTCCGAGCTGTGTTTAACTAAGGTGTCTATCATGGTGTTACCCACCAAAATTTTAGGGTCATCTGTAGAAGAAATCAATCCTTCCTCGAATAGATTATTCATTCCAGAAATCTCGGTTACAAAGTGAAAATCTGAGATTTGGTCTATAAGAATTCTATTTACTTCTTCAGGCATCTCTCTATCTCTACTGCGAAGCCCAGACTCAAGATGGGCGATTGAAACACCACATCGATGTGCTGCTAAAGCACCCGCTAAAGAAGAATTCACATCACCTGGAACTAACACTATATCGGGCTTAAGTTCCGAAATTAACTGTCCTAAATCGACAATCATATTCCCAAAATGGCTTGCTGCATCTTCACCTCTAAGAGAAAGAAAATAATCCGGTTTGAGTTTAAATTGATCGAAGAATACACCAGACATTTTACTGTCGTAATGTTGGCCAGTATGAACGATTTCAACGTTGAAATCGTCAATCGTATTTGCCACTTCTTTAAAACGAGTAACTTTTATAAAATTAGGTCGCGTTCCTATTATGATTAACAGCTTCATGAACCTGTTATGTCAAATCTGATATCAGTTGACTAACCGTAATTCCATCTGCCTCGGCCTTATAATTGGTAACTATTCTATGTCTTAATATAGGCAAGGCAACAGCTTTGACATCTTCAATGTCTGGACTGTATTTACCTTCTAGAGCAGCATGAACTTTAGCTCCGACAATTAGAAATTGAGAGGCACGTGGACCAGCTCCCCAACTCAGATATTTGTTCACGTCTTTTGTAGCTTTATCTCTTCCAGGTCGTGTTTTACATGCAAGATTTACAGCGTAGTTTAAAACGTTTTCAGCAACGGGCATGCTGCGTATGAGTTTTTGATAGCTTAAGATCTCTTCACCAGACATGATAGGCGAAATAGTTTCACTAACATTTCCTGTAGTTTGTTTTACTACATTTAACTCTTCTTCAAATGTCGGGTAATCAACCCAAGTGTTGAACATAAATCTATCTAATTGAGCTTCAGGAAGGGGATAGGTCCCCTCTTGTTCTATTGGGTTCTGAGTAGCTAAAACGAAAAAAGGAGAAGGTAATTCAGAACTCTTTCCATTTACTGTAACGGATTTTTCCTGCATAGCTTCAAGTAGTGCCGCTTGAGTTTTAGGAGGAGTTCGGTTAATCTCATCAGCTAAAACGATGTTCGCGAATAATGGACCCTTAATGAACTCAAACTTCCTTGCATCATTCAAGATTTCAGAACCTGTAATGTCAGATGGCATAAGGTCTGGAGTGAATTGTATTCTGTTAAAAGAAAGTCCTAAAGCTTGTGATACAGTATTTACAAGTAGAGTTTTTGCAAGCCCAGGAACTCCAACAAGCAGGCAATGTCCACCAGCGAGCACTGCCATTGTGACCTCGCGAATCACTTGATTTTGGCCTATAATAACCTTTGAAACCTCATGAATTAGTTTCGTGTGCTTTTCCCTAAGATTATCTAGAGCTTCTTTATCGTTCATGTTATTTAATTCAGACATAATATTAAAACCTACTTTACCCAATCCATATTATAGAGGCAACCTTCGTATGAGGGGATGATTCGAATGTAAGTATCCGAAATATGTTGTTGTATCCAATCATTCATCTCTTTAGATCTCATATTGTTTTCTACTTGAGATTGAAAAAGTGCGTAGTCATCTTTAGGGTTTGCTCTGTGGGCTACTCTTCTTCCATCTAGCTTGAGGATGGTCCAGTACCCATTGTCATCTTCATCAAGTAATTGTACGGGTATGCTCACTTCCCCTTCTACTAAAGGTTCTAAAAGGAAGTAAATATTTGGGTCTAACTCGTCGACGCCAAACATAATACCCCCATCTCGAGAGTTGACTACTTGGCCTTTTGAATTTTTTGATTCAGTTCTTGTCGAATTCGATAAAACAGCAGTGTCGAAGGAGATACCCCCAGTTTCAAGTGCTACGTGTAGCGAGTCTATTGTAGACTTTAAATTTTCCAAGGCGAAGAGATCTACTTTAGGTTTCATAAGTACATGACATGCGCTAAACAATTCACCTCTTGTATCTGTAACTCTCAAGAAATGATATCCAAAATCGGTTTCGAAAACATTAGAATATCCATTGAGAGGTGTGTCGAATACAGCAGCCTCAAATTCTGCGACGAAAGCTCCACGTCGAATGTTCTCATAACATCCACCCTTGTATTTAGACCCTGGATCTTCAGAATATCTTGTTGCAGCTAAAGTCATAGAAAGCTTACCAGAAGCCACTAAGTTTCTTATTGAATCCAGTGTTGTTCTGACCGCTTGTTTTTGAACTTCAGAAATTTCAGGTTGAAGTACGATTTCACTGTAACTGATTTCTTCAGGAATAAGAGGCAGTGAATCTAAAGGGGTGTTTTCAAAATACTCCATAACTTCTGCTGGGGTGGCACGAATTTCTTGGGAGATTGACTGCTGCATGCTTTGGGCTAAAAGCTGATCCTTAATCGGCTCAGTGAAATCCGCCTTCCACTCAGAGACAGTTTTCCCATATTCAGCTTCAAACGCCTCTACCGAGCCAAGCATCTGAACGTAATATGCAAGTCGGCGGTCAATTTCATCCATGATTTGACCGTCTGTTACCTCTAAACTGTCAATTTTTGCATTGTGAAGTAAAAGTTTTTCAAAAAGGAGCTCTTCTATAAACTTACAACGATCATTTTGACCTGACTTTTTTCCTTGAAGCCTCTCTTGCAGTGCTCGATCTTCAATTGAGCTATTGAGGATAATTTCATCACCCACAACAGCAATAATCCCATCTATTAATTGATACTTCTCACTCAAGTTTGTCGAATTTCCAGGTTGAGCAAAAGTCACAACTGAAGATGTTAGAAAAAAAGCAAATAAAAGTGTGATTCGTAGCATGACTGCTAAGGTAAACTGCTAAGATTAATTAAGGATACTATCTCGAATAATTTCTCCATTTGCCCAAGCATCACTTACCAGATCATCCCTTAAGTTTTCTAAAATACAACGCCTTCTTTCCTGAATGATTAAATCGACAATTCTTTTTCGTGCAATTGAAATAGGGGAGGGGAGGTCCTTTAATCGATGCTCTAGAATGCGCAATAAATATCTAGAATCGCCATCGGTAAATTCAATTAATCTTCTGTCTCGCAACTGGTCTTCAATGCGGTAAACTTGCATGGGAACGGTTTGTAATAAATCGCTTAATAACCACCAATAATCTACATCTAAGGCGAAGTGAGCTCCGTGCTCTATAGACCATTGTTCTAATTTAGGCACGCTACTTGAGTCAGCTGTTGTCAGCCAAATTCTGGCCGAGTCCAACATATCCTCTTCCGTATTTATTTCAAAAAACACAGCTCTTAAAACATGCTCCTTAAGTTGAAAAAGTTCAGGGTAATCAGAGTGAAACTTCTCAATTTCTTCATCTTGAACCTTAGTATCTACTCTAGATGCGATAAATTCCCTTTCGAATTGAGTTACAAGTAAGGCATTTCTATAAGACTTGATTGAAGATTCAAAAGCTGAGGAAAATTCGTTGATATTCTTCTCCGCTTGAGCAAGTAATACATTCTCTCTAACCCACCCTTCAATAATACGTTCGCTTAGAAGTGTGCTGTCCTCAAACGACAATTCGTCAGGGATTCTGGAGCAAAGACTATCTAATAGTAGGTTTTTTCCGAAAGCAGAAACAACAACTTTATTCTCGATTGTATCATCACTAAAAAGAACACAAGCATGAAGAGAGACTAGTGCAATTAATACAATAATACTCTCACTTTTCAGCATGTTAATCGATTAACTCGTATAAGACATCCTTCTTAATAGAAACGGGATATTTCATTCTTAAGCGATCGATCCACTCATTCTCTAAGAAATCTTGATAACTTGCTATTACTTGACCACGGGCCTCATCAAGTGTTTTATGCATAGGCTTAATTACGGCTATAACATCAATTAATATGACCCCGTTATCACCAATTTTTAAAGTCATAAATCTTGGAGATTTAGAATCAAGACTTAAAGTTTTATTTGAAATTGCAGTAAATACAGAGTCAGCCCAGTTGTTATCTCCCATAGAAAATAGTCCGTCTTCCATTTTGAGAGCCAAAGGCCTTTCAGCGATTAGTTCACGCCTTAATGCCACAATATCATTCCCTTTCTTTACAGCTTTCTTCACAGTTTTAGCAACCCCCTCATCTTCACAGGTGTAAATAGCTAATTCTAAGCGTTCTTGCCACATAAATAGGCCGTTATTCACTTCGTGGTATTTCTCTAATCCAGTTGTGTCTTTAACAGCTTTAGACCAAACCATTTCATCGGTTAATTCAAACAAAAGAATACCATCGTGATACTCCTCAATTAACATTCTGAATTCGTTGTGTTTCTCTTCCAACCTTGAATCTTCAAAAGCAAGTAATTCCTCTTCTATCATTGAATCAATCATTCCGTCTAGTATGGCTCGGGCAGAGCGCATAAGTCCTTGTGGCTTTTGTGTGTTTGTGTAAAGAATAAAATCAGATACTGTGGTTACGTTTTCTTGAATTGAAAATAAAACTCGATTAAGTTCAGATTTTTTAACGTTTTCAATAGGATGACCTTTATAGAATACGCTGTCAATCCCTGTTACAATAGATGCTAAATGTGAGACACGTTTTTTGTCTAATTTGAAGTCGTATTCCTTTTTAAGTTTATTTAAGAATGATGAACGCGTAATATCAGCTCTTGAATCTCGACTCACTTTTTTTCTAAGTTGGCGCTCAACATCATCAAATGTCTCAAGTGGTTTAAATCCTATTCTCTTCACTATGTGCCAACCGTAATTCGATAGAAAAGGCTCACTTACGTCGCCATTATTTTCAAGGTTAAAAGAAGCGTTTTCAAACTCTTCAACCATTTTACCTGTTCCGAACCAAGGTAGAACACCTCCCTTACTCGCCGTAGTAGGGTCATCACTATACTTCAGAGCCAGCGACTCGAATGTCTCCCCATTCTTAAGAAATGAAGCGACTGCGTCAATCGTAGATTTCGCGCTTTGCACCATGGTTTTTTTAGATGCATCATCTACCCTCACCATAATATGAGCAACTTGAATCTCGCCCCGTGCGGCTCTTCTACCATCAACTTCTAGGAAATGGTAGCCAAACCTTGTGCGTACGATCTCACTAAGTTCCCCCACAGAAGTGTTGTAAGCGGCGTCCTCAAATGCATAAACCATTTGGAATGCAGTAAACCAACCTAAGTCACCACCATTATCAACTACAGATGGATCATCACTACCTCCCTTACTTTTCGCTACGGTTGTAAAGTCTTCACCTGCATTTACTCTATTTCTTAGCTTTGAGATTCTATTCCAAGCACGCAGTGTGTCTGAAGGGGATGCCTCGGGATTGACACTGACAAGGATGTGTCGAGCGTGAATTTCCTCTTGTTTTCTATTATGAGCTTCAAGGACCAATTCATCTAGAAGTTCCATGTCTACCAGATATGGTCTTGTTAGTTGTTTACGGTAACCAGCTAACTCTTTTGTAAACTCAGCTATGGTGTCCATTCCGAGAGCTTCAGCCTCCATTACCTTGAGCTTAAACTTGATAAAAAGCTCCATGTATTCATCTAATGCCTTAGAAGTTATGATGCTATCTCGGTTGTTTTTACTGTAAATGTATTTAAAGTCGCCAAGGCTCACAACCTCTGCTCCTACAGTGAGGATAACTGAATCGTCCGAAGTGTTTTCTTCTTTAGTTTGGGCTGAAATACTAATATTTAAGCCTAAAAACGCTACCCCGCAAAGGGTAATAATTTTATTCATCATGTCTTTTTTATCTAATACTATAATTAGGAGCCTCTCTTGAAATCATAACATCATGAGGGTGACTTTCCTTCATACTTGCGCTTGTTATACGCATGAATTGAGCGTCGGACTTTAAAGTAGGCACATCCTTCGAGCCACAATACCCCATCCCAGCTCTCAATCCGCCAACAATTTGGTACATCACATCCTGAACAGATCCTTTATATGGAACTCTACCGCTAATCCCTTCTGGCACAAGCTTTCTCACATCATCTTCAGCATCTTGGAAATATCTATCTTTCGATCCTTTTTCCATAGCTTCAATGGACCCCATGCCTCTGTATCCTTTGAACCTACGTCCTTCATACATAAAAGTAGCACCAGGGCTTTCGCCGGTACCAGCAAGCATTGATCCAACCATTACGCTGTCTCCACCACCTGCTAAAGCTTTGACGATATCACCAGTATATCGTACACCACCATCAGCAATTATAGGAACTCCAGTACCTTCTAATGCAACTGAAACATTCATAATAGCAGAAAGTTGCGGGACACCTACACCTGCAATAATTCTTGTTGTGCAAATAGATCCAGGCCCAACACCCACTTTTACAGCATCAACTCCAGCCTCTACTAAAGCAAGAGCTGCAACTCCTGTTGCAATGTTCCCACAAACGATCTCTAGGTTGGAGAATTTCTTCTTTACCTCTCTGACAACGTCGATTACTCCTTTGCTGTGGCCGTGAGCTGTATCGATTATTATAGCGTCTACATCAGCTTCAACAAGAGCGGAAACCCTCTCGACAGTGTCTGAAGTAACACCTACTGCTGCGGCAACACGTAACCTTCCGAATTCATCCTTACAAGAATTGGGGAACTCACTAAGTTTGATAATATCTCGGTATGTAATTAATCCGATTAGTTTGTTGTCATGATTAACAACTGGAAGTTTTTCAATTTTATGCTCGCGAAGAATATCTGCGGCATTGTCAAAATTAGATCCGTTAGAAGTAACAACTAAATTCTCACTTGTCATTACTTCTGAAATAGGTTTGGTAGAACTTTTTTCAAATCTCAAATCTCGATTTGTGACAATTCCTTGAAGAATATTTGAAGAATCTACAATAGGAATTCCACCAATTCCTCTCTCTCGCATTATTTTTATAGCATCTTGAACAGTTGCATCACGGTTGAGTGTTATGGGGTCTTGAATCATACCGTTCTCAGAGCGCTTAACCTTCAAAACTTCAGCTGCCTGCTGATCGATACTCATGTTTTTATGAATTACACCTATTCCTCCTTCTCTTGCTATAGCTATAGCCATCGCGCTTTCAGTTACGGTATCCATTGCCGCGGAAATAATGGGTACTTTCAGCTCTATTTTCCTTGTAAATTTAGTTTTTAGTTGCGCATCGCGAGGCAGTACTTCTGAGTAAGCAGGTACAAGCAGTACATCGTCGTATGTTAGTCCTTCACCAAAAAACTTTGACTCTTTAATAGGCATGCTTAGATAATTGAACCGTTTTATTCGCTGTCCAACACTTCGGATAACGATACGAGCAAAGGTACTTATTTAAGGCCTAATAACTTGCACATTTTTAGAGATCATGTGCCATTTGCCTGATCCGTCTAAAACTTCAGCAATAACTGTATACACACCATCTGGGACCATTTCATTGTCATTGATACCATCCCAACATTCATCAGGATTTTCTGACTCAAAAATAACTTCTCCCCATCTTGACATAACAGTAAGTTTGTAAAAGCTCTCATTTACAGCAGAAGCTGCAGAAATAAATCCCAGCGTTGATTCACCAGGATTCCAAGGAAACCAATCATTAATAAGGTCTCCGTTCGGAGTAAATGCATTGGGTATCCACAACAGTGGATCTTCAGTTAAACAAACCCTATTTGAGCTCGCTCCGTTCAGTCCGTTTGTCATATCATTATCGATTGCGATAATGGTGTAGCAAAAATCGCCAGGTAGATGGGTGAGATCTCCCACGTAGTCTTCAGCGTGAAATTCTTCGTGTGAAAAAGTTGTAAGCGGACTGTTTGCGGATAGTCGTGATGGAGATCTTAACAATTCGTAAGAGTTAACACCCTCTGGAAACTCAAAGTACTCAGACCAAATTAAACTATTCTCAAAATCATCTTCACTGATACTCTGCCAACCTTTCAGCAGTATAGTTGTTGCGATATTAGAGGTGGAAGTTGCAGCTTCACAAACATTGTATGCAGAGCACCTATAAGTGTAACTCTTAGAATCTGTATTAACATTTGAGTCTACGAAAGTGACTGGAAACCCAAGTGAACTTGGAACGGGTTCAAAAATAGGTAGCCAGACACCGTCCTCTTCAACTAATCTTTCAAGTTGATATAAACTTGCCTCAACAGCTGTAGGGTCGGTTTCAATATAAATCTCCACACTACCGTCAGATAAAACTGATGCTCTTTTTAAGACAGGGGCGTTAGCCGATTCGGGATATAAAAAGCTAAGTAAAAATTCACTTGAACGAGCTATATTTCCAGATGTTGATTCAGCTAAGACTCTATACTTATTTGTGCTTTCAGTGTTATCGCCTACGTGGAGGTAATCGTTGACACTAGCTCCGACATCGTCAAGAGTTATCCACGGTCCGTAATTAGACAATGCTTCATCATAAATACTGACCTGAATGGAATAGTGGTCCACTCCCCCCTCAATCCCAAATGGAGTACTCCAGCTTATTTGAGCGCTATAAGAACAAGGCAGCTGAGTTGCAATAGTAAATATTGAAGCTGTACAAGCTCCTGCCGCATTGGGATTAGGAGTCCCATCATCATTAATACATTCAAAAGCAGAAACCCTGTAACTCTCAGGTTGCGATGAAGCAAGTGAAGTAGGAATTAAGGCCGAAGTGGCGTTAGGGTTGTCGATTTGTAATACCTCAGCTGACCCAGCACCAGAGCATTTGTAAATAATATACCCAAGAGTTTCTGGTGTAACTGTGTAATCAAAGAAGACCTCAGCTAAGCCAGTAGCGGGGTCGACGTCGATATGGGTTGTGACTGGCAACTCCCCATTCACACTACCCACAACTAAATCCGTTGAGTTGCTCTCATGTACATCGATACCATTCGATGCGGTTTGTCTTACTCTATATATGTTTACTGACACGCAGGGTCCGGGGTTGTCTGTAAATGATCCACCGTTTTGTGAGTCTGGAATTATAGCTATAGTATCCCAAATACCCGTAAATTCATTCAGTCTTTCTAAAAAAAATTCTCCTCCAGCACTCTCACCAGAAATCGCATAAGGACTATTCCAAACAAGATCAACTTCATCGGCTCCCGTCCCAATACTTGCTTCCACATGAATGCTACATAATGTAGGTGAGGCTGGGGAAATATCATCAGTAGTCCCCCCATCCATCGACGTAACCTGGACTGCAGTATAGCAATGAGCTTCAGCATTTGCGTTGTATAAAAAAGATGGCATTACCCATCCAGTAGGCAACACACCCGTTTCTGTATTTGGACCCACTAAATGTGGAGACGGACTAAGAAGCACGCCAGGAATATCATAAACCTGAATTTCATTCCGAATAAACTCTTCACCTCCAACAGAAGAAAACACATCCCAGTACAATGTAGCATTTCCCGCAGCATTCACGTTATTCACATGCGTTAAATTAGGCTGAGCATACATCTCAGTATTTGAATAAAATGCATATGCAACTAGAATAAAAAGTAGAATTTTCTTCATGCCATAAAATTACAACACCTAAAGCCCACTATAAGCTTCATTGAAATTATTATTAGCAACGGATTCTTTATACCTTATAGGATATCTTAATTTTGTCATATGAACTTCTCTGTTTTCCCCAATATGCCTGAATCGTCAAAACTATTGGTTTTCACATCAGATATCACTCTTGATGAAACATCATCTAAAAGCTTTATGTCGAGATTGGAGGAGTTTCTATCAACATGGTCATCCCATGGATCTCAACTTGATACAGACCTTATTTTAATCGCAAATCGAGTTCTATTTATTGCTGTAGATGAAAGAAGCTCTAGCGCTTCAGGGTGTTCAGTTGATTCCTTGACAAACTTTATTAAATCCGAAGGAGTTGAATCAGGAATAGATTGGTTTAATCGTCATCAAGTTTTATATAGAAGTACTGAAAATAATGATTTCACTTCAGATTGGTTAGTCAATACGTTAGATCATTTTATCTCACTCATAAATGACGGAAGCTTAACAGAGAGCGTTCAAACTTTAAATACTACAGTTTTATTTGTCAGAGAAGCCAGAGAATCGATAATTCAACCTTTTTCACATAGTTGGTATTCACGCTTATTATGACACATTTAATCGTCCAATTGCAGTTTTAATTCTACGTATCTCAATATTTTACAAACGAATTTTTTTGCATTTTTTTGGTTTCTTAGTGTGAATCACCTAATTTTAACGCGTTGAAATGTCTTTTTATGTAAATTTAAAGTCACGGATGCGCTCTGAAAAGTTGACTGTAACTACTTTTTTTGTCAGTTTAGCTATTATGAGTTAATAATTTGTAAATATTTTTTTTGATTTAATCTTTAAACCTGTTCATATGTTTAACAATTACACGAAGTTAACGACCGCTTTTGCAGCGTTTGCTCTTCTTTTTTCAACTGGAGCCTGGTCGCAATGTGCGGAAGGCGAAATAGCTGTAGATTATGCTATAACTGGAGGATCTTATCCCTCTGAAATTTCTTGGACTCTTAATGACGCTGACGGCACATCGGTGTTTGATGGAGGAGCACCTGTTAGTGGTCAATGGTGCTTACCCGCTGGTGATTACACATTCATTGGATCGGATTCATTTGGAGATGGATGGAATAATGCTACCGCAACCTTTTCTATTGGAGGCAGTGTAATCGGTTTCTTTGATCTACCAGACTCAACTGATGGATCAGATGTTACTGGTGGTTCAATAACATTTACTGTATCTGCTGACGTTCCTGGATGTACAGATGCTACGGCATCTAACTACAACGCTGCGGCAACTGTAGATGATGGTACATGTTGTTTCGATGATTTAGTTACAATCACTCTATACGATTCATTCGGAGATGGAATGACTTGGGCTGGTGCAGAAGGTGGACTTACCATTTTTGGCGCATTCTATTTATTTGAAAATGGTGCTTCTTTGCCTTTGGATTTCTGTTTAGCTCCTGGATGTTATTCAGGAACTTTAACACTAGATCAATATGCTAGTGAGACTTCTTGGGATGTAGTTGTTAACGGTGCTTTAGTTGCTACAGGGTCTGGTGCTTCTACTGAGGTGTTCTTCTCTTCTGATCCTGCATGTATTGTTGCTGGATGTAATGATGAGAATTCTTGTAACTACAACCCGGCTGCTAACGTAAATGATGGATCTTGTGATTACGTTTCATGTGCTGGTTGTACTGACATGGGAGCATGTAACTACGATGCAGATGCTACTTTAGATGATGCTTCATGTGATTACTCATGTATCGGATGTATGGATGCTACTGCGACAAACTACGATGCGATCTATACGGTCATGTGTGAGGATTGCTGTGCTTACTGTGAAGGTGCATTTGCGGGTACACTTACTGTAGGTGGTGGAACATGGGATAGTGAAATTGGCTGGACTTTATCTTTAGATGGTGTTGAAGTTTCTTCTGGAGGAGCCCCTTCTTCTGAGTCGCTATGTCTTGAAGCTGGATGTTATGTCTTTTTTATGACGGATTCATTTGGAGATGGTTGGAATTCTGCAACATATTCTTTTGATGGATATGATGGAGTAAATGTTTTCTCTGGTGATATTAGTTCAGCAACTACTACAGACGGTGGTTCTGTAGGAGCTGATTACCTTGATTTAAACGAAGGAGCATGTACATTCGGTTGTGTTGATGCTGGAGCTTGTAACTATGATGAAAATGCTGCATTTGATGATGGTTCATGTGACTACGGTTGTGTAGGATGTATGGACTCATCTGCTGCTAACTTCGATCCTAACTCTACGATTGATAGTGGACTTTGTGTTTACTGTGACCCAGGGACTTTCGTTCTTACTCTAAACATGTCTGATTCATTCGGAGATGGTTGGAACGGAGCGGAGTACTATGTTTATGATCAAGTTTCCGGTGCTTTAATGCTACAAGGTTCTCTTGACTCTGCATTTACAGGAGATGGTCTTTCTCAAGGTTCTGATTTAGTTTGTTTAGCACCTGGTTGCTATAATGTTCAAGTAAGTGCTGGTTCTGCTCCTTCTGAAGTAAGTGTTTCTATGTCGGATCAGTTCGGTACTAGCTACGGTTCTACTGGAGGCGATTCTACTTATCCACTTGACTTTACTTTAACTGGTACGTGTGGATTTTCTGGATGTACTAGCTCTTCTGCTCTGAATTACAACATCAGTGCTACTGATGATGATGGTTCATGTCTGGAGCCACCTGCAAACGATCAACTTGCAAATGCTGAGGCATTGGCATGTGAAGCGTTTGTTAATGGAACACTATTGTACTCAACTGATGATCAAGGATTAATTGATTCTGAGTTTGCGGGTAATGCAGTATCTACTACAGGTGTATGGTACGTTTTCAATGCAGCTGCTGATCAACAAGTTACTGTAAGTACTTGCGATACTCCTTCTAACGAAGCAGATACAGATTACTCAACGGATACTAAACTTCACGTTTACACACAAGATGTTGATGGTTCGTTAAATGCAATGTCTTCTAACGATGATGGATGTGGTATTGGTTTTCTGTCTAGTGCTACATTCAATGTTAACACAGGTGTAGATTACTTCATCTATGTTTCTGAGTTCTCTACGTTTACAGGCGGAAACGACTTTGTTGTGACTGTTACTTGTGCTGACTGTGATGGTGGTGTACCATCTAACGATGATTGTAATGATGCTACTGCTCTAGTTACTGGAGAGACATACACTGGATCAACTTGTTGTTCTTCTCAAGAGGCTGTAGATGTTCCATGGGCTGGATTTTCAACTGCATATGGTGTGTGGTTTACTTTTAACTCAGAGGACTTCGATACTTTTGATTTCAATGCTACAAACCTCACAAATGATATACTTGGATTAGGATTTATGGGTTCAGGTGATTGTGAATCTTTAGTTCCTGTTGCTGGTTGCACATTTACTGGAACATGTGCTGGTTCTGTTGAGTCATTTATAGACTTAGAGCCTAATACAAATTACTACGCTGTAATCTTTACTACAGATTTAAATACTTGTGGTGACTTTGAGTTCACAACCAATGGTGTAAGCTTCGGATGTACAGATGCTACTGCGACTAACTATGATGCTTCTGCTACAACTGACGATGGTACTTGTGACTTTACAGGTGTTGTTCCAGCGAACGATATTTGCGATAATGCTGTAGCTTTAGCTTGTAACTCAGTAACTGTTGGTTCAACAGGTGGTGCAACTATACTAGGTTCTCCAATTGGAGTTGCTGGATGTGAAACTGCTCCTGGAGCAGGTGTTTGGTACTCATTCGTGGGTGACGGACAGCTTCATAACTTAAGCACTTGTGGATCTGATATCGATTCTAAGATTAACATTTACACAGCAGATGTTGCTTGTGGAGGTGGTGGAATTGATGTTCCTCCTGCTGACGCATGTGGAGAAGGTTTAGTTACTGTAAACTACAGTGTTGGTGGTGGATCATGGGATGCAGAAATCTCTTGGTCTCTTGCTGATGCAGCTGGTGCAGAGGTTGCATATGGAGGAGCTCCTTTGACAGGTAGCGTTTGTCTACCTGAAGGTGATTACACTTTAACTATGGCTGATTCTTACGGAGACGGATGGAATGGCGGAAACGCTACATTTACAAATGGTCTTGGTGAAGTTGTTGGCTTCTTTACTGCTGAATATGGTGATCCAGCTGAAACAGCAACTTTATCTGTTTCTGCATACTCTATGGAGCCTGTTTACCAGCCTGGAGACTTTACTTGTTTCGCTTCTGCTGTTAGCAGCGATGGAACTGGTACATGTACTTTATTTGATGATAACGATGTTAATTTCGAGTTTGTTTCTACTGTAGGTACACTTTACTACGTTCTCGTAGGTTCTGAAGGAAGTGCTGGTGCATTCGACTTGGTATTTGATTGTGCTGCAGTAGTTGAGGGATGTATGAACTCTGCTGCTTGTAACTTCGATCCATCAGCCAACGTGAGTACTGATACTTGTGACTTCTGGTCATGTGTTTGTGCTACTGAAACAGGTACACCTGTTCAATTGAATATGGTTGATGCTTTCGGTGATGGATGGAATGACGCAGGTTACACAATCTCTGATCTTGCTGGTAACCTACTATTTGAAGGTACTCTTGATGATGCTCAGTACTTTGTAGACAACGATAACTTCGCTGGACCTGAAAATGGATTCGATATGCTTTGTCTAGAGCCTGGGTGTTACATCATCTCTGTATCTAGTGGTGATTGGGCTTCTGAAGTGTCTTGGTCTATGGATACGGAAGACGGTACTGTTCTTGTTGCTGGTGGTGCTCCAGATTCTCAGACTATCTCTGTAGGAGGTGCTGTTTGTGGATGTACTGATGCAGGTGCTTGTAACTACGACGTTCTTGCAACTGATGAGGACGGATCTTGTGAGTACGAAACTTGTGCTGGATGTATGGATGCTGCTTCATGTAGCTACGATGCTTCTGCAAGTATTGATGATGGTTCTTGCTGTTACAGCAACTGTTTAGATGTAGAGATGTTTGATACATTCGGTGACGGATGGAATGGAGCTATTTACACTCTATCTACTATTGACGGAGTAGTTATCGGGTCAGGTACTATCGAAAATGGTAGTTCTGCAACTGATTCTTACTGTCTAGCTGATGGATGTTACACGATATCTGTTGGTGGTGGAACATGGGATTCAGAGATCACTTGGAATATCGTAGGTGCGTTTGGAGGTTTAGTAAGTGGAGGTGCTCCAGAGGAAGTTACTTTCAACGTAGGATCTGCTGATCAATGTGTTGTTGGTTGTGATATCTCTTGCGCGTGTAACTACGATGCTGCTGCAAACATCTCTGATGTTGAACAGTGTGTATTCTCTGGTTGTGATGGTTGTACTTACCCAGATGCTAGTAACTATGACGGTGCTGCTATAAGTGATGATGGTTCTTGTACATTCGATATTGCTAACCCTTGTCCTGCGGACTTGAACGGTGATGGATCGATTACTACTGGTGACCTTCTTGTCTTCTTAGGAGCGTTCGGTACTATTTGCTAAGAATAGAAAAACTATATATAAAGAAAGCCCCGCGAAAGCGGGGCTTTTTTATTTACTTGACTGTTTTTTTATTTATATAATTATCCCATCCACGATCCACCATTAATGTCGATAGCCTGTCCTGTAATGGAACGTTGTGCTCCGGAGAAGAGGAATGCTACGAGTTCTGCGATCTCTTCAGGGGAGCTGAACTTGCCTGTAGGGACAAGATCTTTTTGGTTTTGAAGCATGACGTTATATTCTACTCCAGCACCATCTGCCATAGCTTGAATGCTCGATCTTGCCATATCAGTATCTACCCAACCTGGATTAATAGCATTGATTAGAATTCCGTCTCGAGCGTATTCTGTAGCTAGACTTCTAACAAGTCCGAGAAGTCCGGTTTTAGATGCAACGTATGCCGATTGATGTGGCACACCAAATCTTGCAAGACAGCTCGATGTAATAACGATGTTCTTATTTGATATACCTGCAGAAGTTGCTTTTTGCAACCAAGGTATGCTTGCCATACATGTATTGTAAGTTCCGGATAGGTTTGTATTGATAATTTCACTCCATCTATCGTTTTCATTGTGAGAGAAATCATTTGGTCCTCCTATTCCTGCATTTGCGAATACATTAACTAAAGGGTGCTCCTTTAATCCAGTAGAGGGGTCTGAAAGCAATTGTTTTACTGAGTTAGGGTCTGAAATATTGATAGAATAAATTCTATGTCTTTCCTTATTATCTAGAGTTTTAAGGAGTTTTTCTAAAGGGGAGATGCGCCTGCCCACGAGTATCAGTCGAGAGTTGTGTAAGCCTGAGAGTTTGCGTGCGGTAGCTGCTCCGATTCCAGTTCCAGCACCTGTGATAAGAATTGTATGCATACTACAAATGTGGGGTTAACTTAGCAATTATATGAGGTTAACTAATTATTTTATTCACCCTGCAGATAATAGATACTATGTATTTTCTTTCCGTGAAGAGAATCACAGTGTTATTTTCAAAGATTCACTGGAAAATCAGTCCATCCCTTTTGAGTTTCATGAGGATGATAAACTCGAGTATGGTGCTAAATATTTATTTGGCGTGCCAAGGACTCATTTTCAAGAAGCGCTAAAACAAAATCACCTTTTATACGCTGATGTTAGATCACCTTTTATTTCGAATACATATTTTCGTTGGTTATTGCTTGTTATAACAGGAGTCTTTCTGCTTTTAGCAATACTTGGTGCTCTTTCTACAAAAATGAACGCACAAACCTTCCCGAAAAAATCTGTTTGGGAACTCTCAGTTTTAGCGAGAATGAATACACCATTTTCTATGGTGGGAGTAGAGGATGAAGTATTTGAAGATTTGGGTCTGACCTCTGTGTGGTCTCCTAAAATAGGTCAAGAGTTCGGAATGAGACTTCAGTATAGATTAAAAAAAAATTGGAGTTTTGGTACAGGTATTCAATGGATAAGTAGGAATTACTCAATTGAATTTCATTACTCAAATGACACTTTAGCCATCAATGATTTTGATACAATACCACAACTTAAAACTGTGGGGTATAGAATCCCGTTTTTTGCGGAAACAAGAGTACCTCTGGGTTTAGGGTATTTCGTATCTGCAACAGCAGGATTGGGAATAGATATAAAGCCATCAGACTCTTATGTAAATACTGATAATTTTGAAGCGTACCTTGGAAGAGTTAGATGGGCTTCGCTACCTATGATTGCGGAAATAGGACTCTACAAGGAACCTGAGAGAGATAAACCGGGATGGTATATAGGACTTTATTGGTCGCAAGGCGTAGGAAAATCAATTTGGGTAGAACAAGTCGTTCTATTTGAAAATGATTATAGAATAGTTTCAAGAGGATATCTATCTTCCACGTTAGCGGGTATAGAGCTCAGGATATTACTTGAGTAGATTGCTGCGTACGAAGCCGGAAATGACTTTACCGTCTGCACGACCAGCCATTGCTACCGAAGCAATGCCCATTACTCTGCCCATATCTGCCATTCCAGAAGCGTCAAGTTCAGAAATAATTTCTATAACTTTTGATTCAATCTCTGAATCGTTTAATGCGCTTGGTAAATATTCGCTTAGGACCTTCGCTTGTGCAAGCTCATCTTCAGCAAGGTTTTCTCTCGATTGAGATTTATATACTTCAGCGGTTTCAAGCCTCTGCTTATACAATTTGCTCAAAATCTTAATTGCCTCACTGTCACTTAGATCCTCAGTTGCCCCAGTTTTACTTTGTTCAAGCATAAACTTTGACTTAACATCTCTTAAAGTAGCAAGTTTAACTTTGTCTTTTGCTCGCATAGCATCCTTGATGCCGTTCGTTATTTGTGAATGTAATCCTGTCATTAATCTACATTATCGTGAAGAAATGGATTGTCATCACGGAGTTCTATTCTACGTTCACCATTTTCATCAACTTCTTCATTAACAGAAAAACGGCTAGCTGTAGATTCAGAAGAATGTTGGATTTCATCTAGTATCACATTTCTGCGTTTGTAAGCTGGCTCGTTTTCTAAATCTGCAATTCTTCCCGGAAGTCTAAGTTTAATTTTCATATCGCTTAGAATTTTTTTAGTTTGCTTTTGGCGTGCAGCATAAGCTTCTTTACTTTTTTGATCTACCAATGGCTTTCTAAAAGTGTCCGATGGAGTTTTATCAAGTGGAGCATCATCAAGGTTATGAATGATAAATTCATCTTTCTTGTCTGATTCCTCAGAAGGTGTTTCGATATCTTGAGAATCTATATTGGGTTTCTCCTCAACTTCCCCTTCAACTTCTATTATTTCTCCTTTTTCTTCTACATTATCGCTTTCAGTATTTATTTCTGCAGTTGTATCACTAAACAATTCAGATTGATTTACCATAGAAGACTCACTGTGTTCTTCATTTGTTTTTTCTGGAGTAGAATCTACTGCACGATTGATAGGTTCTGTAACTTCGTTGGGTTCATCACCTAAATTGTAAGTAATTTTTTCTTTTTCAACTGGTGCAGCTCCTGTCTTTACTTCATGCGCTTCGAAACCGGTTGCTATCACTGTGATGCATAAATCTTCTTCGAGATCTTCATCCATAGCGTAACCCCAAATTACTTCCGCATTTTGGCCTGCAGCTTCTTGAATATAATCAGTAATCTCCATAATTTCATCCATGAGAATTTCTTCATGACCCATAGTAATGTTTAGAAGAACATGCTTAGCTCCGATGATGTCATTGTCATTTAATAGTGGACTCTCAAGAGCTATAGTAACAGCATTCTTAGCCCTGCCTTCTCCGGATGCCATTCCCGATCCCATAATAGCGTTTCCACTTTGACGCATTACAGTATTAACGTCATTCATATCTACGTTTATTTCTCCTGTCCGAGTAATTACCTCAGCAATACCTTTAGCAGCTATGCTTAGTACTTCGTCTGCATTTTTAAATGCTGCCCTTAATGTTTGGTTGCCGTATAATTCACGAAGTTTATCGTTGCGTATTACAAGAAGTGTGTCGACTGCTTCCCTCATATTCTTTAGGCCACTATCAGCTTGATTAGATCGTTTTTTACCTTCAAACTTGAATGGTACGGTTACTATTCCCACAGTTAGTATTCCCAGCTCTCTACAAGCCTTAGCAATTACAGGTCCTGCTCCTGTTCCTGTTCCGCCACCCATTCCTGCAGTAACGAAAACCATTTTCGTGTCTGAGCCTAAAAGAGTTATTAAGTCATCTAGGTTTTCAATAGCTGCGTTTTTCCCTACTTCCGGAATAGATCCAGCACCTTGGCCTTCAGTTAAAGTCGCTCCAAGTTGAACTTTCAAAGGTACTGAGCTGACATCTAGTGCTTGTGCGTCAGTGTTGCAGACAATAAAGTCCACTCCTTTGATTCCTTGTTTGAACATTGTATTGACAGCGTTCGAGCCGCCTCCTCCAACTCCAATTACTTTGATTGGATTGTTCGATGATTTAGGTAGTGCAAATTCCATTTAAATATTTTTTTCGGTTGGGCTATTGTGAGTCTTCTTCTTTTTCGAACCAGTCTTTAATGGTTTTCATAAATTCATCCATGAATCCTGATCTATTTCTTTTTATATCTGGCTTTTTTATTTCCTGATTATTCTCTCCAGATTCCTCATAACCTTTAATTACAAGTCCTACTCCAGTTGAGAATGAAGGGATATTAGTATCTTGTGGCGGTTCGTGTAGATGCTCATTTGGGTAACCTACTCTACAATCTAGCCCTGTATGATATTGAAATAGTTGTGTAATGTGTCTCAGTTGAGAACCACCGCCTGTAACGACGATGCCACCAATTAATTGATCACGGAATCCTGAGGCTTTAATTTCATAATCAACATGCTCGATAATTTCTTCCATTCGAGCTTCTATGATGTTTGCTAAATTATGAAGAGATATTTCCTTGGGTTTTCTGCCAGAAAGTCCTGGAATACAAACGATTTCGTTGTCCTTCATTTCATTTGCTAAGGCAGAACCAAACTTACATTTTAATTTCTCTGCCTGCTTTTCCATAATGTTGCACCCTTGGCTTATATCACTACTTATCACCTTTCCACCGAATGGTATAACGGCAGTATGTCGGATGATGCCATCTTGGAAAATTGCAATGTCTGTTGTTCCACCCCCTATATCAACAAGTGCAATTCCCGCCTCTTTTTCTTCTTCTGTGAGCACAGAAGAAGAAGATGCTAAAGGCTCTAGGACAAGTTGGTCGATATCTAAACCTGCTTTAGTAATACATCGGTATATATTTCTTGCGGCAGCTATATCTCCGGTAATGATGTGAAAGTTTGCTTCTAACCGAACTCCAGCCATTCCCACAGGGTCTTTGATTCCCGGCTCACTATCTACTGTGTACTCTTGTGGTAAAACGTGAAGTATTTGTGCTCCGGGTTGCATTACTAACCGACTCATATCATCGATAAGATCATTTATGTCTTTGCGACTTATTTCGTCATCTATATTTTCACGAGTAATCATACCTCTGTGCTGAAGGCTTTTGATATGTTGACCAGCGATACCTACGTTCACAATTTTAATCCCGACGCCAGAATCTTCTTCTGCAGCTTGTACAGCTTGCTTTATAGAACTAACGGTTCTTTCGATATTTGAAACAACTCCTCGAGAGACGCCAACTGAGTTACTTTTACCGTAACCGAGGATTTCGATTTTACCATGTTCGTTTTTCTGACCTACGAAGCAAGCTATTTTAGTTGTTCCAATATCAAGCCCTACTATAATCTCCGGATCTGTTGATTGTAATTCGTTTTCCATGGTAGTGTATTAATAAACGTGTCTTTTAGCGATAACTTGATTTTTATAACTTAAGTCAATACGTGAGTAGTCCTTAAGATTCCCTGTTTTTATTTGGGCCCTATAAAAAGTCAATAAATTTCTTCTTAACTCCTCAGGCTCTGGTGATGAACCAAGAAACACTCTTGCACCAATCCTGGGTATTATTTCTAGTTCTCCGAGAGGGTGTACTATAATTTGATCTATCAGAGAAGTCCAAAATTCATCATTCTCGATTTCCTTGATAAAAGAAATTGCCTGACTAACTTCTTCAATGTTTTTTGCGTGAATAATTGGAACTCTTGCAGAATAATTTGGGTCTAGAGGCATAGATTCACCTAATTCATCAATGTAATAATCTGAGGATATATCGATATTAACTCTTGCTTGAGCTTTACGCTGAGTTAGCTCGATGATTAATTCACCATTTAAATTTGAGAAAATCTTTACATTTAAAACACTTGGGATATTTGTCAAGTGAGAGTGCATAGCCTCTAATTGGAGATCTTTTTCAAGCTCTCCGATAATTTTACCGTAAGAATCGAGATGAGTTCGGACGCGGGGAACAGTTAAAAACTTACTATCAACGTCATCAATTATTGAGATATTGATAGATGTGATACGTTTTTCAACTTTGTCAGCATAAGTAAATCCTAGCAGAGTAATGTTACATCCTATTAGGACTAATATGCTGAGGATTGTTGCTGTGCTTGACTTCATGATAATCTTAGGCTTGCATGGTCATCCATTTTTTTAGCTTAGGAACGATCAGACTAATGTCTCCAGCTCCAACAGTCAAAAGGATTTCCACGGGGTGTGCCTTTAAGTTATCTAAGATGGAATTTTTTGTTGAGGTTTTTCCATGGGGGTGCGAGATCTTTTCAAATAACGATTGTGTATTGAAACCGGGTATAGGATTTTCTCTTGCAGCATAAATTGGAAGTAGAATTAGTCTATCAGTTTTTCTCAATTCATGAACAAACCCGTCCATTTGATCTAATGTTCTTGAGTAAAGATGCGGTTGGAAAATTACTGTTAGGTGTTTGCCAGGAAAATGTGTCCTTACCGCTTTAATAGTCTTTTTCAACTCGGTAGGGTGATGGGCATAATCGTCAATGAAAACTTTAAACTCTGAATTTAGATGAATTTGAAAGCGTCTGTAAATTCCCTTAAAAGAATTTATTCTAGAGCTAATAATTTCCTTTTTAGTACCTGCTAAATATGCCAAGGCTGCTGCCGCAACGGTATTTTCAAGATTGTGTTTACCCATTAAGTTGACTCGAACCTGAGGAATCACGAGTTTGCCATTTCCTAAACTCAGCGTAAATGAAGAGCCTGAACTTGTTTGGGATAAATCAGTAGCGTAATGAGTTAATGAACAATCCTCTAGCCCGTATGTCTCTATATTTTGTAGATGATCAAAAGTACCGGCTATTGAGCTGTGTATAACAACCTTTTCCTTTACCTGAGATGCAAAAATTTTGAATGCTTTGATAAAATTAGATTCACTTCCATAAACATCTAAATGATCTGGATCGATTGAACTAATAGCAGCGTGAGTGGGATGAAGATGGTGGAAGCTTCGATCAAATTCATCAGCTTCAACGATATTCCATGTTGCATTGGGTGAATAGTATAGATTGCTATCTGTTTCAACAGATACTCCACCTATAAATGCATTACACCTTTGAGGAGTTCCGTCAATTATATGAGCTAATAGTGCAGTGGTAGAAGTTTTACCGTGAGTACCAGAAATTCCGAGTGTAGCTTTAGATTTGGTAATCTCCCCTAACAGCTCAGCCCTTTTTATTGCTTTGTGACCTAGTTTTTTGAGAGCAATAAGGTGTGGGTGATCTGAAGAAATTGCCGGTGTGGTAACAAGTAATAAATCAACTTTTTTAATTTCTTCAGGAATGGAAGAATCACATCTATTGAAATTGATGTTGATCCCCTCTTGTTTGAGTTGATCAGTTAACGGGGTTTCTGTTTTATCATATCCCGACACATGCCATCCCGTTTTGTTTAAATACCTTGCAATAGAGCTCATACCGGCTCCACCAATACCTATGAAATATGCAACTTTTTCACTCATTTTTATCTGAGAAGCTTTTCAACTTCATCAACGATTTGATAAGATGCATTAGGGCGAGCAGCGTTTTTTAAGTTTATCTCCATTTTTTTCCTCGTAGTTTCATCTTTGAGTAATTCCTCAATGTGGTCTTTTAAACGATTAACTACGTCACAATCTTGAATTAGTATTGCGGCACCACGATCTACAAGAGATTTGGCATTTTTTGTTTGGTGATCTTCAGCAACGTTAGGAGAGGGTATGAGTAGCGTTGGTTTTGCAACCAAGGCAAGTTCTGAAATAGACATGGCTCCAGCTCGACTAGCGATAAGATCTGATGCTGTATAGGCAAGGTCCATCCTGTTAATAAATCCAAAACACTTAACGCAGTCAGCTATTTTTGAATTATTTTTACTAAATTCCTCAAGCCATTGATGATTTTCATCAAAAAATCGTACGCCACATTGCCAAATAATGGAATACGTTAACACATTATTTGAGCTTTCCAATAGATTCCTAACGGCCATATTCATAGACAATGCACCCAGACTTCCGCCCATAATAAAGACAACTGGTTTAGATAAATCTATTTTAAAATGTGATGTGGCTATTGATTTTGATGGGCTTGATTTAGAGTCAGCTAGTTTTAAGACACCTTCCCTGAGGGGGTTTCCCGTTTCTACGATTCTGTCTTTAGGGAACCATTTATCTAAACCGGGAAATCCAGCACAAACCTTATTTACTCTATTTGCTAATATTCTATTTGTGATTCCAGGAAAAGAATTTTGCTCTTGAATCAGTGTGGGTATTCTCTTTTTGGATGCTCTATAAAGTAATGGCCCACTAGCGTATCCGCCCACACCTATTACAACTTCAGGGTTGTATCTATTTAGTAATGCACCAGCTTTTATGAGACTATGTATAAGCTTAAAGGGAAAGCTTATATTTTTTAAATTAATAAGACTACGCTGTAATCCGCTAATCCACAATCCATCTATCTCATAACCAGCGTTAGGCACCTTCTCCATTTCCATCCTTCCTTTCGCCCCGACAAACCTGATTTGTACTTTAGGGTAACGGCGTACAATTTCATCTGCTATTGCTAAAGCTGGTTGAATGTGTCCTCCAGAGCCTCCTCCTGATATCAAGACTCGACTTATCATTTAGCCTCCAACATTGGAGCCCTGCTCACGGAAAGAATTAACCCGATTGATAGGCATGTAAATAAAAGAGACGTTCCTCCGAAACTCACTAATGGCAGTGGTTGTCCAGTTGTAGGTAGAAGCCTTACAGATACACCCATATTTATCAAAGCTTGAAGAGTAATCAATAGTCCAAGGCCCATCGCGAGATAACTCCCAAACGGCCTATCACATTTCCTTGCGGCTTGTATTGTTCTGTAAAACAATATGTAATATAAAAGCAATAGTCCAAAACCTCCAATTAACGCTCCCCACTCTTCTATAATAAAGGCGTAAATCATATCTGAGTAGGGGTGAGGTAAGAAATTTCTTGAGGTTCCGGATCCTGGACCGGATGGAAAAATTCCTCCATGATTTATCGCAATTTGGGCGAGATCTATTTGGTATTCAGCAGAACCTCCAGAGCTATTTATGACGTCAATTTCACCATGACTAAACCCTACAAATTGTTCAACTCTATTCACCCAGGTTCTACTACGGGGTACTAAATCTGGAGCTATTTTACTTACACCATATATAGAGATGCCAGAAATAATGATGAGCCCTAAAATTTTTATTACCCCCTTAAAAGGAACTCCTCCTATAAATAACATACTCAATGCAACAAGACCTAAGAGTGCTGCTGTTGAAAAATCGGCTGGTAGAATAAGACCACACACTAGTCCTATTCTGATTAATATTGGAGTGACCTCTCCTTTAAAATCATCTAATCGATCTTTGCGAAAATGCAATTCTTTTGCTATCCAAAGTACAAGAGCAACCTTTGCGAAATCTGATGTTTGAAGTGTAAGGTTTGTAAATGGAACTTTCAACCATCGTTTTGCTTCGTTAATATCAGCTCCGAATATTAGTGTTAATATTAGAGTAAATATTGCTGCCGCTAAAATAAAATTAGCTAAACGTGCAAAGTATTTATAGTGTATTTTATGGACAACATACATAACTGCTAGTCCTAAAAGGAGAAAAAATCCTTGCTTTAGAAAAAAGTATAGGAAATTCCCATTCGCTTTATAGGCAAGAGACGAAATGGCGCTATAGACTGAAAGGAGTGATACAACGCTGAGAATTAGCGCAATCATCCAAATGACTTTATCACCTTCGAGTCGTCCCCGAACTATTTGTGCCCACTCGGACATTTAGAGTCCCTTTACGGCTTGCTTAAATTTAAACCCTCTCTCCTCATAGCTCCCAAAAATATCAAAGCTTGCACAAGCAGGTGAAAGGAGTACAGTATCGTTAGGAGTTCCGAGATCATAGGCGATTTGGACAGCTTCGCTAGCCGTTTCAGCTACATGAATGCTTTCTACTAAATTTGAAAATGTTTCAATTAGTTTCTTGTTGTCCTTTCCCAAGCAGATTAAGTGCTTAACCTTTTTATCAACTAAGGGCAGTAAATCACGGTAGTCATTTCCCTTGTCTACTCCTCCAGCAACCCAAATTACAGGTGTTTCCATACACTCTAAAGCATACCAAACACTATTTACGTTTGTTGCTTTACTATCGTTTATGAATTTAATCTCATTAATTTCAGCAACGAATTCTAATCGGTGTTCTATTCCTTCAAAATGAGTAAGACTTTCGCGAATCCCTTCATTACGTAGTTCTAAAATTCTCCCTGTAACTCCTGCAGCCATTGAGTTAAAGAGATTGTGTTTGCCTTTAAGGGCGAGTTCTTGTATGGTCATTGAAAATGATTTTTTATGTGGTGTGTGTATTGTAAATTCTTTTTTTTTAAGCCCCAAGCATGCATTAAACCCAGTAGATTCAAACTGCTTTTCTATGCTCACTGCTACCAATCTAGCCTTAGTGTTTCTTGCCTTCATATGTTTAGCTATTTCTATGTCGTCGGAGTTATATACCAGGTAGTCACTAGAAGTTTGGTTTGTTGTGATGCGCCATTTTGAAGCGGAGTAGTTTTCTATACGATTGTCATACCTGTCTAAATGATCCGGCGTGATATTTAGTAATACAGCTATATCAGGTCGAAAAGTTGTGACCCCATCTAGCTGGAAACTACTAGTTTCAACAACAGTTATTTCTGCGGGTGTTTTTCGTTCTGCGATATCTCTAGCCCAACTCGTGCCGATATTTCCTACACAAGCTGCATTCACTCCCGCATCAGTAAGCATCCTATGAATTAATGCAGTAGTAGTAGTTTTTCCGTTTGCCCCTGTAATAGCAACAACTTTCCCTTTTGAATAGCGACTCGCAAACTCTATTTCACTGATTATTTCTGACCCATGATTTCTTAAAAGAGTTAAAATTGATGCTGTGTCTGGTATCCCAGGGCTTTTAATTACCGTTGATGAAGAAACCCACTTATCTGGATTGTGGCCTTCTATCTCATACTTAATCCCCAAACTTTTCAACTCACCTAACAGAGATTTTTTACCCGCTCCGGAATCACTCACAAAAGGCGTTAAGCCTAATGTAAGAGCTAGCTTTGCTGCTCCTACACCACTTTCACCGGCACCTAATATGAGTATGTTCTCAGACATTTATATTTTAGTTATCTAATTTTCAGTGTGACTATCGTTATTACAGCAAGCAGAATCCCCACAATCCAGAAACGGGCTGTGATCTTAGATTCGTGAATATTTTTCTTTTGATAGTGATGGTGAAGGGGGGCCATTAAAAAGATTCGCCGACCTTCCCCATAATTAATTTTTGAATATTTAAACCATCCAACTTGCATGATGACACTGAGATTCTCAATCAAGAAAACCCCACATAATACTGGAATCAAAAGTTCTTTTCGTATCGCAATAGCAAAGACTGCTATAATTCCACCTAGAGCGAGTGATCCAGTATCTCCCATGAAAACTTGAGCTGGAAAAGCGTTATACCACAAGAATGCAACGCACGCACCTACAAATGCAGCGCTAAAGACAACCAGCTCCTCAGATCCGGGGATGTACATTATGTTTAAATACTCAGCGATCACAGTGTTAGAGCTGACATAAGCCAGTACAGCTAATGTTATTCCTATTATTGCACTTGAACCTGTTGCTAAGCCATCAAGCCCGTCAGTTAAATTGGCTCCATTTGATACTGCTGTAACGATAAGTATTGTGATAGGTATGAATACAATCCAAACCCAAGTTGTGGCATCCTCAAATACCCAACTCATAAACCATACATAATCCAAACTATTTCCCTTTACAAAAGGAATTGTAGTTGTAGTAGAGCGGATTTCACTCCACAATCCGTCTGTCCCTAATTCTTTTATCAGTACGTCGGGGTGCCACATCATGATGGCTCCTATAATGATACCCACTCCTATTTGTCCAACAATCTTAAACTTCCCCGCTAAACCATCTTTATTTTTTTTGTGTACTTTTATATAATCATCAATGAATCCGATAGTTCCAAGCCAAATAGTTGTAATAATCATCATGTGCGTGTACACATTGGTGAGATCCGCAAAAAGCAAAGTCGGTACTAGTATTGCGGTTAGGATGATGATTCCGCCCATGGTAGGGGTGCCGCGTTTTTCTATTTGGCCTTGAAGACCTAAATCCCGAACGATTTCACCAACCTGCCTCACTTGCAACCACTCAATAATCGTTTTTCCGAATGATATACCTATGAATAATGAGGTGATTAAGCTCGTAGCCGACCTGAAAGTGACGAATTTGAAAAGTCCAGCTCCTGGTAAATCGTACGCTGTATCTAAATATGTGAATAAATGATATAACATATTATGCTATTATGAAAGCTTCGTGCAATACGACTCTGTCGTCGAAATAGTGTTGTACTCCATTAATTTCTTGATAGGTCTCATGACCTTTACCTGCTACAATGACAATATCTCCAGGCTCAGCAAAGAGCGAAGCAGCTCGTATAGCTTCTTTTCGATCTGTAATAGTGATGCATTTACGCATTTCAATAGAATCTAATCCGGCTTTCATATCCTCGAGTATGGCTACTGGATCTTCTGTTCGAGGATTGTCAGATGTTAGGAACACCCTATCAGAACCTGTTGCTGCAACACGTGCCATAACTGGCCTTTTTGTTACATCCCTATCTCCACCACACCCGACAACTGTAATGACCCTTTCCTGCCCTTTTTTGAAAGTAAAAACAGTTTTTAATATGTTTTCTAAAGCGTCAGGAGTATGTGCGTAGTCTACAATTGCGGTAATTCCATCGGGACTTTCTACAAACTCAAACCTTCCGGCAGGAGGCTTTAATAGTGACATCTGTGTTAACGTGTCAAGTTTGTCAAATCCCAAAAGCTGAGCCACTGCATAAACTGCTAATAGGTTAGAAGCGTTAAACTCTCCCACTAACCTAGAGTAGAGGTCTTGTCCATCAATATTTACGTGAAGTCCGTGAAGTTGATTTTCAACGATTCTTCCTTTTATGTCAGCTATCGATGCAAAACCGTAAGTTGAAATATTTGCTTTACAGTCTGTGGTAATATCTTGGTGATGATTATCATCGGAATTAACTAATGCAAACGCATTCACGGACAGCATATCGAATAACTTTTTCTTAGCGACTATATAGTTGTCTATTGTTTTGTGATAGTCTAAGTGATCATGTGTGATGTTTGTAAAAACTGCGCCGGAAATTTTAGTTCCTGACAATCTATTTTGATCTATTGCGTGAGAACTTGCTTCGATAAAACAAAATTTGCAACCTAAACTGACCATTTCCCTAAACAGCTTCTGCAAACTCAGAGCATCCGGAGTAGTATGAGTGGCTTCAACTACTTTGTCGATAATTCTATTCTCAACTGTGCCTATTAGTCCAGCCTTACGATCAAGCATTCTGAACAGATTGTGGAGTAATGTTACAGTTGTGGTTTTGCCGTTTGTTCCAGTAACAGCAATTATTTTAATTTCATTAGATGGGTGGTCGTAGTATGCAGCAGCGATTTTTCCTAAAGCTGTTGAACTGTTTTTTACCACTACGAAAGTGACAGGTTCAGGTCGAATTAAATCTTCGGATATATATTCACATATAATCGTTGTGGCACCATTTGTAATTGCCTGCTTGATATAATCATGCCCATCAACCTGAGTGCCTTTAATTGCAATAAAAAGCCCCATAGGTTTTACTTCACGGGAGTCTATACCAATGCCCTCAACGGCAGTGTGCGTAGTTCCGTGTATCTCGGAAATTCTTGTGTCGTATAGTAAATCTTTCAGTATTTTCACGACAATTCAATTGTAATAGTTGATTTAGGTGTCAGTGGAGTGCCCGCAGGGATTGATTGTTTTCTAACGGTGCCATTCCCTTCATATCTCACCTTAACTCCAGCATTTTCTAGTAAATACAATGCGTCTCTTAGACCCATCCCTCGTACGTCCGGAACGGCTTTATCTTCAAATATTCGTGTTGTAAGTTTTACATTGTTGGATTCTGTAGTGACCCTAACCCAATCTCCTTCTTCATTTGTTTGGATAAAAGGCACGCCTAGAATCTTGTATAGCCCCACTAATTCTTCACGTGCTCCGTTCTTTGAAGTTGGAAGATGTCTTTCCGTTAAAGCGAGTAATGGTTCATCGCTTACGGTGTGGAATGATGGATCTGTTGCATAAATTAAATCGGCTAGATTCATGAAAACCGGAGCCGCTATAGTGCTTCCGTAGTATGACCCACTTTTTGTATCTGCTATGACTACGATACAAACAAATTCCGGATTGTCAGCAGGGAAGTAGCCTGTGAATGAAGCCCTATATCTACCACTAGCATATCCACCATTTTCGGCAATTTTTGACGTTCCTGTTTTCCCTGCAACTGTATAGGGTTTATTAACGAATAAGTTAGAGGCCGTTCCCTTACCACCGGGTAAGCATGCGCTTTCAAGCATTATTTTGCACTCGCGTAGCGTGCTCGAAGAGCAAATTCTATTTTTTACAACGACAGGCTCGAAATTTTCTACTGTAATCCCTTTTCGCTGAGTTTCAGTAACAAATGTTGGGCGCATCATCTTGCCATTGTTTGCAATTGCGCCATAAAGAGCTAAGGTTTGTAGTGGTGTTTGCGTAACCTCATACCCTATAGCCATTTGGGTTAAGGAAATACCAGACCAATCCCCTTCTCCTACTGTTGAGTAAACTTTAGGGATTCCTTCTCCAACGAGATTTACACCTAAAGGCTCAGTAATTCCCATGAGTTTTAATTTATCTAAAAATTCCTGAGGCTCTAGACTGAAGCATTGTTTTACTGATAGAGCAGAGCCAATATTTGAGGACATTTCGAAGCACTCACGCAACGAAATTTTACCATGACCTCCTTCCTTCCAATTCGAATCACGCATTCTCCTATCATGGAAATAATACTCACCATTTTCAGTATCTACAATATCTTCTAGGCTCATTTTCCCTGATTCTAAGCATGCCATAAGCGAGGCTAGTTTAAAAGTCGATCCAGGTTCTACTGCAGTACCTAATGCGTGATTGTAACTTTCATTGTAGTAAGGCAGACCAGTAGAATCTTCAAGCCTTTTTAGATTTGAGATCGCTCTAACATATCCTGTTTTTACCTCCATAAGAACGACTACCCCCCACTCAGCATCGTGCTTAAAAAGCTGATTCCTTAATGCTGAAGATGCAACATCTTGAAGATGCATATCTATTGTGGTTACCACATCAAGTCCTTCTTGAGGTTCGATAATAAATTCATCTGTAACGGGCAGCCAAGCACCGCCACTAATTCGCTTCTGCATTTGCTTACCCTCAACACCTCCAAGCTCCTTATTCCAAGCAAGTTCAATGCCCACTCGACTATTCTCTCTGTCTATCCCTATTGTTCTTTTTGCCAGTTGCCCAAACGGTTTTTTCCTCACCTCTTTTCTCTCAAAAACAAATCCACTTTTATACCTTCCCTCTCTGATAAATGGGAGAGATTTTAAGGATTTATATTTCGTAAACGGGATGTTTTTTGCAAATAAAGCAGCTCTACTCCCTTTGGATTTTGCGGTTTCAAAGTGCTTTGAAAAATCTCTTGCATCTCCTCCTAGTATATCGGCAAAACGAGAACACAAAGAATCAAATTTTTCATTGTAAATACTCCATTCTATCGCTTCGCACTTGCTGTCCCATCTAAGATCGTAAACAGGCACAGATGTCGCTAATAAGCTCCCATCCCTTGCCTGAATTTGGCCTCTGGCAGGAGCAATATTCCTTATGCTATGTTTAAATTCAGCACCTCTTTCCGTCCAATGCTCATGTTCGATAGTCTGTATAGAAAATATCCTCCAAAGGATAGCAATTCCTACAAAGCACAGACTTACAAATAGAACCCAAAACCTCCCGGTTTTAATCTTTGTTTCTGAAGTGTTGTTACTTGCACTTCTCATTTTGCATCTTGCTTAAGAAGTGTTGGCGGTGAAATAGACTGTTGAAGACCTAATACAGAAGTTGCAGACTCAACTCTACTTTGTTGTAGTCTTGATTCTAACTCAGATCTAAGCGTTTTATACTCTGAAACAACCTCCTCAAGATTCCTTTCAGTTCGCATTTTATCGCGTTCAATATTTTCAAACTTGTATCCAAGGCTTATGTAAGCTAAAAACAATGAGGCAAGAAATAAGAGATAAGGTATATGAGAGGTTATACCTTCACTTGTTAAAAATTTACCACTAATTATATCTTTAATAATCTTACCAGTTCCATTTTTTTTAGCTGGTTTTTTTATTTTATCAATTGGTTTCCTCCCAGATTTATCTCTTGCCCGCCTTGCTTTTTCTGCGGCCTCTTCCTTGGCTGCCTGTGCTACAACTATCGCTAAATCAACGGCCTCTTTGCGAGATGTTTTTTGTTCTGGGGTTAAAAGTCTATTACCGCTATCTGAGGATCCTTTAGACGATGATTTTTTTTTAAAGATTCTCAGCATGACTTTAATAAAAATTCAGTCCGTTCAGCAACTCTCAAACGAGCGCTTCTTGCTCGTGGGTTTAATAAAACCTCCTCAGCTGATGCACAAATAGCCTTTCTAACTACAGGCTTAAATGGTGCGAGCACCCTTCCTTTTATGTCTTGATCTATTTCACCCTCGAAATTACCAGACCTCATAAAATGTTTGACAAGTCTATCTTCTAAACTGTGATATGAAATCACAACGAGCCTCCCGCCCTGTTCTAATAAATCTGTTGCCTGTTCCAACAGATCACGTAGAGCAGAAAGCTCGTCGTTGATTTCTATTCTTAATGCTTGAAAAATTTGTGCGTAGAATTTATTTTCACGCCCGCCAGGAGCCATCTTGCTTAAGATGTTTACGAGATCTCCTGTAGTGGTAATAGGTCTATTGTCTCTTGCAGAGACTATTGCTCTCGCAACTCTGTCCGGTCTCTTTACCTCTCCATACATTCTTAGAACGACCATTAACTCTTCCCATGTACAGTCAGATAAGTAATCTGCCGCTGAGATTCCTGATTCGTGGTTCATCCTCATATCAAGAGGGCCATCCATTCTTAAGGAAAAACCTCTATCTGCCGTATCAAACTGGTGAGATGACACCCCTAAATCAGCTAATATGCCTTTCGTTTTCTTTACACCGTTAAGGCTGAGAAATTGTTTTGCGTATCTGAAATTAGCTTCAACAAGGGTAAATCTATCATCGTTAATCGTATTTTTAACTGCATCTGGATCTTGATCAAAACTAACTAGTATGCCTTCTGAATTTAGGTTTTTTAATATGGTTCGGCTATGTCCCCCTCCTCCAAACGTAGCGTCCATCCACGTACCGCTACCGTCGCCGAGATTGAGATGCTCAATTGAGGAATCTAGAAGGACGGGTACGTGGTAGGATTGTTCCATGTTTTAAGTGGCGCTGCCTTTTTCAATATCTCGTCTCACATCTTCAGCCAGGTTTCCAAAATCGAAATCGGTGTCTTCTCCCAAGACCTGTTTTTCATAAGCATCAACTGTCCAGATCTCGACCTTCTCCCCCAACCCCGAAACAATGATTTCGTTGCTCTTTTGCAGATCAATGCCAGCATAATCTAAGAGGATTCCTGGAATGTTTAATCTTCCAGATGCATCTAAATCAACAATGGTGGCTCCCTTCAAGAATTTTCTTTGAAACAGTTGGTGCTTCCTGTTGTATCTGCTGAGTTGAGTCATTTCCCCGTTCACATTATCCCACTCTGGCTTAGGATATAATACAAGACATTTCTCAAAAATATCACGATTGATTACCAGGCCATGATGTAGGACTTTTTCCAATTGTCTTCGCAGTCGGGCAGGGAACATTAGTCGTCCCTTCGTGTCAATTCTACATGTATGTTCTCCTAATAGGTTCAGCATAACTTCCATTGTTATTGGAATTCCCAAAACTAAGACAGATTTACCACTTTTTACCATTAATCGACACTTTCTACCACGTTGTTGAAAAGTGATAAACAATGAAACGTTGGGAAAGGCCGTTTTGCTTGGGTTGTAGCGATTTAGTAAATCTTGTTGATTTTCTGTTTTAACAGGATATTAACAATCAATGTGTACAACCTTAAGTTAATGTTTAGGTACAATGAGTTGTGAAATAGAGCCGATAGGTGCGTAGTTTCGTCTTTTAAATAAATATAAATATGGACGCTACAATCATTGAGCTAGGCGAATTTAGATATGTAGAAGAGGGAAGCGGAGAGCCTTTGGTTTTTTTACATGGCCTTTTCGGTGCTCTAAGTAACTTTCAGGATGCGCGTAAGTACTTTAGTGAACGATTTAGAGTGCTAACACCTGTCTTACCCATCTATGAATTACCCCTCCGGAAAACAAGTGCGAAATATATAGCAGAGCATGTTAAAGGGTTTGTTGATGCTCTTCAGTTAGATAAAGTGCATCTTGTTGGAAATAGTTTAGGAGGTCATGTAGGACTAATTTTTACAAAAAACCATTTAGAGCGTGTTGCGTCTTTAACGTTGACAGCAAGCAGTGGTCTTTATGAGAATGCTTTTGGAAACAGTTTTCCTAGAAGGGAAGACAAAGAGTACATTAGGAATAAAGTCGCGCTTACATTTTTTGACCCAAGCCGCGCGACCGACGAATTGGTTGATGAGTGTTTTGAAGCAGTGAACGACAGGAATAAAGTTTTAAGAATCCTTTCCATTGCAAAATCCGCGATTAGACACAACATGGAGAATGATTTACCGGCCATGAATCTACCGGTTTGCCTTATTTGGGGAAAAAATGACATTGTAACCCCACCTGAAGTTGCCGAAGCTTTTTTAAAAGGTTTTCCTGATGCAGATCTATTCTGGATAGATAAATGTGGACATGCTCCTATGATGGAGCATCCTGACGAATTTAATGTAATTCTAGATAAGTGGTACTCTCAGAGAGGAATAGCTAATAAACTATAGTTCATGGTAATCAGATCTGTTGATTTTGTAAAAAGTAGCGCTCACCCTAGAGAATGTCCAAGTATGGATAGGCCTGAATACGCATTTATTGGAAGGTCTAATGTGGGCAAATCATCCCTTATTAACATGGTAGTTGATAGGACTAGCATAGCTAAAATTTCCAGTACACCTGGAAAGACGCAGCTCATAAATCACTTTGCTATTAACGGTGATGAAATAGCAGAAAAGGCTGGGGAAACGTCTTGGTATCTAACGGATTTACCAGGGTTTGGGTATGCAAAAATTAAAAAATCTGAGAGGGTGAAATGGGAGAGGACGTCAAAGCAGTTTTTAGAAGGACGAAGTAATTTAATGTGCACGATGATGCTAGTTGACTCGAGATTAGCCCCCCAAAAAGTAGATCTTGAATTTATGGCTTATATGGGAGAGGTGGGGCTACCTTTCGTACTAGTATTTACAAAAGTTGATAAGCTTAATAAGGCTGAACGTTCAGGATTTCAATCTAAGTATGAGACTATTATGCTTAAGCAGTGGCACAAGATGCCGCCTATTTTTATTACAAGCGCAGTAAAAGGAGATGGGAGAGATGAGCTGTTAAACTTTATCGAGTCAACGAACGTTTTATTCTGATTTTGTCTGATTTCCCTCAACCTCTTCGTCATTCGCTTCGATAATTCCAATTCTTTTAGCAAGTTCACTAGTAAAGCCTCTAATTGCTTCCGCATGGCCTTTGTCTGAGGTGGCAGTTTCTAAAGTCTTTGCAAGAGTCATCATGCTGTCGCAAATGAATCGTTTCATCTCATCGACGCTCATATCCTTCGTCCAGAGGTCCATATTCATAGATGTTCTGTCTTTCTCGTCCCACATCGATAACGACATTGCTTTTGCTTGCCTGCTCTTAATATCTCCTCCTTCGGCTGACCAAATTATATCAGTTGGCACATGATTTTCATCTGTACTAACCTTGATTGTAATGATGTTTTCTGACATAATGCAAAATTAGCATTTATCTGTTACTTATCGCTCAGGTCGGTAAGATTTAAGGAATGGAATATAATCAGTCTCTGAAAATAGCTGCTCTGCTGAAGTTTCAGGATTTTGATCCATAAAATTCTTAACAATTCTAAGCCCCATCCATACGCCTAATCGGTCAGGGCTTTCTTGAGGGATGGAGCCAAACTTGGTAAATGGACCATCTGTTAACCATCGGTGGAATACAGTGCGATTTGTTTCGAATAGCACATTCGCAGGTTGAAGTTCTAACCAAATAGCTCTTTCATTTGCCTTAGCCCATTCTAAATCCTCTGGAGTCCAATCCATAAGCACATGTTCAAATTGTTCAGGCATGCATTTACCTAACAGCCACAACACTTTCCCCCAATAAAGAATGTCATCGACACATTTTTCTCCAGTATACCCTCGATTGATAAAGTGAACAAGCATCCATCCTTTCATTGCATCTGCTGCCATTAAGTCTGGGTGCATTCTAAGTTGTTGGTATTTAGGAAATCTATCTGGAGGCAAAAGCTTTAGTATGGGATGTTCAGGACCTAAAAACCACTCTAACCCCACTGCTACAAATTCATCTCGCGGGTATACAGCAAAATTGAATCCGCTATTCATCCAGATAACTTCAGGAATTTTTACATTGGGCATAAATACATGAAGTCTCTTAAACCCGTTTTCAAGATCTAAAGAAACGCCTCTCAGAAATTCAGGATCACCAGATGTTGAGTCAATTGCTAAAAGCGTTTCTCTTGTGTCAGGGTGTGCCACAAACTCATTCAGTTTGTCAATTGTTTCGATTGATTGAGAACTCCCTATTTTTAAAATATCCTCACAATAATCTGTCAAAAATAATTTGTAATTATGTCTCAATTGAATAAGAGAACTAGAGTCGTTTTCAGAGAGATGTTGAATTTCCCAATTAAAGTTTCTAACAGAAAAATCAGTAGGTAGTGTTATCTCACTCACATCGACTGTCCATTTATCTTCCGTGCAAGACGATAATGTAATAAAGGATATCAGTATTAAACCTAGCAGAGATGAAACTTTGTTTCTTGTCCACATTGAACGTATCAAAAAAGTGGTACGACTTTCGCTTGAACTCATAGTATTTTCGTTTAATTTTACTTTCACAACTGCAAAGATGAGCACACTTATGCGCAACAGTCAAACTTCTTCTCTATCAACCGCAATATTACTCGGTTTTATTGCATGTTCAGCCTTACTCTTTTCAAATACAACATCAGCCCAAGATTTAAGAATGGGACTGGCTGTTACGCCGAATGCAGCCTGGATGGTTTCGACTGATTATGATCACATACCAGGTGGCGCAAAATTAAATTTCGGATATGAATTCATTGCAGATCTTATGTTTTCTGAAAATTATGCTTTAGGCTTAGGCGTGCACATTTTTAATACTGGATCGGATCTTACGTATCAAGTCGAGTCACCTGGCGGTATTGATGATGTAGATAGAACATATAATCTGCAGTATGTAGAATTACCTTTCACATTTAAAATGCGTACGAAGGAAATAGGCTACATGAAGATTTTCTCTAAATTTGGTTTGGGCTTAGGTATGAATGTGACAGCTTTAGCGTCACAGGATAGACATCTAAGTTGGGATTTTAATGATAATGTAGACAATTGGGTTAGTGTTACGTCAAATAATCATGACATTCAAGATGGAGTGGATATAACTGAAGATATAAAATTCTTTAGGGCTGCTATGATTGTAGGTGGTGGAATAGAGAAAAGTTTAACAGGGTCAACATCTCTAACCGTTGGGCTGAATTACAACGCAGCGTTCAGCAATATTTATAATAATGTGACTATAATTAAATTTAACAGCGGTAATCCAGAAGTAGACGGAAATGGCACTCTAAGGACTGCTGATATGAAAGGTCATGACAGATTTTTCGAATTGTCAGTCGGTATTTTGTTTTAGACAATGTCGACTCTATCCTCAGAATTTAATGGAGCGAAGATCGCTGGGTTTATCTCTTCATGGATGAACGATTACGCCGACACCGCAAACATTGATTCATTTGTGGTGGGTGTTAGTGGCGGCATTGATTCTGCGGTAACTGCAACGCTTTGTCTTATGACTGGTCGTCCCGTGTATGTTGTAGATATGCCAATTCACCAGGCGTCGTCAGAGGTGGAGCGATCTCGGGAGCTTTGTAAATTACTCGAGAGTCGTTTTAACAACTTCGAAATGATTACTGTGCCCCTGACTGAAGTTTATGAGGTGACGAAATCGGCGTTGCCCGAAATCGAAGATGTTTCGGGGGGGCTCACTTTCGCAAATACTCGGGCTAGATTGAGGATGACTACACTGTATACTCTCGCTGCACAGAGGCGGGCTCTTGTAGTTGGGACGGGAAATAAAATCGAAGATTATGGAGTGGGATTCTTCACAAAATATGGTGATGGAGGTGTAGATATTAGCCCCATTGCCGATCTTGTGAAAAGCGAAGTTTACAAAGTGGGTGAAGCGATAGGTGTGCCAAGGAGTATTTTAGAAGCTGCCCCTACAGATGGTCTTTGGGGCGATGATCGCACTGATGAAGACCAAATAGGAGCTTCCTATCCCGAACTCGAAATTGCCATGAAATTCTCTGAAGATCAAGGCGACCCGTCAACTCTCTCCGGTCGAGCTCTTGATGTGTATGAAATATACACGAGATTAAATAAAGCAAATCAGCATAAAATGCTCCCCATCCCTGTTTGTACTATACCACGATAATTTATTCTTTGTTTTGAGAGTCTATCGTTATTGTCACTGGGCCGTCATTGATTAATTCTACCTGCATGTCTGCACCGAACTTTCCTTTCTCAACTCTTTTTCCAATCAATTTTTCGCACTCCTCAATGAAGGCCTCGTAAAGTGGGATAGCTTGTTCAGGGCGAGCCGCTTTGATGAAAGATGGGCGCGTGCCTTTTTTAGTGGATGCGTGCAAGGTAAATTGAGATATTACTAACAATTCACCCCCTGCGGCTTCGATATTAAGATTCATTTTTCCATGTTCGTCAGAAAAGATTCGTAAACCTATCACTTTTTTTGCGAGCCATTCGACATCAGTTCTATTGTCAATCTCTTCTATGCCTAGTAAAATCAATAGCCCTAGCGACGTTTGACCTAAGGTTTCCCCATGAACTTTCACGCTAGACTGACTTACCCTTTGAATAACTGCTTTCATGTGCGAAAGTTACCCTATGATTGTCTAATTTCAAGTGTATAAATTACCGATGCGTTGCTACCTTTACACATTCAATTGAACCGCATTTTACTCCCATTCTATGCCTACTATAACCGCCTCAACTGCCCCTTCTACACTGATACAAGCTCAGGATATGGGCCTAACTCCTGACGAGTTTAAATCCATCGAGAAAATCCTTGGAAGAGTACCAAATTTTACGGAAATGTGTATCTATTCAGTTATGTGGAGTGAGCATTGCTCATATAAAAACTCTATTAAGTGGCTTAAAACACTTCCTAAAGATGGAGATCAAATGCTCGTTAAGGCTGGTGAGGAAAATGCAGGAATTATTGACTTAGGTGATGGAATTGGGTGTGCTTTCAAGATAGAAAGTCACAATCACCCCTCAGCTATTGAACCATATCAAGGAGCTGCAACTGGTGTTGGAGGGATTAATCGTGATATTTTCACAATGGGAGCTAGGCCTATTGCTCAATTAAATAGTCTTCGTTTTGGTGATCCGGAGCATCCACGTACTAAGTGGCTTCTGGAGGGCGTTGTTAAAGGTATCGGAGATTACGGAAATAGTTTTGGAATACCTGTCGTCGGAGGAGAGGTCTTCTTTGACCCTTGTTATCAAGTTAACCCACTCATTAATGCTATGTCGGTGGGGCTTTTAGACGCAAAAGAAATTATTTCTGCTACAGCAAATGGTCCAGGTAATGCTGTTTACATTGTGGGTTCTGATACTGGTAAAGATGGGATACAAGGGGCTTCTTTCGCTTCAAAAGACATCACGATAGAGTCGGCAGATGATTTACCATCAGTACAAGTTGGAGATCCGTTCCAAGAGAAACTTCTTATGGAAGCGTCACTGGAACTTGCAAAAACTGATGCAATAATAGGAATGCAGGATATGGGTGCTGCTGGTATAACTTGTTCTACTTCTGAGATGAGTGCTGCAGGAAATGTGGGAATGGATATATACTTAGATAAGGTTCCTCTTCGTCAAGCGGATATGCAACCATTTGAAATTCTACTATCAGAATCTCAAGAGCGAATGTTAGTTGTCGTAGCACCAGGGAAAGAAAAAGTAGTAGAGGATATCTTCAAGAAGTGGGATCTTCATGCAGTCCCAATAGGTCAGGTGACCGAAGGCGACACGATCAATTTCTTTGTAGATAATGAGATCGTAGCTCAAGTTCCAGCTTCTACACTTGTTTTAGGTGGAGGAGCTCCAGTTTATGAGCGTGAGTATTCTGAGCCATCTTGGTTTGCGGAATCTCAAGCTTTCAACCCTGAATCAGTTGAAATTCCTTCACTTAAGAAAGCACTTGAAATTGCTACGGACATTATATGTCTTCCTAATATAGCTTCTAAGAAATGGGTTTGGGAACAGTACGACAGTATGGTTGGGACTTTAAACAGGACTACAAATAGACCTTCTGACGCTGGTGTAGTGTCTGTACGAGGCTCGAAAAAGGGTCTTGCTTTGACTGTTGACTGTAACTCTCGTTATGTTCAAGCTGATCCAGAAGTAGGCACTGCTATTGCAGTTTCGGAAGCCGCACGAAACATTAGTTGTACTGGAGCAACTCCTTCAGCGATTACCAACTGTTTAAATTTTGGTAATCCATATAACACAGAGGTTTACTGGCAGTTTGTGGGAGCAATAAAGGGTATGAGTCGTGCTTGTGAGAAATTTAAAACTCCGGTAACAGGTGGTAATGTTAGTTTTTATAACCAAACTGCAAACGAGGATGGTACTTCAACATCAGTTTTTCCAACTCCTACTATTGGAATGGTTGGGGTTATTGAAGATAGAGATAAGCATATGTCCTTAGATTTTAAGGAAAAGGGGGAACTTATTTTCCATTTAGGAGAAATGTCTGATTGTATTAATTCATCGGAGTATCTAGCAAATATTGTAGGTGTTAAGCAGTCGCCTGCCCCTAAATTCAACTTAACACAAGAAGAAGCTCTTCACGTATGTATCAGAGAACTCATTTCAAAAAATCTTGTTACCGCAGCTCACGATATTAGTGATGGAGGACTTTTCACTACTCTTTTAGAAATGTCAATGCCAAATATGCTTGGTTTTGATATCGTTTCTGATGATGAGCTACGCATCGACGGATTCCTCTTCGGTGAAGCACAAGGTAGAATTATCGTCACTTTATCTGAAGAGGATCAAGATGACTTTTTTGACGTTTGCGATGCTAATAAAGTCGGAGCGGTTCTTCTTGGACATGTAACAAAAGGTAAAATTGTTGTAGATGAAGAACATGTTGGATTCTGTTCTGAGTTACGTGCATACTATGATAATGGCTTTGAAGAAGCTTTAGATTTATAGGTCTTTTTATTATCTAAGCATGAACTTAAGGAACTTCTTATTTAGCAAAACTTTTATACTCACTATCCTGAGTATAGGTGGAGCATGGGTAGTTCTTATTAGTGTTAGCATGCTCTCTTTACAAATAAATAGTAGGCCATGGTCGGAGCGATATGTTCCCAATATCCTTAATTTGTCACTCGACTCTGCCATTGCTATACTATCTGAATTGGAACTGGAAGGAATTCATCTCGATTCTGTTTATAGTGTTTCAGCATTACCAGGCTCAATACTTGAGCAAACGCCTAAAGAAGGAAGTGTAGTCAAAAGTGGAAGACCTGTTTACCTAACAACATTCAGAATAACTCCTCCTTCCGAAGCCATTTCTGTGTATGAAGGCCAAGACGCAATTTTAGCAAAAATAATTTTAGAACGTAAAGGTTTTATTGTTCAAGTTAGTGAGGAACCTAACATTATACTCGAAGGAAAAGTTGTAAGAGTTGAATCCAAGGGATTTCCTTTATCTTCAGATGATAGAAGAGCTAGGGGGTCTAAGATTGTTTTAGTTATCGGTAAGTCTTCCCTTGTAAAAGTAAGAATACCTTATTTATTAGGGTTATCGTTATCTGAAACATCGTCTAAATTGACAGAGTCATCTCTTTCATTAGGTTATGTTGAGTATACAGATTCGGTTATAACATCTAGTGATACAACAAATGCACGAGTTTTTCGCCAGTTTCCATCTTCATCTGGAGGAAGGGTTAAAGCTGGTACGTCTATTGACGTAATTCTAAAAAACTGAAAATAATGCAAATGATGACCATCAAATTTCCCGTAAATTATTTTATAATTTCCCTGATTTTCGCTCTTTCTAATACATGTATTTTATCTCAAGAATTAGAAAAAGATTTGCAGTTTATTAAAATAGATCATGACTATAGAATTACTACGGACATAAACTCAAGGGGAGGGGGTAGCGCGCCTATGGGGCTTCCTTTCTTAGATGATTTTGCTTGGCCAAGCTCTTTTGAGGAATCAGGTATCCATAGGCCCGAGTTAGTTAGATGGGATTCAAGCCCTGTGAGACGCACTTCTACATTTGCAATTAACCCTCCTACCATTGGTGTTGCTACCCTTGATGGTTTAGATGATGGTGGATATCCATATATGTTTAATAGCAGTGATCCACATGGTTGGGCTGATACTCTTACTTCAAGAAAGATTTTATTAGGGGGTATGACAGCTGATAATAATGTTAACTTATCGTTTTGGTTTGAGGGAGGTGGTATAGGAAATGCACCTGATTTAGGTGAGGATAGTCTTGTTGTTGAGTTTAAGTCAATCGGATTTGAAGGCGATATTTGGACACGTGTTTGGTCTAATGACACGATAACTACTGACAAATTCATACAAGTTGTTATCCCTATTTATGATGGAATTTACCTTCATAATTCATTCCAATTTAGGTTTCGTAATTATGGAACTTTAGAGGGAAATGCTGATTTATGGCATATAGATTACGTTTTTGTGGCTGAAAATGGATCAATAGGAAATCCACAAGAAGAATTAGCATTCTTATATCCTCCATATACTTTGCTGAGGAATTTCTCCGCTATGCCTTGGACTCATTACATGGACAATCCAGAATTCCAAATGAGAGACAGTTTGCACGTTGCCCATACCAACTTTGGGGCTACTGCAAATAATCAGGAAAATACAGGGATTAAAATTCAGATAGGTGAGGATGCGCCCACATTGTATAATAATGAGTTTATTCAAAATGTTAGTGTTCCGATAGGGCCATTTTCAACAGAGTACTTAGCTAATTTACTAGACAATAATGGAGTAGCAGCTTCGGTACTTTACGACCCGCTTATATCCGATACTACAGCTACTTTTAATGTGTCTTTGTGGGAAGAGGAGGTCGGTTACTATTCCAACCAAACTGCAGTATTTGATAATGACAGCATTGGATTTGAACAAGTTTTCGATAACTACTACGCTTACGATGATGGTTCTGCTGAAAAGGCTTACTCACTTGAATCTATGGGTGGACAATTAGCTGTACGCTATCCACTTGCTATAGCTGACACATTAGATGGTATAAAGATTCACTTTACTCCATTTTATGACAATGCAGGATTGGAAACATTTGTAATTAAAGTTTGGGCAGATGATGCGGGTATTCCGGGTGAACAAATAGATACAATGTATCAATTTAATTCACCTCTTTATTTCACTGATGGCCATGATAAGTTTGCTTATTACTCTTGTGATAATCCTATACCGGTTAGTGGGATTATTCATGTTGGTTTTATTCAACAAAATGTAGAGCATCTTAACATAGGACTTGATAAAAACACCAATTCAAATGCAGGTAATCTTCATTACAAATTAGGTGCAGCAGCGAATTGGCTTGCCTCAGAAATTCAAGGATCTGTTATGATACATCCAGTTCTACGAGCTGGAAAAGATGCACCCGAAATACCTGAAGGAGTGATTGAATACTCTCTTAATGAGATTTCTTCTAACCTTTATCCCAATCCTACATCTTCAAATGTCTCCTTTAAGGCGAATGAAGCTCTTATATGGTCTGTATTTTCATTAAATGGAAATATTGTTTTAGATGGTGATGTTGATAGAGCTTGCGTTGTAACTTTTGATACTTCGGATTTATCACCAGGTGTGTATTTTGTTAATATGAGTAGTTCGAGAAGTGTTTCAAAATCATGTAAACGCTTAGTAATTTTACCTAATTAATGAGTGATAAAGTAAGCATAGAGGATGTTTTAGATGAACCTGAGGAGCTCTTTGAGCACCATAGAATTGAAGCTGATCCAGGACAACAACCACTCCGAGTTGATAAATTCCTAATGACCAGAATTGCGAATATTTCTCGTAACAAGCTTCAAATGGCTGCAAATTCAGGTTATATCAGGGTGGATGGAAATTCGGTTAAATCGAACTTTAAAGTTCGACCAAATCAAGTGATTACGGTAGAGCTTCCACAGCCTGTTTATGAATTTGAACTTGTTGCAGAGGAAATGGATTTAAATATTATTTATGAAGATGACACTGTCATAGTTCTAAATAAGAAATCAGATTTAGTTGTCCATCCAGGTCACGGTAATCACACAGGGACTCTTGTAAATGGAATTTTACATCATCTTCAGAACATCCCCTCTGTTGAGGGTTCTCCTACTCCTCGTCCAGGATTAGTCCACAGGTTAGATAAGGATACTACAGGGTTAATGGTTTTGGGTAAAACTGAGAGATCTCTTACGGAGTTAAGCGAACAGTTTTTTGAACGAACGGTTGAGAGACGATATCACGCGTTAGTTTGGGGTGATGTTTCTGAAGATGGCACAGTTGAAGGTCATGTAGGACGTTCAAGAAGCAATAGAACTGTTCAAGCAGTTTTTCCCGATGGTGAAGAAGGAAAGCATGCAGTAACTCATTACAGAGTTATAGAGCGATTAGGACCAGTTACTTTAATTGAATGTAAACTTGAGACTGGTCGTACGCATCAAATTCGTGTTCATATGCAATACATAGGTCATCCATTATTTGGTGATCCTAGATATGGAGGCAATGTTGCTGTAAAGGGATCTCCAGGAGGGAAGTACAATTCATTTTTAAGAAATTGTTTCAGCATACTTAGTCGTCAAGCTTTGCACGCGAAAACACTTGGTTTTACACACCCTAAAACGAAAAAATTCGTTTCATTTGAGTCTGAAATACCAAACGATATGAAGGAGATTGTAGAAAAGTGGAAAATATATTTAGAAGGTATAGCCAAATAATATAATTTCTATAATTGACCCTCTAATTCCTCTTTTTCAATTAGCGCATTCTCCCAGTCAGTTAGAAGTCTGTCATGCCTGTTTTGAATTTCCTCATACTCATATGACAAGTTAGTCATAAGCTTCATGTCCGTAGAATCTACTTCGGAAATCATCTTATTTTTTGTTTCCAATTCTTTCTCAGCTTCGGAAACTAACTTTTCTAGTCTATTTATCTTTTTATCTACTTTCTTAATTGACTTTTCAAGTTCTTTTTTCTTTTTATAATCAATCTTAATATTGGAATCAGACTTTGTAGCGTTTTTTTCTAATCTACTATTCCCCCCTTTCCCAATAACCCTTTCGCCGGTTTTGGAAGCTTCGTAGGCTCCAATACTCTCCGCATGCTTAGCATGTAAAAATATTTTAATATCTCCAATATATTGCCTTAAACCATTTGGAGTTACTTCATAAACAAACTCAGTTAGTCCTGAAAGGAAATCTCTGTCATGGGATACCACAATCAATGATCCGTCAAAATTTACGAGGGCATCTTTTAATACTGATTTAGATTTTAAATCTAAGTGGTTAGTAGGCTCATCAAGTATAAGAACGTTGTAGGGATGCAACAATAGCTTGCACAGTGCAAGCCGAGCTTTTTCCCCACCACTTAACACGCTTACTTTTTTATCTACATCTTCTCCAGAAAAAAGGAAGGATCCTAACATAGACCTTAGGTTAACCTTACTCTCAACTGTTACCTCTGCTTCAAGTGTTTCTAAAACAGTTATTTTACCTTCTAGTTCCTCAGCCTGATTTTGAGCATAATATCCGACATCTACATTGTGGCCTTTGATTAATTCTCCCTCATGTGATTCTAAGTTCAAAAGAATCCTGGTTAACGTCGTTTTTCCAGCTCCATTCTTACCTACAAAAGCAACCTTATCCTTGCGTGCCATCATAAATTCTAAACCCTTGAATACATTCAATTTGTTAAACGACTTACTTAATCCTTTTGCATCAAAGATTACCTTGCCAGTTCGAGGCGCAGGAGGGAATCGAAATTTTATTTTGGCATTATCCCCAGCATCAACGTCAACGATCTCAAGCTTATCTAGTTTTTTTATTAAAGATTGTGCAAATGCAGCTTTGTTTTTCTTCGCTCTAAACTTATTAATCAACACCTGAGTCTCTTCAATATATTTCTTCTGATTCTTCTGGGCTTGTAGTTGTCGATCTCGCTCCTCCTCTCGCCAAACTTGATATTTAGTATATGGAGCCTTAAAGTCGTATAACCTAAAAGGACTGATTTCGATTGTTCGTTCTGTTAAAGTGTCGAGAAACATCCTGTCGTGAGAAATAAGTAGAATGGCACCGGCATAGTTCTTTAAAAAACCTTCAAGCCATTCAATACTCTCTATATCGAGGTGGTTAGTCGGCTCATCTAAAAGTAAGAGATTAGGGTTTGTAAGAAGAAGCTTAGCTAGTTCAACTCTCATTTTCCATCCACCACTAAACTCACTCATTTTTCTCTCCATGTCTTCGGCTTTAAATCCTAGACCCTGAAGTATTCTTTGAATTTTTTCCTCAAGATTACCTGCCCCTATAATATCAAGCCTTTGATTAGCTTCGGTTAATTCGTCAATCAAACGAGAATACTCAATGGTTTCATAATCTAACCTTGTTGAAATTTCATCAGTAATTTCTACAATACGTTCTTCAAGTTTTTTTATTTCGGCAAAAGCACTGGCAGATTCATCAAAAACTGTTGATGATTCGTTATGATCCATCTCTTGTGGCAAGTATCCGATCTTATAATCGTTTGGATAACTAACCGTACCTTCCGTAGGAGCGTTAATTCCTGCAAGTATGTGCATAAGTGTGGACTTTCCAGCACCATTACGTCCAACTAATCCAATACGCTCTCTTTTACCAATAAATAGATTAAGATCTTCAAATAAAGTTCTTTCACCGAAGTGTACTCCAAGTTGTGTTACTGTTAGCATGCGCTTACAAAGGTCTTAAATCAAAAGCGGGAAGCTTTCAAGGCCTCCCGCTTTAATAAAACTTAAAAATCACTTTTTAGTAATGCCAAAGATCATGTTCTAAATTGAACAATTCTTCCTTTATTCTTTCAGACTCAGCTAAAGCATCCATTCCACGAGCAAATTCGCCAATACTTCTATCATAAACATTTGAGTGTTTTACGATATAGCTTGAGAAATAACGCTTTTGGAATAAATCCTCATAGGTTCTCCGCTGAGCATCATTGAATAGGTTAAAGACATCTGCATTAGCAAATACATACCTACATTCTGGGTAGTATAACCAAAACAATGGAGCGTACCCCATGCTGTCACCATCCCTATCATAATCCTCAATCATAGGGGCTATACCGATAATTCTAATATATCGTTCGCTGCGTTGCCTGTCCCAAATCCAATCTTCTTTCAATCGGTATCGAGTAATTTTATCTGATTCAATCGGAGTTATAATTTCCTTAAATCCGATCTTTTCACCAAACTCATCCCATTCATCTATTCGTTCAATAGGGTTTAGAATTTTACGAATACTGTCAGGAGATAATGGAATAGTAAACTCATCCTCATCACCAACAGGTCCGGTACTATAAGCTACTAATGAGCCTTCAATAAGTAAGCCATCTCGAATTACATCAAATAAATTACTTCTGTCTTCAATAGGGTCAACTGGGTAGTAGTATGGATGATTAATCTTTTGTTTCAAGTCCATTTCTTGCCAAATGCGGCGGAAGTACATCACGTCTGCTTCACGCAAATATGGGTAGGGAATCACCCTCTTCGTCAGATTAGTTTCCTTAACATACGCACCGTCAAGGACGTTTTGTACTTGAGCATTACCCTCAATTGATAGGGTAATAAAAATGATAGCTAGTAATGTGTACTTGAATAAATTACTCATTATTAAAAGATTTAGCTGGTTATTTTAAGTTTTAAAGATGAAACCATACGTTCAGTTCCGTCAGGCATACCTACGATGATATCTTCAAAGTAAATTGTATTACCTCTTTTCACACGGTTTAATAGAGCCTTCATGTCCGAAGTGATTCTATTATTCGGAGAGTTGAGTTCTTTGAATGTACCATCCTTACTTAAGCGTATTGTGAAGCTCTTAACTCGTACTTTAACATCAAAATCAAAATTATCCATCTTTGCTGCAAGTGGAGCAAATGAGAGGACTTCATTCTTTGTAATCGTTCTGTCGGAAGGTTTTTTACCAGCCCAAAATGGTACAGGGTCAGGTATACGCTTAACTCGAAATTCAGCATTACCAAGATTACTAATAGACCCATCAGGCATTTCACCTCTAACAGAAATAGTAGCTACTTTATTGGAAGACGAATTAGCTGGTTCTACTATGTATGTGCCATCCGATTGTCGATTAATCTTATGTCCGCTTGATATAGCAACTTTTAGCTTATTGCTAGGTACTCCTGGAACACTGACTTCTACAGGATTTGGTACTCCTCGATAGAATACATTCATTTTCGTTGGAGAAACTACAAGAGCCGCCTCTGCAATAGTAAATGTAGGCGTAAAGAATGGTTGAGATTGCATATCTCCTTCTGCACCCTGATACCTAATTACTCCTTTATATTGATATTGTCCGAGTGTCATTCCTTTTGATGCCATAGCTAAAAGGCCTTGACCTTGCTCATTGACATCTAATGGTTCAATCCCTAAACCAACATAATCTAACTCAGTAGAATCTTTACCATCCCAATTATTTGGGTCTACGTACACCTCTGGCTTTTTAGTTCTATCAAATGCAGCAAGAAAAATATTTGCCCTAACAGTATCGCCTCTAAGAATATAGTTTGATTGCGGTATCGTCAGAGGCATTACCTCAGAGAATTTTAAACTTTTAGATTCAATTGCACCTAATAACCATGCAAGTGCATCTTCTTCAGCATCCTGAACATCGATAATCATCTTTGACATTAGTGGAATCACGGCGGCTAACGGTACATCATAAAAATTAGCAGATTCCCAGAGGATCTCCTTTCCATCTTCCATTTCTTTACTGAAGGAAAACTTTTCATTTAATGATTTAAGAAAATTTTGAGATATAGTTCGATCCACTCCATCAATATCGGTGACATTTAAATTTTTGAGGTATTCACCATAAGCCTCAAGAGAAAGTTTCAATCCATTAGCTGTCCACTCACCAACTTTTGGTGAGTGAGATTTTCCTCCAACCATATAAGTTGTCAATGCCTGAAACTCATCTTTTTTACTGATAAACTTTAGATTAAGAACGGTGTCATTTCCAAATTCATCGGTTCCAAAATATTTTTCAAAATTAAGTGCAACTTGTTCCTCGAAATCACCTTCTGATGTTGCCAAGCAATGTGCTTTTAATTTAGTAATATACTTAATAAGTGTATTTGATTTTTCTACGATTACTTGTGCTTCATCGTAAAACGGACCAACCTTTTCCTGATTACTATTGTATTTTAATTCTAACGTAGTGTAGGTGTCATGAATTTTAGAAGATAGTGTTTCTTGAGTTGTTCGAAGACTATTTTCAACTTTCACAAAACCATTAAGTACTTCCTTTGAAATATTTAACGCAAGTAGTGCAGTAAGGACAAGGTACATCATCCCTATCATTTTCTGTCTTGGGGTCTCTTTAGCTCCTGCCATGGCTTAGCTACGTTTATTGCCCATCGCATTGAGCATATTGCCATAAACAGTATTTAATGATGCAAGATTTTCAGCAAGAGCAGCAATATGCTCTTTATATGCTTTTGTATCTTCTACACTATCATTAAGAGTTTTAACTAACTCTCCCATTCCAGAATAAAGTTCTTTATTCGCCTCTAACTGCTGTAATTGCATCTCATACATAGCATTCAATGAATCAAGATTTGAATTCATGCGCTCTAAATTGTCTCCAGCAGAATTTCCAGCTTCTTTTGATCCTACTAGTCCGGTTAATGAATTAGAAACCCCTTCATAGGTATTTGCCATTTCATCAACCCTATTTGAGGCTTTTACAAGTGAATCGCTAAATTCTTGAGTAGCTCCTGCGGCGTCAGCCATATTACTCATTTTACTTGCTTGATCACCAAGGTTTTTCATACCATCCCCTAAATTCTTTAGAAGTTTAGAGTCAATATTAGCATCAGTAAGTAGAGAGTCTAATTCAGCAACAGCTGTTTTTGATTCATCACCTGTTGCAAGTTGTGGGTATACCAAAGTCCAATCTGGTTCGGAATGCGGGATAGGCTCAAACGCAGAAAAGAAGAATATCAATGCCTCAGTTCCAAGACCTACAACGAGCATTTCATTTGCAAACGGATAGTGGTTTATTTTAAATAAAGCTCCAAGAATTACTACTGCCGCTCCCCATCCATAGAGCCTAGCCATAAATTGTTTAAAGTTCTTTGATCCTGGGCTAAATTTTTTTGTTCCGGGTTTCATTTTCTTTGTTTTGTTAGTTTAATAATTGCTCATTAAACTATGGTTTCAGGTATTTTTTTTTATGCGGATTAGTTCCACTCTTCTTTAGGACCAGATTTACCTCGTCCGAGGTAAGACATTACTGATCGGAATCCAATAAATGCTTTAGCGGTATCACTGTATTCAAACGATCGGGTTCCAGTTTGGCAATAATATCCAATATCTTTCCATGAGCCACCACGAGTTACTTTTCTATGAAGGGCAGCAGAGTCGTCGATCTTAGCATGGTAAACATAATCAGGAGCTAGGTCGAATGCGAAATCATACACAGTTTCATCAAAAGCAGTGTTAGTCCACTCAGCAACGTTTCCAGACATATTGTAGAGTCCATAATCATTGGGGCTGTATGACTCAACAGGAGCTGTATAGGCATTAGCATCCTCTACATAGTCACCTCGCATAGGTTTAAAATTAGCTAAAACACATCCTTGTTCGTTACGAATGTATGGTCCACCCCATGGGTATGGTGCAAGGTTACGACCTCCACGTGCTGCATATTCCCACTCTGCTTCAGATGGAAGGCGAAATTTTTGAATATAGGTTTGACCTTCTTGCTGCCTCCACTCATTCATGATTTGAGTTCTCCAAGCGTTGAAAGCTACTGCTTGACCCCAAGTTACCCCTACCACTGGGTAATCATCATATGCTGGATGCCAAAAGTAGTTTTCTGCTAAAGGTTCATTATACGAATATGTGTAATCATGAATCCAAACTAAAGTGTCAGGGTAAACATTAATAGTTTCCTCAACAACAAATTGTGATCTATCAGAATACCGTTGAACAGAATGAAGTTGATTTAATTCATTAACCTCTCCATACTCTTCATCTCTTGCATCTTTGTTTGCGGCTTTAGCGATGTTAAACCAGTAATATCTGTAGTTAAGTTTTCGAGTATCGATTTCTTTTCTGTTGTAAAATCTATCAGAACCTTGAAGGTAATACTCATCGTAAAGAACCTCAAATATATCTTCATCTGTCCAATCAATAGGCTCTTCCCAATTTAAGACATAACCTTTGTCAATAAATCGATCAAGCTCAATACCAGCTTCATTTTCCGAGTAGAAATAACGTTCGTCATCATTCTCAGCTAATGTGTTTAAGAATAGTGAGTCTCTTACATAATTAACAAATTGACGATACTCATTGTTCGATATTTCATGAACATCCATGTAAAAGGATGGTATAGTAACTGTTTTTGCACGTGTGTTAAGGGCGTATGGTACATCTTGATCACTTGGTCCCATTGTGAAGGATCCGAAGTGGATATAATTCATACCGTATGGGTTAGCTTGATCCCAGTAGTCTCGAGGGTTAACCCCTACAAGTTCGCCTTGTGGTCCCATATAGCATCCAGAAAGCAGAACTGGAATTATGAGTATCAGATGAAACTTATTCATAGAGTAAATTATAGTAGTTTGTAATAATTAAGATACGTATAAAACGCCTATAAGGTTTCTTTTATTATAAAACCCGAGGATTTGCGTACCTGTTCAAAATGGGTGTCGACTCAAACTTAAAGCTGTAAGAGAGGAATACTTCATGAGATCCAGATGAATACGACTGTAATTCTGATGTAGTCATGTCAAATGAATAACCAAGTCTAAATAGTTGTTCCTTATGATTAGTAGCATCTTTATTGATCATTGAATATTGGAATCCAACAATTGGAGCAATAGCATCTCCAGGTCTCCAGGAAACCCCCGCCCATATCATTTCATTGTATAAAACGTTTGCACCCATGTCAATTGCCGATGCATTTAGATCAGTTTTAGCAAGAATGTTCGTTCGTAGTACCAATGCATCTCCATCGAGAGGATAGTTATAACCACCCATTGCATATAAATGTCTTACAGGTTTAATACTCATTTCGGAGAACTCAGTTTCTGCAAGGTGAGTCATAGATAGACCGGCGTAAAAAGTCTTAGGCTTGGAAATATAGATCCCTAAATCTAAATCAACAGCAGACGATGTCTTATCATCTTGAGGGATAGCAGGATCATTTTCCCAACCGTCTGTAGCGATCCACTCTGTTCCAAAGGATTTGCTGAAATAGCTTACAGACATACCTAAACTCATAACTGTACCACTTGAAAATGGAGATAAGGTGTACGCATATCCAAGTTTCATCATAGTATTATTCTCTTGTCCAAGTTCATCTTGATAAAACTGAATTCCAAAGGAACCTGGAATAAATCCAATTTTTCCATCAACATTCAATAGTGATGTTACTGGTGATTTATCTAGTCCATTCCATTGATTTCTATAGAAACCATTGATGTTAGTTAAATCAGAATGTCCAGCCGCTGCAATGTTAGACACTACATGGTCCATGTACCATTGGGTGAACTGTGGGTCTTGTTGTGCACTCATAGAAGATGCAAACACGACTAAAAGAAGTGTAGATATATAGGTACGAATCATGTTAACTCGTTGGTTTTCAAGGTTTTCACAGGTTTCAGCTTTCACTGAGTGTGGAAAGGTACGGAATTTATCTGATATCATCACGCTAGTTTTTGATACGTTCTCCACCATCTGTCGGGTAATTCACCTTCAGAAGCCACTTCATAATCTTCATATGAACATGGCACAAGATGGTGGTGATCTTTGTTATTTTTCTTAGAAGTTGGAATAGGTACATCCATCCACCATCTGTCGCTTCTTGATGATTTGTAGAACGTTACTTCATGGTTTTGTGCCTGTAAATCAACCAAATATTTAGTGTATTCTTCAGCATTACATTTAGGGTAATCACCTGTTTGGCTAAATATACCATCAATCATATGCCATAAAACTTGCGCTGCAAGATGAGCACCTCTTCCTCTATCATCTAGATCCGGGTTGTGCTCAAAAATACCAAGTGCAATCATTCTATCACTTAGTCCAGCGTATCGAGCCAATTGGCAAAATTGAGAAGATGAGAATCCATTCGGTCCAGCATGTGTGGAGGCAGGATGGTCAGAAGCCCTGACAGAAGACAGATCGAAGGATACTAAATCGGCATCTCTCAAAGTGGGCTCAATAAGTTTAGGATTGTTGTGTGCTCTACCAAGTCTGATTGATTCAAATTGCAGTTTTTCAAGCAATTCTAATGTGTCAGGGTCAGTCAAATATCCTTGATGACCAATATTTACATAGTCAAATAGAAAGTTAGGTTCATGTAAAACAATTCTATTCATGAAGTTTCTAGACGTATGTAATCCAGGGTCTCCACCAAAATCTAATCTAGAATCTATAGTGACAACATTCATAGGTCTTCCAACAGACTCTAGGGCTGAATAAATTGAGTATGTTAAGTCTTGTCCGCCACCTAAAACAATCGGGATAACCCCCATTTGGATTAACTCTGAGATCAGATCGCTTACAGCCTTTTCTGTATCTAAACTCTCTAAGCCACCTCTAATGTCACCTAAATCAACAGTAGGAGCCCAACGAGTTGGTGGTGTTAGCCTGTAAAACCAATTTCTTATTGAATCTGGCGCAGCTGAACAACCTTCATTGTCACCGCTGTTTCTCCCGTCATTCACTCCGAAAATAGCTACTCTGCAACCTTCAATAGATGGTTTGTGATCAAAGCGATGAATTTCGATTCTATCAGCTATTCTTGCTGACCCTTCCGCATTGCTAAACACGGGTTGGTCAACTGGCTGTAATAGATCAAATATACTTTCGCTCATTCTTAAAAATCAGTGTCAAAAAACACATTCGTACAATTTATCACAAGTTTAAGCAAACATATGAATGCAAAAATGACACTATCGTACTATCAGTTCACACTGAATTGTTACTTCGTACCTTTTTGAGCTCTCTTTTTCTTTTTAGGACGTTTATCGTGCTCGACTATAAGTTCCTGAGCACGAGTCCAATCAATACCTTTGTAATCCTCATCTTTAGGTATTTTTATGTTTTTCTTACCGGCTTTTATGAAAGGTCCCCAGCGACCATTAATAATTCTAACGGTCTCATCTTCTTCAAAAACTTTTAATAAAGCGGCAGCGTCAGCGGCCTTTTTTTCTTCTATAAGCTTTATCGCCCTTGTTAATTCAATGGTATATGGATCGTCATCTGTGTCTTTTTTAATCGAAACGAATTTACTATTGTGAACTACATATGGCCCAAATCTTCCTATAGAAGTTGAGACAACTTTACCTTCATACTCACCAAGTTTACGAGGGAGTTTGAACAGCATTAATGCTTCGTCAAGTGTAATGGATCTGAGAGTTTGGGTAGGGCGAAGAGATGAAAATTTCTTATCTTCATCATCAGGCAAACCAAGTTGTACCATAGGCCCAAAACGTCCGATTCTAACTAAGACTTGTTTTCCTGTAGTAGGGTCCGTTCCAAGAATACGTTCGCCTGATTCTCTTTCGCTCTCTAAAGCGTCATCCACTAATGTTTTAAAGGGCTTGTAGAACTCTCCTATCATTTGCTGCCAATCCTTACGACCTTCAGCAATGACATCAAATTGCGCTTCCACATCAGCGGTGAAATTATAGTCAACGATCGAGCTGAAATGTTTGAAAAGAAAGTCATTTACGACAATACCAATATCAGTCGGTGCAAGCTTGTTCCTTTCTGCACCAGTGTTTTCTGTTTCTGTAATAGAAGTTATCTCAGCGCCATCAAGTTTAAGAATCCGATAGTTTCTGGGAGTCCCTTCTCGGTCAGGCATCTCGACATAACCCCGACGTTGGATAACGCTAATTGTTGAGGCGTATGTTGAAGGTCTGCCAACACCTAATTCCTCAAGTCTTTTTACCAAGCTAGCCTCAGTGTATCTTGGCGGATGATGCGCAAACTTCTGTGTAGCTATGATGTTGATTCTTGACATTGACTCGCCATTTATCAGTGGGGGAAGAAGCCCTTTTGCATCTTCATCATTTTCATCATCAGTACCTTCTAAATAAACCTTGAGAAATCCTTCAAAAGTGATCACTTCTCCACGAGCAACGAAAACCTCAGAATTCTTGCTAACATCTATTGTTACTGTAGTTTTTTCAAGTCTAGCATCTGACATTTGCGATGCAATAGCTCTCTTCCAAATTAGCACATACAGTTTTTCTTCTTCAGCTTTTCCAACGTGCTTGCTAACAGCAAAGTCTGTAGGTCTTATTGCTTCGTGTGCTTCTTGAGCACCTTTAGATTTGTTTGTAAAAGTTCTTCTTTCACAAAACGCATTACCATAGGCAGATCTTATCGCGCCTGCAGCACCATCGAGAGCTTGGTCACTTAGATTTACAGAGTCTGTTCGCATATATGTAATGCGTCCAGCCTCATATAATTTTTGAGCCACTCCCATCGTGCGAGAAACAGAAAAACCAAGTTTTCTGAATGCTTCTTGCTGTAGTGTTGATGTTGTAAATGGGGCTGTTGGTTTCTTTTTTGCGGGCTTGGTCTCTAAGGACTTAATTGAATGTGTGCTTAAAGCACATTCTTTTAAAAAAGCATCTACCTCATCTTCTGTTTTATAACGAGTTTTACATTCAGCTTTGAGATTTTTCCCTGCTTCGGTGGTGAACTCTCCTAAAATTCTAAATTTAGAAGATGGTATATGAGCTTCAATTTCACGCTCTCTATTTACAATGATCTTAACCCCTATACTCTGAACTCTCCCAGCGCTAAGGCCCGGTTTAACTTTTTTCCATAAAACAGGACTGAGGTCAAACCCCACAATTCTATCAAGTACTCTTCTCGCTTGTTGAGCATTAACTAAATTTTCGTCAACTTCTCTAGGGTTCTCAATAGCTTTTAATATTGCGGCTTTGGTTATTTCATGAAAAACGATTCGCTTTGTATTCTTAGGTTTCAGATTTAATGCCTCTACTAAATGCCATGAAATGGCTTCTCCTTCGCGATCCTCATCAGTTGCTAACCAAACCATCTCAGTTCCCTTCATAGATTTCTTCAGGTCTGTGATAATCTTCTTTTTATCTTCACTGACTTCATACTTAGGTGTGAAGTTATTTTCTTTATCTATAGCTTTATCACCCTTTGCTAGGTCACGTATGTGCCCAAAACTTGATTTTACGACGAAGTCTTTTCCGAGGTAGCCTTCTATTGTTTTTGCCTTTGCAGGTGACTCGACTATGACAAGGTTTTTAGGCATAAGATTTATTTTTGGAGTACAAATAAAATAAAACTTTCGGCTATTTCATTTTTTATTATCAATAACTTTTCACTTAATGAGTTTACCCCTTTAGGGGTGACAATTTGTCACGCTCTCCATAACGAACTACATTTGCACAAAATTGGAAAATGAGAGAAGGAGATATACATGTTGATGAGTCAAGACAAGGTGAGGCAATTCATATTGAACAGCCTTTTGCACCCTCTAATGGTTTAAAGATGTTCTTGGAGAGTTATGGTTGTGCGATGAATTTTAGCGATTCTGAGATTATAGCGTCAATTATGAGTGGCGTCGGTTATGTAACAACTATGGATGAGACAGAAGCGGATTTAATCTTAGTAAATACTTGTTCTATCCGTGAAAAGGCTGAAGAGAGAGTTCGAAATAGACTTAAGGAATTTAAGAGGTACAAGCTTAAAAACAGGCGACTCGTGGTTGGTATGTTGGGCTGCATGGCAGAACGATTAAAGGAGAGTTTGTTAGAGCAGGAAAAACTTGTTGATTTGGTTGTTGGACCTGATGCTTACAGAGATCTTCCGTCTCTTGTGAAGCAGGTGAATGGAGGTCAAAAGGCAGTGAATGTTCTTCTTTCAAGAGAAGAGACCTATGCTGATGTAAGTCCTGTAAGGTTAGATAAATCTGGAGTGACTGCATTCATTAGTATTATGAGAGGTTGTGATAATATGTGTTCGTTTTGCGTAGTGCCTTTCACGCGTGGACGAGAGCGTAGTAGGGAACCTAAGAGTATTGTGGCTGAAGCTCAGGATTTATTTAATCAAGGTTACCGTGAAGTCACTCTTTTAGGTCAAAACGTAGATTCTTACAAGTGGAACCTCGATATTAAAGGAGTCATAAAAGATTCTGAGCAGCCAATTGTGAGATTTGCTGAATTGTTAGACATGGTTGCGAAAGTGAACCCGGATTTAAGGGTCAGATTTTCAACAAGTCATCCCAAGGATATGATTGACGATGTTTTACATGTAATTGCAAGGCACGAAAACCTTTGTAAATACATTCACCTTCCAATCCAATCTGGAGCAAGCTCTATGCTTAAAAGGATGAATAGAGGTTATACAAGAGAGTGGTATTTAGATAGAATTGCCGCAATTAAAAGAATCCTTCCTGGTTGCGCTTTATCGACAGATATTATTACAGGCTTTTGTGGAGAGACAGAACAAGAACATCTTGAAACAATGTCTATTTTAAAGGAGGTGGGTTTTATTATGGCTTATAATTTTAAATACAGTGAGAGGCCGAGAACACTTGCTGAAAGAAAGTTTGAGGATGATGTCCCAGAAGAGGTGAAAAGTGCTCGATTAACAGAAATCATTAAGCATCAAAGATCTTATGCATCTGTACTTATTCAAGCAATGGTTGGTAAAGTATACAGAGTTTTAGTTGAAGGAGTTAGTAAGAAAAGTACGGAGAAATTTTATGGCAGGACTACTCACAATATTGTTGTTATTTTTGATAAAGGAGACTTAAGTGTATGCGATTATGTAAATGTTAGAGCTATAGACTGTACAAGCGCAACGCTTAAAGGAGAGGTTACAACTGATAAAGCGGATGCTTAATTTATAATTAGTGAAATGAACGTAGGGTCAATAAAACAAAGGTTTGGTGTCATAGGAATGAATGAAGCTCTTGATAGAGCATTACATATTGCGGCCCAAGTTGCTCCAACAGATTTATCGGTGCTTATTCTAGGAGAAAGTGGAACAGGAAAGGAGATAATGCCCAGGATAGTTCATCAATACAGTAAGCGTAAACACGGAAAATATGTTGCAGTTAATTGTGGTGCTATTCCCGAAGGGACGATTAATTCAGAGCTGTTTGGCCATGTAAAAGGAGCTTTTACAGGTGCTACAGAATCTCGTAGAGGTTATTTTGAAGAAGCGAATGGCGGTACTATTTTTTTAGATGAAGTAGCTGAGTTGCCACTAACCACCCAAGTCAGACTATTACGTATCTTAGAAACGGGAGAGTTTATGAAGGTTGGATCTTCAAATACAGAAAAGACAGATGTGAGGGTTGTTGCAGCAACGAATGTGAATTTTGAAGATGCATTTCAAAAGGGAAAATTTAGAGAGGATTTATACTATCGTTTGAATCAAGTCCCAATACATATACCTCCTCTGAGATATAGGTCAACAGATATTCATCTTCTTTTTAGAAAGTTTACAACTGATTTTAGTGAGTTGCACAGGATGCCCCCCCTATCTCTGTCTTCGGATGCAATAGAAATCATTGAACATTACCCATGGCCAGGAAATATTAGGCAACTAAAGCATATTACTGAGCAAATGTCAGTTTTAGAAACAGAGAGGCTTATTAACTCTGATACCTTGCTGGGATATTTACCAGAGACGAGTAGGTCCAGGTTGCCAGTTCGTGTCACTTCTGGGACTAACGGCTTTGAGGAGAGTGATTCTGGAAGGAATGAGAGAGAAATTCTTTATAAGGTCCTTTTTGAGATGAAGGATGACTTGAATAATTTGAAGGAACTAGTGTTAGGCTTAATAAAAAATGGCGGTTCATTAAGTGTTGATGATGAAATTCGTGTAAAAAGAATGTTTGATGAGCACAGTAGCTCTCAGCATAAAGCAAGTAATTTTCCAATCGTGTTTTCTGGAGGTGATACCCCTGACAACTCTATTAAAGTTAATGATTTACAGGATATTGAGCCAAGCTTATCCTTGATTGATTCTGAGAAGGAGCTGATAAAAATGGCTTTAGAAAAGTACAATAACAGGCGTAAGGATGCGGCGGAAGAATTGGGGATTTCAGAGAGGACTTTATACAGGAAAATAAAAGAATATTCGCTTAAATGAAATTGATTAAGTTTATATTATTTATTTGTGTCTTGCTAGCTATTGCTTCTATTAGTAGCTGTGGTGTATATTCTCCATATGGAGCTGCAACTTCTGGAGCTAAAACCTTTAGTGTATCAATTTTTGAAGCAACTCACCCGTTGGTTTCTGCTACTTCTGCACTTAGTATTTCTGAGTCACTAGTGGATAGAGTACAAAGGCAGTCAACTTTGAAATTAGTTAGTGTTGATTCAGAGTTGAAATTTTCTGGAAGAGTGGTTGATTGGTTAGTTCAGCCGATTAATGTACAAGGAGATGAGACTGCAAGTGCAAATAGAGTAACAATTACAGTTGATGTTATTTATACCAACAGCTTAAATGGATCTCTAAGTTTTCAGAGAAAGTTCAGTCGTTTTGTAGATGTGCCAAGCAGTTCAGATATTTTTTCTATAGAAGATGTGATTGCAAATGAGATAGGTGAGTTGTTATCATTGGATATTTTTAATGCAAGCCTTGGAAATTGGTAAGAAAATGAATATTCAGCGATTAAATTCAATACTCACTCACAAAGAAACCAATCTTACAGATTTGCGTGATGATTTAATTGAATTGGTTGAAAATCATCCATATAGTGGGCCTTTCCGCATGTTACTTGCTAAGGCTTCTAAGGATGCTGGCCATTTAGACCAAAAAAAAGACCTTCTCGCCGCCGCCGCTCATTGCAACTCGAGGAAGGCGCTTTTTGAATTAATGTTTGGTGAAGATCTGAGGCGTGAAGCTAGAGAAATACATAAAGTGATAGAAACCGAAGATGAGGTGTCAGAGGATGAGTTGCTGGAATTGGTTTGGCATATAGATGAGAGAAAATTAGATGATGAATCAGAACATATTTCAAGTGAAAGAGAAGCTGTAGTCGAGGCAATTGCCACTTCCTTGAGCGTCGAAATGGAGAGTTGGGACGAAAAAGAGCCTCTTACAGGGAGTGATCTAGGAAAAAAATCAAATTATTTTTCTCAATTGAAAAGGAGTGAAAGTGAGCTGGAAAAAGGCACTCTTTTACATCGTGAATTGAATGAGATAAAAGGGGCTGGTGAAGCAAATTCTATGTTCGGAAAGTGGTTGAAGATAAGGGCGACAGAAACATCATTTGGAGATTATGGAAATCATATATCTCAAGTAGAACAAGGAGCATCGGCTATAATTGATTCCTTTTTGAATAAGAACAATCCGTCTATTGGACCTGTTCGTGATATTGATACACCGGTTGAAGAATGGGCTAGTAAAGGACTACAATACGACCCGAGTTTAGTCACTGAAACTATGGCAAAATTATATGCTTCTCAGGGCCAAATTGGGCGTGCAAGGAAAGCTTTTAAGATGTTAGCTTTGAAATATCCTGAAAAAAGTGTTTATTTTGCATTCCAGCTGAAAAAGCTAAGCAAAAACTAAGAAGACTATCATGGGAACTTTCCTCACAGTTATTATTTTGATTATCTGCTTCCTTATAGGAGCAGTTATTTTAGTCCAAAACCCTAAGGGTGGTGGGCTCGCATCTGGATTTACAGGTGGTGCCGCCATGGGCGGTGTGCAACGTACAACAGACTTCCTTGAGAAGAGCACTTGGTACCTTGTGGTTGCACTATTTGTGACTTGCATGGCTGCTGGTATCTACAATGGAAACACTGATGCAAATGTCGGTATTGACGAGAGCTTTATGCCAAGTACAACTTCAACACCTGCTCCCGTTGAAGTTGCTGCTCCCGTTGAAACAGAGTCTCCAACTGACACTCCTTCTGAGTAAGTATATTCCAGAAGTATTTATATTCTAAAGTATTAGATTGTTCACTCATTCGATTGTAATTTAGTGCTCGCATTTTGCTTGGTAGCTATTTGAGGCGCTCCAGTTAATCTTTATTATTTTATTTATCAGATGTCAGTAAACATTCACCCATTAGCAGATAGGGTTCTTATCGAGCCAGCTCCAGCTGAAGAAACAACAGCAAGTGGAATTATTATCCCAGATACAGCCCAGGAAAAACCTCAAAGAGGTGTGGTCGTTGCTGTTGGTCCAGGGAAGCCAGATGAACCTACAACAGTTAAAGTTGGAGATGCAGTCTTATATGGAAAGTATTCAGGCACGGATCTTCAAGTTGAGGGAAAGGATTACATGATTATGCGTGAGTCAGATATTCTTGCAATAGTTTAAAAACACAGACCGTTTAAAATTTTATAAAATGGCAAAAAACATTAAATTCGATATAGAGGCTCGTAAGAGTTTAAAAGATGGTGTAGATGCGCTTGCAAACGCAGTAAAAGTAACACTGGGACCTAAAGGGCGAAATGTGGTAATTGATAAAAAATTTGGAGCGCCAATGGTAACCAAAGATGGTGTATCTGTAGCAAAAGAAATAGAGCTTAAAGACCACATTGAAAACATGGGAGCTCAAATGGTCAAGGAGGTAGCATCTAAGACCGCTGATGTTGCTGGAGATGGAACTACGACCGCTACAGTACTCGCTCAGGCCCTTATTTCTGAAGGTATGAGGAATGTGTCTTCTGGAGCTAATCCAATGGATCTTAAGCGCGGAATGGACAAAGCATCTATCGCAATTGTTAAGCATCTACAAAAGATGAGTCAAGAGGTGGGTAATGACAACTCTAAGATTGAGCAGGTAGCTACGATTTCAGCAAACAACGATACCACTATAGGTGCTTTAATAGCACAGGCGATGAAGACTGTTGGAAATGAAGGAGTGATTACCGTGGAGGAGGCTAAGGGTATGGAGACAACTGTTACAACGGTTGAAGGAATGCAATTTGATAGAGGATATCTAAGTCCTTACTTTGTAACGAACCCTGAGAAAATGGAGGTTGAGTTGGAGAGCCCATTTATTCTTATTCACGATAAGAAAATATCGAATATGAAGGACCTTCTTCCTGTTTTAGAAGAAACGGCAAAGTCAGGCCGCCCACTTTTGATCATTGCTGAAGATGTAGATGGTGAGGCTTTAGCGGCTTTAGTTGTAAATAAAATCAGAGGTTCTCTAAAAATTGCTGCTGTAAAAGCACCTGGGTTTGGTGATAGAAGAAAAGCAATTCTTCAAGATATTGCAATACTTACAGGTGGACAGGTGATTTCAGAAGAGACTGGCTTGAAGCTTGAAAACACTTCAGTAGATGATCTTGGAACAGCGGAAAAAATAACCATTGACAAGGACAATACCACCCTTGTTAATGGTGCTGGTGTTAAATCTAGTATTAAAGCTCGCATAGGTCAAATAAAAGCTCAAATAGAGACTACAACGTCAGATTACGATAAGGAAAAACTACAAGAACGCCTTGCTAAATTAGCTGGGGGTGTAGCTGTTCTTTATGTTGGGGCAGCTACTGAGGTGGAGATGAAGGAAAAAAAGGATAGGGTTGATGACGCTTTACATGCAACTCGTGCGGCTATTGAAGAGGGTATTATTCCAGGCGGAGGAACGGCTTACATCAGAGCTGCTTCTAAGATATCAAAATTAGAGGGTGTGAATAACGATGAGACCACTGGGATTAATATTGTAATAAGAGCTATTGAAGAGCCTTTACGTCAAATTGTGGCCAATGCTGGTGGAGAAGGAGCTGTCGTTGTGAATGCAGTTCGTGATGGGAAAGCTGATTTTGGATACAATGCAAGGACCGAGGTCTATGAAGATCTTTACAAGGCGGGAGTAATTGATCCAACTAAGGTTGCTCGTGTTGCATTAGAAAATGCTATTTCTATCTCGGGTATGATGCTTACAACGGAATGCGTTATATCTGACTTTGAGGAAGAAGCTTCGACGGCTACTCCTTCTGCGATGCCGGGTGGTATGGGAGGAATGATGTAGAATAAATGCACTTTCAGATTGATGTCGATTAACGTAAAACACACCACGAAAGTTTTTAATGGACAAGCTGCTCTTAATGATGTTAGTTTGAAAATCCCTTCGGGTCAGATTTTAGGTTTATTAGGACCAAACGGCGCAGGTAAATCAACATTGATGCGATTAATATCTGGGTACTTACCTACAACTTCAGGTTATGTTGAAGTTTGTGGTTTTAATGTTGATTCAGATCCTCTTGAAACAAAAAAGCGAATAGGTTATTTACCAGAGCATAATTCCTTGCCCGAAGAAATGTTCATACGTGAATATTTAAGTTTTGTAGGTGGGATGTATAAAGTAAATAACGTCGCTAAAAGGGTTGAAGAAGTTATGTCTCTTGTGGCATTAGAGCCTGAATTTAGTAAGAAAATAGGTCAATTATCTAAGGGTTATCGCCAAAGAGTGGGTCTTGCAGCTGCCATTATACATGAGCCGGAAGTATTGATACTTGATGAGCCGACTTCGGGTTTGGACCCCAATCAACTTGTTGAAGTAAGGGCATTAATAAAAAACATAGGTCGTGAAAGAACGGTACTTCTATCCACACATGTTATGCAAGAAGTGGAGGCTATGTGTGATCGTGTTGTGCTTATTAAGAATGGAGAGGTAGTAGCGGATGAGGCCACGGATATTTTTACAAGTCGATATGGTGGGCTTGAAGCGGCTTTTAAAGATCTTACTTCTTGAGTACTGAAACGAATACTGAAAGAGGAATAGTCTTTAGATCTACCGGATCTTGGTATGATGTACAAGACTCTTCAGGAAAGAATATTCGATGTAGAATTAAGGGAAAGATGAGGCTTAAGGGTTTACGATCTACGAACCCTATCGCAGTGGGTGATGCTGTACAATTTATTAAGTCTAAAGACGGAACTGGTAGTATAGATAGTATAGAAGATCGAAGGAATTACATTGTTCGAAAATCCGTAAACCTTTCTAAGGAGACTCATATTGTCGCTTCAAATTTAGATAGAGCATATCTTATTGTAACCATTGCTAAACCAAGGACTAGTTCCGGTTTTATTGATAGATTCTTAGTCACAGCAGAAGCATACGGAATTCCGACTACGATTGTGTTTAACAAATTTGATTTATTAAGTTCAGATAAAGAGGCAATGTTAAGGCAAGAGGAGTTGGAGGGTATATATACGAGAGCTGGTTATGAAACAATGAGGGTTTCAGCAGAGTCTGGTTTAGGAATAAAAGACTTTAGAGAGGAATTAAATTCAGGTATAAATTTACTATCTGGACATAGTGGTGTCGGTAAAAGCACGATCATCAATCTGCTTATTCCGGGTTTAGAGCTAAAAACCGCTGATGTGTCGGAATCTCATTCAAAAGGAAGGCATACAACTACTTTTGCCGAAATGTTTTCAGTTCCAGGAGGTGGATTTATTATTGATACACCAGGTATAAAAGGGTTTGGTTTAGTAACATTAGGAAAGAGTACGCTGAGCCATCATTTCCCGGAGTTTTTCACACTTTTACACGATTGTAAGTTTAACAATTGTGTTCATCTGGATGAGCCCGGCTGTGCAGTTAAAAAGCAGGTTGAGGAAGGTAAGGTGTCTAAGGAGCGGTACTCAAATTATTGCGATATGTACAACACTTTTGAAGAGGGGCCTTATAGATAAAGGATATTGCTTTTATAGAACTTTAGAAGTATATAGTCCGTGTACCTTTAAATCTCTAGAGTTGTATCTTAAACGTCTGTGTGTATGTCTATTGTAAACCTCTAATCCTATCGATCTTAGAATGGCATTTCCGGCTGCGCAGTCCCATTCCATGTAAGTTCCAGTTCTAGAGTGAATTTTAGCTTCTCCTAGCGCTATTTTACAGAATTTAAGAGCTCCGCTAACCGGACTAGCAATAACATCTGTTGTGTGAATTCCTGGAGGGAGTAAATCCTCTAACTCACCCTGCTCATCACAAGAGGTAACTAATCTATATGGTTTTTTGATAGTATTAGAATGTATTGTTTTAATAGAAGTTCCATTTAATTGGTAAATAGAAAAATCTTTCCCCATCGCTCCAGCATAGATCAAGTTGGATAAAGGGGCAGCAACGACACCTATGATGGGGCCTGTTGAGTCACAAAGTTCAATATTCACAGTAAATCCAGATCTATTTTTGAGAAACGATTCTGAACCATCTAAAGGATCAATTAAGAAATATTATGGCCAATCTTTCCTGTCTTCAAAAGAAGGAATAATTGCTTATTCACTAAGGATAGGAATTCCAAGAGGAGAGAGGATTTTAGTTATTATTTTATCTGAAGCATAATCAGCATTAGACACAAGGGAACCATCCTCTTTTGATGTTATATGTAGTTCGTCATCTGAAGAATCTAGAGCTACAATTAATGATTTTACAGCCGCTCCTGCCGCTCTAATGGAAAGGGTTAGAGTTTTATTTATAAATTCATCTGACATCATGCCCACAATATAGTCGCCATAGAGTAACTTTGTCACGATGCAGGGGTGCCTTTTGGCTGAGATTTATACCCTTTGAACCTGACCGGGTAATACCGGGGTGGAAGATGTCATATAAGAATACGCCTGCGTCATATTTTTAATTTAAAAACTATGCTATGCGTATATCCATTTTATTTATTTTTCTATTTTCGTCGGCTTTCTTTCAAGCCCAAATTGATTCAATTAACCTAATCCATCCCGCCGCAATTACTGCCGTGACTTCAGATGAAAGAGCACCATTTACCCACTCAGATTTTGATGCTGAGGATTTAAACAAACGAGATGCGGCTCAAGATTTACCTTTCCTTTTAAGGTTTGCTCCTTCTGTTGTTGTTACTTCTGATGCTGGAAATGGTATAGGATACACAGGAATGAGAATTCGAGGAACCGACGCTAGTAGAGTTAACGTTACTATTAATGGTGTTCCATTAAACGATGCTGAGTCTCAGGGGGTTTACTGGGTTAATTTACCAGATTTAGGTGCGAGTGTTTCCGGTCTTCAAATCCAAAGAGGAGTTGGTACAAGCACTATAGGAGCTGGCGCATTCGGTGCTTCAGTGGCTGTAAACACATTAGGTGCGATAGTCAAGCCTGGAGTAAGGGCTGTGTTAGGAATGGGTAGTTTTAATTCATCAAGAGAGTCTGTAAGTTGGAATACGGGAATGATAGGTAATGGTTTTTCATTTGATGGAAGAGCTTCTCATGTCTCATCAGATGGTTATATTGATAGAGCTTCAAGTGAGCTTAACTCACTTTACACTTCAGTTGCAAAAAGATGGGCAAGCGGTAGGATGTCGCTTACAACTATGTTAGGAAGTGAGAGGACTTATCAGGCTTGGAATGGTGTACCAAAATTAGCAACAGACGAAAATGTTACTGACCAAGAAATACTCGATTGGGCTGCAGGCTCATCAGAATATGGATACGGCTCGGATTCTGAAAGAGTAACTGATTTGATCGAAAATAGAAGGACTCATAATTATTATAACTATGAAAATGAAGTAGACGATTATGCCCAAAATCATTTACAACTTCATTTTGATCAACGAGTCGGAATAGCCGATATAGCCATGACTCTTTACTCTACTTCAGGTGCTGGGTTTTATGAACAGTTTCGTTCTGGAGATTCCTTTCAGTCGTATGGTTTAGAAGCTCCAATGTTTCCTGACTCGACTTCCCCAGAATCAACGAATGTCATTCGTAGAAGATGGCTTGATAATACTCTTTTAGGAAGCATTATCAATTTAAGCGTACCTATCAAAGAAGCAAAGTTAGATGCTGGATTTGCTTACTCTACTTATTCTGGTGATCATTTCGGTGAGATAATTTGGATGCAACATGCATTCGATGTGATGCCAGGTACTAAGTACTACGATAATGTGGGTAATAAACATGACATGAGTGCATACTCAAGAATTAGTTTTGATTTAATACCTAGATTAATTCAAGTTCAAGGGGAAGCACAAATCCGCTCTGTACTTTACACTTCTAATGGAGTAGACTCTGATTTGCAGGATTTCATGTTTGATCATAAGATGTTGTTTTTTAACCCTAAGCTTGGGTTAGATTTCAGGCCGTCGGAAAACTTAAGAGCGTTTGCTTCAGTTGCTATCGCAAATAGAGAGCCAGCTAGAAGTGATTATTTAGATCATCCTGGCTGGGGTTCTGCTTTAATTAAGCCTGAGAGATTATTGAACATCGAAACTGGATTTAAGACCTATGGGAATAAATGGGCTGCTGAAATCGGATTATATCACATGGGTTATCAAGACCAATTAGTAGCTACAGGAGCGCTCAATGATGTTGGAAATGTGGTTAGAATAAATGTACCTAATAGTTTTAGGCAGGGTGTGGAATTACAAGGTGGAGTTGAAATTTCTTCTCGCATTAGATGGGATGGTAATTTGACATTATCTAAGAATAAAATTGAAGAGTTTGATGAAATTCTATACGATTATGTTTCCATGATTCCTACTATAATTCCTATAACTCACCTTAATACAGACATTGCATTTTCGCCTTCAGTAGTTGCGGCAAGTATGATTGGAATTAAGGTTTGGTCTAATGATAAAAACTCAATAAATTTTGAGCATGCCGCTAAATTTGTAGGGAAACAATACCTAGATAACACTTCAAATGACGAAAGGTCATTACCATCATATCTAGTTAATGATTTCGTTGTTAGATGGTCTCCTGAGTCTGAGAGTGGGCTGAGTGTTTCAGTATTTGCAAATAACATTTTTAATGAATTGTATAGTGCAAATGGTTGGACATATAGCTACCTAGATGGAGGTTTAGATGGAATGGTGACAGAGAATTATGTTTTTCCGCAGGCTGGACGTCATGGGTTTATAAATATCGTATATAGTTTTTAAGTAAGATTGACTAATTTGCATCTATGAAACTGAGTGTACCATTTATTTTGTTGGTTGCGATCTTAACGGTTAGTGAGAGTTATGTTTCAGCTCAATATACCATGCCTGTTGAGGAGCTTCCACATGAAGGGACATGGCTTCAATGGCCGCATAATCATAGTTATGGTTACGGTGCTGCTGATTTCGAGCCTGCCTGGATTCAAATGACAGAAGCCTTGGTTGATGGCGAGAGAGTTCACATTATAGCGTATGATAATGTGCATAGAGATCACATTGTAAATCTATTAGAGGAATCTTTTATAGATATGTCTTCAGTAGATTTTGTGATTGCTGAAAATGATGACTTTTGGGTGAGAGACAATGGTCCCATTTTCGTTTACGACTCTGAAGTAAATTTAACTATTTTAGATTGGGGTTTTAATGGTTGGGGAGGTAATGCTCCTTTTGAGCTTTGCGATAACATACCTGTTGCCGTGGCAGACTCTCTCAATATACCGATTATAGATCTTAACGCAATGGTACTTGAGGGAGGGGCTTTTGAAATTGATGGATATGGAACACTGATGGCTACAAGAACTTCAATAACTGGCCCAGACAGAAACCCTGATTTAACGGAAGCCCAAATTGAAGATTACCTACAGGAGTATTTAGGTGTAACAAATTTCGTTTGGTTAGACGGACAATTTGGTGGCTTAGATGATATAACCGATCAGCATATTGATGGTTTTGCTAGGTTTCACGGTAACAATACTCTAGTGACACTTAATCACACCGATCAGGCTTATTGGGGGGTTTCATTTTCTGATAGAGAGATAATAAATAATGCATTAAACACTAATGGTGTGCCATTTGAAATCGTTCATTTACCGCTAACTGTTAATGATGTCGTTACAACGTGGGGGGAATCGGTTGGTTATCGCTCTAGCTACACAAATTATTATATTGCAAATACCGTTGTTTTAGTACCCAACTATAACGACCCCAATGACGAAGTAGCAAATGCTATTATTAGTGATTTATATCCCAATAGAAATGTTGTGGGTATAGATTGTCGGAATATGTTGTACGTGGGTGGGATGGTTCACTGTGTTACTCAGCAACAACCTATAGGAGGAATCAATACCGTAGTTAATGAATTAAGGTTAATAGATAGCACAAATAACCTCGGAGAGTTGATTTGTGTTTATGACCTATCGGGCAGGAGGATTAACTGCCCAGAGTTGGGTGTAACTTATATTTTTCACTACGAAAATGGTGACGTTAAGAGGGTGTTAGCTGACTAAAATCCCTCACCTTTTCCAATACAGTACCAAGAACTACAAGATCCGCTCCTGCTGCCCAAACTCTTTCCATGCCTTCGAAATCCTGAATTCCACCACCTACAATGATAGGCACATCTACCGCGTTACTTACTGCTGAAACAACTTCCGTTGGAATGCTATTCGCAGCTCCACTTCCCGCATCAAGATAAATGGCTTGCATACCAAGTAATACTGCAGCTGAAGCAGTTGCAACTGCTAATTCTGGTTTTGCAGAAGGTATGGGTAAGGTTTGGGTTATGTAGGCGGCAGTAGTAAGTGGGCCGTCGCCAACTAATAAATATGCTGTGGCAATAGTTTCAATATCCATTACCATTATTAGAGGAGCAGCTTCTACGTGTCGTCCAATCAAAAGATCTGCATTTCTGCCGCTTACAAGACTAAGAAATAAAAGGACGTCGGCATGTTCAGTAACTTGCTCAGGAGAACCGGGGAATAAAACAACTGGTAAACTTGTTTGTTTTTTAGCATTCTTCACGAGTTCTTCGGTGTTCCCTTTTGAAAGGTGGCTGCCACCAATGAGTATATCAGTTGCTCTAGATTGTTCAATTTCATTAAGCCATTTATATAGCTCTTCTCCCGTAGGTATTTTATCCGGATCGAGCAATACGGCAAACCTTTTTTCGTTTTGGCGTTTGCTAATTTTAAGGTTCTCAAGCCAATTATTATTCATTTCGCGTCTTTTATAGCCCGTTTAATCTCTTGTACGATAGATGCATATCTCATTACGTGTCCACTAGATACTTTAAGAAAGTGCACTCCTGTCGTGGATTTTGAGAGTGCATCTCTCAGTGATTTTGACCAGGTGTAAGGTATGATTTTATCGCGCTTTCCAAAAATAAAATATATCTTTTTTTCATGTGTTATATTTTCATTAATAGCCTTTACTAATCCTTCTTTTTCAGGCCAAAATAATTTATGTCCAGCCCATCCAAATGCAACTCTTCTCCTAATTTGAACTGAGTCAGTGTGATAGCGCCCGAATTGATGCTTATGCTTGGAGATGAGTCTCACAGATCTCATGGCATTAATAAACCACCGGTTTGTTTTGGGTTTTTTATCTATTAAACGCCAGAAGTATTTGCCTAATCTGGTATTTACCACAAATCGATATAGCCCGCCCATTTTTAAACCATCTGGAGCTAAGACTATAACCTTAGATAATTTATAGGGAAACTTCTCGAATAAGGTAAGCGCCACTCGACTTCCCATTGAATAACCTAAAAGAACAAGTTTCACCTTCTTTATTGTTGAAAAATTCATAGAAATGAAGTTCTCAATACCATCAATTAGGATTGAAGGCTCGAGAGCTTCGTCTAAAGGGAGCGGTGGTAATGGAGTACTCTTATCATGATGAAGTAAGCTGATGGAAAGCATCACTGAGTCATCCTCAAACAATGGACTAAAGTTGAACATTTCCCTTGCATTCCTATCAAATCCATGGAATGCAACAACGACTTCTTGTGTAGATTTGAAAGTTTTACCTCCTCTTAGCCACCCCCCAAATCGCCACCCCCTGTATTCCCATGCTATAGGTTGTTCACTTATTTCAGGTGGTATCATTATGCAAAGTTTTAAACTGTGGAAAAAGTGAGGTCATTTATATAAATAGTTTGATTGAAGTCACTAAATGATAACGTAAATTTACACTTATAAAAGTCATACTTAACTGGTCGTTTTCTAACAAAGAAATTTATTAGAAAGTGACCGGATAAAAAAAAAATGCCTAAAGATTCCAGCATAAATTCGGTACTCATTATAGGCAGCGGCCCTATAGTGATTGGCCAAGCTTGTGAATTTGATTACAGTGGTTCCCAAGCTGCTAGATCTTTAAGAGAGGAAGGGATTGAAGTGACTCTCATTAATAACAACCCTGCCACCATCATGACTGACCCCGTCATAGCGGATACCGTTTACCTCGAACCTCTAGAGCCTGAATCTATTGTTAAGATTCTGAAGAAGCACAACATTGACTCTGTTCTACCAACTATGGGAGGCCAAACAGCTCTCAATCTTGCTATCAAATGCGATGAAATTGGCATTTGGGAAGAGTTCGGAGTAAAGATCATTGGTGTTGATATCGATGCTATAGAAATTACGGAGAACCGTGAGAAGTTTAGATTGCTAATGGAAAAGATCGACGTTCCTATGGCGCCTCAAGCAACTGCGAAAAGTTTTCTTGAGGGAAAGGAAATAGCTCAACAGTTTGGTTATCCACTATGTATCAGAGCTAGTTTTACATTAGGCGGAGCTGGGGCTGCAGTCGTTCATACTAAAGAAAATTTCGAGGACAAGCTCACTTCAGGGCTACATAAATCACCTATTCACGAGGTGATGATTGATAAAGCTTTACTAGGTTGGAAGGAGTATGAATTAGAACTCTTGCGTGATTCTAACGATAACGTAACTATAGTTTGTTCTATCGAAAACATGGATCCTATGGGTATTCATACAGGTGATTCAATAACTGTTGCTCCCGCCATGACTCTTTCTGATTCGACATACCAAAGAATGCGAGATATGGCCATCCTTATGATGCGTAGTATCGGTGATTTCTCTGGTGGTTGCAATGTCCAATTTGCAGTTTCAGCCGATGAAAAGGAAGATATTATTGCAATTGAAATTAACCCTCGGGTTTCGAGATCTTCAGCTTTAGCCTCGAAAGCAACCGGTTATCCCATTGCAAAACTCGCAGCAAAACTTGCTATTGGATACCACTTAGATGAGTTGAGGAACACCATTACTGGTTCTACCTCGGCGATGTTCGAGCCGACTTTAGATTACGTTGTCGTGAAAATACCTCGTTGGAATTTCGATAAATTTCCAGGTACAGACAGGCAGCTTGGACTTCAAATGAAATCAGTAGGTGAGGTTATGGCGATAGGCCGTTCATTTCAAGAAGCTCTTCAAAAGGCATGTCAATCGCTGGAACTAAAAAGAAATGGCTTAGGTGCTGATGGAAGAGAATTACGAGACCATGACGCTATTATGGAGAGTTTGAATCACCCATCTTACAACAGGCTTTTTCATATTTATGATGCCTTTAAGCTAGGTGTCCCATTCCACAAAATTCACCAATCAACAAAAATTGACCCTTGGTTCCTTAGGCAAATTGAGGCTTTGCTAATGCTCGAAAATGATATTGAGCAGTATTCTATAGAGGCTTTGCCTAAAGCACTACTCATGGAAGCAAAACGCAAAGGATATGCTGATAGACAAATTGCTCATCTCTTGAAATGTCTTGAAAGCGAAGTTCATGAGAAGCGCAAAAAAGAAAATATAAATCGAGTTTATAAATTAGTAGATACATGCGCAGCTGAATTCCCTGCTGTTACCCCTTACTACTACTCAACATTTGAAGAGTCAGAAAACGAGAGCATCAGTTCTGATAAGAAAAAAGTCATTGTTCTCGGAAGCGGTCCAAATAGAATAGGCCAAGGAATTGAGTTTGATTACTGCTGCGTACATGGGGTTCTTGCCTCAAAAGAATGTGGTTATGAAACAATAATGATCAATTGCAATCCTGAAACTGTATCAACTGATTTTGACACTGCTGACAAGCTTTATTTTGAGCCAGTTTTTTGGGAGCATATTTATGATATTATTTTACACGAAAACCCCATTGGTGTAATCGTTCAGTTAGGAGGCCAAACAGCACTAAAGCTCGCTGAAAAGTTAGACCGATACAACATACCTGTTCTAGGCACATCATATAAAGCTCTCGATCTCGCTGAGGATAGAGGTAGCTTTTCATCACTCCTGCAAAAAGAGGGTATCCCGTACCCTAAATTTGGTGTCGTTGAAAACGCTGACCAAGCTGTCGATCTTTGTCGTGAGCTTGGTTTTCCACTTCTTGTACGCCCATCATATGTTTTAGGAGGGCAAAAGATGAAAATCGTAATTAATGAAGAGGATCTAGAAAATCACGTCATTGATATTCTTAAGCACATGCCTGAAAATCAGATCCTTGTAGATCACTTCCTTGAAGGTGCTATGGAGTGTGAGGCAGATGCGATTTGCGATGGTGATCAGGTGAGGATTATCGGTATTATGCAACACATAGAACCAGCAGGTATTCACTCGGGTGACAGTTATGCACTTCTTCCTCCATTTAATTTAGGTGATTTGGTAATACAAAAAATCAAAGATTATACAAAGAGAATTGCTGTTGCCCTTAAGACTAGGGGGTTGATTAACGTGCAGTTTGCAGTTAAAGACGATGAGGTTTACATTATTGAAGCAAATCCCCGCGCTTCACGAACAGTACCATTTATATCGAAAGCATATGGAGTTCCGTATGTAAACCAAGCTACAAAGGTTATGCTTGGAGAAGCTAAGCTTAAAGATTTGCCACATTCGCCTAAACTTGAAGGGTATGCAGTTAAAATACCTGTTTTTAGTTATGAAAAATTCCCTGATGTAAATAAGGAGTTAGGGCCTGAAATGAAATCTACTGGTGAGGGCATTCGTTTTATAAAAGACTTACGCGATCCTTTTTTTAGGATGATTTACTCTGAGCGCAACTTATATTTGAGCAAGTAATAACAACCAGTTCTGATGTTAAAGAGTCTATTGTATATTGTTGTGTTTTGGGTTGTATGGCGTTGGCTGGATAGGTTGTTTGGCAGAAAAGGATGGAGATCAAATCGCAGAGAAAGTCAACAGAAAACACCAAATCATAGTAGTCAAGCAAGCACTAAAAAGCCAAATGACGATATAATAGGTGATTATGTTGAGTTTGAGGAGGTAGAAGAATAATACTTATATCCTACTTGTTATCTTGCTCCCATGCACAAAATTATTCCACATGCAATAGCGGTTTTCCTTCTTTTTTGCATCTCTGCTGCCTTTTATTCTCCTGCATTATTAAAAGGGGAAAGAATGCTTCAGGGAGACACGGTTAACTTTAAAGGTATGTCTCACGAGGCAAACAGTTTTAGTGAGATTTCTGAATCTAACGAACTCCCGTCTTGGACAGACAGCATGTTTTCTGGAATGCCCACAACCCAAATTACGGGTAGTGGATTAACCTCACTACCGAAACTTATTTGGCTTTTCCTAAAGCTATTTATGTCGCCTGAGATTATGACTTTATTTATGGCGATGCTCGCAGCCTATGTGCTTGCTCTTTGTCTTAAAGCCCCTCCTTGGATTGCGTTTATTGTAGGAGCAACCTATGGTCTAGCTTCTGTAAACATCCTTTATCTATCAGCAGGTCACGCCACTAAGGTTAGGGCGATTTCTGTCATGCCAGGAGTTTTAGGTGGTGTAGTTGCTGCGTTTAGAGGTAGACTTGCTTTAGGTGCAGGAGTTTTCGCATTATTCCTTGCAATTCACTTATTTGCAAACCACCTGCAGATGACTTATTACCTACTATTTCTAATCGCTTTTGTAGGTGTCTCTGAATTTATATTGTTGTCTTACAAGAGTGAGATAAAACAAGCCCTTAAAACATCTTTCATTCTTATAGTTGGTGGATTTTTTGCAATTTTTCCGCAATCTGCGGAACTCGCACTAACTCAGAACTACGCTCATCATACAACACGAGGAGAAACTGTCTTAACGAATTATTCAGGCGTTCAAGACGAACTGGAGTCTGGATTGTCAGAAGATTATATTCTTGAATACAGTATGTCTCGTGGTGAGTGGTTGTCTATGATGATCCCGGATATTAAAGGAGGAGGTGATCAATTGTATTGGGGAGAGCAGAGATTTAGCGGGGGAGCTTTTTACTTTGGTGCAATTGCTTTTGCTTTAATGCTTGCGTTTTTCTTTGTGGGTCGTGACCCACTAAGATTTCCGCTTATGCTCATTTCTATTCTTGCTATCATTCTATCTTGGCGAGAAGCTTCAGCCTTGTCAGACTTCTTTATCAATCATGTGCCGCTTTTTAATAAATTTCGTGATACTAAAATGATGCTTGTAATCCTCCAGGTAGCTGTTGCAGCTGGAGGAGCTTTGGCCTTAAAAGAAATCTGGGAAGATGCTTCAAATGGCAAATGGAAGCCATGGGTATTTTCTCTTTTAGGAATTTCGGCTGGTCTATTTATGTTCTATATATCTCCGACAACCTTTTTTGATTTCACTTCAAGTATAAGACCAGACCAAGCTTTAATTCAACTCGGTAAACAGAGTGTTACACAATTGCGCATTGACATATTTCAATCTGATGTTCTGCGCTCTCTTAGTTTAATATCTGTTTCGGCAGCTGCAATTTTCATGATACTAAAGGGTATTTTAGACAAGAGAATAATAATCTCAATACTCGCAGTTATCATGATTTCTGAGTTGGCTTTAGTAGATAAGAGATATAATATAAAATGGGTTGATTCATTCGAAGCCCTTTATCCATTTGAGCCAAATAAAGCGGACCTTTCAATTCTTGAAATAGAATCTAAAGATCTACAAGGTTTTTCCGAATTGGAAGCAAAGCACGTTGCTATTGCAGAGGATAAACTCGGACATAAACTTTCAAGGCGTCATGTCAAAGCTAGCTTAGCGGCTTCTTTTAATGCGCTAAACTCTTTAACACATTATAGAGTCCTCGATTGGGGTAACCCATTTAATGATGCGCGTACCTCATATTTCCACAAATCTGTAGGCGGATATCATGGCGCTAAACTCCGTAGATATCAAGATTTTATAGACAGGGTACTTGTTCCAGAAAGAAGTGAATTTGCTTCTATTGCTAGCACTTCAGGAGTGGGTGTAGCAATGTCGAGTCTTAGGGCGTTGACCATGCTTAATACAAAGTATATAGTGCTTCCAGGAGCAGAATCTCCGTTGCTTCTTCCCGGCGCACTTGGACCTGCTTGGGTGACAAATAAGATTTCATGGGTAGATACTCCAGAATCTGAAATTGAGAGTATTCGTAATGTAGATCTTGCATCAACAGCAATTATTCATAGAGAGTTTGAATCTATAATATCTTATGAATCGTCTGATACACTAGGAAGTTCAGATGTTATATTGTTGAAATACCACCCAGAAGGTTCAGTTTATAAAACCCAATCCGATGAATCTGGTATACTGGTGTTAAGTGAAGTTTGGTATGGTGAGGGATGGACTGCATATATTGACGGTGTGGAGACTCCACTTTTCAGAGCAAATTATATTTTACGAGCAATAGAACTCCCAAGGGGGGAGCATACGGTTGAATTAAAATTTGAATTGCCAGGAAGAAAATTAGCAGGTTTAGTGAATGGATTCGGTAGTTTATTTCTCTTGTTATTTTTACTTGGAACAATGTTTTACGCAATTAAGAAATGATTAGAGCGTCAAAAGTAGAGGATTGGGGCGATGAGGTGTGGCACAAATGGGATGAGTTTCTTAAGATAAACACTCCAAGTGCTTTTCTTGATTCTAGATCGGTTAAAGCAGCATTATGTGTAGAAAACAGATCTTTAATCGCTGTTTGTTGGTTTCATGAAAATGAAGATGTGAAGGGAATTGCAATTGTTGAAGATACTGTTGCAGCGAGTCAATCAAGAGGTCAATTCCTTAAAGCTGACAAGCCGTTTTTTAAATTGGCCCAAACGTTTCTCTATAGAAATGAAGGCGTATTTAGGTTAAATATTAGAGTGATGGGGTCTGTTCTCTCAAGCGGAGATCACGCTTACAGATATGATAAAAATGTTTCGGAATTAGAGAAGCAAGCTCTTATTTCAAAAGCTCTTGACTTTAAAGTAGGTAAGGAAGGAGGGAACTCTATACCAAGTACTTTTATGGTAAAAGACCACTATTCAAATGTGCCATGGAGCAAACGTATTTCAGGAAAATCTTTTTGGAATAAGAAGTGGATTGATATTGAGTTTGACCCTGTAATGGAGATTGATTTAAGTCCTGAGTGGAAGACTTTGGATGATTATAGCTCAAGACTTAGGAAAAAATCTAGAGCTAAACTAAGACGAATTGATAAAGATTCTTCTTCTTTAGTTTTGCGAGAATTAAGTTTTGCTGAAGTTGTAGAAAATGCGGATCAACTTATCGCTTTGTACTCTATGGTATATGGACGAGCGGGGTTTAAGCTTGGAATGTTACACAAAGAGGACCTTGTTTTTCTCAAAAAATATTGGAAAGATGATTTTCCTGTAATCGGTTATTATTTTGACAATGAACTCGTAGGATTTCAATGTGGAATTGTTACAGATTACTCTGTCGAAGCATTTTTTGTGGGATTTAACCTAAAAGAGAATAAAACGCACTCGATTTATCAGCGGATGTTGATAGAGTTTATTAAGCAAGGTATTGCTCGAGGTGTGAAGAAAATATCTTTAGGAAGAACAGCTCTTGATATCAAATCGTCATTAGGTGCTGTTCCCAAACGACTTATTTGTCATTTGAAGGTACACAAGAGACCTATCATTCATAGTCTTATGAGTGCTGTGGCAAGTTCTTCTTCTCCTAAAATACCTCAACTTAAAAGAGCTTGGGATGATGAATTAACATTACCACTAAGTATATCTTCGCGATCTAAATAAATAACAATCATGAATAGTAATTTAGTTGTAGGTATTGTTGGAGTTTGGCTTATAGCTTTAACATATATACAATTTGCTCCTAAAACACCACTAATTTCAAATCATACAGGAGCTGTCATTGCCTACGTACATGGAGATACACTAAGACAGGGTATGGATTTAATTGCATCTTTAGAAGCTACTTTAAGAGAGAATATGTATGAATTAGATTCAATACTAAAGCAAGATTCTGAGCCACTACAAGAAGAGGCGCAAGAGTTAATAAGTTATGCAAATTCAGGTAATGCTACTGCTAGTGAGATTAAAATTGCAAGTAATAGAGTTAATGAGATTGAACAATTGTTACAGAAATTTCAATATGATGCTGAGCAGATTTTTTTGTCTAAAGAATCAACAATGCAAGCAACAATTGCTGCTCACCTTTCTGAAACTTTAAGAGTGTTTTCAGAAGATCATGGCATAGACATTGTTTTTAATTGGGGATTAAGTGGTGAAGGAGTGTTGTTTGGTACTGAAGCGATTGATGTCACTCAGGAGGTGCTTATTGCTCTTAATAAAAACCAATGATTAGATTTGAACATGACACTTTCTGAAAAAAAGAAAAAAGAACATATTGTTGAATATATTTTGTTTTTATGGCAAATAGAAGATTTAATTAGAGCTTCAAATTTCACTCCTGGAATTCTCGAACATTGGGCTGACGAAACGGCTCACCGAGAAGACACTAACCCTGATAAAGAAAAAGATTGGATAGTCAGTATAGCGAAGGAAATGAGAGAGCAAGGGAAAGAAGAGTCGGGTCATGTTTCTACTGTCAATGAACCTGTGGTTGAGTTAGCTCATTTACATGAAATGCTACTAGGGCCATTAGATGACTTGAGGTATAAGGAAGCTTTTAAAGCAGCAGAAACTATGCTTCATGATTTAGTAGCTAAGCAAAAAGAAGATGTAGGTCACCCTGTAGAGCAGTTGCTAATTGGGCTTTATGGGTGGTTGTTGTTAAGGATGAAAAAACAATCAATTTCAACAGAAACAGAATCTGGATTTGTAGCTCTAAGAAATTGGGCAAATGAGCTTGCAAAAGGCCATTTGAGGGTTTATTATAGCGAATAAACTGTCATTATTTAGTTGTTGAGAACTCAATGAATGTTATGTAAAAAAAGGAGAACTATTTCCGATTTTGCACTATGTCTTATAGTGATTTATATGCAGATACTTTTAGTTGGAAAGCTGAAATAATTGATCCATCAACTGTTGAGGGTGTAAAGAGATTTTCAGAACTAAAACTTGACGGCTCTATACAGACGATAAATGACACACTAGGGTCGAATTTATAAGTACATCAGTAAGCCTTGGAATGAAGCAGAACTTCGCAAGCTGGTCGAGGACGCTAGTTACCTTTATAAAACAAGAATAGAATCTGAATCTAAAGCTACAGATTATAGTATAAAACTATATTTTTCCCAAGAAAAGTTAGCCGTTTTATCTAAAGATTTAGCATCTTGCGATGAGCTATCAGAAGAACCACGTAAGGCTTATTCTAATAGAATTGACGAACTAATAAAAATGTTAGAGGTTCCAAAAATGCTTTGAGAACCTTCGTTAAACGTCACGTTTACAAGTATTTAAAATCCTCGCCAGACTTGATTTTGAGAAGTGTCTCGTAAATGAGTTTGATACAACTTTCAACATCATCTTTATGCACCATCTCAACTGTTGTATGCATATAGCGTAGAGGTAATGAAATCAAAGCACTAGGAACTCCACAATTAGAATATGCAAATGCATCAGTGTCCGTCCCTGTTGTTCTTGATGCGGCCATTCTCTGAAAGTTAATTTTATTTTCTTTCGCCGTGTCAATGATACGCTTTAGAAGATTATTCTGTACAGCTGGCCCATATGTCACAGCTGGCCCTTTGCCCGCTGATGTATCACCCTGCTCAATTTTATTCAGCATTGGAGTATGAGTACAGTGGCATACATCTGTCACAATAGCAACATCTGGCTTGATGCGTTCAGCAATCATTTGGGCTCCCCTAAGACCTATCTCCTCCTGAACAGAATTTGTAATATATAGACCAAATGGCAACTTTAGCTTATTTTCTTTCAGCATCCTCGCAACCTCAGCAATCATAAATCCCCCCGCACGATTATCGAGTGCCCGACCGACATACCACTTTTTATTTAAGATCATAAATTCGTCAGGATAAGTAACTACGCAACCAACGTGAATCCCCATTTTCTCAACTTCTTTCGCGTCCTTTGCGCCTACGTCTAGAAATAGATTCTTTACTTTCGGAGTCTCTTCTTTGGATGGCGTCCTTGTGTGAATAGCAGGCCAACCAAAGAGTCCTGTAACAAGTCCCTTGTCTGTATGAATCACCACTCTTTTTGAAGGAGCAATCTGATGGTCGCTCCCTCCATTTCTTTTCAGATAAATAAACCCTTGAGGATTGATGTAGTGTACGAACCAACTTATCTCATCTGCATGAGCTTCGATGACAACCTTGTATTTTGCCTTGGGGTTAATGACTCCAACCACTGAGCCGTAACTGTCTACAAAATGCTCATCGATGTAAGGCTTGAGATAATTTAACCATATTTTTTGTCCTTCAGCCTCAAATCCAGTTGGTGAAGGGTTATTTAAATACTTCTCGAGGAACTTCTCTGACTTTTTTGTGATAATATTTTGCTTCTTTGCCATGGTGTAAAAATAGGACTATATTGATAATAAATTAGGTTTTACTCAAGAGTAAGAAATACTAGAAGCAATAGTCGTTTTTCTCTAAGCAAGCTAAAGCAACTCTTCGTCTTGCTTCTTTACAATTGAATGGCTCTACTTTTGTGAAACGCTTCATCCCTATCATCATCATCTTCAGTTCGTCACCTTCAGCAAATCCTACCAGAGCATCTTTTCCTGCAACGTTAATCTTATCTGCTGCAGTATAGACATAGGTCTGCATAGCGTCAAGAGCGAGTTCAGCGGCTTCTTCTCCTTTTGCATTGTGTATCTTTTGGACTCTAAGAACAGTAGATTCAGCACAATACGTCCAGTTCATCATGTCTGCTATGCTCATCAATATTTCCTGCTCTTTAGCAAGGGTCATCATCAGTTTCTGAGCTGCAGAACCAGCCACCATTAATACCGCCTTTTTGAAGTTTTTTATGTACGCAAGGTGACGTTCGTATACATCAGAAGATGGAGGAGAGAAATCCGGAATTCCTGTCAACTCGTTCGCCACTTCCATAGCTGGTCCCATAAGATCCATTTCTCCTTTCATCGCCTTCTTGAGAATCATATCTACAGTGAGCATGCGGTTAATCTCATTTGTACCTTCGAAAATTCGGTTTATTCTCGCATCGCGGTAAGCTCTCTCGACTTGTGTTTCCATACTGTACCCCATACCACCATGAATTTGGACTGCCTCATCGACAACGTAGTCAGTAACTTCAGAACAAACCACCTTCATCATAGCACACTCAGGTGCGAAAGAAGCAATCCCTTTCAAGGTAGCCTCCCCGTGGTCTATGCCTTCAGCTTCTAATGCTGATATAGCATCATCGATATTCTGTGTAGCTCTATATACAGCTGCCTCAGAAGCGAAAGTTGCGATAGCCATCTCGCCTATTTTATGACGAATCGCACCATACTTAGAAATAGAATGACCGAATTGTTCTCTTTCGTTAGCGTACATTGAAGATATTGCGATACCTTTTTTACACGATCCAATCACAACTCCGCCAAGTTTAATACGTCCGATATTTAATATGTTTACAGCGATTTTAAATCCTTTACCTCTCTCGTAAAGAAGATTATCAACGGGAACTTTAACGTCGTTAAAGAAAACCTGACGTGTACTAGATCCCTTAATCCCCATCTTTTTCTCTTCAGGGTTCATTGTGATTCCGTCGTATTCTTTTTCAAGAATGAATGCACTTAAGTTCTCGTCGTCATCAATTTTTGCAAACACAATAAATATATCTGCGAATCCAGCATTGGTGATCCACATTTTTTGACCGTTCAGGTTGTAATGCATTCCGTCATCGGTTAATACTGCATGTGATTTTGCACTATTTGCATCAGATCCTGAGCTAGGCTCAGTAAGACAATATGCTCCTTTTATTTTTCCTGATGCAAGACCAGGTATGTACTTGTTTTTCTGTTTGTCGTTTCCGTAGTATAGAATAGGAAGCGTTGCAATACCTGTGTGTGCACTATAACTCACAGCAAAAGAGTGTCCACCACCAGTTCCTTCTGTGATAATCATAGATGTCTTGAAGTCCATACCCATCCCACCTAGTGATTCTGGAATTGAACTTGATAATAGACCCAGCTCTCCTGCTTCTTCAAGTAGTTGAGACATAAGTCCTTCCTCTTGGGCATCGATAGCGTCGAGGTTGGGTGTTACTCTTGCTTTAATGAAATCTTCTGTCGTTTGTTTCATCATCAGATGCTCTTCGGTCCACTCTTCAGGTGTAAAAATATCATCACAACTCACATCGCGAATAATAAACTCACCACCTGTGATTGGTCTTTCAATATTTTTTGTTTCGTCGCTCATAATAATTTATTTTAAATATTCAAATACCCCCGCAGCTCCCTGCCCGGTTCCTACACACATAGTAACAATTCCATGCTTTCCCTCTCTAAGTTTCAATTCATCTAAGAGCTGTATTGTTAGTTTTGAACCAGTGCAACCTAGTGGATGTCCCAGTGCTATCGCCCCCCCATTTACGTTGACCATCGCAGGGTCTAGTCCCAGTACACGAGTAACAGCTACACTTTGCGAAGCGAAAGCCTCATTAAGTTCATATAAGTCAATGTCTTCAGGCTTAAGTCCAGCTCGCTCTAATACTTTAGGTACAGCATGAATAGGTCCCATTCCCATAATTCTCGGCTCTAGGCCACTTACGTGATAAGCCTTAAGTCTTGCAAAAGGTTCTACATTGAGTTCTTTAAGCATCTTCTCACTGACTACTAATACAAATGCAGCTCCGTCAGATGTTTGAGAGCTGTTCCCAGCCGTCACTGACCCACCTTGAGCGAATACTGCTCTTAGTTTTGCCAATGCTTCTGATGTTGTTGCTCTTCTAACTCCCTCGTCGGTATCAACAACTGTACTTCGAGTAGCTGGATGCTCGTCTTTATCTAGATATGTTTCTTCCACTGTAATAGGTGCAATTCCAGTAGCAAACCTACCGGTGTCAATCGCTGCTGCAGCGCGCATATGACTTTCCACAGCGAATGTGTCTTGATCTGCACGACTGATGTTGTACTCATTTGCAACGGCTTCAGCTGTAAGCCCCATTCCCCAATACCACTCTGGGTTGTCTCTTGCAACTTTAGAGTTAGGAACCAATCTCCAACCCCCGAAAGGAATTGGGGACATCGTTTCAATTCCTCCTGCAAGAATACAATCAGCCATTCCGGTATGAATTTTCGCAGAAGCAATAGCGATTGATTCTAATCCAGAAGCACAATACCGGTTGATTGTCATTCCTGGAACTTTCTCAGTATCTAATCCCATTAATGAAACCATTCTTCCAATGTTGAGTCCTTGCTCAGCTTCTGGGGTTGCATTTCCGACAATGACATCGTCAATTCTCTCTTTGTCGAGCTGTGGAAAATCATTCATGAGGTGGCGAATTACTTGCTCACCTAAATCGTCAGGTCTCATAAAGCGAAAAACGCCTTTTCCTGATCTACCTACCGCAGAGCGGTATCCTCCAATTATATATGCGTCCATAATCGTTTAATTTCTTAAGATTTTACCTTTCTGAATAAGAGACTGCATCCGCTCGAGCGTTTTCCTCTCTGTACAAAGCTCCACAAATGCCCTTCTTTCTAGACCTAATAAATACTGTTCACTCACTTCCTGCTTAGCGGTAAGATCTCCACCACACATTACTCTTCCGAGTTTTTCGCTAATAAGCTTATCGTGCTCTGAGATATACTTCCCGGCTGCCATCGAGTTTGCCCCTGCATATACAATCCCCATTCCTTCAGAACCGAGGACAGTAATGTCCTTACGTTCAATAGGTTTTGTGTAGCCAGAATCTGCTAGCTGAATTGCTGATGCTTTAGCCATTGCAAGTTGATCACGTCGGTTTACACATACCTCATCAACACCTTCAACAAGATATCCAAGTTCAAATGCCTCGTATGCTGAAGTTGCAACTTTAGCTTGCCCTATGGTAAGGAAGCTATCTCTCAGAGCATTAATTCTAATATCTCCGTCCTTCAATGAGTCCGATAGTCTTAATACGAATTCCTTTGTCCCTCCACCTGCTGGGATTACTCCTATTCCAAACTCTACAAGACCCATGTATGTTTCAGCATGTGCAATCACTTTATCGGCGTGCAAGCAAAGTTCACAACCTCCGCCAAGGGCCATATTGTGAGGCGCTGCTACTACTGGAATACCCGAGTAACGCATCCTCATCATCGTATCTTGGAAGTACTTGACTGCCGCATCGAGCTCCTCCCATTCTTGTTCCACAGCCAGCATGAAGATCATCCCTACGTTAGCACCTGCACTAAAATTACCCCCATTGTTGCTAATCACCACTCCTTTGTAACCCTCTTCCGCTAAGTCTATGACCTTGTTGAGACCCTGCAGCACTTCCCCACCGATTGAGTTCATCTTGGTGTGAAATTCGATATTTAGAATTCCGTCCCCTATGTCCTTGATGGTTGTTCCGCTATTAGACCAAACTACCTTATCGTCACCCAAATATTCTAGATTCACCCTGCCATCTTGGCCTGGTATCACTTTATATGTTTTACTCACAGGATCATAGCACTCTCTTGTACCATTAGCGACTCTGTAAAAGGAGTCATGACCAGCTTCTAGCATTTCGCCAACCCAATCCGCAACTTTATGCCCACGCTCTTTTGCAATTTCACTAGCCTCCTTAATTCCAATCGCATCCCAGCTCTCGAAAGCACCTAACTCCCAACCGAATCCAGCTCTAAGCGCATCGTCGATTCTGTATATTTCATTACTAATCTCATGGATGCGATAACTCACATACGAGAACACATCGGTAAAGATTTTGCGATAGAAGTCCCCAGCTTCGTCTTGACCATTGAAAAGCAGCTTCGTTCTAGGCTTAAGATCGTCAACCTGTTTTGCTGCCTCGAGCGTTGCGTACTTTATTTTCTCTTGATCTCTATACTCAAGAGTTTTAAGGTCGAGGACTTGAATGTTTCGCTTTCCTTTCGCGTCTTTAGTCTTCTTATAGAATCCCTGACCGGATTTGCTTCCTAACCAGTTATTATCTACCAAGTGCTGAACATATCTAGGAATTTTAAAGGAATCAGATCTTTCGTCATTGGGGCAATTAGATGCTACTCCATTAGCGACGTGTACTAGAGTATCTAATCCAACGACGTCACAAGTTCTAAATGTCGCACTCTTAGGTCTCCCCATAGCTGGGCCGGTTAGTTTATCAACTTTCTCAATTGAAAGCCCCATATCTTCTACTGTGTGGAAAAGAGCTTGGATTGCAAACACTCCGACCCTGTTTGCAATAAACGCTGGAGTGTCCTTACATAGAACGCTCTGTTTACCGAGTACGGACTCTCCATATCCCATAAAGAAATCTATAACCCTCAGATCTGTTTTAGGTCCAGGAATTATTTCTAGGAGTTGTAAATAACGAGGAGGATTAAAGAAGTGTGTTCCACAAAAATTCTTTTGGAAATCTTCAGAACGCCCTTCACTTAATTGAGAAATAGGAATACCACTCGTGTTTGAAGTAATAAGAGTTCCTGGCTTGCGATATTTTTCTACACGCTCAAAAAGCTGTTGTTTAATATCTAACCTTTCTACAATAACTTCTATAATCCAATCACATTCTGCAATTCGACTAAGGTCATCGTCAAAATTTCCACATTCAATACGCTTCACAAATCTCTTTGAATAGAGGGGAGCAGGTTTTGATTTCAGAGAAGCCTTCAAAGCTCCTTCTGCAGGGCTATTTTTTGGACCATCTTTTGACGGCAGGTCGAGGAGTAGAACCTCTGACCCTGTTTGTGCTAAGTGGCAGGCAATAGCCGACCCCATAACTCCAGATCCCAGGACTGCAACCCGACGAATTTGATGTGATTTAATAGGTGTGCTCATTTTTTAATGGCATTAGATGTTCTGGGTCTTCGAGAATAGAGTTTAATCGCTGAAGACCTTCGTTTAGTTCTTTTAATGTTTTTGAGCCAAGCATTGCGGCTAGGCGTTTGTTAATTCCCACGACAAGATCTCTTGCTTGGCGGCGAGAGTCAACTCCAAGTGGAGTCAGGAATACTCTTACAGATCTTCCATCATTGGGATCAGGGTGACGTTCTATAAGCCCCTTCTTTTCCATTCCTTTAAGTGTGCGAGATAGTGATGTAGGTTCCATTCCCATCCTTGGTCCTAGCTTAGTGCTTGGTGTTCCTTCACGTTCAATACTTAAAAGTGCATAACCTACAGACAAAGTGATCCCTCTTCTTTCCGCTTCAGCAGAATAAAGACGGGCGAGCTTAGCCCAACTCCACCTCAAATTAAAATCTATAGTCTCTTGTGTAGGCATTATTTAAGGGAAAGTTACAACAAACTTCCTGTGCATGCATAATAAATTTGAGTGTAATTATAAATAACACTGTTAAGATTAAATTTATCATAAGCACATTTCGGTTAGAAAGTAGATGATTGTTACGGCTTTGTTCACAGATATAAATTTATGTAGTATTTTAAAATCAAATCAGAAAATTTCATATCACTTGACATTCTTGATTTTCATGGACTTTTTGTGTACATTACAGCATGTTTAAAAAGCAACAAGCATTCATCTTTCTTTTTCTTTTAACAGCTTTTGCTTCTTTAGCTCAAACAGCATCTTGTCTAGACATTCTTTCTAATCCAGATGCTGAGAATCCCGCTTTTTCTGAATTCGATAGATATATAAATGTTTTAGGAACGATTAAGTTTTATGCAGAACCTGGAGTAAGCGATTCTCAACTTCTTCACGCAGCTTCTATCGGTGCTGAACTTTTAGATAATGATGAAAATGGGGTAGTAGATGATATAGATTTAGCTGAGCAGTTAATTACCATTAACGCTGTCATGCCATTATTTTCTAATGAGGGATCCTCCGCTGAAAATGCTATGATGGATAATTGGGATGATTCATTTTGCGTTTCAGCAGTCTTATACTCTCAAGAAATATCTCCATGGGCTCCAGTTGATTGGTTTGAAGATGCCTGTTTAGAAGAAATTTTACACACCATAAATGTATGTGGTCATGTTGAACTTTATCCATCTACTTTCGCTCTAGCCCCCCCCGGCGGATCCTTGCTTTGTCAAGCGATGGATCTCGCACGCGGCGGTCAATTTCTTGGAGTTCCTGGTTCATACCCAGAAGAAGCTTGGTTTCACTACACAGATGTTACATGTGATTACGAGTGTATGGCTATTGAATATTTATACTGGTGCATTGCAACAGATATGGGAGTGCTAAATACTCCAGAAATATGTGCTGCAATTGAAGAGGAGTGGGAGCCCTGCTCTCCTGAACTTTTTGAAAACACTGATGCACTGATGCATAGTATAGTAAATAACCCTGCTTATAAATTGCCGCAACTTGCTCCCAACGGAATTTACTGCCCTATTGTTTCTGTTTCTGAAACGTCACTTAAAGTCCCACCTACCGTTTATCCAAATCCATCTAATAACCAAATTGCAATTGATCTAAACTCCTTATCATTAAATGCAAAAATCTTTGTAATTACTGAGACTTCAGGAAGGGAGGTGTTTTCTGATGAAATAAATCCTGCCTCACATAGTGTATTACTTGATGTAGATTTAGTTTCGGGAATGTATCTTTTATCTCTCTATTCGAAGACAGAAGCATTACTTTATTCAACAACCATATTAATAAATTAACATGAAACGTATTGGATTTTTACCACGTCTTGGAGCTGCAGTTATTGATTGGATTTTTGCCGGTATTTTTGCCGGAGTTCTGGCAGCTATTTTTGGAGTATTTGGGCTTGGCGCAGGAAGTGCAATAGGATTAGCTGTTGAAGAAATAGCAGAAATAGAAAGTGCACTAGAGGCAGCAGGTCTTGGGGCTGGAATTGGTGCGATAGTTGGTTTGATAAGCGGTTATGTGATTGGGTATTTTTTGTATTCTCTTATTGAAGCCTTTACGGGTGCAAGTCCTGGGAAAATGGTGCTTGGATATAAAGTGGGTAATGAAGATGGAAGTGCCGGAGATTTAAGTCTTTACTTAAAACGTTGGGCAATCAAAAATGCTTCGAGCGTTTTTTCTATACTAGCATTATTGACAGGGCTAGTTTTCCTTGAACCTATTGGATCCTTGATAGGGGTTGTTATGTTTTTTGGGTGCTTTTTAGCTCTTACCGATCAGTGTCAAGCACTGCACGATAAGATTGCTAAGACCGCGATTTATAACAATCAGGATTTAACCTAAAAGAAGCTGTTTAAGCTAGTCCAGCACTGGTTTTAATTTCCTCCACCACACTAGGATCGAGGAGAGTTGAAGTGTCACCTAGATTACTAACGTCTCCTTCTGCTATTTTCCTCAGTATTCTTCTCATTATTTTACCTGAACGAGTTTTAGGAAGACCACTAACTATTAATATTTTATCAGGTTTAGCAATGGGACCGATAAATTCTATAACAGTTTTATGTACCTCCGTAATAAACGCATCCATGTCTGTAGGTTGTGAGTGACATATAGCATAAGCGTATATGCCTTGACCTTTAATATCGTGTGGGAATCCAACCACGGCAGTTTCGACCACGTTTTCGTGTTCGTCTATGGCAGCTTCTATTTCTGCAGTTCCAAACCTATGTCCACTCACATTTATTACGTCGTCAACCCTTCCAGTAATACGATAATATCCATCTTCATCGCGCCGACATCCGTCACCAGTAAAATATTTTCCCTTGTATGTTGAAAAATACACTTGTTGACATCTATCGTGGTCTCCATAGGTAGTTCTAATCATACTCGGCCAAGGGAATTTGATACATAAGTTTCCCTGAACATCATTTCCTTCAATCTCATTTCCGTCAGAGTCAACAAGGCAGGGCTGAATTCCTGGCAGAGGCAGAGTTGCGTAACTTGGTTTAAGCGGGGTAATACCTGCAAGAGGAGAGATCATTATTCCGCCAGTTTCTGTTTGCCACCATGTATCGACTATAGGGCAATTACCTTTTCCTATTTTATCGTTATACCAATGCCATGCTTCTTCGTTGATGGGCTCCCCCACAGACCCTAATACTCTAAGTGAACGAAGACTGTAAGGATTTACAAATTGATTGCCACGAGCCTGAAGTGCTCTAATTGCAGTCGGGGCAGTGTAAAATAAATTTACATTGTGTTTATCACAAATTTTCCAGAACCTTCCTGCATCTGGATATGTCGGCACCCCCTCGAACATTACTGTTGTAGCTCCTGCTAATAGTGGACCATACACTATGTAGGTATGTCCAGTTATCCAACCTATATCTGCAGTACACCAGTATACATCTCCCTCCTGATATTGAAATACATTTCTGAAACTGTATTCAGCATATACCATATACCCCCCACATGTATGTACAACTCCCTTAGGCTTGCCTGTCGATCCAGATGTGTAAAGTACAAAGAGCTCATCTTCGCTATTCATTTTCTCAGCTGGGCAGATGTTATCTACTTGATTAAGTTCTTCATGAAGCCAAACATCACGCCCTGGTTTCATATTCACTTCCCCCCCTGTTCTCATAAGAACAATAGACTTTTTTATACTCGGACATGTTTCAAGCGCCTTATTTACGATTTGTTTTAATTCTATAGTTTTAGCTCCTCGATAACCACCATCTGCAGTAACAATAATGTTACATGTAGCATCTTTTATTCTGTCTTCTAATGATCTAGCAGAAAAGCCGGCAAATACAACTGAGTGTATTGCACCAATTCTTGCACAAGCTAATGTTGCAATTGCAAGCTCAGGAGTCATAGGCATATATAAGCATATTCTATCTCCTTTTTTCGCACCATTTCGTTTTAATACGTTTGCGAATGAGCATACTCGGTTGTGCAATTCATTGTATGTTATTTCTATAGCTTGTTCTGTCGGGTCATTGGGCTCCCAGAGGATTGCTGTTTGATTTCCTTTAGATTCAAGATGCCGGTCTAAGCAATTCTCAGTAATGTTGAGTTGCCCCCCAATGAACCATTCAATTTTAGGGGTATTAAACTCCCATTCTAGGACCCTATCCCATTTTTTTATCCAATTAAAATTTTCAGCTTTTTCAGCCCAAAATGATTCTGGATTCTCAATACTTTTTTCATACTGAGATTTATATTGCTCGATAGATTTAATCTTTTGCATTTGATTTTAGTATTGTAGAATGAGTACAGTAAAAATAGTTTGCGTCTAAAATTAAGAACATTTGAGCAACTAATCTCTAATTTACGAAACAATGACCCCATCAGCCATCCTTAATGTTCTGTCTGCTCTTGCGGCAAGATTCTCGTTGTGGGTGACTATAATTACGGTAAGTCCAAGCTTATCTCTAAGTTCAAAAAACAAATCGTGAAGCACTCCGGCATTTTCAGAATCTAAATTTCCAGAAGGCTCATCTGCAAGTAACACATCAGGTTTATTCATAAGAGCTCTCGCCACAGCTACCCGTTGCTGTTCACCTCCTGATAACTCTGAAGGTAAATGCATCTCTCTGTCAGCAAGTCCTAACTCAGAGAGTAATTCCATTCCACGTTTTTTCGCTTCAGCATCTTTAACACCAGCAATCCATGCTGGCATCATTACGTTTTCTAATGCTGTAAATTCAGGTAGTAATCGATGGAATTGAAAAACAAATCCTATATGTTTATTTCTAAAGTTTGCCAGCCCAGTTCTAGATAAATTAGAGACTGTTTGGCCTGAAATAACAAGCTCTCCATAAGATGGAGAATCAAGCGTACCTAGGATTTGTAGTAAAGTTGTTTTACCGGCTCCCGATGCTCCTACGATGCTCACCACTTCGCCTTTAGCCACATTTATTGTAATGCCCTTTAGTACTTCGAGGTCCCCAAATGACTTCTGAATTTTATTTACTTTAATCACGTGTGCAATCTAGCACTCAACCTTCGAAAATTGACTAACTTTGCGTCTGAAAAATCATCTCTTATAAGCTAGAATATGAATCTGCACGAATATCAGGGAAAAACAATACTCAATAGTTTTGGAGTTGCCATTCAAGAAGGGTTAGTTGCTGATTCAGCTGAAGCGGCTCACGCAGCTGCTTTAAAGTTAGCTGAGAAGACGGGCACTGAGTGGTTTGTCCTTAAAGCCCAAATCCATGCAGGTGGTCGTGGGAAAGGAACAGTCACTGAGACTGGATCGCATGGAGTAGTCCTCGCGAAAGGCATAGACAAAGTAAAAGATATCGCTTCAGGTATCCTTGGAGGTCACCTCGTTACTGCACAGACTTCAGCTGAAGGTAAGATGGTACATAAAGTCCTTGTTGCTCAAGATGTATACTATCCAGGAGAATCCGAGACAGAGGAGTTTTATGTATCAGTTCTCCTTGATAGATCTTCAGAAAAAAACATGATCATGTATTCTCCTGAAGGTGGAATGGATATTGAGGCTGTTGCGGAAAAGACACCACACCTTATATACACAGAGACGATAGATCCAGGAGTAGGCCTTCAGGGCTTCCAAGCTCGTCGTATAGCTTTCAACTTAGGCTTAAGCGGAATGGCGTACAAGCAAATGTCTAAGTTCATTTTCAAGTTGTACGACGCATACGTAGGGTGTGATGCTTCAATGTTTGAGATCAACCCTGTCCTAAAGACATCAGACAATAAAATCATTGCTGTCGATTCTAAAGTTAGTCTTGACGATAATGCCCTTTACCGCCATCCGGACTACGCTGCTATGCGTGATATATCAGAGGAAGATCCAACAGAATTAGAAGCTGATAAAATCGGTCTTAACTATGTAAAACTCAATGGAAACGTAGGATGTATGGTGAACGGTGCTGGACTCGCTATGGCTACCATGGATATCATCAAGCTTAGCGGAGGAGAGCCTGCTAACTTCTTAGACGTTGGAGGAACTGCAGATGCTACACGTGTTGAGCAAGCTTTCAGAATAATTCTACAAGACAAAGCGGTTAAAGCGATCCTAGTTAACATCTTCGGTGGCATCGTTCGTTGCGATCGCGTTGCTCAAGGAGTTGTCGATGCATACAAGAACATGGAAAACATAGACGTTCCTATCATTGTACGTCTCCAAGGAACCAATGCTATGGAGGCGAAGAAACTGATGGATGAGTCTGGCCTCGAAGTGACTTCGGTTATCCTACTTCAAGAGGCTGCTGATGCGGTAGCTGCCGTTGTAGCTTAGATTTTCCTTAATACCTGTAATCCATCCCAAACCGGGATAAGTACATTCTCCACCTTTTTGCATTCAACGATATACTGATTAAGTCTGTGTATTCTTGACGCTCCAGAATCAGCTTTATTCAATTTCTGCTTATCGAACACAGACCCGCCCCAAATGACATTATCGATCAGGAGCCATCCACCAGTTTTCAGCTTAGAAATAGCAAACTCTACATATTCTATTTGGTGTTCCTTATCTGCATCAATCCAAACCAAATCATAAGGACCCTCAATCTCTCCACGCTTCATAATTTCAAGGGCGTGTCCGTAATGCCTTTTCACGACTTCTCTAATCCCCGCTTCTTTAAAGTACTTTTCATGAATCTCTTGGAGCTCATCATTAATCTCTACAGTATCAATAACGCCTTCTTTCTCAAGACCTTCAGACAGACATATCGTAGAATATCCGGTAAACGTACCCAACTCTAAAATCCTCACAGGCTTGATCATTTTACTTATTATCGCTAAAAACCTACCCTGAATAGGATCACTTAACATCTGAGGTTTTGTTGTTGAAAGCCATGTAGCCCTTCTCAATCTAGATAACACCTCTCCCTCAGAAGAAGAATGAACTGTCGAATATTCATTTGTTGGGTCCTCGAAATGTGCCATGCAGCAAATCTACCTCGTACCTTGCGCAATATTTGCAAACAAGATGGCAAAACGACGACGCAATAACGATGGATTGGTATTTAGTACGAATTCTAGCATGAGCTTTGATGATGAAAACCAAGAGGAAGATGATTCTTCTTGGACGCCTGCTGATTGTAAACTTTACGTTAGTCTTGATCGCAAACAAAGAGCGGGTAAGCCTGTGACTGTTGTTGAAGGATTCAACGGTCCTGCTTCTGAATTGCTACAACTAGGTAAAGATCTTAAAGTAATGTGCGGGGTTGGAGGAACAGTTAAAGAGGGGTGCGTTCTAATCCAAGGAGATCAAAGAGATAAAGTTGTTTCAAGATTAGAAAAAGACGGATATTTAGTGAAACTGAAGGGAGGATAATCCCATTTATAAAGTTAGATTTAAGAAGTCATATAAAATGAATACTCCCAACGTACCCACAGCTAAATACCATGCAAAAACTCTTTCTGGTTTAGAACAGCTTGTTGCAAATGAGTTAAAAGTGCACGGGGCAACTGAAATTAAATTAGGTAGGAGAGGGGTTGGATTTACTGCAACTGCTGAGGTGATGTACCGTCATTGCATGCATGCTCGCTTTACTTTAAAAGTCCTTCGTGTTTTATATCAGTTTCAAGCAAATCATACAGATGAGCTTTACAAACTTGCTGCTAGAAAATCTTGGGAAGATATCATGAATCAAGATGGTTCATTCACAATAGACTCGACCATTTATTCAGATTATTTTAAGCACGATCAGTTCGCCACTTTACGTCTCAAGGATGCAATAGTGGATAGATTCAGAGCTAAGACTGGAGAGAGGCCATCAGTCGATAGAGACAATCCAGATGCTAGAATTCACCTTCATATTAGTAAACAAGACGTCACTATTTCTCTTGATGCTTGTGGAGAGCCACTATCTAGAAGAGGATATAGATCACGTAAGGCGATTGCACCTTTAAACGAAGTCCTGGCCGCAGGTCTTTTAGCTCTTAGCGGATGGGAACCTGGAATTACCCTTTATGACCCTATGTGTGGATCAGGAACCTTCACATGTGAAGCTGCACTTTGGGCTTCAGGCCTCCCTGTTCAAGCGAATCGTTCTCACTTCGCATTTATGGAGTGGAAAAACTTCAATCGAACTGCTTGGATGACTATTCGTGACGAAGCCATGGAATTTAATGAGCCTATTCCCACAAATATTTATGCTTCGGATATCAATCCGGATGCGATGTCCCAAACTAAATATGCTCTATCTCAACTTGATCTTACTTCTCACGATGTAACAGTATCTCTTGTTGACTTCTTTAAATCAGAACCCAATACAACTGAGGGAGGGATGGTAGTTCTCAATCCTCCTTATGGAGAACGTATGGAGCCTGAAGATATCGATGAGATGTACGGCGCTATGGGCGATCGACTCAAGTTTCATTGGCCAGGATTTAAGGCTTGGATTATTTCTTCCAATCCTGAGGCAATTAAGCATATAGGCTTAAAAAGTAACCACCGACACAAAGTGCACAATGGCCCTTTAGAATGTCGGTGGCTAGGATATGAGTTATACGCGGGCTCTCGCTACGCGGATAACGATAAGGGGTAAGAGTTACTGCTTCACGAAATTGGCCCTCATTATTGAGGTTTGAGAAACACAATCAATTCTGTATGTACCATGGCGTAATCCACTTACATCTATGTTTACTTCTCCAGATGCAACATCTTGTGTGAGCACAAGACGACCATTCGTATCATATACGTAGGCCTTTGCATTTGAGTTCAACCTGAAGTTTAAAACATCAACGGTTGGGTTTGGATAAATATGAATAACGGAAACTTCTATTGACCCTAACGCCATCCCAATACTTACATCGGCAGCACTGCTTGGTTCTATCTTATACTCTTCATATGTATATGTAAGAACACCAGTAACAGAGTAGTATTCACCGAGTACCCAAGCTGGTTCGGGAGTGTAAAGCATATCGTCAATCATACAATCTCCAGATCCGTCATCAAAATATGCATCACCGAATCCCAGGTCTGTATTCGTACAAGCTGCATTTGTTATCTTTACTAGACATCCTTCGTAAGGTTCTCCTGATGTTCCAATAAATCCAGTCGTGAGGTCAACTGCCGCCGGTAGATCATTTCCTGAGCTTACAGTTTCAAAATAAGTAATATTCGTAATCTCAGTGAGGTCGTAATATTCAATCACTTGTCCTTGTAGTATTACGTTATCTCCTACAGCAGGTAGATTTGTGTTATCGTATACGTAGACTCCATTCCAAGGTCCGGATCCATCTTGTATGAAATAGCTGTAATCACTTGCAGATGTGATAACTCCTTGGACAGTAACTACTTGTTCAATCAATGGAGATGAGAAAAGCTCTCCTTGAACCTCGGCAATTGTGTGAGTTACTGTCTGTGCAGACATAAAAGTAGTTACAAGAACTCCTGCAGCAGTAAGAAAATGGCGTACTGTATATAGCATATTTTTGGTTTTAAAATGTTTACGAATTTAGTGAATAGTTTGTCATATTTGCAAGACAACGATCGAGGTCTTCATCCTTTAATAAAAATGATTTTTTTTCAAAATAAACTACATCCACTATTTTATACCATTGTTGCTCTTATTCTTTTTTCTTGCAACTTTAAATCTCAAAAGGCAGATTTAATATTGCATAATGCTGTAGCACTTACATGTGATGGATCAGATCAACAAGTAACACCGTTAGCCATCGCGATATTAGATGGTGTAATAATCGCAACCGGCCCTGAGAGAGCAATTCTGAATTCATTTAAATCAAATCATAAGATTGACCTTAAACAAGCGGTCATATACCCAGGCTTTATAGACGCACACGCCCACTTCACCGGTTACGCTTTAAGCTTGCTCACAGTTGATCTTGTAGGAACCACTTCTTATAAGGATGTCCTCAACCGTGTTGAGTTATTTGCTGAGGATCACCCCTCAGGTTGGATTACTGGTAGAGGTTGGGACCAAACAGACTGGTCCACCGCCACTTTCCCCACTCTCACCCTTCTAGACGAGCTATTCCCATCAAGGCCGGTCGCCATCCGACGTATTGACGGTCATGCCTTACTGGCCAATTCAGCTGCCCTTAAATTGGCAGGCCTTTCAAAGACTCGCCAAATAAAAGGAGGGGAGATGCTAACCTTTAATGACGGCACCCCGACAGGTGTTTTAATTGACGGCGCAGCAGATTCTCTTATAGCCATAATTCCGCCTCTAGACACCAAGTTAAAAATTTCAGCACTCATAGAAGCTGAAAAGCATCTTTTCGCTCGCGGTCTCACCTCAATCGTCGATGCAGGTCTTGATGTTTCCGACATTCAGCTTATAGACTCCCTGCATAAATCAGGCACCCTTTCTATTCGCGTAGTAGCAATGGCTAGCGGAACCCACCCCAATTTAGATTCCACATTCGCCATTGGCCCCTTCGTGACCGATAGACTAATAGCACGTTCCCTTAAATTCTACATGGACGGCTCTCTTGGTTCTCGTGGTGCTGCACTGCTCGAGCCCTACACAGATCGACCCGATCACAAGGGGTTTATATTTCAAGATCCAGATGTTTTTTACAACGATCTCACAAGAGCTGATGAGTTGGGATTCCAGGTAGCCACGCACTGTATAGGCGATTCGGCGGTTCGAAATGTTTTAAATATTTACAACGATATCCTTGGTGGTCACAACGATAAACGATGGAGAATTGAGCACGCTCAGGTAGTTACACCTGAAGATCTTCCTTTATTCTCATCAGCAAGTATCATACCTTCAGTCCAACCAACCCATGCTACTTCTGATATGTACTGGGCTGGCGAACGCCTAGGCCGCAATAGAATCCGACACGCCTATGCTTACAATGATCTCGAACAGGTATTGGGTCTCCTACCTTTAGGTACAGACATGCCAGTAGAAGATATTGACCCTATTAAGACCTTCTATGCCGCTACGATACGAAAAGACTCACATGGATTTCCAAAAGATGGTTACCACACAGATCAATCTCTCTCACGCCAGTCTGCATTAAACGGAATGACTCTTTGGGCTGCAATAGCTAATTTTCAAGATGAATCTTTAGGATCACTTGAAGTAGGTAAGTGGGCTGACTTAGTAATATTAGACAGGAATCTTCTGACGTCTCCACCTGAATCAATTCTAGACACCAAGATTTTACGCACCTTCGTTGCTGGCATCGAGACTTATAACTCTGAAAAATAATTCATGGGCACTAAATATAACTTCGCGATTTTTACTTTAATAGCAATAGTCGCCATACTATATACCTATTTCTTTCACTTGAAACAACCTGATCGATTGCCCATTTATCAACCTTATCAGATTAATCCAGCACTAGTAGACCACACTTTGCTCCATGAAAAGGATCATCGAATCTTAGATTTCACTTTAATTAATCAGCTGGGCGATACGGTTTCCCTTTTCGATCTTTCAGGCCAAACCCTAATTGTCGACTTCTTTTTTACTCGCTGCAGAACGATATGCCCTATCCTCACCTCTAATTTATCTCTCATACACGATAAATTACCTACCGGTGTACATATACTAAGTCACTCCGTCACACCTCAAGCGGATAGTGCTTCAGTTCTCCTTGATTATGCCAAAAGCTTTGATGCCGATCCCTCTAAGTGGTGGTTTCTAACTGGAGACAAAGCTCAGATTTATAATTTAGCTCGTAAAAGTTATTTTGCTTGCCTGGATGAGGGAGATGGTGGTTATCAAGACTTTGTACATACTGAAAACGTAATCCTTATAGATTCTGATGGACGCCTCCGGGGATTCTACGATGGTACATCAGAAAAAGAGGTATCTCAACTATACTATGACTTACAGCGCCTACTTGAAGAAACTCCTAAAAAATAATAGCAATCCCTTTGCTTAGGGAAAAAGCTGTTGTACATTTGCACCCGCTTTCGAAGGAAGGCTAGTTTTTTGACAATCGGAAGGCTTAATAAAGTTGAAATAAAAATCGCTTTAAAGTTGCAGAATTAAAATCCTGTATTACCTTTGCCGTCCGCTTTGAAATGAGCAATTAGTGACGCACTTCGGTGCTGATATAATATAAAGTTCTTTGACTTGATGCAGCAGCCCAAATCCTATCTCTTTATTGAGATAGGTCTATGAGTAAGATTTATCTTACTGATAGTTTTAACATCTTCTTTTCGGAGAAGATGTTCCAACGTTAATTTTTATTTTGAGAGTCAATTATGGATTATAACTTACAATGGAGAGTTTGATCCTGGCTCAGGATGAACGCTAGCGGCAGGCTTAACACATGCAAGTCGAGGGGTAACAGGGAAAAGCTTGCTTTTCCGCTGACGACCGGCGCACGGGTGCGTAACACGTATGCAACCTACCTCTTACTGAAGGATAGCCCAGAGAAATTTGGATTAATACTTCATAACACCACAAGATCGCATGATCTCATGGTTAAAGGTTACGGTAAGAGATGGGCATGCGTCCTATTAGTTTGTTGGTGAGGTAATGGCTCACCAAGACTACGATAGGTAGGGGGTCTGAGAGGATTATCCCCCACACTGGTACTGAGACACGGACCAGACTCCTACGGGAGGCAGCAGTGAGGAATATTGCGCAATGGACGAAAGTCTGACGCAGCCATGCCGCGTGAAGGATGACGGCGCTACGCGTTGTAAACTTCTTTTATATACCAAGAAACCTTCGGACGTGTCCGAAGCTGACGGTAGTATATGAATAAGCACCGGCTAACTCCGTGCCAGCAGCCGCGGTAATACGGAGGGTGCAAGCGTTATCCGGATTTATTGGGTTTAAAGGGTCCGTAGGCGGATCATTAAGTCAGTGGTGAAAGCCGACAGCTCAACTGTCGAACTGCCATTGATACTGGTGATCTTGAGTACGGTTGAAGTAGGCGGAATATGACATGTAGCGGTGAAATGCTTAGATATGTCATAGAACACCGATTGCGAAGGCAGCCTACTAAGCCGTTACTGACGCTGAGGGACGAAAGTGTGGGGAGCGAACAGGATTAGATACCCTGGTAGTCCACACCGTAAACGATGATTACTCGGTATTGGCTTTATTGTCAGTGCCCAAGCGAAAGTGATAAGTAATCCACCTGGGGAGTACGGCCGCAAGGTTGAAACTCAAAGGAATTGACGGGGGCCCGCACAAGCGGTGGAGCATGTGGTTTAATTCGATGATACGCGAGGAACCTTACCAGGGCTTAAATGCAGAACGACAGGGGTGGAAACACCCTCTTCTTCGGACGGTCTGCAAGGTGCTGCATGGTTGTCGTCAGCTCGTGCTGTGAAGTGTCGGGTTAAGTCCCATAACGAGCGCAACCCCTATTTCTAGTTGCCAGCGGTTCGGCCGGGGACTCTAGAAAAACTGCCAGCGTAAGCTGTGAGGAAGGTGGGGATGACGTCAAATCATCACGGCCCTTACGTCCTGGGCTACACACGTGCTACAATGGTAGGGACAGAGAGTTGCCAACCCGCGAGGGTGAGCTAATCTTCAAACCCTATCTCAGTTCGGATCGGAGTCTGCAACTCGACTCCGTGAAGTTGGAATCGCTAGTAATCGCATATCAGCCATGATGCGGTGAATACGTTCCCGGGCCTTGTACACACCGCCCGTCAAGCCATGGAAGCTGGGGGCGCCTGAAGTCGGTCACCGAAAGGAGCTGCCTAGGGCGAAACTAGTAACTGGGGCTAAGTCGTAACAAGGTAGCCGTACCGGAAGGTGCGGCTGGATTATCTCCTTTTTAGAGAAAATATCGACTGGTTATCTAACAGGGCTGCTGCATCATTCTTACTTCCGTCTTATAACTAGTCCTTTAGCTCAGTTGGTTAGAGCGCTACACTGATAATGTAGAGGTCCGCAGTTCAAATCTGCGAAGGACTACGGATTAAGATGGGGAATTAGCTCAGCTGGCTAGAGCGCCTGCCTTGCACGCAGGAGGTCATCGGTTCGACTCCGATATTCTCCACTAGGTAAGTTCTTTGACATACTGGTAGAAAAAATAATCTTTATAAGTAATTAAGAGCAATTGGCGGATGCCTTGGCTCACAACAGCGATGAAGGACGTGATAAGCTGCGATAAGCTGCACTGAGACGCAAATAGTCTTTTAGGTGCAGATTTCCGAATGGGGTAACCCGGCATGTTGAAGACATGTCACCGAAAGGAGCAAACCCGGAGAACTGAAACATCTAAGTACCCGGAGGAATAGAAAACAATTAGTGATTCCCCTAGTAGTGGCGAACGAACGGGGACTAGCCCAAACCAACCTTGTTTCGGCATGGTTGGGGTTGTAGGACGGACATAATTCAATCAAAGGTCTTCAGAACCCACTGGAAAGTGGGACCATAGGGGGTGATAGTCCCGTATGAAGGTTGATGTGCGATGGACCGGATCCTGAGTAGCGCGGAACATGTGAAATTCTGCGTGAATCTGCCAGAACCATCTGGTAAGGCTAAATATGTTGTGAGA
>Ga0209630_10000068_pt1 | contig 122295 bp, 82 predicted proteins | sample COG_01_FD_184745 | JGI IMG/M metagenome (GOLD analysis project Ga0209630, IMG submission 184745) | Pelagic Microbial community sample from North Sea - COGITO 998_met_01 (SPAdes) (version 2) | ecosystem: Environmental > Aquatic > Marine > Neritic zone/Coastal water | place: Helgoland, sampling...
TTTTGCAATTTTTGTTCGCTCGTCATCGCGCCGCCGTTTCTACCAGAAAAGACAAACTGCATCGCCGAAGAAGCGAGTTTGCTCAGCAAAGATTGCTCTCCTTGATCTTTACTAGAGGCTAACAACTGCGACGCGCTCTTTTCGTTCGCGCTGGAGGTGACGACGTCTTTTAAAAAGTTATTCGCCGCCGTCCTGCTTTTGTGGATGTTGTTCTTGGCGTTGTTTCTATTCACCGCGTCGTTCTCGTACGGATTGTTGCTGATATTGTTGTTGTTGTTCTTCTTATTGGTAGTCTCATCTTCCTCTATGGGAATGTTGAAGTACATGCTCGCTCGCGTTCTTTGTTGCCTTCGTTCGTTTGCGGATCTCGGAAACAATTCTCTTTCCAACAGTACCAACCGTTTCTTCCTCTCCACGGCTGTTTCCAACGCTTTCACCAATCGCTCCTCGTCTCGTTCGATTTCCGCATCGCTAACCGGCCTCGCGAACAAAGACATGGTCGTGTACGGATAATGAATAGCCCCGAATCCGGATAAAACACCTAAAACGATCACCCCGACGACGCCGGCTCGAGCGATTAATCGCGACACCGTGAAAATGTTACTCTTCGCGCCTCCTCCATTATTACTATTACTACCACTGCTACCACTACCACCACTACTACCACCATCAACTTTACTAAATATACTCCCTTTACTATAAATGGGATCCCCATCCAACGCCCCAAACTCTAAAAAGAAAACCAAGGAAACCAAGTGCGCGCAGACGCTCACGAGTATAACTTTCCTCCTCCGCTTACTCTTCGCTCGGCGTATCACCGCCTGATTCAACTGCATCATTCGACCACTCGCATTGCTCAACTTCTCCAACCCGTACGACCCGGGAACAACCATCGAAAAGAGCTTATAAAAGTGAAAGAAAGGCACGACGACGATGACCATCGATATCGTCGTCCATATCGAAAACAAACTCGCCACGGTTAAAAACGTCTCCGTGAACGTGTCCGACACTTCCCCGAGGACGAGCAAAACCATGGAAAACGAGGACGCGAACGTCAAGGAAAAGAGGAACGCCACGAACGAGGGGACTTTATCCGACGCGTCTCGGCACAGGACTTTCCTCAGGAACTGTTTAAAGGTGCGTCGTTTAACGAGAGAGAGAGAGAGAGTTAACATAAAGAGAGAGAGCGCACGTGTGTCCAAACGACGAAAGTGTTTCAAAAGAATACCAAACATAAACGCGCGCTTCTTTTGCTGTGTTCGAGAAGAAAAGAAAGAACGAACGAAAGAAAACACAACTCTCTGAATGCGAAACGCACCGCATCCGCGGCTCCGTATAAACCGAAAAAGATTCCCGTCGCGAGGACGGTTTCCAAGAGCACTCGCCACATGATTTATTATACGAGTCTTCTGCGCTCTTTCTCCCCGTAAAGAATCACTTAAAAACTATTTAGGGTTTCCAAACCTAATTGAGAGAGCGAAGCCGCCACTGAATCGGTCCGTCCGTCTCCATTAAAACACTTATACAAACGCACTAAAAACACCATGTCAACCGAACAACCGCAATCCAACCGCTTATACGTCGGCAACATCCCGTGGTCGACCACGGTCGAAGAGTTACAGGGTTTGTTCACCGACGCGGAGAACATCGAGATCCCAACCGTACGTTTTCTACTTTCTTTCTTTTTATAATTCTTTTTGATTCGATCGCGCTTGTGGGAAACGAAGAAAAACTTTTCTCGCGCCGACGATTCATTTTTTCATCGTCGTCGCGTCTCAACGCGCTCTCTCTGAGAAACCTCTCTTCCGCGAAACCTCCGAAAATCGTTCTCCTAAAAGCGCCGAAAACAAGGAGAGAGATTTCGCGCGGCGCGAAAGAAACGCGGGGGGTAAAGTTTTGAGAGGTCACTCCTACTGTTTAAGAGAGAGAGGAAAGAGAGCGAGATGAGATGACATTTGGCCGTCTTTCGTGGTCGTCTTCTCTCGTAAAAAGGCATGCCGTTTGGGCAAAATTTACACTTGTTTTTCTGATATTTTTTTCTCTCCTCTGACACCAAAATTTTCTTCTTGTCTCTGCTTTTGTGTTAAAATAGGGTCGCCAAAACCGCTCGAGAGGATACGCCTTAGTCTCGTTCTCCGACGAGTCCGCGGCGCAATCCGCGATGCAAGCGATGAACGGCCACGCGTTAGGCGACCGGAACATTTCCGTTCGCGCGGATAATCCGTTACCGAAGGCGCCGAAATCCTCCTCGAGAGGATCCGGCGGCGCGCCGGTGCAAAGACCGACCAACTTGCCGGAAGCCGAGGAAGGGTGCAGATGCTACGTCGGGAACTTGGCGTGGGAGACCGACGAACAAGCGTTGATTGAACACTGCCAAACGATCGGGCACCCGGTGTTGAGATGTGAAGTTGCCAGACAATCCGGCGGGAGATCCAAAGGGTGGGCGTTGATTGATTTCGCGAGCAAAGAAGCCGCCGACGCGGGCGTCAAGGCGTTGCACGACACCGAGTGCAGAGCGAGATCGATCATCGTGCGCGCGGAAAGACCGGGCGGGGCGGCGGCGACGAAGCCACCGAGAGAAATCAGACCGGAAAACAGTTCTGGTTTACAAATTGTGGTGAGAAACTTGCCGTGGTCGACAACCTCGGACGATTTGAGACAAGTGTTCCAACAAGTCGGCACCGTCGTGGACGCCAAGTCCACGTGCCATGACGACACCGGTCGATCCAAAGGGTGGGGTACGGTTTTGTTTGAAACGCAAGAGCAAGCGCAAGCTGCGATTGCCGGGTTCAACGGCGTTGAGTTGGAAGGCAGACCGATGCAAATTAAAATCGATCGCTTCGAATAAGTGCGCGTAAGGCGACTCTTTCGTGTGAACCACTTGATAATACTATAAAACTTCTTCAATAATACTACGAAGAAAAAACATTAACGACGACGACATGGAAAGAGAACACACACCACACGAAAAATGAGAGAGAGAAGAGAAGGGAGAGATACTGAGAATGAGAAAGACAGAATATAATATTCTATAGCACGCTGGCGGAAGAGAAGAGAGGGAGGAGATGAACGTTTAATTTTACAAATGGAGAATCAAGTCACAAACATCGACGAAGACATGCGTGTGTTTTTTTAAGTTTGAAGAGGAAAAAGATATATAGAAGAAGAAGAAGAAGAAGAAGAAGAGAAGAGAGAGCAGAATATAAGAAGAAAGAAAAAGAAAGAAAAACATACGATGAGAGAGAGAAGAGATACCATGGGAGAATGGCTTACCCGTTTGTCGCGTTCATGAGAAAAATAGAACACACAACAACACATCATTTATTTTTTGTAGATCATGGGACGACGAGTGAACGAAAACAAGTGTAAGAGAAGTTTTCACATTTATTACTTATTAGGTATTCAATACCGATTTTAATGCAATTATCAAAAGAATTTTAACGCTCTAATTACTGCTACTGTTTGTTGTCTACTTCAATTCTCCCGATTCGCTGCTTTCCTTTTCCGGGCTGTCTTCCGCGCGTTTTTTTTTTGTTCTTTTCTCCGTCGGCTTATCTTTCTCTCCGTCTCTCGAACGTTTTCTACTACTGCTATAATCTCTACTGCTACCACCGCGACCTCTGCCACCGCTTTCTTTCTTGGCTAACTTTTTCAATCGGTCCTTCTTCACGTCCTCGAATATCTCCTCGAGCTTTTCATCGCTCACGTCGAACTCTTTCGAACATTTCGTCCACCACGAGGACGATTGGAACGCTTTTTTCGTTTCGGAATACGTTTTATCGTTCAAAACTTCGTCGAATAGTTTCATTTCGTCGTATAAAGAGTCCTCAAAATCATCCAACGCGTCCCGCAACTTTCGCTTCTTGCGTCGGTGGATCCTTTCGATGGTATCCGCTACGACTTCGCAAAGAAACGTGGGTTGAATGTTTGGCGATAAAGACGCTTTCTTCACTAAAGCCTCCTTGTTCGTTTCCACGTACTCTTCTAAATATTTGACGATATCGTCGAAGGGTGGTAGCTTGTTACCACTACTCGCCGTCGCCATCGCGCTTTCGTCGAGTAAGTCGACGACGTTCTCGTTTTGAAAGCCGGGAAACGCGTCCTTTGACGCGTTCTCTTTCATAAACGTCTCCAATCGCTTTGCATCTTCCATCACCATCTCTTCCAACTTGATCACTTCGTCGTCGAACAACTCTCTCGGCGTGCTCCCACTCACGTTCCCATTACACATGCCAAACGAAGCCGTCGATTCGAGCTTCTCGTTTTTAAACTTTTTCCAAAGCGTCCTCGGCGTCAAGATTTTATTCTCCGCCAACTCTTTCAACGTCTCGCAAAAGCGCTCTCGATTCTTCCGTTCCTCTCGGAACCGCACGGCGTTTTCGCGGTTCATAGTCTCGACTTCGTTTTGATCGAACGACCGAAAGAGTTCGGAAAATACGGTCAGTTGGTCTTGCCGATCGCAATGCACCGCTCTCGTGTCGTTTTGAATCGCCGCGTTATTCATCACGTCCCGTCGCCACTGCCAGTTGAAATTGCACCCTTTCTCCAATAACAAGCCTTTAAACAACTCTCTCGTTTGCTCTTTCTTTGCTAGCTTTTCTTTTCTTTCGATGACGTGTAATCCAGAGCAAAAATCGCGAAACAAATGTTCGCGTTCTTTCAACGATTCGATGTTCGTAAACCACGTTTGCGACATTAAATTCCGCTCTAACGGCGAGTCTCGAATAATCTTCGATTTCGAGGTGATGTCGTATTTGACTCGGCAATCTTGCAAACCGTTTCTAAACGCCACGCGTTTCCGTTTCTCGACTTCTTTCTGTTCCTCTTTCTCCGCTCTTAATTTCCTCGATCGAAACCCGTTGAACAAGTTTCTCTTTTCTCCATTTTTCTTGAGCGCGTTGAATCGCGCGTCGCTCGCGGCTAACTGCGTAAACTGCTCGAACGTGCCCGAGGTTGGCATATTAATATCCTCCAAAAGTTTATTAAACGCCGCTTTTCTCTCCTCGTCGTTCTCGAACGTCAGCACCGTCTCTGAATTCGACTGCAAAGGCACGTACGCTTGGTTGTGCGTTTGTTGCGGAGGAGGAGGACCGGATGCCGACGCCGGCGCGTTCATCGCGTCGCCGTTCTCATCTCTGTTCCGCGTCTCACCGCCGCCGCCCTTCTCTCTTCTCGTTTTCTCCTCGTTCATTCGCTCCCACCTCTCCTCCGTCCTCGTCAACTCCTCCGGAGTCTCCCACTGCGTCTTTTTCGTCTCTCTGTTGTAATAATAATACTTCTCCGACGTCTTATCGTACGTCGTTTTCCACGCGCAGTTTTCAAACACGAAACTCTCCTTCGCGGTGTACAACTCTCTCGGTTTCTCGTACGTCGACTTCTTCGTCAGTTGGTTGTAGTAATATTTCCTCCCGTCCGGCGCGTCGTGTTCCGTCCAAGGCGAAGCGGGCGAAGGCGCATTCATCGGCGGAGGAGGAATCATCATCATCATTCCCGCCGCCGCCGCCGCCGCCGAGGGTTGTTGTTGTTGTTGTTGCATGTTCATCATCATCATCCGCTGCTGCTGCTGCTGTTGCTGTTGCATCAGCATCGGATTCATCATCATCATCATCCCTCCTCCTGGTCCTCCTCCTCCTCCTCCTCCCATCGCGATCGGCGCCGCCGACGCGGCTGTAGGCGCAGCACCGCGCGCAGAAGCCGCCAAAATCGGAGGTGCGGGTAAACCACCAACGACGAATCCCCCTCCAACACCAGGAGTTCCCGTCGTCGTCGTTCCCATCGTCATCCCCGGTTGTTGTTGTTGTGGTTGATGTGTCGGGAAAAACGGCTTTGGAGGAGTCATTCGAGCAGCGAGCGTTTGGGGGAGAAAACCACCACCCTTTTCGTCAGCCTCCTCGTCGTCTTTCGCGGACATTCGTCGTGCGTGTCGTCTCGAGACGCTTCTCGAGACGACGACACCAACGGAGAAAAAGCGACTTTTTGAGAGCGTCGTTTAAAGTGTGCTCTGATGCGTGTTGAAATGCGTTCGAAATGTGCGGCTTTTTCCCCAGAAATCAGACTCGAAAAGGATTGAATACGCGCGCTTTAAAAGCACCCTGCGATAAAGAGAGTAAGAGAGAGAACGAGTCGGCGGTGGTGTGCATGACGTCCACGAGGGAAAATCAGGAGGAAACCGAAGCGCTGTTACCGAGACACGGAATAAAAGAAGAAGACTTTGAAGACGAAGACACAACATCAGAGATGAAGGGACGCGTGGGGACGACGAAAAGTTCTACGAAGTTCCAAACGCCGTTCGCGTTTATCCTCCTCTCCTTCCTCACCATACTCGCGCTCGGCTTATCCTGCGTCGCGGAGGAGTACATCATCAAACAAATACCCGGGTTTGATTTCTTTTGGTTCTTAGCGTTCAGCGAGTTAGTGGTGTTCAGCGCGCTGACGGTTTTGGTGCAACTGTGCGGGTGGGACCAAGAGGAGGAGGAGGAGGAAAAGAAGAAGCGCGAGGAGGAGGACGCGAAGAAAAACAAAGCGAAATCGAGCGATGTGGATTTACGAGAGGAAGGAAAGGCAGAGGATACGTATACGAGTGGATTTTGGCACACGAAAGCGCCGAAAACAACGCTCGTGTTGGGTGGGATTTTGATCGCGTTGTATACGAGTTTAGGAAAGTTTGCGTATAAGTACGTGAATTACGCGACGGGGACGGTGTTAAAAAGCGCGAAGCTAATTCCGGTGATGTTTGTGTCCGTGGTGTGGTTGAAGCGGAGGTACGAGTTGATAGATTACGTGGCGTGCTTTTTACTCGTCGCGGCGGCGTGCGAGTTTGGTCTCGGGGAGCAAGAGAATTCGGATAAAACGGAAAATCCGAGCGAAAACTACGCGCTCGGTTTGACGTTGAGTCTAATCACGATTGGGATCGGCGCGTTTCAATCGAACGTGACGGATAGGATCTTGAGAGATTACGGGGCGACTGTTGGTGAGAACATGCTTTGGACGAACGCGGTTGGTGCGATTTTTATATTCTTCTTCGTCGTCTTATTAGAACCGCACGCGTTCATGTTCTTTTGGGATACGCCGTTGTATTTCATGTTGTTGACGTTTCGATCGGTGTCCTTCTTCTTCGGCGCGTGGTTATACACCATCATCGTGAAACATTTCGGCGCCGTGCCTGCCGTGGCGATCACGACCACGAGGAAACTGCTCACCGTCGTAGGGTCCTTCGTGTTCTTTGCCAGTGATAAACCGTTCACGACGACGTACGCGATTGCGCTCGGTTTGTTCGTCCTCGCCGTCGGGTGCGAATACGTCAAACACTACCAAAAGCACAGCAGTCAAACGCATTCCCTAAAGGGTGGTCGTCTTCGTAAAAAAACAGCATCGACTTCGGTCTAGTCGTTTTCTTTCTTTGTATGAGTATTATATAACGTGTATGTGTGTATGTATCAGTCATCCTCGTTCTCCTCTTCTTCTTCTTCTTCTTCTTCTTCTTCTTCTTTCTCGTCCTCGTCGTCGATGTGCGCTCGAATTCGACGCAACACGAGCGCTCTGAATTCGCGCAACTTCTCCAGGTATTCACCCTCGTGAAATAAAGCGACTTCATCCGAAAACGAATTCGACGTTTTTCTCATCACTTCTCCGTTTTCACGCGTTCCTTTTTCCTTCCCCGACTTGGGAGGAAACGTCGTTCGCGAGGTGAGTTTCATCGCGTTTTCCGCGCGCACAATTTTCTCTGACGCGTCACAGACGAAAGTTTTGAATTTCCCGAGAAAGCATCACACAAATCTCTCTCGCGCGGCGGAAAACATACGCACAAAACACATGTCCCTCCTCTCGAAGGAGGAACGCTTCGCACCACCTCGAGGAGGATGGGACTGTCGAGAATTCACCCACCCTTTCTCCAATCTTAACAACACGAATGCTCGCTTTCATGCGAGAGAAAAGAACGACGACTTGAAAGCGCTCGAGGACGCTCGAGGGAACGAACTTTTAGAGGAAACGCAGGAGGATGACGACGACGACGAGAGCGACTATAATGCGAAGAATGCTTTTAAAGAGCATCACAACGCGCGCGACGACGATGTTATGTACGACGAAGAGGAAGAGGAGGTATCTCGCGCACCGAACGCGCTCGTCATCGCGCCGACGAGTTCGCGAGACTGTGGGGTGACCGCCTCCTTGTTGTTTGCCAGGTGCGCGCGAGAGTGCGTTTGCGAAGACGAAGACGAAGAGGAAGACCAAGACCAAGAAGGAGAGCGAGAAAACGCGTTCGTGGAAAACGAGGATATCAACGAGAACAGCGCGAGAAGAGAAAGTTTGAGGAGGAAAGAAAAAGATTCCGGCGCTTCCGGAAAGGCGTTCTTGCCGAGAGCGTTGTTCGTGTGCCGTCGAGACGCGTTGGAATCGGAAACGTTCGCGGCGCCGAGCGTTTATGCGAACGAGAGTCACGACGACGACGGCTTTGTGGATGCGAAAGGCGCGAAGAAGACGAAAAATTTTTTGTCGACGAGGACGTGGGTGCCGTCCGAAGAATACATCACGACGAGAGCGGCGAAAAGGGTATCCATTAAATACGCGTCGACGGATGAGGACGTGGTGAAGATTATGTCCGCGTTGCACGTTTTGCCGGTTGAAGAGTTGCCGAATCTCATCGCCGTGTGCGACGTTTCTGCGTTTTCCGATCGATACGGTGGAAGCGGCATGGGAGGAAATCGAGAGCGAACGGCGGCGCACGCGAGAGTGTGCGCGGCGATTGTAGAGGCTGCCAGGTACTCTACGATGGCGAAACGGAAAGCGACGATGAGAAGTCACCGCGACGGGTGGCGAAGTCGAGCGCCCGCGCGCTGTAAAGTCGTCGTCTCGGAGAGGAAAGATGACATGGAAGATGCGAACATGTTGGCCAAGAAAGATTGGCAACACGATGTCGGCATGGATGCGATGATGACGGGTGGCGTGGAAACTAAATATTATAATCGCAACGCGAATGTGGGTACCGCGGCCAACACCAATTTCCATCCTTTAACGTACGCCACGAAGAGGTGGTTCGAGAGGGTATTCGTCGTCCGAAAAAAATCCGGGTACGAAGAAGAGGTTGTCGAAGTAGGAAAAATAGGAGGCGGGGCGTACGAGGTCATCGATTGCGCGACGGGCGCGAAATCGACGCACATAGCGACTCTCGGAGTGAACTAAGAAGAAGATAGAGAGAGATGTAAAATATGAATTTTAGCCCCGCGCGCGCGAAAGAAGTTGTAATTTTAAAACCCTGTACAGAAGAAAAGGAGAGATACGCATTCATTATTGAAAGCATTAGTTGTTATATTGCTAATAATATTATAATACCGTAATACACATGTTGCTACTACTACTGCTGCTCCTATTTCCTACTACTAATTCCCGGAACTCACCACGAGTCGCACCGAAGGTTTGTCTCTGCGATTGCCCATGTTCTTCTGTCGCTCCGCGAACCGCGAGCTCGTCCACTCGCCCCCGTCGTCAGCGTAATACTTCATCGGATAACTCGGAACCTCTTTCTTTTCATATTTTCCTTCGCTTAATACGGTGTTCACGTCGTCCCACGCCTCTGCGCCTTCTAAACAAATGTACGCTTCGTACGGCGTCAGCACCGGCACAATAAACGCTTCGCCCCAATCGATGCTCAACCTCGGACACGCCACTTGAACGAACGCATCTATGCCACCATTTTCGCTTAGCGAAGCTATCCGCTCCGGAGATATCTCGGAAATTAAAAATACAACCGTTTCTTTATTCCTGGACTCGAACAACCGCTCCAGTCTGGCCAGCACCGCGGGATTACCTTGCCTGCCGAGCGTCCCTAAAATCAAACCAAATTTCTTCGCTTTCTTCGCGCGTAAAATCATGCTCTTTCTCACGTTTTGCATCCCGACGTGATCGTAATACTCTCTCGTCAGAACCCGTTCGTACGGATCATATCTATACGCCGGCACGTTTGGATTCGCAATCATCATCGCCTCCAAATGAAACCTACCGTCCGCCACAAACACAATTGCATCGTGCGCCTTCTTTCCTTCTTCTCCCATTGAATCTCCACTTCTCGCTCCCATGACCTCTCCATCTCCTAAACTTGGCGCGGTGCACCCTAAAACCTCCCCGGGACTCAAAGGTTTCGTCCTCCCGACATCGAAGCACTCGTAAAACGGCCGCAACGTCTCCCGCACCTTCCCGATCGCCGATGCAAATTGAATCGTTCCCGCTAACGCAATCTTATCCGTCCTGTTCGGAAAATTCTTCCTTATTGACTGCACCAAGTGTTCCTCGTCGAATAAAATGTCCACGAACACGTACAAAGTCTTACACGTCGTCATCGACACCGGCACTAAACAACTGTGTCCGTAATGCACTAAAAAATCACACCCCAACGCGGTCGCCGCGTAGTCGTCCACGCAGCACGCGCCGTACGTCACGTCGCCGAGAATCACCACGTCTTTTATCGAAGGAACGAAAACTTTGAATATATCCGCCAACGTCGTCGCGTACAAGAGTAACCCCTCGGGAAACTGTAACGCCAATCGAGAGACGTTCCCGGTGCGAAGCCGCCAGATGGTTTTATGGATTTCAAAGGAATAGTTTGCCGGTAACGGTTTAACCGCTCGAGCGAGATTAGGATCGTTGAGAATGGCCAAAGGGATTTGGTTGCCCACAAAATGTCGGACGACGGTGGACGATGGTTTTGTCGCCGACGTCGTCAAAGCGAAAGAGTCGTTCGTTTTGGTCGTCCCCATGTGAGAGAAGTAGAGAATCCCCTAAAATTGTGCGGAGAAGAAGAGACGAAAAGAGAGGCGATGGATGTTTACTAAAATGGTGCTGTAATGTACAACACGCGCGCGTTCTCTACCTAAATGCACAACAACGACAAAGTTTTATCACCATTGTCCCTAAATTAATCGTCACTCATCATGGACGCTTTCATTCTCGCCAGCTCGACCAACTCTTCGATGCCGACGACGTGCCAGGACTCTTCGCCCGCGCCGGTGGCCAAGACGGAAACGACGTCTTTGTTCGCGTCCACGGCGACGGTGACGCCGCCGAAAGCAAAAACCGGGAGATTTTCCAGACGCGTGCGACGATTGTTTTTCGGGAGGAACGCGAAATCGTTTTCGGACGCGACGGATTCGAGGATATCCTTGAGCGTTTTTTTCGCGGTCGAGCTGGATTTGATTTTGCGAGTTTTGCCGGGGGATTTGTCTCGTCCGTCGAGCGTTTGTCGAGCGTCTTCGTCGTCTTCGCCGTCGGAAAGCGCGATGGGTTCTCCCGTTGCGGCCGCGTTCATCGCCTCTAACGCGCGGCGTAAATGCGTCCGCGGACGCTCGTGGTTACACACGTCTTCGCCTAAAAGCGTCTTCCAAGACTCGTACCATTCGGCGACTTCGATCAAATCACAATTCTTCTCGTCTTTTAGCCACGATTTTAGAGTCGAGGACCATTTTTTCCAAAAGTGACTTCTTTCGAGAACTTTAGCAACGCCCCCGCCGCCATCGGTTTCTTCGCTCGATGCGAGGACGGCTTTCCACAGAAGAATGTTGTTGAATATCTCCAAATTTTGATCGGCGGGGTCGATTTCAATCAAACTCGCTTTGGCGACCAGTTTCGGGACGACTGTCTTCTCGACAAACTGCGACCACCAAGTTCGACCAAAGACGATCGTTTTTACTTCCACCCACGGTTCAACCACTGCGACTGCTTTGCCACCAATAGACGCGTCTATCACGCTCGCAAACTTTTGTTTTATTGTCGACGAAAGCGCTTTGATAGGTTCTAAAAGCATCTCGAGCCATGGGAAAATCCACTTTGAGGGTACCGACGACGAGGAAGAAGACGTTACTTTTCCTTCGTCGCCAGCGTCTTCAACGAACGTCCACTTTTCAATCTCTCGTGTCAGTTTCGGAATGATGGCATTCTCAACGATCTTATCCAACGAGCGGCGTGGTAACACGCTTTGCCACTCGTAAAAGAGGTCCATCGCTAAGTTTGACTTCACGTCGCGCGGGTCCCATCCTTGAATCAGCGTTCGTATAATTTTCATCGTCACCGGCGTTTCGATGACTTCTTCGAGTAACGTTTCGTCTTCGACGGTTTCGATAACTGGGTCATCGGTGTAGTTCAAAAACGACTCTTGCTTCTTGACGATCTCAGTCGTCGAGACGAGCACGTCTCTCCACTTGCCGCAGTTTTCGTAGGCGAGTTTATACGAACTGTTCTTGTCGTCGTCGCCTGAGGCTTCTTCGTTCTGGTTCTTGGGATCCCACGCGCGAAAGGCTTTTTCGAAGTACTTCTTCGCGTGTTTTTGTGCCGCAACAGCAGCAATGTCGAGTTCCGCGAACGCCTCTTTGTGGTCGCGTTTCAGCTCCAACCATTGTTCCAGAATCTTTTCGTCGTTCTCGTCTTTTTCGTTCTCCACCAACAGCTTCACCTTCTCGTTCAAAGTTCGGATATCTTCTTCGGCTTTTTTCACGTCCTTCTCGATTTGACTCAACCGCTCTTGTTCGCGCATTAACGCCGCGGACGTGTCCATTTCCGTTCGCACTTTCGCGTCGTACAAAGAAATATTCGACGCGGCGAGTTTCCCCATCGCGTTCAAATTTCGCAACAACTCTCTTCCCGGTAAATGTTGGTCGTCTATGCGCTGCTCGTCGTCGTCCGAGTCGCCTTGGAGGTACTGTCCGGTCGTCGATTTAAACGACGTGCCGTCGATTTCCAACTCTCTCGCGCCGCCACGTTTACTCATGTCGATGATTATCATTTTCGGTTGGTGCAAAGCTTCGACGAACGAACCTTCGTTCGCGTTGTTATTCTCAATGTTGTCGTCCAACTCTTGCCGCTCTCGCTCGCGTCGAGCGATCAATTCTTCCGGCGTTTCGTATCTGACTGCTTTTCGTTTCACATCTTCCTTCGCGGAGCGTTTCCAAAGCTTCTTTTCTATCGTTTCTACGTTGTTTCTTTTCTCCTCTATTCGTTTTTCGCTGGCCAACTTCTCGCTCTCGTAGTCTGCGCCCCCTCGTCTACCACCGTTCTTTTTCTTTTGTTGAGTCTTCTTTTCGTTTTCTACGTTCTCTTCGAAATCGCCGTAGCCCATGCCCATGTTCTTCGGTCGCAGTTTCGTTTCGATGGCTCTGGAAATCCCTTTCCCATCGGCGCCTAAACCTTGACCAGGTTTGTAGCCCATTTTCGCTAATAACTTGGCGCCGATACCTTTCGTGTGCTTTTCGAAATCCGGTTTCACGATCTTTTCGTGTCCAACATCTTTGTTACTATTCCTTCGTTTTCTATTGTTGTTACTCATATCGTCTGTATCGTCGTCGTCTTCGTTTCCTAACCCGGCGGCAAAGCTTTCCTTCGCTTTCGCCTCTTCGCGTTTTCTTTTCGCCGCATTCCTCGCCTCCTCCGCGTCTCGCATTCTCTGCCTCGCGTTCGCCACCACGCGTTGTCCGAACGACGACGGTAACAAATCAAAATCTTCTTCTCCTTCTTCTTCTTCTTCTTCTTCTTCTTCTTCTTCTTCGTGATTAGTAGCACCCGCCGGCGCGAAACCGAGGCCGAGACCGCCGCCGCCTATACCCGTCCTCGCGTCCTCGTCGTCGTCGTAGTTCTCCGTATTGCTCGTAAAGCCCAAGCCACCGCCGCCACCACCGACTCTCACGCCTCCTAACCCGCTCGCGCCTGATCCGCTCTGCCGTCTCTCCTCTGCCACATCATCATCGTCGTCCTCTTCTTCGTATTCCTCCTCTTCTCCTTTCTTTCCATGAAAAGCGCCGCTTCTGGTGAACCCAACCGGCTTTGAAAAATCAATTCTTCTTCCTCCTCTACTTCTCCTCCTCTTCCCATCTCTCTCGTCGTCCTCTTCCTCTGATTCCGCGAACGCGCCGTAAATGCTCTCCCGTTTCCCCTGCTTCGTTTTCTTTCCAATCATAAAATCGTCCTCTTCTCCACTTCCGGAGGAGGATAATTCGCCGTCGGACGAATCGCTCATTTATTATTAATCCTCTTCTTCTTTCTCAGCCGTCGAAAGAAACAAAAGAAAAGAGAGAAAAAAGGAACAGAACAACACTTTGAGACTACTCTTTCACGCGCTCTCTCTCTCTCTCTCTGCGCTTCTTTTGTGAGTATTCTTCTGTGGTTTAATTAATGAATGACTTTCTTCTCCTTATTTTTGTGCAAAAATTGTTTTTCCTTTTTTTCTTCGATTTTACTTTTTTTTTCGTCAGTCTTTTTTGTTCGTCGGTCTTTTTTCGTCAGTCGGTCTTTTTTCCTCTCCTCTTTGGAATTTAAGCGAAAGAACACAACTACTACTACTACTCCTGTTGGAGATCGAAATTTCATTTTCCTCAAAACTTTGTTGCCCCTTTCTTGTTTTTCTTTCGAGAGAAGAGAGAAAGAGAGAGAGAAAGAGAGCTTTTGTTCTTCTCGTTGCGGTCGAAAGTCGTCGGCATGCGTTTTACTGTTACGACTGATGCTTCTTTGAAGACGAATGGTTTGAGGATGCAAAATTCTTCCACAGTCGTCGGGAAAAGAATAGGGCAAAAACGAGTTACATTCGTCTCTAACGAGAACAGGAATGCTAAAGCGAGAACTGGATCGAGAGGAATACCAATAAAAGCGGCGAAACGAGGAGGAGGCTCGGGCACGCGACCGTACACCTTACGTTCCGGGGACACGCTCGAATCCATCGCGAGTAAACGTAAACTGAACGTGGAAACGTTGAGAAACATGAACAAAAAAATCGGCTCGGGCACACCGAAGATTGGGCAGACTATTTTAATACCGAGCGGCGCGTTAAGCGCGAGAGATTTAGAAATCATCAACGGGATCGCGAAAATCAACGCACCGAGAACGTACATTCCGAGGAAAGGAGAAACGATCGGGGACGTGATCACGGCGAGAAAAATTGATTTCGCCGAGGTGCAAAAGTTAAACCCGGAGGTAAAGTTAGGGACGTTTTCCGGGAAGGAGAGTTTGAAGTTACCCGCGGGAAAGTACACCGTGAGAGAAAGAGAAATGTTGCAAGGATGCGGGATTTTACCGCAAGACGCGGTATCGATTAAACTCCCAGGCGCGGAAAGCGCGAGGAATATTTTAGTCGCGACGGTATTAATCGGCGCGTATTCCATGTATTTCGCCGCCTGCCGGAGGTACCAAAAGTACGGCACGAAGTTGTTCGGAAACGATCGCGAGGAGGATAATCAAGATTAATTTAATACTACTCATCAAACGCAGAGATACTGCGATCGTCGGAATCTATCTCTCACGAAAAGCGAGTATCTTTTGGCGTCTTGGATATCAGAGAGTGAGAGAAATAGAGATCATCCCTTTACATGTCGTGTATTCGTAAACGTTATTACATTCGTCTCTTTTACCATTTTTACCGCCGCCTCTCCGTCACAAAATAGCGCATCAAATCGTCTCGTTTACTAAGAAAGGCGGTTGGAAGAGGAGAGGAAGAATAAAAGATGACGTCCCGCGCATCAGGGGCGGACCCTCCGACCACCTCTCTCCGAGCGACGAGCGCTCTAAACGGGGTGAAAGTGTACGAAGTCGCCTCGAGCAAACACAATCCGCAGTTCGCCGCCGACGGGAAAACGAACAAGAAACCTTCGAGAAAGCAACGCAAAGATGTGAATTATCAGCAACGGATAGAGTTGATTCAAGACTTGGATTCGTTTCCGACGTGTGCGCACAGAGGGAAAGTTTCCGAGGATGGACAGTTCTTGGTCGTGAGCGGGTTACATCCGCCCATGTTTAAGTGCTTCGATTTGGGAAATCTGAGCTGTAAGTTTACGAGACACTTGGACAGCGAAATCGTGGACTTTCAACTTTTAGGCGAAGATTATTCAAAGATTGCGTTTTTATGCGCGGACAGAGCGATTCGGTTTCACGCGAAGTTTGGAACGTATTACGACGTTCGAACGCCGAGACAGGGGAGAGACTTGGCGATTTCGAGACGAACGGCGGATTTAATCGTATGCGGATCGAGTAAAGACGTGTACCGGTTAAATTTGGAGAAAGGACGGTTTTTGGCGCCGTTGGAGGCGAAGTGCGAGGATTTAAACGTCGTTGGTATCAGCCCGACGCACGGTTTAGTCGCCGTTGGAGGTGGAGACGGAAGCGTGGAGTGTTTCGATTTGAGGCAGAAGAGAAGCGTGGGGAGATTGCACGCGTGCGGCGGAGATAGTACTTTAGAGAATAGAACGGAGATGAGCGATTCGGAGGAGAAAACCGGGGTGACGTGCGTGCGATTCGACGACTCGGGGTTAAACTTAGCGTGTGGGAGCTCGGATGGTATCGTGCGAATATTCGATTTGCGGTCGAGCCGAGCAAAGGTGACGAAAGATCACATGTACGGCGAACCGATCATAGACATCAAATTTCACGAAACCGCGGACGGGAAGAAGCGGGTGATGAGTACGGATAAGAAAATTGTGAAAGTTTGGGAGCAAAATAGCGGGGATAATTACGTCGCGGTCGAACCGAGAGACGGGAAAGAAATCAACGATATCGTTTGCTGGGAAAATAGCGGTTTAGTTTTTACTATCATGGAAGATCCAAAGATTGGATGCTATTTCATCCCCGGTCTCGGTCCGGCGCCGAAATGGTGTTCGTTCTTGGAAAATTTAACCGAAGAGATGGAAGAACAAAAGAGAGAAACGCTGTACGACGATTATCGATTCGTGACCGCGAAAGAGTTGAGCGAGTTAGGTTTGGACCACTTAATTGGAACGAAGATGTTGAGAGCATACATGCACGGCTATTTCATGGACAACAGATTATACGGCAAAGCGAAATCGGTTTCCAATCCGTTCTCGTACGAGGATTATAAAAACAAAAAGATTGCTGAGACGATGGAGAAAGAGAGACAAACGAGAATCGCACCGAAGAAGAAACTTAAAATGCCGAAAGTTAACGCGGCGTTTGCGGCGAAACTGGCGAGCGGCGAGAAAACCGCGAGCTTCAAAACCGGCGACGCGGACGCCGACTTTGATAACGAAGAGTTGGAGGGAGAACCAGAGATTAAAAACGAACTCATGCGAGACGATCGTTTCGGTGCGCTCTTTAAAGACGAGGACTTTGAAATCGACGAGAAGTCAGAGCATTATAAGTTGTTGCATCCGAACGCGGCTAAAGTAGACGCGAGGAAGAAGCGCGAGTTGATCGAAGAACATTTCGATACGTTCGATACGTCCTCGGACGAAGAAGAAAATGTTAAAGAAAAGAATAGAAAAGAAAAAGATTCCAAACAGAAGAAAACGAAGAAGAAAGATAGCAAGAGAAGAGGAATAGAAGTAGAAGAAGGAGATACTAGCGATGAGGAGGACGACGACGACGACGACGTCGGAGGACGACCAGGCAAAACAGGAGACGACTTCATTCCTTCAACTGCGTTTGCGGGCGCGAAGAAAGGGTACGTCTTCTCCAACGGCAAGCGCGGCGTAGGATACTATATGGATTCAAAGGCATCCAAAAAAACATCGACTGCACCACCCACCATGGGTAACAAAAAGGCCAAGAAATCTTCTTCCACGGTTTCTGCGAAAGAGCCGCAAATGTACGCCGTCAAAGACGCCTTCCACAAAACCGCCTACACCAAAAAGTTAAACTCGCACGTCGACCTCCCTCTGATCGAACGCGCCAAGCTCGAAGGCGGCGCCGCGCAAACCTTACGAGACGCCGAACGACGCAACCCAAAGAAAACGATCGGAAATCGCGAAGGTTTCTTCGACGCCGCGATACCTTCAGCGGCGGACAAGAAAAAAAAAGGGGACAAGAAACGCCTCGTCGGTTTCGGTATCCGCGAAGCCGCCGCGGAGGACGAAGAAAACGCCTTCGCGGCGGAAACGCACTATCGAAACGGGAAACGAAGAGGCGTAGAATCGATCATGCACACATCCGGTGGTGGTCGAGCTGGTCGTGGTCGAGGCCGAGGTGGTGGGAGAGGAAGAGGCGGAGGAAGAGGAAGAGGGAGACGATGATAGTGATACCGCTTGTAGCGGTGCTCAGATTGATTCTTTGTGCTCTGATATGCTGCCACGTGTGCACTTTAAAATTTCCATTTCCATCACGAACGCCTCACTTTTAATCCACCTCGTCGACAATGTCATCGTCCTGTTCTTCTTTATCGTTTAAACGTTCCTCGACGACGAATACTGCCGGGCTGATTTCTTCTTCTTCTTCTTCTTCTCGTAAAGCCGCTGCTACTTCTGCTCGTACGAAAGAAAAGCGGGGAAACGAAGAGTTTTTCATTATCCATTCTCGCTTACAATACATGACCGCAGACGGCGGTCGGAGACAAAAGTTGGAGGAAGCTTTGAAGGAAGAGCTCCCATCCGCGCCGGGGTTGTCGAAGAACACGCAAATTGCGCTGACGAAAGAGTTGTTGAAAAACAGGTTCGGCCGGAGATGTCCGGAGTTATTGGCTGAAGAGTTCATCTACGACGCGTGTTACGAGAAGCCGAAGACCAAGGAGGAATATCTGCAATTTTTTGCAAATATGAATCTCCAAGGCGGGTTCCCGAATAGCGATTACGAGTTGTTGTACGACAGCATGAGAGTTGAATGGGACACAAAAGTGAGACAGCAGCAATATAAGGTGTGGTGCACGACACAATTTAAAGGAAAGCACACGGGAGATGGTTTGCGAATGGGGAAGCGGAAAATTCCCGCGACTGGTATCGAGGTGGAATCCGCGCCGGAGATTTGTAGTTTTACGTATAACGCAGAAGGATTGTGTACTAGAATTAGCGCGGGGTACATGGCGGATCACGCGATTGGGAACACGAAAGGAAGAGGTGGGTATCACGGCATTTTTAACGCGATTGGACACCCTTTGCCGGTGCCTCATTCTGTGCATAAGATGATCACGGACGCCTTTCCGCAGTTGTTGGGTTTCGAGAAGGAGGACATGCTTTGGGTCGTGAACTTGGCGTTGTTCGGGTTAGCGGCAAGCGGCGGGGATTTGCGGTCGTTGATTCCTTCGAAGAAAAATGGGGCGAAAATGAAGCCGGCGAGCGTGACGAGTTCGTTCGTGAGTACACAGTTTGCCAAGGGAGGAGAGAGACATTCGCTCGCGCCAAAGTAAAAAGAAAGAAAATTTTTTAAGAAATACCGGTACCAGTACAGTGTGTGTAAAACATATATCTTTGAAATTGTCTTAAAGTTGTCTTAAAGTTGTCTGTGCCGGAATATATTTTGACCTTAAAAAACAAGGGATACAACTTTTTTCATTCCTCACTTTCTTCAATCCCACAAATTTCTAAACTTCACTTGTGTGGAGATGAAAGTCGTAAGCTTGTTTTCCGGCATAGGTGGCCTCGACCTTGGTTTAGAACAGGCTGGTCACGAAGTAATTTTGCAAGTAGAGAACGATCCTCACTGCTTGCAGGTGTTACAGCGCCACTTTCCCGGAAGAGAGATTCGGCGGGACGTGGCTGAGCTGACAGAACTTCCCGCGGAAACTGAATTGCTTGCCGCGGGGTTTCCGTGCGAGGTACGGCATATTTTCATAACGTATTTTCCATCTAATCCTTTCAAAGGATGTGAGCATAATGAACCCTAACCGACCAGGACTCCAGGGCAGCCGCACTGCACTATGCTCTCATATCTTTCGCTTACTTCGTAAAAATCGCGCGCCTTGGGTACTCCTGGAAAATGTTCCAGGCTTGCAGATGTGTCATCTTACCGTTGATCCGCCTCAAGAGCCTGCCATTGCACATGTTGTGCACGAACTAGAAAGTTTAGGTTACAGCTGGGCTCATCGCATTATCAGCTTATCTGCTTTCGGTTTACCGCAGCGTCGTCATCGCGTATTTATTGTTGCTACTCTTCATGGTGATCCTCGAGATGTGCTTCTTTCGACAGAGAGTATTTGTAAGGGCCAGTGTATTAACCTGAGCAAAGCGGAAAGCAAAGAGAAATCGCCAGCTGAGTGTTATGAGTGCTTTATGACACCTCCGCACGTCACACCTACGATTTCAGTCACCTGTGTCGACCTTGCTGAAAAACGGTACGGTCCAGTTGCGCATGAAATTTGCACACTTACTGCATCCAATGGGAGGCGTCTGTGTATGGTTGAAGATCTTGGTGATGGTAGAGGTCATGCGTTCAGGCTCGAGATTGAAGATGCAGAACGTTTAAATGGCTTCCCGGTAGGATGGACAGAGTCTTGTTACCCACTAATGATACCTGGTCGTCCATGGATGAAAGCAGTTGATAGCCATCGGAGCTATATCAAACGTATTGAGTTACTTGGTCGCGCCGTGGCAATACCACAGGCTCGATGGATAGGACGACGACTTATGAGCCCTTATGAAATCAAATTCTCCCGAGAAAGCGACGGCATCAATTTTTCTGAACCAGTTCCTGGTCTTTCAAGCATTACGAAAGAAGATTCCGGAACAGAAGCTAAACTTCGCGCATGGCCTTTGGCTGCATGGAATATTCTTTCTAGTCCAGAAAACATTCAGTTGTGTACAAAATATGACCAAGCCGCTTCATTGTGGCGCAGTAGACGAGGCCTCAAACGTATGTCAAATACGCCAGAGATTTTTTCTTTCATACCTTTGGGCGAGTTTTTGTCTTCTCAACGTCAAAATATTGACGCAGAAAAACTCTTAGACTTTAAAGTGCGTGCTGAAAAAAGCAACATAGAACTTGCGTCATTCATAACCGCAGCGTTTGGGATGCAGCCGCGTGGGAAGCGAAAGGGTAAACAAAGTGAGCAAGTAAAAACGAAATTAGATACCGAGCGAGCTGGAGGTGAATGCGCTGGAGAGCTAGTTTGGATATCGACAAAAGTAAGTAAGAGAGAATGCTTTTGGCCTGGAATCGCTCTACATCTTGATAGAGATCGAGATGTCATCCCAAGCTATGCAATAGAAAAGATCAAACCTAATCAGTCGTCTAGTTCGCACAGGATGGTTGTTTATTTCGCGGAGGAGTCTTATGAATGGTTGAGGTCAGATCGTATGCTTCCCTTCCGTGAGCACTTTGACGAGTTTGAAAGGCAGCCCTTGCTGGTATCGAGAGCAAAATATCAAAGGGCAGTCGAGTTGGCTTTGGAGTGGCAGATGCATCAAGACAGTAGTGTCGAAAAACTTCATGATGTGCACCTACGCGAGGCGCGTGCGAAGGAGGTGGAAAAACTTCACCAAAAAATTGGAAACCTGAGCGACACCCCTAATGTAAGTTGTGGTATTTGTATCATCTGCCAGTCAAGAAAGAATGACTTAGATGTGACTCCATCGAGCAAGAGTAGCAACGTGAGAGCAAGTACACGACAACGGAGAACGTCCCCCTTGAAGGGGGTGCAAGCAGGGCAGAGCTGTCCTCAACTTCGGGTAAGTCTTTCTCCGTAACTTATACATATTCTGACATTTATAATATCGTTTTTCTCCTTGCAGATACTGGCAGCAGCGAAGAAAGGATTGGTTAGTGCTCAACTTGCTTTGCTGCGAGAGCAAGCCGTGGGTCGACGCGTTGAAATATATTGGCATGCTGATAAAAAGTTTTATCCCGCGACGATTACTGCTTTCGACGATCAACACTACTCACATCGAATAGAGCACGATGATGGAGATATAGAACCCGCAGCAAAGCTATGGAAGATGCGTGTCAATCTTCTCGCAGATAATCCTGGTGTATGATCGATTTACAACAACAACAACCCGGTTTTTTGTTGATATAATAATGAGTCTGGAATCAGTCGCATATCGCCTTCGCGCTCGTAGAACACGGTCTAACAATTTGTTAGGGGTTTTGGTGCCGGAGAAGCTTCTCCATTTTTATTACAAGAGTACTCACAAGGTGTGAGAGAGAACAGTCTTAAATTACCCTCATACTCCATATAATTTAATGAACACCTAACCAAAATCGCCATCCCAAAAAGTTATCCATCGCGAAAAGCGGGAAAGAGAGCAACGGAAGAAACAGCGTCAACGAGAGCGATCGAGCGACAAACCTTCAGAAAGGAGGAGGAAGATTCGAGAAAATCGAGCTCGAGGCTGGACGAAATTATCAACGCGAACAACAAAAACGGAGGCAAGAGTCATTTAGAAGATATGAACGGCGATCATAGGAGTAACAACCATGAAGACGATACGAACAGAAGACGGCGATCGCAAGTCTCTTTGTCGTCCAATAATAATAATTCATCGCGATTGATGAAGCAGCAACAATCCTACTCGGATTTTCATGTTTATTTCGACGACGAGGACGAGTATTATAAACCGTCGACGTTCATTTTGAGAGTCGAATTAGACGACCGAGTAGGTTTGTTGGGAGGTTTAACGTTAACTCTGTGAGAGTGCACGTTAATCGTCCAACGCGCGCACATCTCCACCTCGCCGGCAAACACTGCGGTTGATTTATTCTACGTCATGGATACAAAGAACGAACTGCCAAACGAAGATCAAGTGCAAGAAATCGAAGTGGCGGTACGGTCAGTCGTCGTGCACGGGAACGAAGTGAAAGTAGGCTTACACCGAGTTACCTTTTACGCGCAGGGCAATTACATCACCCGGGCCGGATGGTTGGACGATTTTAGCATCTCGCAAGTGGAATCAGCGAGCGCGACAGAATATCCTTCCTGTGACGTTTGGGTGGATAACTTAATGAGCGAAAGGCACATGGTGTTTCAAATGATTTCTAGGGATAGGAAAGGTTTGTTGCACGACATCTTGAGAGCTTCGAAGGAGTTGAAAGTGCAGATCTACTACGCGAAAGTTGCGAGTCAAACCTTGAACATAAATCCTCGGGAGTCGTAATATCACCATTGAATGCACTGCAGTCCACCACTGTAATGCAAGTGTCTAATCGCACAATCTCTTCGAGACTACTCGCACCTTTCATTGCATTTAGCACTTGCGCCATCGCGTTCTTGTCCCTCGCGTTCCTCAAAGACTCTCCGTCTTCGGCGGCATTCATAAATTCGGTCTGAAACATCTCTCCGATTTGCGCCGGTTCGCTCACACCCAACGCCTCCACTACGATCGCGTCGTATTGTACCCCCATTCTCCCCGTCGCGAGCTCCGCAATCGCTTTCACTAAATCCGTCCGCAACGTGCAGCACATGCACCCGTTTTGCATTTCGATTACGCTGGCCTCATCGAACGCTTTTTTTCTCCCAGACCTCCGCACGAAACTGGCGTCGATGTTCAGTGCCGCCACATCGTTCACGACGACGGCGATCTTATGCCCCGCATCATTTTCCGCTATTCGTTTTAAAAGCGTCGTTTTACCCGACCCGAGAAAGCCGGAGAGCACAGTTACCGGTGGCTTTCTCCAAAAGCCATTTTGCGATGACGACGGTACACTACTCATTTGTCGAAGAAGAGGACAGGAAAAGGTCGTCGTCGGTGTGTGCGCGATGATGATGATTTTGTGTGCCGAATTAATTACTAGTGCCAAAAAGTGTGTGAAGGTCTGGGAAAGGTGCGCGTGCCGGGTACTATTAAGGCGTGTTAACTTGTGAAGTAAGTTGTTTCATTACGAAGACATCAAGAAGAATTCTATTTTTAAAGGGGCGTGTGCCGGGTACTTTGAAGCGTGTGCCGGGTAATTTTATCCCGCACAGTCTTTTCGCATCATCATCAAAATCCTGGCGCCCCGATAGTCGTCCCACTGTAAGAACCCCATCGTTGCGCTTCTTTGTCAACCGACAAAGAGAATATCAACGAGTTTTACGCGTTCGTCGAATTCCACGACGACCACTACAACCGCAATAATACTTCGTTTGATTCGATAGTAAATACGCAGAAATGAATCTCACAGGTAAACCGTGCCCAGAATTTTTTGTCAAAGTTCTCCCTGTCGTCGGATTTCCCGACAACACCGACGACGAAACGACGACGGCTTTGTTTGACCGAAAAGTTCCAATTACTGATCTTTTGTGGGCGAACGTGCCAACGGTGATCGATTTTTACAACAGTGGTTGAGGTGGATGCCGACCGGTTGCGCGGCAAATAAAGCGATGGAGTTCACCTCATTTTCCAGAAGATGTTTTGTTCGTTACCGTTTGTGTTGACAGTCAAAAACCGGAGCCAGTGGCAAGGGAATTTCAAAATCTGTATTTTGGCAGCCCGGGCGGCTCCTCTACGATAATCAACGCTTTTATCGAAGAACGAGACGATTATCCAAAATTTCCTACGCAACTTGGATGTCAGGGTTTACTTTTGTTAGATTGTGAAGGTAGAATTGCGACGATGCGCTCGCCTGCTTTTTTAGACTTTCGTGAGAAAGCTTTCGAAGATGTGGAGCACCTGTTAGAAGCAATTATTGCCACAGGTAAAGCACAACAGGTTGCAAACTCCTCGTCGGAAAGTTTGGTCTCCTCGGAACATGTGAACTTAGAGGGTCGCCTCACTTCCGTCGCTTCTTTTCCATTGAATGCATGTTCAGAAGAAGAGGTTACATTAGACGAGGAATGGAGTGATCCGGACTTTCAACTCCCTGTGATACAGCACGAATCTATCGATCAAGAGCACTTAGTGCTTGAGGATTTAATGCGCACAGCCGTTCGAACCCAGGAAACTCGTGACGTGCAAGCGCTGTAGATATTTTTCATGCAACACTCTGAGCACGAAGAAGCTATCATGCGGCGCTCAGGCTTTGCGGCTGAAAGAGAAAGAAATTTCTCAGCAATTGAATCGCACACTCGAGATCACAAAAATATCGTAAACTTTGCCGAATCTATTTTGCATAACACCGCGGAAGGTTCCGACAGGCAATTAAGAGTGCGGCAAGTTACTCTTTTGTGCAGAAGGATTATTGAACACGTGTTTACATACGATATACTCTTGACTGGCGCTCTTGATACAGATTAAGGGAATAATTTATCGCAAGAAGACATAAAAATACTAGACAGATAACTTTTTGTGGGAAAATGAAAGCGTGAGCTGAAAGCAAATTCTCCGCCACGTGACGGAGCAGTCGCAAAAAGGAATCAGAATGCAATCTTCCTTCCGACTGCACCCGACAAAAAAGGATACGCTTTTGGATGCATGACTTTCTTTTCGTACCGAAATGAATAGATGATTTCTTAGAAGTACGTTTCTCTGATCTTTTCGTAGTAATAATAATAATAATAATTTTCGTTTCACACATTAAAGATAGAAACTTCGGCCTACTTCATAATAGGCTTAAATTTATAAATTTTCACCATGCAACAACAATTTCGTCGTTTCGGGTCACCGTTTTTTGGTTCAGGGGCTGGAAAGAGGGATTGCTTGCCTTCTCTCGTCGTGTGTACATGAAGGCAATCAAATCTTACGAATAATTTCGTCCACATCCTCTGGTGCGTAAATTAGATCGCCGGAGTCGTCTAGTCTTACCTGATATGCGGCGATTAAACCAGGCGGCATGTATTCGTTCCTGTAGCGTTTTTGGACGACTGCACCTTTCTTCCAAGTTGATCTTCTCACGCCGCCTACATTGCACTCGACTGAGTCCCCGACATCGAAGCGTAATTGTTCAAGTCGAACTTGCTCAAGCTCTGGAGTGTGCATGCATAGCTTAAAACCTTCTCTGAGTTCTTCTGCATCCAAGTTCTTGCCGATGAAGACGAGTTTGCTCTCTCGTTTCTCGTTCGGATCCATTTCAACTTCATCAAACATAGAGCTGAAAATCATGTGAACAGCGTGATACAGAAACTTCCGATTTGAATGTTCCACACATAGCACACCTTTCATGCGATAGATATCTGCACCCTTATTTTGCAAGATGTCACCAATCCACTCGTGAAGAAGTTCCATGTCCAAATTCCCTTCTTCGACGATCGAGACACTCTTTACGCTGTCGTCGTGCTGATGCTCGCCATCCGTGTTTAGGAACTCAGGATCCATATCCAGCGTGCGCTTCAAGTCAAACCCATGAATGTTAAGAACGTTATCCACGGATACGTTGGATCTGGTACAACGTATGACCGGCGCGTTCGAATTTATCGCCCGAAGTCTCTTCTCGACCCTTTCGAGATCCTTCTGGCTCACCAGATCGGTCTTGTTCAGCAAAAGACGGTCTGCAAACGCGACTTGTTCGACAGCTTCATTTTCCACGCCCTCCTCTTTTTCATCGTCAAGATGTTGTTCGATGTGCTTCGCATCGACGAGCGTGACAATACCATCTAATCGTGCAAATTCCTTCACAGTATCGTCCACGAAGAATGTTTGCGCGACTGGCGCCGGGTCGGCCACCCCCGTAGTCTCGATAATTATGCCATCCAGCTTCAACGTCCCTTTCTTGACGCGATCGGCGAGTTTCGCGAGTACTTTCACCAAATCTTGGCGAACGGTACAACAAATGCAGCCATTCATCATCTCAATAATCTCCTCCTCGCTTTGCATCTTCGTGTTCTTCTGCAAAAGCGCGTCGTCGATCCCGACATCTCCAAATTCATTTTCAATGACGGCAATTTTCTTTCCGTGCGTCGCGGTTAAGATGTGATTCAGCAAAGTCGTTTTGCCAGAACCCAAGAAGCCGGTTAAAACAGTCACCGGGACTCTGGTATCGTCGTCCGCGTTTTCGTTCGTCATGGTAGTTCGATATGTAGTACTCTAAAGTCGTTCGAGTATCGTCTTTTAATTAAGTAATTCTTTTTGTGGGCGTGTGCCGGTTTTTTTTTGTGGGCCATGTGCCGGTTTTTTTTGAGGGCGTGTGCCGGGTTTTTGGGGGTTCTGTGTGTGCCCTTAATTGAAAATGTATCTTTTCGCAACGAAAAGACACCCAAACAAACGATCACACGTGAACAAAAAAAACGGCACATTAAAAAGAAGAATTTACAATAATACAATAATACAAATACTAATGGAAATGCTCGTGCTCACAAACGAAGAAACTGGCAACACGCAGGCACACGAAGAAGACGACGGTCGCGTTGACGTGATTTCGACCGCGCAAAACGCGGAAAAAATGGTGATGGAAACCCCGCACGATGATTCGACCTTTCGAAAGCAAATCGATCTTGGGGTACGAGTGTCGGGAAAAAAAGTCAACAGCAGAGACGACGACAAGATGATGCGAAAGCACCGAAAAGAGCATTTTTTCACCGTTCGCGTGGATAATTTGTCATTCGATGCAACCACGAGTGATGTTCGACAACTATTTGAACAGATTCTTCCTGGTGAAAGTGTGGCGGATGTGTATGTGCCGAGAGACTACCGAGGAGGAAAATGCAACCGCGGTTTTGGGTTTGTCCGATTTCTTGATCCTCGCGCGAGTCGAAGCGCGTGTAAAGAAATGAACGGGATCGAGCACTTCGGGAGGGTATTGGACGTAAGTTTCGAACAGCCGCGCCGCACGAATGAGAGAACTTTCGATCGACGACGACAACAACAACAACATCAACAAGGTCCTTATCTATTGCGTCAGGAGCCTTATTCAAGAGGACTGGAAAATCGTTTGTCTCGCGTACAAACTTACGAAAATATTGCCGGCGGTACTTTCCAACGTCGCACACAGAGAAGCTATCGCGGAGGCTCATCATCGTACTACGACGCCGGAGACGATGATTATCACAACAGTCGCCCATCATCAAGCGGTTATACGAAACCAAAGGGAGAGTTGAATTCTCTGGGTTTACCGTCAGCGTCGAGCAACGTGCGCGTTCACGTGAGCAACCTTTCGTGGGAAACGACGTCAGATTCGCTCGCGGAGCATTGCAAAGGCTTAAGTCAACCGATTGTGCAATGTGAAGTGGCCCGTATGTCGAACGGTAAATCAAAAGGATGGGCGCTAATGGATTTTGAGTCCATAGATCAAGTGGAAGAAGGGGTCAAAGTGTTACACAATACCGAACTTGAAAGCAGACACATTTGTGTTCGAATCGAACGAAAATCTGTCGAAAACTCGGGAGAACAGATGGACAATCCATCCTCTGGCGTGCAAGTCGTTGTGCGAAATCTACCCTGGACGACTACAAAAGATGACTTATCGGCTGTGTTCACAGAAGTTGGGAAGGTGAGTGCGGCTACCGTGAAGTGCTTCTCGGACTCGGGCAGAAGTAAAGGGTGGGCGACTGTTCGTTTTGAAACAAAAGAAGAGGCTGAAACTGCGATCGAAAGATTCAACGGTACAGACTTTGGAGGCAGAGAAATCGAAGTTCGAGTCGATCGCTTCGAACGAAGCACCAACCTTCTTCAATAATGAGTTATGACAAAGAAAGTTGTTGTTTCGGACGACCACGCAGCGTTCCAAATTTATCAAATACTATTATTGAAATAACTCGTTTAAAAATAACTCTCTTCTCACTAAGAAAAATGGTCGTCTTTGTCGTCTCGACGTTGGATGATCTCCTTCGCAAAAAAATATAAAAAAGAACCGCCTTTTGTTGGGGTATACTTAGACGAGAACAAAACCGCATTTTCACGTCTATCACCTCGTCGTTTATATATTAGGCACTATTTCCCCCAGTTCTCCTCAAATGCAATCGGTACTGATATGAGCCGTAATCATTTTCCGTGAACGAGATATCGATGTTCGTCTCGCCCTTTTTAAGCTGTTGTCTTGCGAGCACCACGTTTTCTTCTTTGCCTACCGTACTCGTTATTTTTCGACACAACTCGATGGTAAAGTCTGGATGCGCTCTAGAAATGCTATTCACTTTCGCTGTCGTGGTCAAATCCTCCGAAACCCACTCCACGTCTCCTATCGTTGGCTTTGGTCTTTTTAATGTTTGCGTAGTTTCAAACGCCGATATTATTTCAACGTCCGGATCTGGGTCCGAATCCGGCGACGTTAAAGTCGTTTTCGAAGCCATCAAGATTGTTGTTTTATCCTCCTTTTTAATGGTTGACTTTTTATGCGTTTGGTTTTTTGACTCCTTTTCCATAAAGTCTTCTCCCTCGTTTAATCTTGCTCTTCGTCGTTCCTTCTCCTGTAATCCAACAATATCCGTCGATAAAGAGGTCAAGTTGATCACCGCATTCGTTTCCTCCAGTCGACACGATTGGCAATTCGCTTTTACTTTCCCGTGTTCTTTGCACCTCGGCGCGCACTTCTTACACGACCGTTTATCTACGAAGTGCAAATCGCACAAATCATACCCGCCTTCGCCTAATTTTTTACATTCCTTACACGCTCTTCGTTTCATAAACACCGAGTTGTTGTTCGGATTTCTGTGCGTGCAACATCCTTTCCCACACGGCTGCTCTGGATCTTCCTTCGACGGTTTTGAACAGTTGAACTTAAACGTGCCGTGGTCGGAACAACGCGACGACGGAGATGGCATTTTGGATCCCTTTATTCCTTTTCCTCCAATCGTCGTCGTCGGCATCATCCCCGGCCGCGTCGGGGCCGTCTTCGTCATCGTCGTCGCACTATTATTATAAGAGGTTTCTGATATGTGCAAGAAGAGATTTTTGTGGGAGATGGGAATACTATAATAATTGTGTTGTTGTTGTTGTTAATAGAGCACAGAATAAGAGCGCTTTTCTCTCAGAAGAAGAAGACACGCGCGCGCAACACTTACTGTTGTTACGCTTCTTTGCGCACTCTCTTTCAAAAACTCTCTTTCCGTGGTGGTGCCAAAACGTTGATTTCGGTCTCTCTTCTTCACTTCTTTTGTTTTGGTGATGATGATTTGAGGACGAGACGTTGTTGTTGTTGTTGTTTAAAATTTTCTTTTTTTTCAAACCCTAAAATAATATGGCTCTTCCAGGCACACGCTTTTCTTAAAAACCGGCACACGACAAAAAAAAAAGACGCAGCCGACACGAAGAAGACGGTGGACGAAGAATCTCACATCAATCTCTTTGATAAAAGAAGCAGAGATGAGTACTACCCCTCCAAATAGTGGTACTAATATTAAATCGTCAAAAAGAAGATTTGATGAAGACGATCGAAAGAAAGAAGAAGAAGTTAAAGAAGAAGAAGAAAGGATAAAAAAAGATTTATTTAATAAAAAAAGGCGGGATGATTTTGATTGCGAGGAGGAAGAAGATCAACCTCAATGCGAGGAGGAAAAATGTACGCATCTGTGGCACGCGATAAGAAATGTAGACATCTTTTCGAATATTGTCGAGCGCTTGAACGATACGGACAAAAAATTGTTCGCGAGCGCGTCGAGAACGAGTCGGGAAATCTTAAAGCAAAGTTTCTTTTGTGTTGACAAAGAAGGAGAAGAAAGAGACAAGTGGGACGAATTATTGAAAAAGACCAAGCTGAAAATTTCGGAGGTCAGTTCGATTTCGACCTTGAATTTGGCGATGGAACCGTGCGTGAAAGAGTACGGGGAGGAGTTCTTCCTAGGGAAAGTGGCGGAACTGGACGACTTGACCTTTTTGCGATGGGCTCGAGAGGAGAAAGGACTGAAGTGGGATAAGTGGGTATCGAGCGCCGCCGCGGAACAAGGAAATCTCGAGATGCTGAAGTATTGCTTTGAACACGGATGTCCTCTCGATGACTATACGGCGATTTGCGCCGCACATAATGGTCACTTGAGGTGCTTGAAGTTTTTGATCGAGGACGCCAAGGTGGATTGGTGTGATCAGACGGCGTGCGCAGCGGCTGAAGGCGGACAACTCGAGATCTTGCGGTATTGCGCTTCTAAAAAAGAATGCCGGATGACATCCAATTCAAATGTGATGATATTTGCGGCGTTTGGAGGGCATATCGAGTGTCTCAACTATTTACATCAAATAGGCGTTCCTTGGTCCGAAGAAGTCCCTATTTATGCATCACAAGCAGGCAAAATAGAAATCCTGGAACGCATTCACGAACTCGGTTGCCCGTTGAATGAAGACGCGTGTTCAGAAGCGGCGCTTCACGGTCACCTCGACCTGCTCAAATTTCTCAGGAACGAACTCAAATGTCCGTGGGATAGCGGTACCCCAGCCCTAGCTTCGCTGCAAGGACACAGAGAGGTACTGGAATGGTGTTTTCAAAACGATGCTCCTATTTGCGTTCACTCTGCCGTCAACGCCTCAAGAAACGGTCACATCGATTGTTTACAATTTTTACACGAACACCACGCTCCAGTGAACGGACACGTCGTTCGCTTCGCTCGCATGTACGAGCAGCACGAGTGCTTAAAATTTGCACTGATGAACGATTACCCAGACGATATAACCGAACCGATGAACATCTGGACGGAGATGGACTAAATAATATTTTGAGCATTTTTTTCAATTACATTTTTTCTAGTGTAAATACTTGTATCATTACCACAACAGAAAAGCAAACAAACTTGGAAGATAGAGAGGTTCTAGTACCGCACACATGCGGCATACTTTCTTGAAAATGAGAAGAACGCCTTCATTTACATCTAAATCGTGAGTTAGAACCAACAGGAATCATGAATACGCATCATTTGTATGCGCTTTGAGTAAAGCTCCGCCGTTCATGGAACAAGACCGATTTTACGCGATATGAATTCTTCCCTCTGTATTTCGTAGCCGGGATCGTTATTCGGTATTACCACTCGTAAATCGGAAACTTCAACATTAGTGGAATACTTGCTTGCATGCTGCGACCGCAGCGACTTAAATTCGAGCAATGTCCTACTACTCAGCTCCTCGGGGGGCGTTTCATCATCCATCACCATCCATTTATAACCTCTATATCGTCGCTGATAATATCGGTATCCGAAATACCCCGTGAGTGAGAACGCGACGAGCGCGAGGACGACGGCTATAACAACCACTTCCTCTCGGGATAATTTTATCGTCGTTTTCGGGCCGCTCGCTGACCCCGTGTAGTACGCTATAATCTCCGACCCACTAGAGCACGTGTCAAGGGAGAGCCATGTCCTGCACTGATCTCTGCTGCACGTGTCACTCGAACCCGCGAAGAATCGAGAATATTCTTCGTCGCTTCCCACGCACTGACAGTTACAATCGAGGTAAGTGGCGTAATTTTCTTCGTTCGACGGTCCAAGAGGTTGAGGACACTCGTCGAACGCGGATGCGCATGCAGACGGTGTGCAACTCTCCATATTACCCGAATGAAATAAATTGTGAACGAGATTTGGACATTGGCTCCCTCGGCAACAATCACACATGCAATCCACGTATTTCGCTTCAACCGCTTTCGCGTTCGCGCAAAAAGCCTCCTTTTGTTTGCACGTCGCTTCTACACACATGACCGCGTCTCCAACATTAATCTCAAACACGCTTTCGTCGCATCCACACTCGCAATCATATCCCATGCGTGGCTCTTGCGGAGGACCGGTATATTTTGAAATCACGTCGTCGTCGCTCGAGCACGCATCCTCAGAAAGTCGAGTCCGACAGGCTCTCGGCGAACACGCCGCCGTCGATCCGGCCAAAAAACGCTTCGAAAATTCCACCTCACTGAATGCCGTGGAAGTTTGACAGCCACAGGAGCAGTCCAAGAACGTCGCAAAGTTTTCATTGTCAGACGTCTCGCTCGCTATTCCCGGGCAAAACTCTGAAAATCGCGTCGCGCACGCCGCCTCCGTACATTCGCTCGAATCTTCACTCTCAAAGAGATTTTCCACCAACGGGTGTCCTCCGCAGCTGCACAAACACGACACGAACGTCGCTTCGACGAATTGCGTCGAGATGCACGTCTCCGGAAATTTCAGTTCGCACTCTTCTTTCGCGCACTTTTCCGGATGGCCGACGAAAAGATGAAGAGAAGTGGTATTTAGGGTTTCATCACATCGACACTCGCAGTCTCTGTCTCGGGACGTCCCGTCGACTATTCGACTGCCGAGCGCCATCATTCCCGAAAACGATGACGAGAAAGACGACGAGAAAAGCACAAAAAAGGAGATCGAAGAAGATCTAAACATTTTTTGTCGTCGCCGTTTAAAAAGTTGTCGCGTTCTTCTTGCCTTTTTGGTGTAGTCAGAAGTCCTTCTTCTTTTCTCGTGCGCGAAAGGCGGCGAGACGTGTGTGATTCTTTGTGTCGCTCTTTGTGTTCGACAAAAGATGCGATCGTTTTTTTTTTGCCGAGAAAAAGAGAAGAGAAGAGAAGAAAAAATCAAAAAAAAAAAATTCATCAAAAGAAAGGTTCAAAAATCCTCTCAAATCACTCTCTCCTCAAATTTTTCGACACTCTTCCCTCTTCTGGAAAAATTGGATCTCATCACCTGTTCGTCACAACAACAAACGACTCGAAGATCAAAACCCACACACGACATATAATAAAAAAGAACTTTCTATTATCAGTCGCTCCAACAAAATGATGCTGATGTGCGTTAATTGTTGTGTTATTCACTTTTCGACTTTTCGTTAGTATTATTATTGCGTGTTGTTGTTGTTGTTGTTGTTGTTGTTGTTGTTGTTGTGATCGTTGTTCGCTTTTTTCTTTTGTGCCTGTGTGTCGACGTGTGCCGGTGTCGCGCGTTGCCAGATCGGGGTTCAAAAACCGGCACACGCCTTTTCTTTTTTTTTGTTCAAAGACGCGAAACACACTGACAGAGTTTTTTTCGATCGCGCCGGCACTTTTTTTTTTTTCAAACAAGCATAAAAAAAAACTCACCTTTTTTTTGGTTGATTCTCTCAAAAAATACACACAAATAACCGACAAAAAATGTTGTGTTCAATACTACTACTACTACTACTGCTACTACTACTACGAATAATAATACTTTAATATAGGAAAAGCAAAACGACGAAACTTGTCTTAATAACCGCCGCCCTCTTTAGCGGTGGTGGTATTCGCGCGGAAGACGATCACGATCACGATCACCACGATGATCACGTCCAGTGCCAGTGCGTTCCTGGATTGACGATTAACTGCGCGACGGCTGGCGCGACGACCACGGCGGCGTTGAATTACCTCGAAACGAACGCGGTGTGCAAAACTGCCGCCGGTGAGGATAACGCGCAGTGCGTCAGCAATTACTACGTCATGCAAGCGCACCACGATCACTGCGCGCACGAGGATATGCCACTGGCAGTTGAAACAAAGATTCACGACTATGAGAGTTTTTACGAAGATTGCGAAATTCGTCGACAGTTCGATTCGGACTTGGATGCTTGTCCGACCATCGACTGTAATAATATTTTGACGGATATGGGTAACATCGTGACCGAAATGTCCGAAGCGAATTGCGATACGACTTGCTCGAGTGCCACGTGTAAAGAAAAGTATCAAAAGATGCTCATGGCGCACGACACGTGCGAGGAAGACCAGCTTCCAACGGCTCTCGAAAGGACCCTTCACGACTACGAGGAGGCGTGCGAAGCCAACTTGTGCAACACCTCGCCGGCGGCCTTCACGCTTGATACTTCGGTGTGTTCGCCGGCGACCAAAGCCATCGTATCCAAGTTGATTCTTGGTCTCACTGCGTCCGTGGCATACCTTCTAATGTAAGCCTATGTATGATTGGTCGAAGAAGAGGGGAGGAATGGATAATTGTTATTTATTCACCACAAAGCCTGGGTTAATATTATTTATAAAGACTCCGAAAAAGCGTCGGTTTCGTTTTCTAAGTATAATAATATAAGTAAACTTTCCTCTTTGGAACGAAGTCTTTCTCTATATATTTATTTACAAATGTTCATCTAACATGCGAGGCAACAATCGTCGTGATCAAAATATCAATTACGCGTGCTGCGCTTTTGGTTTGAAGTTGTTCGCGACGCGCTTTGCTCGGTCTGCGACCGATAATCCCGCAGACGCGGCTTCAATCTCCAAGCGCGCTTTTTCAGTTGTCGATAAAGGTCTCTTCGACGTTTCGTCGTCGTCGTTAATTCGATGTTGATTTTGGCACTTTTGAAACGCGAAAAACTGCGCGCGGCTCTTCACAAGCGACACTTCTTTTTGCGTACATTTCTCTCGATCTTGAACGACAACTGCCTCCGACGCCGTCGGTTGTTTCTTGTTCTTATTCTCGACAGAGCTGAAGATGTCTTCTTTTTTGTGTTCAATTATGGGCACAGATTTCTTTCCTGACTTCACGAAACCTTTCCTCGCGGCTTCTTGTTCCAAAGCTGCAATTTTGGCCAGCAAATGCACCTTCTCTTTCTCTTTTCGGCTCAACTTCTTTTCTCTTTTGTTTTTGGTCGGAACAACTTTGACGCCGTTTGCCGTCGACGGCTTCTTGACAGAGATTGATTCATTCTTCATTGGCGGCTTTTCGAGTTCACAATCTCTACCATTATCGAAGTCTACTCCTTCGTCTTCTTCACCCTTTTCGGGCGGGTGTTCCGTGGTAGTAGCGACGACAGGGACTCTTTGTTCTTGTTGCTGCTCCAGAACCGTGGGAGAGAAAACAGGGACCGCCGCCGCGGGCTGAGGCATGAACTTTTGAAACTCGTGCGTAACGGGAGCAAAAACAGCCGGATCAACTTTTGGCGAAACGATGGTTGGCCTTTGTTGTCGTTCGTGTTGTTGATCGGATTGTTGTTGTTGCAAAGGACCACCCTTGGCGAGCCATTTCAACGAATCCATGATGGCGCTGTTGTTATTATTTTTCGTTGCCGCCGACGCCATCATTTCAGGAGTAAGAGGTGCTGCAGAGGTAGAACTTGGAGGCATATTCAGACGCTGATGTTCGTAAGCCTTGCGATACGCCTCCAACACGGGATAGTTCGTCGCGTTCACCTCCAATCCGTACAAGCGCTCAAACTCTTCTCTCGTCGCTAAGTTGACGTTTCGCGTCGCGTATTGCGCGTTGTCGTAGTCTTTATGCGTCGGCAAGGTGGATACCAGCGCGACTTTCGCTAATCGTTCGGCTTCTTTTGCCATCATCACCGCCGTTCGCGCTTGTTCAGCGCGCATGACTGCCTCTTGCACTTTAGCGTTGGCTAACGCTGCTTCTTTGACTTTCAAAGCAGCTTTGGCCGCTTCCAAAGCCGCCTCCGCCGCCTTCGCCGCTTCCAGTTTCGCTCTCGTTTCCATTTTCGAGGCCGTTTGTCTCGCTTCGGCTTCTCTCGATAAGAGTTCAAAGCGGGCCTGCTCGACTTCCTCGTCCGTAAACGGTCGAGGACGCGGTTTGCCTTCGGATTTCCCGGGCCATCCGTCTCGCATCCATTTCGTTTTTTCTTTCTTCTCTTTTTTTATCGTTGTTTCCGTGTTATCGTCCCTTTCTTTTCGATATTCTTCGCCTGCCTTTAATGTCGATCTTCTCCTTCGCGACGACGACGACGACGACGACGACGACGACGACGACAGAACTTCACCTCCTTTCCTCTGTTTGTGCGTCACTTCGAGCGGTTTCGGAACTTTCGCGTACCCCCAAAAGTACTGCCACCAATTCTGCGGCTCGTACTCCACGCCTGGGTGTTCAATAGCTATTCCAAACTCATCGTATTCCGGTTTCGCGACTAACGCGTACCCCGGTGGCGGTTGAAGTTTCCCAGTCTTTTCGTTCACTTTCAATTCGACGACCATCTCCGGCGGCGGCGGCGGTTTTCTCTTCGTCCTCTCCGCCTCGTCCTCCGAAGAAGAAAAACACGCCGACGACGACTCCCCCGACCCGTACTCGCTCGACGTCGTCTTGCCTCCTTCACCATCCGAGATGCTATACTCGAACGGCCCGTCCTCTTCGCCTTCGCTGGTAATTCTGCACTGATAGGCCCCTACGTCCACGACTTCTCCCGCTCTCAACTTTCCTCCATCCTCTCTCGCTCGGCGTCGTTCCGCCAGTCTTTCGCTCATCTCCTCTCTCCACATCGTCCGTCCTTTCCCGTCCACCACGCACAACACGTTCTCTTCGTGTGCAGGTTGGACGACAAAACACGCGAATAACTGTCCTCTCCCGCCTAAATCGTCGAACCGTTCGCACGCTTTCGCGCGGTAAAAGATATCTTTTTGTCTTCTTTCCTCCCGCGTCGTCGTCTGAATCGTCGTCGACGCAGACGGAGAAGAAGAACCAAAATCGCACCCTCTTCTCGCCGCGATGGCGATGTCACTTTCATCCGCCATCCTCACGTCTTCTTTTGAAACGATACCGCCGCCGTTTTTGCTGCTGTTATTATTATTCTCGTTCTTCTTCGCGTCACTTTCACCACTCCCACTCCTTCGAAACGACAACGTTTCTTTCGCCTTTTCCCACCTTTGATTGGCCTCGTGGGCGAATTTCACTCTCTCGTAGTTCGTTCTCGCCGCTTCCAACATCTGCGCGTTTTTGTTGTTTAATAAGAAGAGAGACGACGACGACGAGAGCAGTGTGCACCGCGCGTTTGCCAGCTCAAACAACCAGAGAGAGAGAGAGAGAGAGAGAGACGACGGGCAAACGTGTTTAGAGCAGATAAAAAGTAGTGGCGTAAGTGCGAGTGCAATTTTCCCTTCTTTTTCGAAGGGTGTTGGGAATCCGTTTCGGAGCACCTTCGACTCCACTCACCCACGCCTCTCTTCCATTTCGATGATGCAGAGGGTGATTCACCAAAGAAAGAATTATGTGCGATTGAAACGCTTCAACCGAGAAGCATTTCTTCCTCTGTTTCCGAATACACGTTGCAATCGCGGCACAGAATTCCGTCGTGACGTTTACCTTCTTCCCCGCTGCAATTATGCGCAGTATTTCTATGGGATAGAAGTGTATGTGTCTATGCTTTTTTTCTTTAGGAGAGGAAGCGAGCGAAAAAGCGTCCCACGGTCGTCCTTTTCCCTCTCGTTCGGTGGAGGGTTCTGCCCTCTGCCGCCCTGTAAAAGAAGGAGAATTTTTGCCAGCGAGGATGTGATATTTTCGAAAAATCTTTCAAATAACGAGAGGCTTTGACCGCAGAACTTTCTTTGGCGACTCTTCGTTCTGTTTCCTAAAAAATTTGCGCGTGCCGCATATATATTTCCACGAAAACAGAGCATGGTGGACTTCGAAACGCGCGTTTTCGCGGGGACGCCGGTGACGTTCGCTAAAATACCGGGCGATCCCGCGAAGTTTGTCCCGTTGCAATATTCGCTGATGCCGTTTCCGGTGCGTCCTTTCGTTTTCTTTTTAATTAAAGTATATTCGCCGAAAATACCCTGTGATATTTGTCGAAACATCGGAACGAAAGACGGAGAACGTTCTGCGGTCAAAGGCGAGAGCGCGACTCGTTTTTGCTCGATCTCTCGGTGGAATCGAACGTCAAAGTGTTTTTCTCGTTTGAATGTGTGCTTTTACTGACAGTTTCTCTCGTATTCTCCTGTTCTTTCACAGATATCTCGCAATTTGTTCGCGCGAGTTTCCTCTTTGAGCACCAACGACATTTCGAGGGAAGTTAACGAACCGGCGGGAGAAAATGAGATTTCCAATCATCATCATCTTCACGGAGTGGATGCGTTTCAGAGGCTTCCGAACGTGCACTTGACTCGACCCCGCGCGCAATACGGGATTAAAAACGGATTCGTTCCAGATTTGGCCGGGATGCCTTCGACCGCGGCGCAGGCGGGGATGATGATGATGATGATGCCACCACCACCACCGCTGAATTTGAAACAGGAAGCAGAGGACGAGAAAGGGCAAAACTCAGAAAGGAGTGGTTTTGACTCGTTTCAAGAAGAGCCTTGCGAAGACCGAGAAGACATGGAACAGTCGAAACGAACAAATAACGACAACAATAACAGCAACAACGCAAAGAAAAGAAGTCGACCGGCGGTGGGAGAAAACATAAAACGACCGGAAACGCCGTTCATGAACTCGCCTTCCGCGGCTGCGGACGTGCTCATGTCCTTATGCGGCGACGGCGACGGAGGAGGCTTATTTGCCGCTCCCGCCGCAAACTTCAAACCGGTAAACGCGAACGCCACCAGCCGACAACAAAAAAGCCGACGAAATTCAAACGCGGAGACGACGTGTACCGGGCAAATTTTCCCGCTGAATTTGAAGTGTCCGAGAAGAAAACGAACGAGTTTGTGTAAGAACATGCGAAGGTCCTCGTCTGGATCGTCGCTGGAAGATATCGGGGGGGAGAGTGGGGCGGTTGTACTGCACGGCATCTCGACGACGACAGCGACGACGACGGGTAACAATGGGGAGAATACCGCGCCGAGCACTAATACTGCGACGATTCCACGCGTAAACAATAATAAAGCCACAACGGAAGAACAACAAAACCAGAGAAAACATCAACGCAATAGCAGCGGTATTACGAACGGCAAAAACAAACGTCAAAAGGTACACAGACCGTGGTCTTTGGTGGAAGTCAAAGCTTTAGTCGCCGGAGTCAAACGGTGCGGTCGAGGCCAGTGGGCGGATATTAAATCCTTGTCTGACGAAAAAATTTCGGGCGCTTTGCTCCAACGCTCTGCGGTGGACTTGAAGGATAAGTGGCGCAACGTCATGCGAACGGCTTTATCGCCTGTGTTGTATAAGAAACGCGAGGCGACGGAGATTCCAGAGAACATGCTCGAGGATATTCGTTCGCTCGCGACGGCAAAGGAAAAAGAAACGCTGGCGACCAACAATGCCATGGAAGCGAAACTGACGAACACTACGCACACCGCGGCAATTACGTCACCCTCGACGAGTGGCGATGGCAACGATAGCAACTCCAACGAAGACGGCGAAGACGATGCGTTCGTCACCGATAATAACGCCGAGTCGTCTCAACAAAAGAATACGGCACTCGTTGAACGTAACACCGTTACTGTCTCAAAATCGGATGTTAAACAACAACAACAACACGCTCCGTACGTCCAGGGACAACGTCGATCGAAACATCACTCCCCGTGGACCTTGGAAGAATCGCAAGCGTTAGTTGACGGCGTGCGCACGTGCGGCGGATGCCGTTGGACGGCAATAAAAAAGCGCGACGAAGCCGATGCCATCGAGAAGAAGACGTTGAAGAAACTCGGTCGCCGAACAGCTATGGATCTGAAAGATAAATGGCGCAACTTGTTGCAGTTGGCAAACCTTCCAACGCAAAGTCGACGGAAGCGAGAGACGCCGATGAGTTTGCTTGCTGACGTTTTGGAGTTGGAAAAGAAATTCGGAGATACAAGACGAAGAGGACGACGAACTGTCGCGACAAACAATAATACCAAGAAGTCGTCGTCGCAAGAACAATCCGTGGCAACTATTGTACCAACAAATTAATTATTTAAACGCCGAAAAACGGAAGGAAATACTTTGTAATATTATCTATTCTTTCATGTATAATCACACTGATATTAGAATAGGAGCGTTGCCGCGGATATCCGACATTCTATACGTACTACATAACTTTCACCCGCCCACTTTTCGCTAACTTTGCTATGAACGACGCTTCGCCTTTCATCGAATGCACCGTACCTTTCTTCTTCACTTTTTCCCAATAGTGGCCTAAATTTCCACCCATGAAATCGTATCCAGTGATCGTAACCGTCGCTTTCGGGTACTTTTCTAAACAATACACGATGGCTAAAATCCCCGAGGACGGCCAATGCGCGGTGTATCCGTATTTTGTGGATAATTTATGTTGTACTTCAATAGGCATGATTTCCAGCATCTTGCGAATGCCGTACTTGGCGTACGCCTTCTTGACCGTCCTAATCGTTTGTAACCGTTGTTTCAATTTCGCGTTACTCGGCTTACAACTTTCTTTCGAGCACTTTCCCGGCGTCTCATACACGACCGGTACGATGTATCTCAACGTCGGCTTCACTTTCATATCCATCCTCCCGGTGCTCAATCTCGACCCTCGCGAACCTTGCGGTCCGGGTTGTCTCAACTCGCCTAAAAACCACAAATCCAATCTTGTCCCAACTTTCTTCTCAAACCCTTTCGTTTCGAAGTAATTGAATCTACCAACCACATCTGCGCTATCGATGCTCTTCCCGTTACTTTTCTTCAACACAGACTTCCCGTTCCCGACTAAAACGACGTTTAAGACGTCGCTGCTACTTTTCAAAGACTTCTCCTTCCTCGTCTTTTTCAATTTACTATTCTTCTTCCCGCTCGTCGCGCTCTTCGCCATTAACTCCCCGAACGTTAACTCTCCTCCGCTTTTTTCCATCTCTTCTTCGATTTCCAACACTTCCTCTTTCTTCTCATCGACGATTCCCGCGGAATACTTCTCCTCGTACGCGTCGTGCCATTTCGGCGAAATATCCTCCTCCGGATTATCCACCCACTTCGTTTCTAAACTCTCTTCGAGTTGTCTATCTTCGTCCGTCCATCCCGGGTCGTTCCCGCCGTTTTGTTCCAGTTTTTCTCGGAACGATTCGCTGTCCAAAATGGCGTTTTCAATCTCGTTCGAGCTGATTTTCTGAGTGTTGCCATTCGCGACGAACGCTTCTGCGGCGTTTTGCAACGTTCCGTCCACCACGGTATCCAATTCCTTCACGAGTTGGTCCGCGATGGAGGAGGACTTTCCTGAAGATGAAGATGAAGAAGACGCGCTCGAACCGTCGTCGAGTAAATTCAAATTCGGCGCTTTGTGCGACCAGAGCACCGACCTTCTTTGCTCGCGCTCGTATCGCTGCGGCTGCTTTTCGTCGTGTACGTCGTCGTTTATCTTCTTCTTCGACGACCACGACGGGGAAAAAAGACGATCTTCTCCTTCTTCGACAAAGGCGGCTCCCGTCGTCGTCGCTGTTGTTCTTGCGCCTTGCGGGATGGTGCCAACAACACCTTCACCGATGCTGCTTAAAAGCGAAGAGAGAAGGAGCAACGCGCGGATCCACGACAGAGAACGCATCATCCTCTCGCTCTTCGGGCTCCTTCTTTTTATGGGGAAGTTGGGCGGAGAAAAAATAACAAAAAAGGGTGCGAGAGGCTTTGTCTGCTCTTCGTCAGTCGCGATAATACATAAATAGAAATATGAAAACGCTAAACCCTTCTACTCGCGCGAATAACTCTGAGATCACGGCTGCTTCCTTCTCTTAGCTCTGACGGGCAAACCTTTCTTGGTGTGAATGGTCGCGCCGGTGATCATCTGCACGTCTTTCTCGTCGCACGCGAGCTCGAAGGAAAATTTCTTCAGCAAGACGCTCAACGCGACCGTCGCTTCCATCATGGCGAAGACGTCGCCGGCGCACCGGCGCTGCCCGCCACCGAATGGGACGTACGCGTAGTCCGTGGCGACTTCGTTCGGGTATAACCCGGTGACTAATTCGGGGTCGTAGCCGTTCCAGCCTTCGATTTTTGGGTTGGTGAATTTGCGGTCCCATCGCGAAGGGTCGAAAAGGTCTGGATTTTCCCAGTGGTCAGGAGAGCGGTGAAGATTCCAGACGGCGATGAAACAATCCGTGCCTTTCTTCAGTTGGATGGATTTCCCCATGCCGCCTTTGGGTAAGTCGACGGTTTCGATCGCACGGCGGATGAGGATGGGAGGCGCCGGATAGAGGCGCATGCCTTCCACGAGACACATGCGGACGTCGCGAAGTTTTCGTATTTCTTCCACCGTGGGGATACCGTTTGGATCTTGCACAATCTCATCGATCGATTGTGCTGCTTTTTTCATCACGTCTGGGTGTTTGCAAAGGCAAAAGATGGTCCACGTGAGCACCGCGGCGGTCGTTTCGTGTCCGGCGATGAGCATGGTCATCAAATCGTCGCGTAATTGCCTATCCGAAGCCTCGTCCCCGCGAATATCCACTAAAAATCGTAACAAAGACGCATCCGACACGTTCTTATAATCTCTCGATTCAAATTCGCTCAAATCCACGTCTTGTTTATTCTCCAACGCCTCTCGAATCAGTTTCGTCAACTCCGCGTTGATCATCTCGATATCTTCGCTAAATTGTTTCTGTCTCGGCACCGCCTCCATTGCCCCGGGAATTTGCCAATACGGTAACGGAAACGTGCTCCTATGTTCGCTTTCTCTTAAAACTCTATACACGGCTTTAATAATCGGCGTCTCTTCGTTCAACGCGCCAAACTCGTAATTAAACACCGCCTCGCCGATGACGTCCAACGCCATCGCGTACAACTCGCTCTCAATCTCAATCTGTTCCGTCTCCCCGTGTTTTTCCAACTTATCGCTCAAATTCATCGCACTCCTCCCGAACAAGTCCGTCATGTGTTTTAACCACGTCCCGTGAAAGGCGCTTCCAACCACCGGCCTTCTCTTCGCCCACAACTCTTTATTCGCCGGGATCAAACCGTCGCCCATAATCGGTTGCATGATGTCCGTCAAAATGCCTTTAGAGAACGCATCCGCGTTGTCTTTGAACATGTATTTCACCACGGTTGGGTCCGACACCACCACGAACCATTTCGGTCCGGCGCCGAGATTATACACCCCGCCGTAGTCTCGATAGTACTGGTACAAAGGCACAAACAAAGGCGCGCTCCGCACTTCCTCCTTTAACAAATCAAACAAAACTTTCTCCGTTATCGGCGCGCCGTTCCCCCACGGGAAAATCCGCGAGAACTTCTTCAACGCGGCCTCGGTGTTATCCCTCGGGATTTCCACGCCCGGGAATAACGCGCCGTTGTACGTTTTTTCCTCCTCCGTTTCCGGTGGTTCAGATATCGCATTTTGGACCACAACGACGATGGCTTTTCTTCTTCTTTGTCCGTGATTGGTTTTCTTCTTCTTCTTCTCCCGCGTACTCGCCGTCGTAAACGCGGAAGATCTGGACGACGTCGAACAACACCCGGAGAGGAACGAACAACGTTGCGTCGTCGTCGACATTTCGAGAGGAAATGGGAATAAAGCGCTCTCAAGAATGCGCTACCTTAAAGGCGTTTTATGTGGATAAAGGACGGAGAAAAATCTTTTCACACATGTGAGTTTTAGATATTATGGATTTAAAATATTGGTACACAACAGTCTCTCTCTCTCTCTCTCTCTCTCTTTCTGTTTATATAATAAGTTTATAATTGGTTTGGTTTCTTTTCTTTGTCCTTCCTCCTTCACCTCGCTTTTACGGCGCGCGTGATGCGTATCCTCGGCGGCGGGCGGCTCTTTCGAGCAGCGCTGTATTCGCATCCCACGTCCGAGCGAGGCGAAGAAGAGCGCTTCCTTTCCTTCTCTCTTTCTTTCCGTTTATATATATATAATGTAAAGCAACACGTCTCTCTCTCTCTCTCTCTCTTTCTCTCTTCTTCCTCCTTCTCTTTCTCTACTATGGTATTATTACTGCGCGTTCACGCTCACTCGGTTCTCCTTCTCAAACTGCTCCTCGATTTTTGCAAACTGCGTCTTTTCCAAATCCGCAAAGTACGGATGTTCCAACGCTTCCGTCGCGTGAATTCTCTTCGCCGGATCAAACTCCAACATCTGTTGCAACAAATCGATCCCGTTTTTATCCAGCTGCGGGACAATTTTTGCCAAATCTTGCGCTTTCCATTGCGGAAACTCGTGCCAATCTCTCAATTTGGTCACCCCCGGCCACACCGTTTCGTTCGGCGTTCCCAACAACTTAAAAATGTGCAACAACTGTTGCAACTCGGAATCACCCGGAAACAACGGTTGCTTCCTGGCCATTTCCGCGAAAATGCACCCGACGGACCAAATATCTACGGGAGTAGAATAGTGCGACCCCCCCAACAAAACTTCCGGCGCGCGATACCACAACGTCACAATCTCGTGCGTGTAACTCTTCACCGGAACCGAAAACGCTCTCCCTAAACCGAGATCCGCAATCTTCAACACGTTCTGCGCTTTATCCACCAACAAGTTCTGCGGTTTCAAATCTCTGTGCATCACCCCGTGCTTGTGTAAATGCGCGGTGCCTAACAAGAGTTGGTACATGAAGTTTTGCACCGTCGATTTCGGAAGCGGGTTCGCCGGTCCTCGTCCGGTTTCATCCATGAAGTGCTTCAAATCTTGGTTCAAATATTCAAAGACTAAATACAGCATCGCTTTGCCGTCTTCTTCCACGTGTTCGACTTTTAAAAGGCGAACGATGAACGCGGATTCGGAGAGCATTTGGAGTAAAGATACTTCTCTCAACGCCGTGGATGGTACGCCTTCTTCTTCCATCTGTTGATTTAGTAGAGAAAGTATACGCGTGAGTGTGATGTACTAAAAACAGAAGTATGAAAAGAACGCGCGAAGATTTTCAAAAATTGGAGACGCCGTTCCCCTCTCATCGTGATGAAAGATTCTGATTCCGTTTCAAAAACAGAAGCGCGAGAGCGCGAGAGAACAACGAGAGGAGAGAAAGGAAACCTAATCGTCTCTTTCTTTTCACGAACGAGACAACCGGGAGACCCTTTGCTTTCGCTTTCGCGCGGCAACCTCTCTCTCTGATCAAAACAAAGAGAGATCCACCTCTCCGCTCGCATCAAAATCTCCCAAACACCAAAAGGGGAAGAGGGAAACCACCCGTAAAAAAAAACGTACCTCCAATCGTGTCTTCTTCAGCGCGACCAATCTCCCAGTCGCGCGTTCGCGGGCTTTGTACACCTTCCCGTACGTCCCTTGCCCGATCTTTTCGAGCTTTTCGTAGCACTCGTTGATCGTGGACGCGTAACCCATGGTCTTCTTAACTTCTTCTTTTTCCGAGAATATAAAAGATTTGTGATTTTTATGAAGAGAGAGAAGAGAGACTCTCGACTTCGGTTCTTTTTTCTCTCTTGGGTTTTCAAATTTTTTGCTCGACATTTTTTTTTGCTCAAAATTCGACGAAAACAGAAGCCAAAAAAGACGGCAGATTTTTCTCTCCTCTCTTTGGGAAAATGTCAACAACCAATAATAACGTCAACAAATTCCAAGCGGCGTTTCGAGCGAAAGTGGAGCGAGTGAACGAGACGAAGAAGATACAGACGCAAAGAACGATTCACGGAGAGGATGAAGCGCCAGAGGGAAGAGGAGGCGCTTCGGGGACGACGAAAATGAATGCGATTTCGAACGAGAAGATGATGCGCCATCGGAGGGAAGAAGGCGAGGAGAAGAAAGTAGCACTATCTTCTTCTTCTTTGCCGGCGGGTTTTTTCGACGAGCACGCGACGGCGCGTGATGCGAAGGACGAGGAACGCGAGAAGAGGAAAGAGGAGGAGGAGAAGAAGGGAGGCGTGGCGACGACGACGACGAGGAGTATTGACAACACACAAAAAACCGTTGCGGACGAGACGAGCGGGCAAGAATACTTGAAACAAAAAGAAGAGGAGGAGCGAATGAAACGAGAAGAGGAAGAGGCGGCCATGCATGCGAAAGAGTTGGCGGACGAGGTCATAGCGGATACCGTGGCTGGGTTTGATAAGGTGGACGCCTTGCGGGAGAAGGCGATGGAGATTTTGATGATGAAGAAGAAGAAGAATAAAGAAGACGGCGCGAAGAAAGTGAACTGGTGGAAAGGCGAAGAGAAGGACGAGAGTAGCGACGACGATGATTCGGACGAAAACGACGATTTCGCGTGGAGAAGAAAGAAGAGAAAGAAGAGCACGTGATGCAGATAGTATTTATATTCTAAAAAGTAGGTAGCTTTCATAGCGTTTAGACTTTAAAAAAGTTCAGAGAGAGAGATGTATTGTTTGCGGTTTAGCGCGCTCTCGCATACATAAATAATTATTATAGAAGTGCACATCGTCGACACGTTACGTTTCGACGGTGATAATATTATCGATTTCGTTTTCATTTTTATCGTTCGCGCCCTCGTAGTCGTCTTCAAGCGCTTGGAACGCCGCCTCGTCCTCTTGAGAAAGTTCGACAAAGTTTGCATCGTTTCTCGCGCTGCTCTCTTCGTCGAAACCTTCCTCCTCGGCGATTTTCTGCAACATGGCGTATAACTCCTTCTCCGATCGAGGACACTGTGGAACAATCGGAGGTTTCCTCCATTTGCGTTCACTCGCCAGCTTCCAGTCGACCGAGCGAAACCAAGGATGGTTTTTGATTTCAATCGAGCCATACGTCGAGCCGAGACGATTCGCGCTTTCGACGGTTAAGAGTTTACGTATCAAGTCTCGGCTTTCTTTCGTAAATCCGAACGCGTTTTCAGTTTCTTCTTCTTCTTCTTCTTCTTCTTCTTCTTCTTCATCCTCTCCTTCTTTGTCGTTTTGGTTTCCATTGCCTTCGTCTGTTTTGACTTTTTTCTTCTTACTCCCACTCGTTGTCGTCGTCGATGTCTCTTTTTTACCGCTCTTATGCTTCGTCTTCTTCGCTTTCTTCGGTTCTTTCGGCCCAAACGTAAACTCTCTCTTCAAAATTTTCTGATACGTCGCCCACGGTTCTTCGCTTTGAAACGGCGGTATACCTCTCACGAGTTCATAGAGCAAAACTCCAAGCGCCCACCAATCTACGGACTCGTCGTGACCTCCGTTCAAAATAACTTCCGGCGCTAAATAGTCCGGCGTCCCGCACAACGTGTACGCCTTTTCGTTTTCAATAAATCCAACCTTCTGGCGCAACTCTTCCATAGCACCACCGCAACCACCACTACCGCCGCCGCCGCCGCCATCTTTCCTCTTACCGATACTTTTCGGCCCCAATTGCTTCGCAAATCCGAAATCCGCCAACTTCACGTACCCGTATCCGTCTAACAAAACATTCTCTGGTTTCAAATCTCTATACGCCACCCGACACGGCTTCGCGCACATCTCGTGCAAGTACTCGAACGCGAGCGCGATTTCAACGACGTAAAATCGCGCGATGTCATTTTTCAATCGTCGATAGATTCTCAACTGATTAAACAATTCTCCTCCTGGAACAAACTCCATCACTAAATGGATTTCCTCCCTCGTTTGCGCGTACGAAAACAATCGCACGATAAACTCGCTCTTGGAACACCTCTCGAGTATTTTTTTCTCCTGAACGATGTGCGCGATCTGTTTCGTCTTGGCGACGTGCGCTTTAGATAAGATTTTAATCGCCACGACTAAGCCCGAGTCTCGGTGTTTGGCAATCGGAACGATCCCGAACGACCCGGTGCCTATGATTGGGCCCAGCTCGAAGTTTCGGATGGGTGTTTTCGGGTGTATGGAAACGTTGTTCGGGTTCGGGTCAAAAACTTCTGCAGGAGCTTTTTCTGCCTTTATCGCTGCTGCTGGTGCTGCTTTTAGAAGAGGAGGTTTCTGAGTACTCTCGCGCGTAAGCTTTTGAGAAGAGACGGCGCCGCCGCCACCGCTGCTGCTCCTTGTCGTCGTCGTCGTCGGCGGCGGCGTCGCGATCGAACTGCACAGCTTCTTGAACATATTTTTCCCGTGTTGTGTGTATTTTTAGGATTTTCCCTTAGTAAGTAATAGTGTGTATGATTTGACTGTGTTTTGAAATGTACAAAAATAACTCTCTCTCTTCTATTCTTTCTCTCTTCTTCTCTCTCGCTCTCTCGTTAACTCTGCAAGAACGGCTTTCTTCAATCTCTGATGATAAAAACGAACGAATACCATCGCTATACTCTTTCTTCTTAGAGCGGCGGCAACCTACAACTACTTCACCATCGTCTTAATCTTCGCGATCGCCTTGGCCGGATTCAAGCCTTTCGGGCACACCTTGGTGCAATTCATAATCGTGTGACATCTGTACAACTTGAACGCGTCGTTGACTTGAATCAACCGGTCCTTCTTTTTCCCGTCGCGCGAATCGATGATCCATCGATACGCTTGCAACAACACCGCCGGGCCTAAATATTTGTCCGAATTCCACCAGTAGGATGGGCAGGACGTCGAACAACACGCGCATAAAATGCACTCGTACAAACCGTCCAATTTTTCGCGATCTTCTTTCGATTGTAAATTTTCTCGGCCGCTCGCTTTGGTTTCCTCCTCGTCGTCTCGAATCAACCACGGCTTGATCGATTTATACTGCGCGTAAAAGTTGCTCATGTCTACGACTAAATCTCGGACGACAAACATGTGCGGTAACGGCGCGACTTTCGTCGTCTCCGCGGCGGTTGATTTCTCCACTTTAGATAAGCACGCTAACGTGTTCACGCCGTTGATGTTCATCGCGCACGATCCACAGATGCCTTCTCGGCACGATCTGCGGAAACTCAACGAGTGGTCTTGTTCGTCTTTAATTTTCAAGAGAACGTCGAGCATCATCGGCCCACAGTCGTTCAAATCGACCGAGTACGATTGATAGTGCGGTTTAGAGTCTTTCGAGTCTTTCGGAGCTTCCGGAGACCACCGGTAGACGTCGAAATTCTTCACCAATGGGGAAGACGATGATTCAGAAGCCGTTGCTGTCGTCGACGATGTCGATGATGATGTCGAGGACACATTCCGCCTCGTGATAGTAAAGAGTGATGATGGAGACGCAGAAGAAGATCTCAAAGACGACGTCGTGCTGCTACTACTATTACTCCTACTCCTACTGATGATCGCGCGAAACGCGCGTTCGATCGCTCTCTTCTTGCTCGCCATATAAATGTGTTTTGTCCGTTTTTGGTATATTAAAGAGGGACAACTTTTGTGTGTGTGGAGCGAGGTTTCCGGAAAGAGTAAGTAGGCGACAAGAGAGAGGAGGACGAGAAACGCGACGACTATTTCTCTCTCTGCAAAAAGAGAACTTTGCTCTTCTCTTTTTTCGCAGCAGAATTGTTCTTTTTTTTGCTCTCCCCTTTGATTTCGTAAGCCCCTTGATTTCGTAAGCGAGATGGAAACCGACGGCCAGAAACGAAGCTCATCAAACTTTAGAAAAGTTCTTCACACAAACGCACACATCGCACAAAAATACCACACATCTATCTTTTCAAAAGGTACGCAAACTGCGCGCAAAAGTGACTGACTCTCTTTTCGCACGCAGAACATATTCGTGAACGATTCTCGAACGTCGTTCTCGCAAGTTTCGATTCGCGTCTCTCATCGTTGGTTCTTCGCGCGCGATTGGAAAAGGGAAAAATTTTAGGCGGCTGAAGAAAGAGGAAGCATTTTATGCCGCCACACCCCCACGGAACATCCGCGCGCTTTTTACCCCGTTGCGAGCGATTTTTGGAGCGAAAGGAGCGAAAATGTCGTCGAGATGTTTTCGTTGCGAGTAGATTTAAATCTTAACTCGTAATGCGTGGATGTTTCGGTGCTCTTTTCGTTCGGTTTCCGGACCAGATGATGGAACATTTTTTCCGTGTGAACGCTTTTTTGGAACTTTGTCGGCCAGACACGTTTTATCTTCTTCTTCTTTCCAATTTGATTTCTTTTCTTTGTGTTCACTACTAACCGACGACTTCTTCGCTTATTCTTCTTCACGCATAACAACAGAACTATTTAATACACAATGGCTCCCGCGAAGTGCACCGTACCGAAACCGTCCTCCGTGGTGACCGCGGAAGTCGTGGCGTCTTTGCAAAAAGACGCCACGAACAAGAAAGAGCCGGAAACGAGAGCGAACGCGGCGAAGAAAATCGGGGAGTTGGCCACGAAATCGGGCGCTCAAGAGGAACCGTTCATGATTGAGTTGTTAGAAGTGGCTATTACCTTGGCCGGGGATAACAAGTCCAAAGACGTGAGAGAAGCGGCGGACCCGGCGGTGGATGCCATCTTGTCCAAGTTGTCGCCGTTTGCCATCAGAGCGTGCCAAAAAGCTATTTTCGCCGGTTTTGCCAGTCCGTTTTGGCAATCCAAGATGGCTGCGTTGAGAGTCATTGACTTTTTCGTCGGAGCTGCACCGAAGTCGGTCGCCGCGGCGTTGCCGGAATTGGTTCCGGAAATTGCGCAAGTCATGGTTGACATGAGAGATGAAGTCAAGGAGAAGTCTTCGGATACGATGGCCAAGGCGGCGTCGACGATTGGTAACTTGGACATTGAGCCGTTCGTACCGACGTTGATTGAGTGCATCGTCAAGATTGACGAAGTGCCGGAGTGCGTGCACAAGCTCGCCGCGACGACGTTTGTTCAACAAGTCGAGTCGCCGACCTTGTCCATTCTCGGTCCGCTTTTGATGAGAGGTTTATCGCACTCGCAAATGACTGCGATTAAGCGTAAATCCGCGGTTATCATCGACAACATGTGTAAGTTGGTCGAAGATCCGATGGATGCCAAACCGTTTGTCCCGAAGTTATTGCCGTTGTTGAAGAGAGCGATGGACGAAGTTGCCGATCCGGAATGCAGAACGGTTTGTACGAGAGCGTACAAGACGTTGTTGAACGCCGCCGGCGAAACCGCGGAATCCGCCGCCGCGGAAGCCGAAGATGCCTCTACTCACTACGATGAATCCATGGTTTCGAAGGAGTTACAAGCGCTCATGGTCACCGCAACTGGTGCCTCGGACGCGGACGTTGCGAAGTTTGTCGAAGATCCGGCGGTTGCGCCGATCTTTAATCACATTTGCGCCTTGTCCGTCAACGCGCTCTTGCAAAAGAACTTTGACAAGGACCAGTGGACCAAGTCGTGCGCGACGCCGTACATGAAAGTGTTTTACGCCGACGCGGATGCCTTGACGGCAACTTTGGTTTCCAAGGCCGAAGAGTTGTACTTGTCCACGAAGAAAGTCTTCGTAGTTGAAGACGAAGAAGGCGAAGACTTGTGCAAGTGCGACTTTTCCTTGGCGTACGGTGCGCTCATTTTGCTCAACAACGCCACTTTGCACATGAAGAAGGGTAAAAGATACGGTTTGTGCGGCCCGAACGGTTGCGGTAAGTCGACGCTCATGAAGGCCATCAACAACGGTCAAGTGGACGGTTTCCCGCCACCGGAAGAGTTGAGAACGGTGTACGTTGAACACGACATCCAAGGCGACGTCGGGGACATGAACGTCGTCGACTTCATCTCTGCCAATGATGTCATCAAGGAGCACGGAACGAGCAGAGATGAAGTCAAGAAGGTTTTGACGACTTTCCAATTTACGGAAACGATGCAAGAAGGTGCCGTCACCGCGTTGTCTGGTGGATGGAAGATGAAACTCGCCTTGGCGAGAGCGATTTTGATGAAGGCGGACATTTTGCTTTTGGACGAACCAACTAACCACTTGGACGTTAAGAACGTCGCGTGGTTGGAGGAGTATTTGATCTCTCAAACGACTATTTCTTCCATGATTGTCTCGCACGATGCCGGTTTCTTGGACAGAGTGTGCACGCACATCATCCACTACGAAACGAGAAAGCTTGTTACGTACAAGGGTAACTTGACTGAATTCATCCGTCAGTGCCCAGCCGCGAAGAAGTACACCGAGTTGTCCAACGACGAACTGAAGTTCATCTTCCCGGCGCCTGGTTTCTTAGAAGGCGTAAAGAACAAGGATAAAGCCATCGTCAAGGCGACCAACTGTTGGTTCAAGTACCCGAACACGGAGAGGCAAATTATCCAAGGCGCCTCGATCCAACTTTCTTTGTCTTCCAGAGTCGCGTGCTTAGGCCCGAACGGTGCCGGTAAGTCCACGTTCATCAAGTTGCTTACTGGTGAAGCTGAACCGGACCAAGGTACGGTTTGGAGACACCCGAACATGCGTTACGCGTACGTCGCGCAGCACGCGTTCCACCACGTCGAACAGCACTTGGAGAAGACGCCGAACGAGTACATCAGATGGCGATTTCAAACCGGCGAAGATAAGGAAAACTTGACCAAGGTCACCATGCAATACACGCCGGAAGAAGAAAAATTGATGAAGGAAAAGATCAACGTCACCAAAGAAGATGGCACGGTCATGAAGTTGGTTGTCGAAAAGATCATCTCTCGTCGCCAAAAGAAGAACAAGTACGAGTACGAAGTCAAGTGGGAGAACTTGTCCATGGACCAAACGACGTGGATGGAAAAGGATAAGCTCGAAAAGTGTGGTTTCACCAAGTTGATCCAACGCGTCGACGAAAGAGAAGCCGCGCGCGCTGGCTTGTACGCGCGCCCGCTAACCACCGCCAACGTCGAAAAGCACTTGATTGACTTTGGTCTCGAAGCTGAATTTGGTACGCACAACAGAATCAAGGGTTTGTCTGGCGGCCAAAAGGTTAAGTTGGTTCTCGGTGCCGCCATGTGGCAGCAACCGCACATCGTCGTCATGGACGAACCGACCAACTATTTGGACAGAGATGCGTTAGGCGCCTTGGCGTGCGCGGTCAAGGAATTCGGCGGCGGCGTTTTGCTCATCACGCACAACTGCGAATTCGCGGACGCGTTGAAGGAGGAAACTTGGGACGTTCCGGGTACCGGTGAAGTCATCATCACCGGTAACAGGTGGGGCCAAGGTAAAAAGGGTAAGGCTGAAAAGACGGACTGGGATGGACCGCAAGAGGACACCATCGACGCGATGGGTAACACCGTCAAGGTCAAGGGCCCGAAGAAGAAGTTGTCTAGAAAAGATATCAAGGCCAAGGCCAAGTCTCGCGCGATCAAGTTAGCCGCCGGCCAAGATTTGACCACCGATTCCGACTGGGACTTGGACGTCTACATCGGGGAAGACCCGTCCAAGGCAAAGAAGGCTGGCAAGGAATAAGTATGTGTACTTGGATGAATTAGAGTATTATATATGCGCCGTAGCCGAAAGCGAAAAGGAAAGAAAATTTCCTCTCGCGAAAGAGACGTTATTACATTTTTAAGAGACACAATATTATTACATAGACGAGATAGCAACATGTTTTAATTTGCAAACTTTGACTTTTATCACGATTTATCATCATCATTCATTCATTCGCGCGTAGTATAAAAACATACTCTCTCCTCTCGTCGCGCGCTTTACTCCTCGCGTTTTGTTGATTTCTCATCGATTCTCACAAGTCACTTGTTTCTCTTTTTTAACGAACGTTTGTTTTCTGTTTCAAATTTCTTCAGATTAAAGCAGGCGCAAAGGAAAAAAGGGGGATGTTATTCGCGGCGCAAGAAACGCCGCTGTTCGTTTTAAACGACGACGAGGCTCTTTTCGCGAACGAAAGAGGACGCGCGGAAGATGCGAGCACTCGAAACATTACTGCTCATTTTAAAAACAACGAAGAAGAAGAAGAAGAAGATCGAACGCGAATTGAAAAGAAACAACAGAATGACTTTTCCTCCGGCTCCGGCGATATCGTTCGATTGCGAGATGGGAGTTTACTGTCCTGGCGAACGACGAGCGGAAAGAATGCGGTCGAAATCGTCTTGTGGCGGGAAGAGCGCGATGGGGAACGAAGAGAGAATGCTGCGAGCAGAGCGGTGAAGACGATTGAAATCACGTTTCCAACTGACACCAAAAACGAGCTGTGCGCGAAAAGCGTCGTTTTGGCGCCGACATCTGTGAACGACGACGGCGCGTCGTTGTTTCGCGTGATCGCGTGTAGTCGAACGGTGCAGACTAACGGGAAAGTTTTGGAAATGTACGTGGCTACCGTGGAGGAGTCTGCGGATAAATCGTCGTTGCGATTGAAAGGAGGCGCGGTGGCGAAGAAAGCGGTGAAATTGGAAACGGCGGGGTTGGGAGACTCGGTGACGTGCGCAGGATTGGTGAGCGGTGCGGGCGAACGGTCGCCGATCGTGTGTGTTGGTGGTACGGACGGGCGAAAAGTCGTTTTCGTGGACGTTTTATCCGGCGAAGCGCTTTCGGAGATTGCGGTTGGGAGCCAATCGATATCGTCTTCCTCGGCTGCGGCTATTGGGAGTTCGTTGTTGGGAAAGTTTGGGATTAGCCTCGGTGCAAAAGGAACCATGCCGCCAGTAGTGCACGTATCGCCCAGACTGATCGAATTAGATGGGTCGATGGTGACAGTGATAGTCACCGGGGATGGGGCGGTGACGTGCGTTACTTCGTCGACAGCGAATACGAAGGGGGCGTTTGGCTCAAACTCGCAAGCAAACAGACGCGTATTGTTTCGAATGATGTTACCAAAAGGAGCTTTGAAAAGTGATGCGTTGATCACTTCTTCATGTCGCGAAAATGACACAACGAATTCGGCTCCCCAAAACTGGTTCGTTACGGGAGCGCGGGCGACAGCTGGCGGCAATTTAGTGGTCTTTGGAAACGAAGATTTAGGTAGGGAACACGTTACCGCGTATACGTTTGTGAGCACGAACGAAATCCGACGCATGTCTACGTTTACTATCACTGATAGTGCTGATAGCGTTCGAGACGTGTATTTCGACTCCGAGAGTGGGGAGATCTTCGTCTTCTTTTCGAGTAACTGCGTTTCGAAATGGTCCGTAGCGGATTCGTTGAGGGTCGTTGAAACTTTAGAATCTGATTTAGCCAAGTTTGAATCGTGGGCCATCAACGGTGTAGGTTCCGAAGCTGCTTTAAGCGCTTTGAGAATATCGTTTTTCGGAGATTTGAATGATGTTGGAGTCGATAAAAGCGAGATGCACACGTTTGCAAAGATTTTAGCCTCGGAGATTTCAGAGATTGGTCTAGATAGAGGGGTGAGCGCGGCAGGATTTCGTCGAGCACTTGGCAAGGACTTTGAAAGCGATGGAACGTCGATTGTTGATGATATAGCCGCGACTTTAGCTTCATCCTCGGAAACAGTCGATGATCTTGTTCAGAATTGGGGAGAGTTCGTGAAACGATACGTCGCTGAATGGAAACTAGGGAACCTCGGGGTTGCTTTTTCCGTTGTGAAATCGTCCACGGGCGCGGAAAAAGAAGAACTATTATTCTTGAGAAAAAGTGGTATCAGCGCACTCGCGACGAGTGGAAAGAACGCTTCATCGTCTGGAGCGCACATGCGGTTCCAAAACGACGCGGTTGAAAATGCGACCTCGTTACTTTCTCGAGCGGCGGGGAATTCTGTCGAACGCATGGCAAAGTTGCTCGGGTGTAACTTCTGCGGTCTCGAGAATCGCGAAGCTGTCGATTGGCTCGACCTTGCCACGTGTGAAGCGACTGGTACTGGTGGCCTTAGTATGACTGGTAGAAGCTCCTCGAGCAGTGCGCACGATGCGTTGTTCAGGGACCAAAGACGCTTGCTCCAACGCCAAACGATTTTGACTGTTCGAAAAGCGTGGGAGTCGCTGATTGTAAACGATAAAGATTTGGCGGCGTGCGCACAAAGTATTGAAGCAGCTTTATCTCAGAGCGTTCATGATATTGCGTCTTCTTCATCCTCTTCCTTCACGTCGGCGAAGAAGCTGCGCATGCTAGCACACAAAGCGTTCGGGTTTGCCATGTTGCTCCGATTAGCCTCAAAAGGCAGCGCCTGTTCAACGCCAAAAAAGGTTTCGAACGATGCATTTACTTTGTTACCGCGTGTTCTCTTAGTTTTTGCGCTTTCTTCCGCGCTTTCCTCCGTCTGTGCGTTGGATCCAGATACGATTGCTATCCAAGCATTCGCGAAACAAAGAGGCGATCCGGCGATGGTGGTAGTTGATCTTTTTCGTCGAGGCGAAATCGAAGCTTCAGAGAAGATTGCGCTGGCATTTTTAGGCAGCGCCATTCCGGGTGATTACGAGAAGAAAAGTGAAGAGGATGAAAGTCTGTTGTGCTACGAAGGCGAGCGACCGGCGTTAGCCTTCGCGCGTGCGTTGGCAATGTTGGCGAGAAGAGCTGCACAAACGAGTCACTCGGACGAAGAAGCTTCGAGATTGTTTTTCCAAGCGGCTTTGCGTTTAGAGAAAGTTGACGACAGCGAGAATAAAATCCTAGCGGAAACGGCAAGAACGATTCGCACTTCGATACTTGGTGACGATGACGACGATGCCAAGAACGCGCAAGATCGAGGAAGAGGAGCGCAAGATCCGCGCACGTACGATGCGCTTGAGCATCACGAAACGGTCGCGTTAGCGTTTGAACGCGTCTTCTCCTCGCGTCTTTCTCACGCCTCTTTGAAATTCACAATGGCGGCAATCTCTGAAGCCGAGCTCGTCACTGAATTTGAATCGCAGGAAGATGCAGCTAGGCTCATCGACGCTAAAGAAAGACTTTGGCACGCGTCTCTGCGACGCGCTTGCGACGAAAACGATTTCGTTTCTGCGTTCGTTTCTACACTTTTCATGTACAATTCCCCGGCGGCGGCGAGACATTCGAACTTTTCAGGTGTACGTGCACTTGTCGAATCGGCATGCGACGCAATGGGCGTGAACTGTGGTGCGACGGCGGATATTGGTCGAGTGATTAAATCGTTGCCGTTTGGAGAGGCGATTTACGCGGCGAGAGAAACGCTTGAAAGAAAATCTCGAACGCACAAGTTGAATCACCAGTCTCAAGACGACAAAGACCAAGGAACTGCTACAATCGTTTCTCCGTCGGAGATTTTATATTCCATGCTCGTCGATCGTTGGGAGTTGAAGGACGCCGCGTTAGTCGCTGCCCAAGACGCCGTCCGCTTCGGCGACGAAGCTCGACGAAAAGTTTGCGAAGCCGCGAAAGACCCGCAAAACGCGCAACTTCGAGACGATGCCATCGAGTCAGTTCAACGTCATTTGCACGGTTTAGAAAAGTCTTTAGCCGCGTTGACCGCGACAAGAAGCGACGAGAGGTGCGGTACCGACGGCGAAGTGTTTTTTGCACCGACGCACGACGATTTTGGAGAAGAAAGCACGGACGATGAAATGCACGTCGAAAAAGGATCCTCAGAGTCCTCGCAAGAAGAGATCGTATTTGAAAAACTTCGCATTCATAATGACGACAACGACGAAGGCAACGATGTTGCACGTCAGAATCAAGAACCACCGAACGACCGCGCGCCTCCACCAAAACCGAAACGACACAAAAAGCTCCATCCTCCAACGGGAGACGACGAGATTGGCGTTGGTTCGCCTCTTGCGGCGATGGCGAGAATGGTCGCGCTCACAAAAGCGCGTCTTCTTCTTTTAAAAAATGATGCCTATTTAGAAGAGCTCGCGATTGAAAAGCAGAAGTTCACCAACATAGCTTCCTTATTCGATGAGAGCGCGGTAAAAGTTGTGTGCGAGAGTTTGTTAAAGCGCGGATTCTTCGATGACTGTTCGGATTTGGTTTCTTTGTGGTTTTCAAACCACGAGTTGCGCGACGTCGCGAGTCAAATATCATGTTGCGCCGGTGCGTTTGCGGCAGAAACGATTCAGCATTCGAGCGAGAGTCATCATTCGGCAAAGTTACCGATTGGTTTTAAATGTGTGAAAGTTTCGAGCTCGTTATCGAACAGCTCAAATACCCTCGCCAATGAGAACCCGTGGGTGGCGTCGAGAAAAATCGTGGACAAGTTTGAAAACGTGGAAACGAATGGGATGATTGCTCATTCCGCGTGTTTAGGCGCCTTAAGCGTGAACCCAGATCTCGAGTTACCTTTATTTCTCACAGAAAACGTGCATTGCGATAAGCTCATTTCGCTGTATTTGAAGGCGAATCGTCCGGCGTGCGCCGCTCGGGTGGCTCTGAAAGAGTTGGAGCTTTATTCGCGCGCGAGTGCGATGAAACGCGTTAAACATAACGCCGTTTGGCTTCCCATGGATGCTTTCCACGCGGTTCAAATTGCGCTCGATGACGACGCGTTCTCAAATAAAAAGAAACACATATCAGGTGCTTTGAGAATCGCGATTGATTCGCATCGAAACCAACTGGAGAAAGATGCGAAAACACTCGCTCAGGTGCACCAGATGTATTAATAGCAAATAGCAATAAAAAGCAATAAAAAACACAATAAGCGCCAAAATTACGTACCAGTTGGTACTAGGAAATAGACAAACTACATGCATGCCAATCATGGTCAAAATTACAAAAAGCTAATCATTCTCTTAATAACTCTTGGCGAATATGCATACCTCTTTCGCTGGCTTTCCAGTTTGGATGCAGTTTCCAACCGAGCTCGGTTGTTCAAAAGGGAAGCATCGGATGGTCGCCCCCGTTTTCTCCTTGATCTCCTTCTCTTCCTCGTCCGAACCTTCCCAAGCGCACCTCGCCCACTTCCCGTCCTCGATCGTTTTTTCTAAATCCGCCATCGTCGCGCAATCGACGATGTTTTCGTCTCGAAACTTTCTCGCTTTTTCCAACATCGCGTCTTGGATCTCGTCCAAAATCACGTTGATTTTCTCCACTAACGACGCTTTTTCCGCGGAAACGCCAAACTCTTTGCCTTCTTTACCCGGCACGTCTCTTCTGGCCACAACGCACGCGTTCTTCTCGACGTCTCTGGGACCGATTTCAATACGAATCGGCACGCCTTTCATCTCCCAAAAGTTGAACTTCCATCCGGGCGATTTCGTATCGTCTGCATCAATCTTCACGCGAATGCCCGCTTCTTTCAATATCTTCGTAATCGCATCGCACGACGCCATCACCGATTCCTTATCTTTATTCTTTTGCCAAATCGGCGTCACGATGACTTGCACCGGTGCTAATTTCGGCGGCAACGTCAATCCCTTATCGTCGCCGTGCGTCATAATCACGCCACCCATCATTCGCGTACTCACGCCCCAGGAGCTTTGATACACGTTCTTTGCTTTCCCGTCGGTATCTAAAAACGTCGTCTCGAAAGCTTTTGCAAAGTTATCGCCTAAATCGTGCGAAGTTCCGGCTTGTAACGCTTTCTTATCACCCATCATCGCCTCCATGGTAAACGTCGCCTTCGCGCCCGCGAAACTTTCAATGCTGGATTTCTTTCCAACGATGACAGGCATCGCGAGCGTCTTCTCCGCGAATTCTGAATACACTTTAATCATTTCCATGGCCATCGCGTTCGCTTCTTCCGCGGTTGCGTGCGCCGTGTGTCCTTCTTGCCACAAAAACTCTAACGTTCGAATAAATGGCCTCGTTCGCATCTCCCATCGGTGCACGTTACACCACTGGTTCAATTTAATCGGCAAATCTCGATAACTTTGAATCCACTGCGAAAGCATGTGGTTCACGATAGTCTCCGACGTCGGTCTCACCACTAACGGTTCCTCCAACGTTTTCCCACCTCCTTGCGTGACTACGGCCAATTCTGGAGCGAATCCTTCCACGTGCGACGCCTCCTTCGTAATGAACGAATACGGAATCAACTGCGGAAAATAACAATTCTCCACCCCTCGCATTCCAAATTGTTCGTTCAAAATCGTCTGCGTCGTCTCCCACATGGCAAACCCGTACGGGCGAATAACCATAGTCCCTCTCGCCGGTCCGTAATCGGCCAGTTCGCACTCTCGAATGACGTCCAGGTACCACTTGGAGAAGTCTTCCGAGCGCGGCGTCACTTGCGCTTCCGCCTCTTTCCCTCCTTTACCGCCGCCGTCGTTCTTCTTCTTTTTATCGCTGCTATTCTCTTCTTTATTTTTTTTCGCTTCTCCGGCCGACGGATCCGCTTTCGCTTTCAGTTCCTTCAACACCGCCACGGCTGCTTTCACGTCCTCGTCCTGGTTCGTTTTCCCGGACGCTTTCAAAGCTTTAATCAAATCGCCTTGTTTTGCAATCGCGTCGGCGACATCACCTGACGTCGCCGCGCTGCTGCTGCTGCTGCTGCGGGTAACGACCGACGACGTAAACGACGTAAACGACGTTTGGGTAAAGAAGAAACGTTTACCACCACCACCACAAAAACCACCACCCGTTTTCCTGTTTTCATTCTCCCTAATAGTCGACGACGCGCTGAAAAACGAAGAAACCGAAGGAATTGGTTTCGCCGCCGGGACGACGGGCGTCGAATTTAAAGCAGACGACGACGTCGTACACGACGACGTATTCGTACACGACGACGTAATCGCGGGCGAAGAAAAACACCCGCAAGAAGGAAACCACCACCCCTTAAAACTGTTTCGGCGGCTTAAATGTCGTCTCGCCGTCGTCGTCGTCGTCGTCATCATCATCGTCGTATTGGTAAAAAAATGTCTTCTTTTCGTCGTCGTCGTCGTTTGCCTCCTCCTCAAGAACACGTTCGTATTCGTCGCGGCTGCAACAAAAGTCATTTATTTCTTTTCTCCGTCTTTTGTCTCTCCCTCTCTTCTCGCGCGGAGAACACAAAGAAAGCTGTCTTTATATATACGCACCGTGTGTGTTTGTGCGTTGTTCTGTGGGAAATTTTATCTCTTTTTTTTAATGTGTTTTGCCCAAAATTTTATTTTTTTGGTCTTTTTTGGGCACACTTTTGCTGCGTCTCTCTCACATCACCATGCTCATGATGATGGAGAGAAGAGTTTTCACGCGAGAGAGAAAACACAATTTGAAAAAAAAAATTAAAAAAAAAGAGGAATCTCATCATCACCACACTAAAATCTCCGCACAACTTTTCCTTTTCCTCTCTTCCTCTCGGTCCTCTTCGTCGTAAAGAAGGAAGAGCGCGGAGGAAAGAAGGTCGCTTTTCCGTATTTATACAGTAAAACCTACTCTTTTTTCACGCAAAGGCGAGTTTTATTAGGAAAAGAGAGAGCGTTGCATTGTTATTTTTTTTTTCCCTTCTTTTAGTGTGTTTTTGAAACCTCAGAGGGATGTCGTCGATGGTTTTTTCTTCGCGCATCTCCTCCTCGGCGAAGGCGACTTTGAGCCCAGGAAATGAGAACGAGCGCGCAATCAGGAGGAGGAGGAGGAGAAGAAGCTCGATTTCCTCGTCGTCTGAATCGTCGTCTTTAACGAAGAAGAGGAGGAATTTTTGTTGCGCGTTTGTGACGAGCAAAAAAAGGAATATTGGCGGCGTCTTTTTTCCCAACACATCATCATCGTCGTCGTCGTCGGGGAAAGAGAGGAGGAAAACAACAACTTTAGCGAGTAATGCCACGAAGGATTTGACGACGACGAGGATGGGAAAAGAGCGTTCGATGACCAGCAGAGCACGACGGTACCAAATCAACAAAAGAAGACTCTCTACTACCACCACTTCGTCAGCCACGGCTTCGAACCGAGGAGGCGAAACCGCCAACGCGAGCGGGTTAGCCGTGGGTGGCTTTGCAGCCGTGAAACCTTTACTTTCTAGATTATTACCAATGAGTGCGATGTTTTATTGCATGGCGTTTGCGAATTCAATCTTGGACGCGTTGAAAGATACGCTGGTCGTGACTGCGTTTGGCGGCGCCGAGCAGATTCCGTATTTGACGGTGTACGCGGTGTTGCCAATGTCGTTGTTGTTCGTGTCTTTGTTTACGAAACTGAGCCAAAGGTGGGGTAGGGAGAAGCTGTTTTATGCCGCGATTGGAACATTCATAAGCTTTTTTGTGCTGTTTACGATTGTGTTGTACCCGATGCGCTCGGTTTTGCACCCGGTGGACTTATCCGTGCAGTTGTTGAAATGGCTGCCGAGCGGTTTGAGAGGCGGCATCGCGGTCTTTACGAATTGGACGTATTCATTGTTTTACGTGTTTAGTGAGTTATGGGGCGACGTCGTTTTGTCGTTGCTGTTTTGGGGTTTAGCGAACGAGACGACGTCGTTGCACGACGCGGCGATTATATATCCGTTGCTCGGTATCGGGGCGAACGTCGCTCAGGCGAGTTCTGGGTTTATGATGAAATGGGTCACCGGGAGTGGAAATTTCATCTCTTGGGATGCTAAGCTCCGCTTTTTAATGACGGTAGTTTTAACGTGTGGTGGGTGCGCGACGTTGATTCACGCGTACATTTGCGATAAGCAAAGGCGACGGTTGTTGAAGGTTGAGAAGAAGAATAATAAAATTACGCCCGAGAAGAATGAAGAAAAAAAGAAAGTTTACGACGTCTATTTGGACGACGCGGACATCGATGAAGCGAGCGAAGAAGACGATTCGAACACAGAGGTGGCTAGGATTGAAATTCTTCCCATCGAAGATATACAAAAGAGTAAAGACGAAGATTCCATGGACGAGTCAGAGCTTGTGCAGAGAGAACTTTCGCAACGGGTAGGAATGACGGAAAGCGCACCGCCGACGAAATCGCAAATGGCAAAAAGAAATCGGTCGAAGTCGAAAAGAGGTTTGTTTGATGCGTTGAAGTTCGTCGCGAACTCGCCAGAGTTGTCTTGCTTAGCCGTGATGGCGATTTCACAAGGCATCTCTACGATTTTGTTCCAAGTCGCCTGGAAGACGCAGTTGAGAATTTTACACCCCGACCCGACCGCGTACGCGCAATTTATGGGCAACGTGCAAATGTACTCTGGATTCGTAACTGGAATATTTATGATCTCCGCACCGTTTCTGTTTAGGAACATCGGGTGGAAAGGAACCTTATCGATTACGCCAAAGTGCGTCATTATTCTCGGTTGGTTCTTCTTCGGAACCTCGATTTACGCGTCCCGAGTTGGCCTTTTGTCGCAAACGAGTTATTGGCTTCCAATTTTAGTTGTTGGCGGTGCTGCAATTTACATTGTCGAACGAGCGGCGAAGTTTTCGCTGTTCAAACCAGCGGAAGAGATGGTGTATATTGCATTAGACGATGAGGCGAAATCTAAAGGTAAAGCCGCCGTGGACGTGCTAGGTTCGCAATTTGGCAAAACTGGTGGTAGTTTCATGCAACAAGGTCTGCTATTTTGGTTCGGGAGCATTATCGCGGCGTTACCAGTCATGGTTTTCTTTCACTCGACCATTGCATTGGTATGGTTAGCGGCGGTGTACACGCTCGCGGGGAGAAGAGAGGCGCAGCTTGACGCGGAAGTCAAAGGCGATTAGAGATTTTTAGAAAAAGAAAGAGAGAGAGGAAAAACATAAAATTAGATGAGATGAGAGAGCGAGTATATAATATATAGAGGAGTTGTTGTAAATCTGAACGCATTTGAATACGAGTCATGCCACTAAGGCGCCCGCTAGCGTGAACGCGTAATCACCCACGCTCGAGAAAGGGTGATACCGCGTCGTATCTAAAACATACATCAACATCCACAGCGCGGATGGGCGGATTAAAAACCATTTTCGAAAATCAACGTCATCAACCACATTCCGCGCTTTTAAACTCGCCCCAAACGTGGACCAGTTCAACAACCAAATCAATCCGAACAGAGAGTGTTCCCACATCTGCGGCAACCCTTCTCTCAAGTTCAATAAATCTCCGTGTTGAATGGCCAACGCCGTCGGTACTAACTGCAAACTAAACAAAAGAACTCCAAGCCAAACTAACAAAACGGACCGTTTATCATCCTTCGTAACGAAAAAGACGTAGATGTACGTCAAAGTGTGCCAAACGAACGGCAAAGCGCACCCGTACAAAGCAATCGCGTCCAACGGCGCCAACGCCTCGCCTGAATTCAATCGACACAACTGCCACGTCATGACGAGCTGGAACGCAATCGATCGAAGCGATAACTCCTGTTTTCTCCAACCTTTGTTTTGTGCTAACGGTATGCCGCTTAACGCGCACGCCGTGGCTAATAGAACCGATATCGAAGCCGCGACGCTCCAATCCCCTACTCCCGTTGTGAGTGTTGTTGCTTCACCTACTAATGCACTTTTACTCATCTCTCCTCCGAATATCGCGCCGTAATCGTTTCGGCACCACTCGTACATGACGTCAAAACCTAAAATTGAATACAATCCTCCACTCACAGAGTGCGCGTGAAACCTATCCGCTCGCGTCCACATCCTCTTCGCCTTCGATTGAATGGAATCCTTCACATCTTTATCCGTATCTTTGACTGACGAAGATGATGAAGTGGACGCTTCGTCGTTGGAGGACGCGCGAAGTGCGGCGGCCGTTCGACTGTGCGTTTTCTTGAGGCGTCGAGAAGGTTTCGGTTTTGTCAACGGGTGGTGGTTCGCCGCGAGCTCGCCCGCGCTGGCTCGCATTGTAAAAAAAGTGAAGCATGATGGAGTAGAGTGTTCCTTGTTTGTTTATGGGTTGGTATATGTGCTCTCTTCTCTTAACATGTATAATATCGCTCTTCTCTCTTTGTTCTTCTATGTATAAATCCTCCTCGGGGCTCCTTCCTCTTTCTCTCTCTTCGTGACGATCATAACCTCGACTTCAACTGTTTCAATTCCATGGTCAATTTTTTGATGTATTGATCTTTAACGTCCGGCGCTCTTCGCGTGACAAAGTTAAATTGTCCAGACGCCAAGTTCAACATGATTTCCTCGCTTCCACCAGGAATCGCGTACGCTTTCACTTCTCTGTATATGCGTTCGACTCGGACGCCTTTACCACCTCTCGTATATCCAGCGCCGCCGAAGACTTGCATCGCGCTCGAGGCGCAAAACTCCGCCGTTCGCGACGAGGCGAGTTTGAGCATGGCGATGTGCCCGCCTAATTTTACGTTTTGTTCCGATTTTTTCATCGTGTTCATTTGGAACGTAATGTTCTCTAACCACGCGTGTAATGATTCAACTTTCGTGGCCATCTCGCCAATTTTGTGTTGAATGACTTGGTGTTCGATTAAAAACTTACCAAACGTTCGTCGCGATCGAGCAAACGATAGCGAATCTTCCACGCAAATCCTCGCCATTCGACACGCTTGGGCGGCTAACAACCACCTCTCGTGGTTGAAGTTATACATGATTTGTTTAAATCCACCACCGACTTGACCGATGATGTTTGTTTTCGGCACTTTCACGTTATCGAATTCAATATACGTCGTCCCCGAAGGCCAAACGCCCGTGCAATCCATCTTCGTCGTCGTTACGCCGGGCATAGTTCTCTCCACCAAAATCATCGACAAACCTTTATGCGCCGAGTTCTTATCCCCGGTTCTCACCGCTACGGTAAAATAATCCGCGTAGATCCCATTCGTGATCCACTTCTTATTCCCGTCGACGATAAAGTGCCCGTCGCCCGAGTCTTTCGCGGTGCAGGCCAAATTCGAGACGTCCGACCCAGCCCCCGGCTCGGTGATGCACAAACAAATAATCTTCGTCCCGTTTAAACACTCTCGAATGACTCGATCGCACTTACCTTGGTCCATCGGCATCCCAAAATTAATCAAAGGCGGTAAACCAATCCCTAACCCACCCATGAGCGCCCACGCGATGCCACCCCCACACCTCGTCCCTTCGTCCACGTTAATCAACTCGTGAAAGTAATCGTAATTCGCCGGCGCTGGCGCGTCCGTATATTTCGACGGCCACGGCGCGCCAACCACCCCTGCTAAAATCCCATACTCGGCGGATTTCCGGTACATCAACTGAATGTACTCCTTACATTTCGCGTGGTTGTTCAATACCGCTTGTTTGTCCCAATCGTCCACGATTGGTTCCACCTCGTTCTCGAAAAACGAGCGTATTTTCGCGCGCCATTCAACGTGCGATTGGTTGTAGAACGGCGAGTGCAAATTTTGGTCTGTTTTGTTTGGGTGATTGTTTTCAGGTTGTTTATGATGGCGAAGAAGAGAGGAGGACGTGGTGTCAGCGCGAATCGTACGAATCAAACAGAGCTGTTTTGTTGCGTACAAAAGGAGAGAGAGAGAGAGAGAGAAAGAACGGCTGTTCCGAACCACCGACCGATGCGTAATGTAAACGCGTAATGATGTGTTTGCGTAACGGAATCAATTCGGTAAAAATCTCCAATCGAGAGCATAAACACACATCGCGCAGAAAGAAGTAATAGAGAATACTACCGATACAATAACGAGACGAAAAAGAATAACAACGAGAAAGAAAAGTAAAGCACGCACACCAAGACGGTTCCGATAAGGGTACCTCCGCCCCGAACGGTTCGTATTTCACCAGCGGCTGATGATGACTCATTCTTTTTATGTGCCGCCAATCGAGAGTTTTTTGAGAAAAAGTGACGCGACAAAAGTTTTGACAATTAAGTTCTAAACCCTATGAGCTGCGCCTCTTTCTTTCTCTTTTTTCTTCTCTCATCGAAAACGTCAGAAAAGAACAAAAGAAAATGTCAGCAACAAAGCAATACATCCAAGCGGAAACGTCCTCGCGCATCGACGCGTGCTTCGGCGGCGTCGTCGTTGAACACGAGAGTCACACGTTTCAGTATTACCAGGATAGGAATAAACGGTGGCCGTTTACGTGTTCGGAGAAAGGATGTGCGTTGTTGTTCTTTGTTTGAAGTTGAGCGTTCAAACTTTTCTCGATCTCTCTAATCTTTTCTCTTCGTCTTCTTCTCTCTTTCTCTCGACTGAACGTAGTACCCAGAACCAGAGGCGTCGTCGTCTCTGCGTTCGATTGGTCGGAGGAGAGACGAGGAATGCTCGTCCGGCGGGCGCTTCTTTGTTTTCTTCTTCTGCGCTTTCTTTCATTTTAAGAAGAAAAAAATTGGTTCTCTTCCCTCACGTGGTGTGGTGTGGTTGGTCCTAAAAAGACAAAATATGATGACGCTTTGTTTGTACTGACATTTTCTTTCTCTCGACAACACTCCTGCAACAAACAAAAACAGACGCGTTACTGACGAAACTGATGACATCCGTCACGCCGGTTTTGAAATCTATTCGCCAAGAAATCACGGATTCCGGGAAGAACATCGACGAGACGCTGGAGAAAGGCCGCGAGATTTACGCGAGGAAACCCGCCATCAAGAACGAAGACGTCACGTGGTCGCAAGAGGAATACGCCGATTTGGGGTTGATTTTTGAGTACTGTCGGTATAAATCTATTCAGAGGTTGACCGAGGCGTGGTCGACGTTCGAGAAGGCGAAGAAGAAGCGCTTGTTTGAGTTTGTGGATCGAAAGATACAACAGATGGACGAGAGAAGACAGAAACCGAGGGAGACGAACGAGTACGACGCGGACGCCGCGGTTGAGGCGGCCAAGGAAGAGGAAGAGGACGTGGAGAATGTTTTTTTACGCGTGGCCTCTTTAGGCGGGGGACCTGGATTTGAACTCTTGGCGTTTAAGTGGTTCGTCGAGTACGCTTTTCGAACGAGCTACGACGCGAAGAAACACGGCGACGTGGAGTTGATCAGCTTGGACATCGCCGAAAGCTGGGAAAAAATCTGCAACCAGTTACAACCGATGAAGTTTTCCGCGTTTGATTTGGTCAAAGATGGCGACGCGCTGTTGGAAGAAAAGTGTGGCGGTCCCGTGGACGTCTTGTTGCTTTCCTACGTCGCTAAAATGTACTGCTGTAACGACGAGTGTTACGAGTGGGTTTCCAAGAAAATCAACGACCGACAAGTTTCGATCGCTTTTGTCATCTCCAGAGACGAGAAAATGGAAGAGTTTGTTCGCGGTTTCGAGAAGAAAGGTGTTTTAGTGACGCCATTGATGGACCAAGCGTTGGGTAAAGACCACCGTTTGTTGGCGTTGACGCGTCGATTGGATGAAGACGTCTCCAAAGCCATCGAAAAGCTCGAATTAGAAGACAATAGAAGAAAAAGTATAGACAAAAAAGTAGTCGCGGAGGACGACGACGGGTGGACCGAAGTCCACAAAGAGAAGGAAATTCCGCCAACCTTCCCCAACGTCCCGTACGTGGAGCACCGCAAAGCGAAGGTGGACAAGTACCAAAACAAAAAAGCCTCCAGCTACCATCACCACGACAGAAACAACGGCAACAACCCGAAGAGCGAATCGTACTCGAATTTTTCGAGAAACGCGCACGGGAAGGAAGTGTATTCCAGAGGAGGTGGGCGCGGTGACGGTGGTGGCAGTGGTGGTGCAAAAGGCAGTCGCTGGTAACTTTTTACATTGTTTTTGTAACAACAGGTACTCGTATTAAAAAACTCTATTACTTAATCAGTCTCTTCGCGCCATCCAATCCTCCTCGTCTCCAAAATAATACCCATCCTCCGCGATCTCCTTCTCCGTTAACGGTAAAATAAACTCTGGATCTTTCGTATTGTACACCTTCTTCAAATCTTTCGGCACGTCCTGCAAAGTCTTCGCGAACGTCTCTTGCATGTACTTATCGAACAACTTCTGTTCGCCTTTCGTCGGGTTCTTCGGCAACACCGGCACGTCTTCAATCTGCCCGACGTAATACTTCTCCTTGACAATTTCCGGCTGATCCTTCCTTGCAACCGCAATCCACACGCCTCCTTTACTATCCACCACCATCCCATCTTTCCCGTTATACGTGATTATTCCCTCATCTTTCGAAACTTTGAACAAGTTCCCGTCCTTGGTCTTGTACGCGACGATATCGCCCGGCGTGTCTCGGTTGTACAGTTGCATCGCTAAGTTCGATCGGCCTTTATCGATGTATTGAGGATTCAAAACTGAAAGCAAAGCGACGAGAGCGAACACTCCGTACGGGTTTAACACGTACTTCTTCAGCACGTTCTGCCATCTCGGCGGCACTCCTCTCGGATTTGGAGGATTCTTGTTGTTGTCGTTCCTCTCGTCGTCGTCCTCTTCGTCCTCCCAGTACGAGGAAAACCTGTCGTTCGTGGTGGTGGTTAATGCATTCCTCGTCGGTGCCACGAACGGCTTCAAACCTTCTCTGCGAACATCTCTCTGATTTCTCTGCCTTCGTAGATTCTCCAGCGCGTTGTTTTCTTCTTCTGTTTGCCCCTCGTACCCGCCCGCGTTGATTGGGAACCCTCGCTTCGGGAACCGCTTTTGTCTTCGCGATGGTCGTTGGCGGCGAAAATTGGACGACGATTGTACGACGTCGAAGTTGACGACATGAAGGGACAGCGCGTTCGTTTTTACGCGAGAAGAAGAAGTACAAGACGCAGAACGATGTCTCGCCGACACAGTGATGGGAAGCGCGCGATGATGAAACAACAGCGATGATGTCATGCTTTAAGAAAGGGAAAAGGCGTGCGATTGAAATGGCGAGACTTAATTGAATGAAGGAAAGAACACGCGCGTCGCGCGTCGAGAACGCCGCGTTTACGCGTATACTAGTAATCAATCGATGCATTAAAACGCGATCATCTCCCGACGTTGTCAATTTGTTGATTCAACTCGTTGATTTCTCGGTTCTTCTCTTCGATTTTCGCCCGGTATTCCTCGATGCCTCTTTGCGCGTTTAAAAACGCCTGTTGCACTAACCCGGAGTTGGATTGTTCCATGTGCGGGAAGCATTCGACTCCGAAATTTTGCATGATTTGTTTGATTTGTTGTTCGAAGTACATCACTTCCGCTTGGAGTTTCGTTCTCTGTTTTATGCGTGGGGGTAGTTTTGGAATAGGAAAGACACATCATCGTGTGTCAGTGAAGAGAAGATTTGAGGAGGAAGCTTTAAACGCTCGAGGACCGCGAGTTTTGGGAGAGATGACGTTCGAGACCATCACCCCATCGGGTGTCGGAGTTTTGTTTCGCCTTCGTCGCGTTCTGATTGCGCCCCGCGAAAGAGGCGCAAAGAGAGAGACCGCGAAAGAACAAAAAAGAGAACAAAAAAGACGCACGATGGAGACGAGTTTCGTGGTTTCGGCGGCGTTTTGGGCGCCAGTCGTCACGGAATCCCAGAACGACATGGCGGTCTTCCTCGCGATTAGAGTTTGGACGGAAATGGTGGCCGATTTTTTGTGACGCGGCCTCAAAAGGAAGCGAAAGAGAAAAAATTCAGCGTAAGCAGCAGAGGACGCGAGAAATCGCTCGCGACGAGTAGTATTACACGGATAACTATTACGTAGTATTTATTATTGAATGCAACAGTTTTCGCTGGTTTTCGCGCCGCCACCCGAGGAGCTCTTCTTACCGCCCGAGGAGGAGACTTTCATCTTTCTCACGGGACGTAAATAGGCGCTTCGTTGCTCTCCGTTTTGGCCTTGTTCGTGCGGCGCGTTGGCGGCGTACATCGGGTCCTCGGCTAAGCGACCGCGAGCGCCGTAGGTTGGAGGGATGTCCGCGAAATGTCCAGCAGAACGACGTCCTCCATTTTCGCGTTCTCGAGCGGCGGCGGATTGTTCCTCTTCTTCTTGTAAACGCATGGCGTAGGCTAAATCGGCATCCGCGCTGTTTTCGTACGTTTGCGACGGAGGAATGAATTGCGCGTCGACGTGATGCGCGTTCGGAGCCACTGGGGCCTCGAATCGAGCGTTGCAGTTTAACTCCGAGTGCAGTTTTCGAGCGACTTCGAAATCATCGTCCGAGGAAGTCGTCGTGGCTGTTGGAGTCCCGCCTAAAGCTTTCGCCGGGGACGCAGGGAAGGAGGTGCCTTGCCGCGGCGAAAACGCCGCGAGGCCACCTCCGCTCATCGCCGAGCCTGGTTGCGAGGAAGAGACTGACGCGCGTCCGCTTCTCGTTTTAATCGCACCCGGTGAGCTCTTTTCTACATCGAAATAGTCTTCGCCTGTGCCGTCGAACGGTTTGAAATCGGCGTTTAAGAAAACTTGTTCGCGTTCTCTCGCGCGTTGCTCTCTCATCAACCGCGCCAATTGATCGTCGTCAGTTTCTTCGGCGTAATCGATATCGTCGTCGTCGATCGCGCCGTCGTCGTAGACGATTTCCCAAACGATTGACGGTTCGTCGATGAATCCCTCGTCAGTAACCAGAGAAAGCAAATACTGATTATCTCTTTTAAAAATCACCGAGAAGTGATTGTTTCGAAAAAACACGCCCAACTCGTTGTTCCGCATGTTACCAAAAACAGATTTCAAACCTTCCTCGGTGCACTGCGTGGAGGTAGCCTCTAGGAACTCTTCGATGGCCGTGCGCTCCATGACAATTTTATTGAAATCGTTCGATATTTGTTTCTGTAAACGCACTCTTTCGTCCTCTTCTCTTTCTTCTTCTTCGCCGATCGCCGCTAAACTCTTTTCGCTATTGCTATTATCGTTATTGTTATTACTGTTGCTCTTGTTGTTATTCTCGCTAAAACTATTCTGATTACTTTTTGATCTGGGCGTCGTCACGTTGCTCCCACCTTCCATCATCTCCGCCAACTCGTCCAACTGTTTGTTCAGCTCCCCAGTCGTCGGCGAATCCTCCGTGTGAAGCACGTTTTCCTTCGCGCTTAAATTCAACTCTTCCTCGATCTTCTTCTTCTCTTCCTCGATCATCTCTTGTTCTTGTTCCAAGTCTCTCAATTCAATCAACCGTTCTACGAGTTGATTATAACTCAGCCTACTAACCACGTGCCCCGTCGCGACGTCAAACTTCGCGTCCACCACCCACCCGTGGTATAAACTCACGTCCAAAGCGTCAAACACGCACAAGTTCGCCGTGTACTCAAACGCCTCGGAATCGATAAACTGCACGTTCACATCTAACCCGTTCACTAAACTCGGCAACACCGACAACGCCGTCTCAATATTCTTCTCGTTGTTCTCATACATTCGTTCTCGCGCGTTCTCGCCTAACTGAAACCCTTTATACGCCTCCCCCGTCTTCTCCGAGACGTTCGAGTCTAATATTCTCGTCGCTAACGTCGCGATGACTTCGTGCGAGGAATAAAGTTGAGGAGAGGAAGACGACTCTTCGCCGCCACCACCACTACTCGCACTCGTCGTCGCAAAATTCCGCATTTGAATCGCGTTCCTGAGGAGTAAAACGTTCGCCAAAGCGAGCAACGGGCACGGACCGTTCTCGTTTTGCGTGCACACGTGCACGATTCGTCCGAGAAAATGAATTCGTTTCGCCCGGTAAAACGTTTCTTTCCGCGCCTCGTTGCGGTCCATCATCTCGTACTCTCTCCTCAACCTCGACAAATGTGCTATAAAACAACGCGTTTCAGTCCCTTCTCTTCCTTTCGCTTCTCTCTGTCTCTCTCTCTCTCTCTCTGTGCTCGCTCTTTGTGCGTTTACTCTGAATTACTTTTAACGACACAAAAGGGTAACGGAAATGAGCTTGACCTTTTGTTTTTGAGATCTCTAAGAAATAGGGTTTAATACCCTAACCTGTTTTTGCCTCAATTCTTCTTCAGAGAAAAAGCTTCAGAGAGAGAGAGAGTGACGACGTTAAGACGAAGAAGTTAAAGAAGACAAAGAAGAAGGAGATAAACGCACACATATATGAGCACTTCTTCACCGCTCTGCTCTGTTTTTTTCCTCGGTTTGGACTCGAGAGTTCGAGGCGGCGGCGGAGGAAGATCGAGCAGCGGCATTCGCAGCAGCAGTTCTTCGGGGAATCCTCCTCCTTTGACGTCGACGGGGAGAAGAAGATACGATTTTACCACCGAGAAGAATCCTCTTCTTACGAAACAAAGGAGAAGATCTTCATCTTCCTCCGTCGTGGCGGAACCGTCCCGATTGACCGAAGAAGACGACGACGAGATGAACGACGAGGACGACGAGAACCCGACGAGGATCGCCATCGTGACATCCTCCACGTGTAAGCACTGTAAGCGCGCGAAATCAGCTTTAGATAAAATGTCGCTCGCGTATCTCGACGTCGATGTGGACTCGTTTGAACGAGAGGAAAGCGGGGAGAGGATTTTGCAGCTCTCGAAATCGGTGTCGAACATGCGAACGATACCACAGATTTACGTGGACGGAGAAATACTCGGCGGCGCGGACGAGTTGATCAAAGCTCTCGAAGATGGGAGTTTGATGGAGAAGATAAATGGAAACGATGGTGGTGGTGAAAAGAGGAAAGAGGAAGGGAGGAGCAAAAGCGCGTTGCCGGAAATTATCATGCGAGAGCTGCTGAAGGAGAAGATGTGCAAAGAGAACGCGTTGGGGGTGGAGGAGTGCGAGATTGATACCACCACGACGAGTGGCGTTGCGGAGGAAACAGAGGAAAGAGTAGTTGAACAAACGGGAAAAACGACAGAGCGAAGTCGCGAAGGCGGCGACATAAAGTTCGCCGACGAGATTCCATACGAAGGATTGGTGCACATCGTGAACATGGCGAGGAGAGATCCCGAAAAGGAAGGCGGGTTGAAGTTAGTTGAAACGAAGAAAAGGACGATAATTCCGTTTTGTCCGCAAAAGTATCCGAAAACGTTCAGCGCGGAACGGTTTATTCAATGGTTGGTGGTGAGAGATATTTGCGCCGATCGAAAAGCGGCTTTAGACGTGGGCGAGATGATGGTGCAAGAAGAGTTGATGCACTCGATCGATAGAACGGACGCGTTTAGTAGCTCTGTAAACATCGATCCTAGCAAATTCGGCGTAAACGGGTACCAAAAAGGTGTATTTCGGTTTCAAAAAGACGAAGTTGAAGTTGGCGTGGCTGGATTGAATAGCGAGTTTATCTTTCGCGGCGCGGCGAGAGACGCGACGACGGTGGCGAACGATCTTCGAAAGCGCATATTGGAATTGTACGGCTCATTTTTGAACGCAGACGGAACGTACGTAGATTACGAAGGTATGAAAGAGAGCGAAAAGTTTGAGGAGTACAAAGCCGTCGCGGCTGAGTTGCAAAGATGCGATCCGCGTTTGTTGAACAGAGACGATCGAATGGCGTTTTTCATCAACATTTACAACGCGTTAATTGTCCACGCGACCATCGTTAAAGGCGTACCGGACGATACCTTCAAACGATTGAAGTTCTTCGACGAGGCCAAATATGATATCGGCGGATTACAATACTCCGCGAACGACATCGAACACGGCGTGTTGCGTTCGAATCGACCTTCGCCGGCGGCGATTGGCGTGTTGTTAGGCAAACCAGAACTCTCGAGAGGACCGTTTAAAAATGGCGACGCGAGACGCGAATGTTGCATAACGCCTATGGATCCGAGAATTCACTTCGCGCTAGTGTGCGGAGCGAAGTCGTGCCCACCCATTCGAGTTTTCAAAGGTGATAAAATTGATGAGCAGCTGGAAGACGCTGCTTTTGCGTTTATCGAAGGCGACGTCGAAATTGATTATCGATGCTCTTTGCTCATCAACCGAGCCGACGGGAAGAGAGACGACGAAGAAAGACCTTGCATCGTGGATGAAATCAGAGCGTCGAAGATTATTGCTGAGTGGTACAAAACCGATTTCGGTAAATCTAACTTTGAGAGACTTCAATTCATCGCCAAGTACCTGAAAGAGGACGAATCGAAAGAGGCGCTGATGTACATTCTCTCGCGAACGCTCGGTAAGACTGGCGACGGCGAGAAAACGCTCCCGGTTTTGAAAGCAAAACCGTACGATTGGACTTCGAACGGAGTAAAAAGTGAAACTGCGACGCCATCCGGTCCAGACTTCAACGCCGTGAAAAGTACGTATGATAAAAATGAAGTTCGAGAAGGTTCGGTTGATTTAGGCAAAAGATAAAGAAATGCACACATAGAAAAAGCGATAGCGTGCTGTTATATATGTTTACTACGATTCCTAAATTCCTATCCCTACTTCTTTTTTTTAACGTTGCCGCCAAACCCACCTCCCATCGCTTTTCTTTTCACTGGCGATTTCGTTTTCGCTTCAGGCGGCGGTAACTCCTTGGAATACTTCTGCGATATCTCTTCTTTCTTCCTCGCGTCTTCATTGTTCGAGGTATTTCGAACAGCCTCTCTCAACTCCTCCAGCTCCTTCATCGCCCTGTACGCAAACATTGACATCCCTATGCTTCCTCCCCCGTTTTCTATGTTTTCGTTTACTAAAGCAATATCGCTATAATTCCAATTCGTCGGAGTCGGCGGCAGCGTCAACGTAAACGAATGTCCCTTCATCACGCACTCAATCTCGCAATACATGTTAATTTTTCCATGGAGCGCATCCAACGCCTGATCGTTCGACAACCCTTGAAGCGAAACGCCGCCTCTCCGTTCCACCACCACGTTCACTTTTCTCTCCTTCTTTCGCAGCCCCTCTCGAATCATCTCGCGCACGTCTTCCTCGTCCACGCCGCTCAAACCGATCTCTTCGATGTGCCTTAAAACATCTTCCACCGAAAATGTCATCTCCACCCACAGGACGTTCGGCATCGGTCGACACCATCTCCCGTGTCCGTATGAAGATTCAATGCGCACGTAGTAAAGGCACGATCCCTCCCGATGTGGCGGTGGCGCTGTATATGGTGTACACTCGACGCTCACGGCGAGCAAACGACCTTCTTCCTTTACAATCTTCCCCCAAAAATCGTCATCATCATCTTCATCGCACCCTTTGCCATCGACTCTTACACGCGCGTACGATTGGCCGAGAAAAAAAACCGAAGAGTTTACTCTCTCCTCGTACGCATCGTTCTCCTCCTCCTCCGTTTTTGGCGGCGAGGAGGACGGCATCCTTTTCTTTGTCTTCTTAAAGCCACCGCATTAAAAAGAAGAACTTTAAACGCATTTGATTTGAAAGAAGTTAGTTGTGTGCAATCCCCCGAAAAGATATTCGCAAAGTCACTCGCGATGAGAAATTTGAGCACTTTTGTGACAGTTGTGTGTTTGATGCAAAAAAGAAACCAAAAAAGAAAAAAAAAACGAACCCTCTGCCCCCCTCACCAAAAAAAAGAAAAAAAAATATGCAACAAAAACAAGGAGGAAAAACGAACACTACTGCGACGACGACGACGACGACGTCTTCGTCAAAGTTCAACACCAGCAACGCCAACACTATGGTGGTGCGACCGAGAGCGAACAACGCGCGCTTGTTTAAAAAAGCGAGGTAGGTTTTGTGGGGAGTTTCTTCTTCTCGCGGTGTTTTTTTTTACGCGCTTTGTTTACGCGTACGACGAGTTTTACGGACGGAAAAAAAACGGGTCTCTTTTCTTACTTCGCGCGAACGTTTTCTTTTGTTTTGGTATCTCTGAACCTCCTTTGTGCAACGAACGACAGGATGATCGAAGAGGAGGACGATTTGGAGGACGATTTGGACGACGAGTTTAAGCTCGAAAGAAGCGATGAAGAGGACGAGGTGATGGGTTCAGGCGAAGACGACGTCGAGGAACACTCAGAAGAGCTCGAGGAAGAAGAGGTGGAAAGAGAAGAAGAGAAAGAAGAAAAGGTAAACGAGGAGGCGAAAGAAGCTAACGAACAAGAACAACAACAACAACAAAAAGAACAGCGCGAGGCAACGACTTCTGCGCCTCGAAACGCGGAATTGATACAGCCGCGAAATTTACAGATCGCGCTCACGAAAGTCGTCGCGCGCGGCGAAGAAGATTTTACGAATCCGGCGAGCACAAACGCCATCAAGAGGAAAGTTTTACCTCCGACGCCGGGGAATACGCCGGTGGAAATGGCGGTAGAAGGTGCAGAAAAGGTTAACGCGATGACGAAGGAACAATCGAAAACATCGTCGTCGAATTTGCTTTTGAAGCAACGCTCGATGTTACCACCGACGATGACTTCGCCGTCGAAGAAGAAGCGCCGAGGCGAAGGCGGTAAGGAAAACGCGGCGAAACCGAGATCTGCAGAGGATCTTCCCATCCCCACTAACACCGCGACCGCCGTAGCTACGAAAGGGATGAAAGAGAGTACCAACGCCCCAAAGTCATCTCCGCAGGTTCCGCCAGTCGAAACGAACGCTAACCGTGATTGTTTGGAGGACGAGAAGCGTTACGCCGCGGAGGCTATCGATCTCACCAGTCGATTGGAGAAGTTACTCGACGAAGCTAAAGAACTAACAAATCGAAGCACGAACACGGCATTGCAATTAACCGTGGCGTCGTGTGAATTTCATTTCGCGGTAAACCCGGCAAAAATAAAACAGATTAAAGAGTATACGAAACAGGCGGAGGAGATTCTCGCTCGAGAGGAGTTGCGCAAACCGAGGGTAAGCGCAACGGCGGCGAAAAAGTAAACGCGATGGAAGGACTTACTATTAATGTACAATATAAGAAAAGATACACACGGAAATACTATTACTATTATTACTAAATATCATACTAACACTACTTAATGCATACTAGAAAAGCTATGCTGATGTAAACGCTGATGCCGTTGCAAATCCAGGTAAAATGGTCGCGTACGCTTCCTCGTCCTTTTCGTTGGATTTTTGAGCGTTAAAAGTACGACTCTTCTTGCGGCGACTATGAGCGTTGGCAAAGAAATCCCCAACCTTCACATCGCCCAACTGTCGTCCGTCAACGTAGTTGGACCAATCCACTTGGACGGTACTCATCAAATAACTCCTAATCTGCGGTGACTGCGCTCTTTGGAAAACTTCTCTCAACGTGATTTCCTCCGCGTTGTCCCTCTTCAAATACTCGTACAGGAACCTCGTAAACCGATCGGAAACGGCCAGACCGATATCATTTCTCGTCCCGTGCGCGTAACTGTTTTCACCTTTCATCGAAGACGCGACTGCGATAATATTCCTCAATCCGTTAAACCTTTTAAACATCGTCCCAGCTTGACACGTGTCCACGACGAACAACAACTCGTTGTACCGTTTCATCTCGCGCATCTTCGTAAACGCGTTTTGCAAATCCATCGAGGTGATTTCTTTTTGGTCCTGGAACTTTAAAAACTCGTCACCGCCGTGACCGGTGAGGTAGAAGAGAATGTTCGAGTTTTCGTCCGTCCGCAATCGTTTCGAGTTGGGTAGATTGAGTAGTACGCTACCGTCATCATCATCGCTCTCGTCCTCCTCGGAGTTATAGTAGTGCGCGTCCAACAATACCCTCAAAACATTCGCTGGCGTCACCTCGTCGCCTCGATAATCCACCTCTATATCCTCCGTATACACGTTATTCTCGTACCCGCTATCGTCTGTGAACACTTCCCCGGCGCGAACGTTCCGGCTGTTACACGCGTAGTCGTCCGCCACCATCAAGATAATATTCTCGTCCGGAATACCTAATCGTTTAATCGTTTTGTAAATAGCCAACGTGTTCGCGGCGTGGCGGTAGTTGAACCAAAAGCGCGACGCGTCCACGAGAATCGCGTGATTGTTTGTTTTTTGTTTATGTTGTCCACCAAAGTGATCGTCTTCGGCGAAAGCACCACACAACCACCACGCGCAGCGTCCGCCTTCTAATCCGCTTTGTTCAACAGAAACAAAGCCGAGGAGGAGAAAAAGAAGACAAAGAAGAAGACGACAAAAACGGCTGTTCAAGCGCCGCCCCCGTCGTAAAACATCCCTCTTCTTTGAAGCAAAATCATCGTCGTGGAAACATTTTCTTCTCATCTCTGTCTCTCTCTGTTTCTCTCTCTCTCTCTCTCTCTCTCTCTCGAGAAGAGAGAGAAAGGGAGCAAAGGCAGTTCTGGAGAATTTTGGAGAAGTCCTCCAAGAGAGGTTAGGGTTTCAATTGTAACCCTAAACAGATATTTGCCAGCCGATTCGATTCAATCCAACGCAACAATTCAATTTCTCCATTACGTACTCCTCTCTTCTTTCCGCGCGAATATATATATACTATATATATATAAACCAACTCTTTAAGAAGAAGAAGAAGAAGAAGAAGAATAACGCACTACTATTTTACTGTTAAAGAAGATCTTTTGCATCACTATATATAACACATAAATTAGTAATAATGTCATCCGAAGAATTAAAAATAATCGACGCCTCGATCATCTCCGGCGAAGAGTGGTTCACCCAAGTGTTCAAAACCAAACTGGACGAAATGATGGCATCCGCACCGAAAGATTTTGAAGTCAAAGAAGATACCGGCGCCGAGGGTGGGTTCTTTAAATCCGGCGAAGATTTCGTCGACAAGGAGAAGTTGAAGAAGGAACACTTCGCGAAACAACGATTGGCAATTCTGAACGAATGCCACGAACTGCTCAAGGTGGAAATGAGGGAGATTTTGATTTCGAAAACGGAACGCAAACGCGTCGCGAAAGAATTGATCGAGAATTTGAGAAAGGACGCGGAGAAGGAAGTCGCGAACGCGGTTGCGATTGCAAACGCGGAAAGAACGAAGGTTGCGGCACAAATCGCGGAGAAGAAGGCGAAGGCTGAAGCCGAGGCGAAGAAGCAAGCGGCGAAGGAAGCGGCGGAAGCGGCGGCGAAGGAGGAGAAGGCGAAGAAGGAAGCCGAGGAGGCGGCAGGAGTACAGGTGGAGCTCGAGAAGAAAGCGACGTTGACCAAGCAAAAAAGCATGGCGCCAGAGGCTTCGGAAAAGGATAAGGCGGAAGCGACGGCGGCGGAAGAGGCGGCGAAGAAGGCCAAGGAGGAGGAAGCCGCCGCCGCGAAGAAAGCCGAGGAGGAAGCCAAGGCGAAAGCGGCAGCAGAGAAGGCGGCGAAAGAAGCCGAGGAAGCCGCCGCAAAAGCGGAAGCCGAAGAAAAAGCGGCGGAAGCGGCGAAACAAGCCGCTTTGGAGAAGCAAAAAGCGGCCGAGGAGGCGGAGAAAGAACGCATCGCCGCGGCGAAAGCTGAGGAGGAACGGTTGGCCAAGATTGCCGCGGAAGAAGAAGCAAAGAAGGCGGCAGAAAAGGCGGAAATGGAGAAATTACGCGCAGAAGCGCAAAAGATCGCCGACGAAGCCGCGAAGAAGGCGGAAGAGGAAGAAAAGGTGGCGGCGAAGGCGGCGAAAGAAGCCGAGGAGAAGGTTGCCAAAGCCAAGAAGGCGGCGGAAGAGTTGGAAGCGGCGAAAGCGTCCGCGCAGTTGACCAAACAAAAGTCCGCAGCTGCGAATGCGTCGCCCAAGGAGGTAAAAGAAGCGGAGAAGGCGACCGAGGAAGTCGAAAAGAAGGAAGCTGCCTTGAAGAGAGCCGAATCCGAAAAGAAAGAGGCGGAGGACAAGTACTCGGAGTACAAGGACAAGGCGATGGAAGCGGCGAACCAAGCCAAGGCGAAAGCGTTGGAGGCGAAGGACTTCGCGGCGAAGAAAGGCAAGGAAGCCTACGAAGCCGCACAAAAGAAGGCGCAGGAGTTGTCCAAGATTGCGCAAGAGAAAGGGTGCTGCATCATCCAATAATCACCCACACAATAATAAAAAATATCAAACGCTTTATGATGTGAACTTTTAATATATACTTATTTATTTATCCACTACTACGATGCTGCTACGCTACTACTTCTGCTCGCATAAGCTAAACGCATAGAATACTTTTCCCCTTTCAAGCCGCCGCGTCGTACAAAGACGATCGCAGCGCATTCGTTTTTACCTTTTTCGTTTCTAGGATTAACTTGCCGACCGAGCCGTTGGAGGTGATGGTGTAATCCACGACTTCTTCGCTAAACGCATCAACGACGGATTTGAGACACTTTTGCGGCGCTCGTAAAAACTTACGCAAAAGTTTGGAGACCATGGCATCGTGTGATTTCAAAATACCGTGTTTGGCGCCGACGACAATGACGGAAAGAAGATTGGATTGACCTTGATTCTTCGCGCGATGTTGCGCCGCTAACTTTTCCAAAGCGATCGAGGCATCGCCGGAGTAATTCTTCTCCATTACTTCTTTCTCTTGCCCATCCATGCTCAATCTTTTGGCCGAAACGACATCGCTCGCCACCGACGATAACGGGCCGAAGAATTCGTCCTCGGAACCGTTGATGCACAAAACTGGGCAATTCGAACTCCAACTCGAACCGAACGTTCCCGCGAACCATCCTTTTAAACCGTCGGTAAAGTAGCTCGGTTCGAAGGGATACGCGATAGCAATTCGTGCTTTCACTACTGATTTTGACGATGCAGTCGCGTAGTTATTCATGAAAGTCTTATCGTTCAGCATCCCGAGAACTGCGGCGCCTTCTGAGTTTCCAACTAAGGCCACACCGGCGTTTTTGATAAAGTCAGGTAACGTCAATAAAATGTGTGAGACGACGACAGATTTCAACTTCAACGCCGCGTCGTATTGCTTCTTTAGAAACGAGTCTTCGATGAAGGACTTCGCGGACGATTTATATACCAAACTTCCACTCGCGCTTCGTTTCGCGCCGGTCGTCGCATCGGTGGCAACGTCGTACAAAGCGAAATCGTTCCAATACGAATCTTCCTCCTTCGTTATTTCATTCTCTTCTTCCGCGGCGCTGTCCTCGCGAAGATCTTTCCTCGGGCGGTAGCGCAAATGCATCGGCCACGCCATATCGTCTGGTGCTATCACCACGTGTCCCATGCTTGCAAATCTTCTGACGTACCTCAACGTGTCTCCCGCTACGCCTCCGGAACCGGGTATGACTACCATGTATTTCAACGCCGAGGATTTCTTATTTTCTGTCGTCGTCGTCCCGTTGCCACTACTCGTCTCGTTCGTGCTGCTATGCGTGCTACTGCTGCTTCTATTGTTATCAACATTACTACTTACTTTATTACCACCACCCCCATTTGAACTCTCGTTGTTGTTGTTCTCCGCGAACGACGTCGAGGCAGAAGTCGTCATAGGCTCGGAAGGAGCACTCGTCACCACCTCGTGTATCGCCTTCAACACCACGTAAAACGAATACAAACTCCTCGACCCGAGCTCTTCGTCCCGCTCGTTCTCCCCGGGCGTCGGCGTCGTCGGTCGACTCTGCGATGTCATCGTCGCCGTTTTCGCTTTCACCGGCGACAAAGATGAAGACGACTGATTGTGCGCCGTCGTCAAGTTTGGCGTCGACTGATGCGAATACTGATGCGTCATCGACGACAAAGGCGCCGTCGTCGCGCTCGTCGTCGTCAGCGGCGGCGGCGTCATTCTTAAATTTCTGAACGCCAGATCCATGCTCGACCGCCGACTGCTGCTCGCGCTGTTGTTGTTTCTCGACTCCTCCGTCTCCTCCGGAGTGTTCTTTTCCGTCCTCTCGCTTTTGTTGTTTTGTTCTCCTCCTCCTCCTCCCTCTCCGAATCCTTCTAAAGTCTTCCCTAACAAAGCGCCTCGTTTTGTCGTCACCGTCCTCGACGACGTCAAGACCTCTTGGCTGGCGCATTTTGAGAACCGAACGACGCCTAACGCTTTCGCTAACTGGTCCACTCGGCCGATCCAAATATCATTCGCATCGCGCTTTTCATCGTCGTTCTTCTCATCCGGCGGATGGCTTTTCGCGTTCGGACGAAGCGGGCGATGAAGATGGTTTTGATGACGAAGAAAAAACGACGGAGGTAACGCGACGACGGAGCTTTCGTGGCAGCTGTTCAAGCACGTGGCGACGTCCGAGGCGGTCAGGAGTGCTTGTGATTGCACTTGGTCGTCGTCCTTTCCTTCTTCTTGGTCTTCCGCTTTCCGAGACATAGTCTTCTTATACGTCTGCGTTGTGGGGAAGTCGAAGCGAAATCACTTCACTTCTCTGCTGCCTTTTCGCGCGCAGAAAGAAGCAGCGAAAAAGAAGAAGACAAAGAAGCACGCAAAGATGACGACGTTGAAGAAACAGCACAACAAACGTATGAAGCGGAGACGTCGATTGCTTGTTCTCTTCGTTCTCTTCCTCCTCTTTCTCTTCGTCTTTTTCCTCCAACGAGGGACGGAGACTTTGTCGTACTTGCAAAGATTCCTCATCCGAGACCCGGGTGAGGACCCGTACGAGCACAACTCCATGTCGCGTGGGGACGTGTGCGAAGACCGAGGGTTCCACTACGACGGATTAAGCTTTTTAGACCCACACAAAACGCGCCTGAGCGGAACGGATTTCGAAAAGTACGAGAGAGAGAAAAATCTGTTCCAAAGTGCTCTGTGTCACCACCAGTTTAAGACGAAGTTTGACGATATGCGAGCGACGAATGCGAAACCGCTGGTCTACGCGGACGACGATCCAACCGCAGGGTTTGGTAGCCGAGTGTTGCGAGTGTGTTCGGCGTTCTTCGCGTCGGTACATTTTGGACGACCGTTCGCGTACGCGAAAGTTGGACGGTGGACGTATAGTAAGTGCGCGAGTCGCGGGAACGATTGTTACTTTCAGAAAATCACGAGCGCGCGGACGGAGTACGAGACGCCGGAAGGGGTGTACCGAGGCGAAGGGGCGCTGGTGAAGGAAGAGGAGAAAGACGAGGAGTTGATTTGGACGCGAGGGAGTTTGGATGGGTTTCAGAAGGAGCACAACGCTGGAATTGGGTGGATGAAAGATTTGAAAAAGGCATTAAACGGGTTCGAGATGCCGAGCGGGAGAGGCGGATGTTGGGTCGTGTCGCAGTTTTTGTATTACATTTTACACCCGAACGAGAAATTAGATCGAGTGTTGCGATTGGAGAAGAAACGGATGGGGTGGGAAACCGAGGAGAGAAGAGAACCGGTGGCGGCGATTCACGTGCGACACGGCGATCGCGCGCAGAGAGGCCACCAAGGGTCCAACTTGCAAATCGAACAGTTTTTAGCGCGCTTGCGAAAACTCGATCCGAAGTGTAAGAAGGTTCTGTTGATGACGGAAGATGGGGAAGTCATCGACGACGCCATCAAGAACTTTGGGAAAGAGTTTCACTTTTATTACACCACGATTCAGCCGAGACACAACGATGACATCAATCGATTGTTGAAAGAAGGCAAATTAGATCCGGAGAATGAGATTCACAACGCGCTCGTGAATTTGTATTTAGCCGCAGACGCGGATTACTTTTTAGGCCATTTATCGAGCACGTGGGGGAGAGTTGTTTTACTGTTATCGTACGGCAAGTACGGGTGCTTCCAAAAGATGGACCTGATGGAATCCACGTGGAAAAGTCGATGGGGATTTAGTTCGTGTTCCACCGAGGAGTGGGAAAAAGAAGCGAAGAAGTTTGAGTGTAGAAACTAGTTTTGATGATGAGCGTTTTGCGTGCTACGTAGCGTATAATAGTTTTCACCCCCGGTCTGTCTTCGTCTAAATCTATCTATCCGTGTGTTTACTCTCTCTCGCGTCCGAAAATGTCTGTTCTTTTCTTCTTAGGCGGAGGAGGAGGTTGCTCCTTTTTCTTCCCGCCGCCGAACAAGCTTTTAAACACGTTGTTCTCGTTCTCTTCCTCTTCTTCTTCCTCTTCTTCTTCCTTTTCGTTTCTCCTCCCGAACGACGAGGAAAACGGCACTTTGCCGCTTTTGAACACGCCTTCATTTTTCTTCCACGTCGGCGTGATCCCGTTCGAATTCTTCTCCACGATTTTCTTCGCCTGTTTCTTCTGCCTCCGCTCGTCCCCCATGTTCTTCGCCCCGAGCGCGACTTTAAACGCGAGTTTCCCGCCTTCCTTGATCCCGGTCGCCGCGGCTTTGGCGACAATCGGCGTCGCCACTTTCACCGTCTCCACGCTCACTTTCTGAACAATCTTCGCCCCTTTTTGAACGCTCGGATTGTTCGCGATTCGTTCGCCTCTCTTGAACGTCTCCCACGTTCCTTTCACGAGAAAGTTCTGTCGCGTTTCCTTCTCCACGCCGTCCAGAATGCCATCCACCCCTTTGACCACTTTCCGCATCAAATCAGATTCTTCTTCTTCTTCGAAATATTCGTCTTCTTCTTTGCTCTCGTTCATTCGTTCCTCCTCTGAATCTTCGTACATCTCTTCCGCTAAAATCGCCGCTTTTGATTTCATCACCGATGGTACTTCCACCTCTGCACTCCTCCTCGTCGACGACGACGCAGACATCATCATCATCGTCTCGCGCGCATCTTTCTTTACGTTCTTTTGCGCTTTCTTGCTCACATCAAACAAGGTTTTCCTGTTCGACGGTCGATCGTCGTCGAAGAGTTCGTCTAAATCATAACGCGCATCGTCGTCGTCGTCATCGAATGAAACGCTCTTCGTCGTCGTTGTTCTTCTTCTTGTTGTTCTTCTTCTTCTTCGAGAGGAAGAGATGCACGAAGGAAACGCAGGCGTGGAAAAGGCGGTCGAAATCTTCATTTTAAGTGAAGATTGTACGCAAACTTTTATCGCGCGAGAGTACCTTTGTGTAGGTGCATACCAGAGTCTGCGTGCTCCGCGCGCTTTCCTCTCTCTGCGCGTGCGTTTGTGCGCGAAGAAAGAAGAATGGAATCGACGAGAGGGAAAGAAACGACGACGGGAAAAGAAACGACGGTGTACGTGGGGAAAATCCCATCGGAAATCACGAACCAACAGATTACGTCGATACTGAAAACGTGCGGGAACCTCTCGGAATGGAAACGGACGCGAGATATCGAACCACCCGATTATAAGTATAAACCGTTCGGGTTCGCGACGTTTGAAACGTTAGAGGGTGTTTTAGCGGCGATGCGAGTTTTGGACGGGATGCAATTGTACGAGAACGTGGACGAGCAGTTGAAAGCGAGGACGGAGACGTTGTTATTGAACGTGAATCAAGCGACGAAGATAGCGGCGGAGAAGTTTAACGAGGAAAGGCGAGAGAAAGGATTAGGCGAGAAGGATGGGGAGGAGGATTACGAGAGGAAGAGGAAGATTGAGAAGATCATGAAAGGCGAGATGATGGATCCGGCGGAGGACGAAGACGTCGACGCGGGTGAATTCTCGGAGGAAAAAGAGTTAGAAGATAAGGACGAGGAGGATATTCAAAGTGGCGCGAAAAGAGCGACGACGACCACGACGACGACGACGAAGTCTTCGCAAGAGAAACTGCGAACGGCGTCTATGCTCACGAACCAAATTTCTACGAATAAGAGCACGAGCGCCGGAGGGACGAAAACGGAAACCACCGGCCCCAAAACAGCCGGAGCGATGCAACACGAAGACGGAGAAGTCGGTCGAGCGAGTGGTGGACAATATCCGAACCAAGGGGATAATAATATCCCGGCGAAACCTCTGACCAAACGCCAACGCGAAGAGAAACGAAGAGAGGATGAAAAACGAAGAAACGAACAGAGAGAATTCGGAAGGAGAGAGCGAGAGTGGTTGGACGAAGAGAGGTTTATTTTAAACGAAAGGAACAAGAGAATGCGACGACAACGAGAAGAAAAGAGTAACTTAGACCGCACGCGAGCGTCTCGACGCAAACGCGACGACGACGATCGACAGTTGAACGTTTGGGAAAGAGACGAGAGAGATTTGGATCGCCGAAAGCGATTCCGAGAACGCGAATTAGAAGCCGAAGAGAAAGATAGACAGAACGAAAAAGACGAGATCGAAGAGGCAAAACGAGACAAGGAGAAACGATTGGAAGAAGAGAGAAAAAAGAAGCTCAATTTAGAAAAGGCGAAGAAGGAGAAAACGGTGAAGGAAACCACCATCGCGGGATTCTCCAAGCGAAAGAAAACAAAATCCAGCGAAGACGGGGCAGGTGCGGAGGCGGACGGAAACGACGACGACGACGACGACGACGACGACGACGATGACGATGAAACAACCAAACTCAACAAAAAAAGACGTCGACAATTCGTACCAATTGAATACACCGAAGCTGAAAAACGCATCGTCGCCGCCGGTCTCACCGTCGATCACAAAGACTCCGACGACCAAGACCAAAAACGTCTCCTCGAAGAAGAAAAGAAACGCAAAGCCGCGCTCGAAGCGTCACTCATCGACAAAATCCCAACCAAAAAAGCCGACGTCTTCAACTACGACATCGATTGGTCCGCGTTCAAAACCTCCGGCGCCGAATCGCTGTGCCGAAAATGGGTCACCAAAAAAACCGTCGAACTTCTCGGAGAAGAAGAAGATGCCGTCGTCGATTTTGTCCTCGAAAAACTTCGCGAACGCGTCGACGCGTCCGTTTTGCTCGAAGAACTCTCCGTCTTTCTCGACGAAGAGGCCGAGAGCTTCGTCTTAAAGCTGTGGAGGATGATCATTTACGAAACGTTAAAGTTCAAGAGTGGCGAAAAAAGACGTTGACCACCCGAGCGAGAAAAAACGACAACTGTACTTTTAATACAAACAATGCTTTATTATGATTAGATAGAACCACTTTACTTAAAAGAGCTCGATCGATGTATCATTCGTACGTGCGCGTAAAGCCTTTTTACTCTCTCTTGTTCGTAAACGACTTTCCTTCCGCACCGCACGTATTTTTCACTCTTTTGCATTTTTCAAGCATTTTTCAAGCATTTTTGAACTCCTCCTTAGGGTCGAAAACCTCACAAAAACTACTAAGCTCGACCCGAAGATGTCCTCCTCCTCCGTCGCGCTTTTTCGAAGAGTCTCCTCCTCCTCCTCCTCCTCCACTTACGTCCGATCTTCGTCTCTGTTGTGTCAGTTGACCAATTGGTCTTCGAACGACACCACCGTAACGACGACGAAGCGACACCAAAACCAACCGGATCCGTCGATGACGACGACGACATTTCGAGCAAAATCCATCTCGACCACGTCTTCGACGCGAAACACCGACTCACCGCATCTCCCGCGCACTCACGGAGGTCTGACCGATCAAGATCGTATTTTTACGAACTTATACGGCAAGCACGATCCGTTCATTAAAGGCGCGATGAAGCGCGGGGATTGGTATAACACGAAAGAACTCGTGTTGATGGGGGCGGATTGGATCATCAACGAAATCAAAGCCTCTGGGTTGCGCGGCCGCGGCGGCGCCGGGTTCCCGTCCGGGTTGAAGTGGTCGTTCATGCCGAAAGTGAGCGCGGATGGGAGACCGAATTATTTAGTGGTGAACGCGGACGAGAGTGAACCTGGAACGTGTAAAGATCGAGAGATTATGCGACACGACCCGCACAAGTTGTTGGAGGGGTGTTTGTTGGCCGGGGTCGGGATGCGAGCGAGAGCGTGTTACATTTATATCCGAGGAGAGTACGTGAACGAGAGATTGGCGTTAGAACGTGCAAGAGATGAAGCGTACGCGGCTGGGTATTTGGGGAAGAACGCGTGCGGGACCGGGATTGATTTTGACGTGAACATTCACTACGGCGCCGGCGCGTATATTTGCGGCGAAGAGACGGCGTTGATTGAAAGTTTGGAAGGGAAGCAAGGGAAACCGAGGTTAAAGCCTCCTTTTCCGGCGAACATCGGGTTGTACGGGTGCCCAACGACGGTGACAAACGTAGAAACTGTCGCGGTCGCGCCGACAATTTTGAGAAGAGGAAGCGATTGGTTCGCCGGTTTTGGGAGGAAGAACAACACGGGAACGAAACTTTTTTGCATCAGTGGCCACGTGAACAACCCGTGCACGGTCGAAGAAGAGATGAGTATCCCGTTGCAAGAGTTAATAGAGAAACACTGCGGAGGCGTGAGAGGTGGATGGGATAACTTGTTGGCGATTATTCCGGGCGGCTCGTCCGTGCCGTTGATTCCGAAGAAAGTCTGCGAGGAGGTGTTGATGGATTTCGATTCCTTGAAAGCGGCGCAAAGTGGATTAGGAACCGCAGCGGTCATTGTCATGGATAAGAGCACGGATGTTGTGGACGCGATTGCGAGATTATCGTACTTTTACAAGCACGAATCGTGCGGTCAGTGCACGCCGTGCAGAGAAGGTACCGGATGGTTGTATAACGTCATGGAACGCATGAAGAAAGGAGACGCAAAGTTGGAAGAGATTGACATGTTGCAAGAATTGACGAAACAAATCGAAGGACATACGATTTGTGCGTTGGGTGATGCGGCGGCGTGGCCGGTGCAAGGTTTGATTAGACATTTTAGACCGGAGTTGGAGGCTAGAATTGGCGCGCAAACGACGCCCGACCGAATCGCGGCGTGAACAAACTTTTGCTCTGCGAAAAGTATATCAAATTTAGTTTAACATCAGACACGTGTACAGTATTTCTTTTTACTACTACTATAAATCAGTATTATTGCTTTTACATTTCTGCACTATCATTCCCATCGTCTCTCTTCCTCTCACTTCTTTTTCTTCTTTCCCGAATCCCAATCGTACTCGCAAACGAAATCGTTAACTTTTAAGCACTTCACCGAAAAGTTTGCTTCTTTCAGCATATTAATGCAAGCTTTTTGATTATTTTGGATCTGATCCCCCGTGGACTTGACCTCAACACACATCGCTTCCGATTTTTCCGGATTCCATAAGAACAAATCTGGCATCCCTCCTTGAGCTATCGTACCGACTGGGTCTAGAATCCACCTCGCACAAATTTTGTACAACTGCTCGTTGTCGAAACATCGCACGACTTCACAGAGTTCCGTGAGACTCAGCAATCGTCTTTTTTGCTCTGTAACTGCCACAGTACCGGTATACCCCTCCTTCACGGTCGTCCAACGCACGGTATGGCTTTCAGTGCCGTACCATTTCGCCCAATTTTCAACTAATAAACGCGTGCCGTGGCCTTTCCTAATTTTCTCCAACGTGACTTGCGTTACGCGTTCGCGTCGTAAGATCCATTCCGGTTCCGAATAATCGAGCGGTAAAGACTGAAACTCTAACGGCCAAGGATTGAATCCTATATCGCTGAACTCGTTGTGAAAGAAGACGTCGAGATTTAGTAAAGGTAGTAACGTGTACCAAAGCGAAAGTTCAGTATGGATGCCTTTCCAGCCAAATTTTTGCTCATAGAAGACCAACGAATACGCTTCCACGGACCAGATCTCCGCTGGAACAACCAGTTCTTCCGTCAAATCTATCGCATCTGTAGGTTTGCCATTTGTATCTACTGCGCTCAAATCTCGTATATCGTAAAATTTACGTGTCCCTTTCCATTCTGCGTTACCTTGCTCTCTTTTCTTCCTGTCGACGAACTCTTGCGGCAACGGCACGCCGTGAAGTTTATCTTCCACCATCGAGAACTTTGCTGGCAATTGATAACGTGAAGGCACCTTAACTCCTTTGTTTTTCGACGATGCTATGCTGCAAATTTTATCGCGCATGTTGGCGAGATCGTCCCAGACAACCCAGCTATCCTCTAAAGCCGCTTTGCACACGTCAAATTGTTTCTGATATTCCTTTAAATGTCCGAGGTCGACGTATAATCTATCGTACCATTTACCTCGACGGCGCGCATCAAACGGTTGCGCTAACAAAGCACGGAGTAGATTTATAGCGCGTGTAAGATATCCTACAGCGCATCTACGATGTGCGCGCCCTTGAATCTCGTTTGGTTCGTTATTCACCAACTTTATACTCGCCATTGCCAACTTTTCCAGCGCAATGACCAAGATGTAGCAAATTCTGCACTCGACGGCGTGATGACTGAACCGTTCCATATCTTTCTTTGGATCGAGCAAATCTGCATCGTAACTCATCCCAGATCCTTTTCGCCACGCTTCGAGCATGCTCGTTTCGACGCATTTTCCTCTTTCTATGAGTTTCGGTGCATTTTCGACACTCAATGTAAATCCGTACACATTTGCCTCGTTGAAACGTTCCAAATCCCTCAAAACTTCCATGGCCTCAAAATATGCGAGCATATCTACTCTCGATTTCCATGGTGACTCGAGTACCTCGGAGCTATTTCTGTTTGAAGAAACCATTGGATACCGTCGCACACCCGATATGGCGTCGTAAATGCAGGAGACGCTAAGTCTTTTGCGGTACGCCACGCATATCGCGATTCGTACGAGCGTGATAAACGTCGGCGAAAGTACGATCCAATTCGGATGCGTCGACTCCTTTGATTCCTTCCATTTTTGCATCCAGACTTCTTTGTTCTCATCGATAGAATAGAGCGCACGCAGTGGGATCATTAATCTATCCTTCGTTTTATATTCCTGTCGCCAATTCCTCAAATGTTCATTTAGGAGACTTCCTTCATTTTGAAACGACGACATCATGTGCTTCATCTCTTCTACCGTGAGATTATTGAGACAAAAATCGCGGTCGAAAACATACGCGAGCCCTTTGTCTGTTCCATGACTCTCATTACTCGATAAATCGTAAGCAAAAGAGTGCTGTACAAGTTTCCTCATCGCATCGTTCGTTTTAGCCACGTATTCTTTTTTCTCACAATCCGAAATCCAAGCGTGTCCCCTCGCTAAAAGCCTCGTTGCTAGCAAAGCCGCATCATTGCCACCGCTTTCCTCCACCACAACATCGATAAACTTTTGCCGGATTTCCTTTTCTTTTTCAGAAAGCAAAAATTCGGCGTTCGTCAATCCCGCTATCGCCTCTACGATTTTGTCTTTCGTTCGCAGCCAAGCCCAGGACTCGCTCTCGAACTCTTCCGCGTTTGCTCGAGTTGCGCTTTCAAATCGTCCGTTTAATATACTCGGCGTATCTATTTGAATACCGAAAACGTTCGTTATATTCGTCAACACTTTGATCTCGATTTCCACCCACGCCGACGATTCGTTTTCGTCCGTTCCTTCCTCTCTCGCGTATCTCAGCGTCCCCGAAACCTCCACGACTCCCAAATCTACGAGACCGGCAAATTCTCCTGCAACTCTCCTCGGCACGTATCCTAACACCCGTTTCTCGTCGTCTAAAATTTGCATAGCCCCAGTTGCGTCAAACACGTTCTCCATATCTCTCTCAATGTAAACTTTCGCGCCGTCCTTCGGCAACTTTGTCTTCACTTCGCTCGCCTGGTATTCCCGCCCGCGGATACGAACGCAGAGTTTATATGCAGCTCTACTACATTCCTCGCTCAACTTTTTCGCTTTATTTTCATACTCCTCCACCTCCCTCAGAACATCTTCCCGCGTCGCATCTTTCGTCGACAACGCGTCGATAAACGCCGGTCTCTGTCTCAGCGCTTTCGGCAACTGCAAAAAAGCGTCGTCTTGAGACGACGACGAGGCAATTTCCCCTCTATTTTCACTCACAATCTTCACCTCATCGTCGTCGTCGTCGTCCTCCTCCTCCTCCACTAAATCGCACTCCGATAATTCAATCGTCTCAACTCTCGTCGCCTTTTTAATCGTTTCGAAGTGTTCTTTCCGATCGATCCGCGCGAACGAAATGTTCGTTTGCTTATTCTGATTGTGTGCACTCTTCAATTTTTTCTCAACAACATCTTCCAAACGACGACGATGATTTGGATGCCCTTCTTCAGCAACATTCTTCAGGCCTCTCTTCTTTTCTTTCGTCTTTATTTCTCCACCAACAACCGCACGTTTAAGCGGGTCGTCTTTCTTCCTCTCGTCTCGTCTCCCGAGCGACGCCCACGTTGTTCCGCCGCTGGACATAGTTGGGTTGCTCTTTATGACGATTTTGTCATCTGTGTTTCATTCTTTTTTTTTTCGTTCGATTTTTCTGAAATTTTTTCATTCGTCACAAAAAAAATTTCTCGAAAGACTCTTGTCTCTTCTCTCTTGGAAAGAAAGAAAGGTGGGTTTGCTTTTCTCTCCGATTCTCTCTCTCTCTTCTCTTTTCTCAAGTCGATTTTTTACTCACGCATCAAAATCCGTGAACCAAGTCAGCGAGGACGACGAATACTCTTCCCACTCGTCCTCGCGTTACGTTCTGCGGCACAGTAAACTACACCTTCGACCGGTTCGCACTCTCATCGATTGATGAGGGGATTCGATTTTTCTCGTCCGGAATTATGCAGTGTTTGCATTATTTCCCGTCGAGATGAGGTCGAGTTTTACGACGGTCTGATACCGTAAAGGCGTTTTTTGTCGGGTCTCCCTTTCACCTTTGTTTGGGCGACGTGTATTCGTACGCGTCGCTTTTAAAGTGCGATGGTGAAAGACGCGATGAACGCGACATTTTTTCTTTTCTTTCTCCAATTCTTGATGATGTTGAGTAAAGAAAGGACTTTATTACGGGTTTTTCATCCTCAACTTACACTGTTTTCTCTCTTTCTCTCTCTCGTCATCTGCAGCATGTGTCACACAAACGATCAACACGACGCGAATTCTGAAGAGAGATAACATCTACGAAAGGTAACGAACGATGCCGAATACTTCTACTCGCGTGTTCGTGGTGTGCGGTCGCGGCGCGGAATCTGGAAAATTGGAACGGTATTTCTCGAACGCGTTTGGACCGGTGACGAAGGTGAAAAGCGACGCGCAGAAAGGTATCGCGTGGGTGACGTTCATGAACGAATCGGATGCGCAGAAAGCGGTGTTGGCGTTTCCAGAAGAGAAGCAGTCGAAGAATACTGCTCTTGCTACTGGCGATGGCGATGAACGCGAAAAGCAACAGGATTTGGCGTCGTCCTCGTCGTCGCTGGTTGATTTGAACGACGGCATGCCGAAGAGACATTTTACGGTGGTGTTTTCAGAAGAGACGAGAAAACGGGAACAGCAGCAACAACCATCGGCAACGACCGTGACGACGACGACGTTGACGACGACAACCACGACGACGACGACATCGTCGATGCAGTTTACCAATAATAATCAAATGAACGAGTTACCGGAAGGTTCGCGGTTGTTTATAGTCACGCCGAAGGACTGCACGGATGATGTGTTGAATAAAGCCGTGATGAGAGTGTTGGAAAACGAAGAGTTCAAGTTAGAACCGGAAGATTTGGTGAAAGTGACGGTTCCAGGTATGGCCTCGGGAGGAAACCAAGACGACGAGGAAGAAGAACAAAGCGAAGAAGTACAAAATGAAAGAAAAGATGGGAAGAACATCGCCGCACTGGAATACGCTCGCGTTGGTAAAGGTAATAAAGGCGTCGCGTTCGTTAAGTTCACGACGAAATCTGCGGCCGAAAAGTTTGCAAAGTTTGTTCACTTCAAGTTACAAAACGTGCTCGGTGATATGAAGGTGAAAATTATGACCGCTGAGAAGAAAAAGTACACCAAGAATAGCAGTCAATATCACCATCAAAATAACAACACAAACTCGAAGAATTCGTTGAACACGTTCAGTGGGGCGCTCTCCTCTGGCGTGTTTTCCGAAAACGGAAACAACGAACAAGGAGAGATATCCTCGCAGCACCGGAGAGGGTTTTTGCAAAGGAGTAATAACAACGCGCCGGGAGAAGGAGGAAATGTCGTCGTCATTGGCGAAGCAACGGTTGGTGAAGTCAAAGGCACTTTAGTGTTTCATCCTACAGTTGGCGTTTCGGATGCAATTCATCGCCGATTTCCAACACCACCGCCTCTCCCGAAAGGGTTACCGCCTCCGCAACAGCGCATGCAACAGATGAATATAGACAGTAGTAATACGGCGGGTATGGCGACGCGAAGACCACGGGAGTACGGTGATGAAGAGACCAAAGGTAGAAGCAAAGGCACAAAGGTTTCGAAAGTTGAATCAACGACTTCATACGATCAGAATCAACTCATCGATGAGGGCGACTTAGCAAATGATACGAAAGAAGAGCACATCAACGAGACTGATAACATCGCCGCGGAAGCGGTTACCGCCATGGGCTTAGTGACAATCAAGGATGGTGAAAATACGACCACTATCATGGCAACAGATAGCGCGAGCGAAATGTTTGCAGCCGATGGCACGATAACATCTGCTCCTTCCAATGTTAAGGCGGCAAAAAGGACAAGCTCAGTTCTACAGTTTGAGACGAAGTTACCTTTACCGGTGTACGTGCTATCGCACGCGTTTAAAGCTCGATTGTCCAACAACGAAGCTTCATCGCAAACGGTGCCACAATTCGAGGTCAAAGCAACGTCTGCGTTGACTGGCGTCGTTGAAGAGGTACTACTAGCATCTCCTCCCGGTGCTAGGCCGTTCTTCGAGAAGCTCAAAGGCACCTTTGATATCTGCGGCGTCGATTGTCGCGTGTATTCCAAAGAGGCGTCGAAAGTACAAAAGGTCGAGGAAGAGAAACCATCATCCGACGTCGTTCAGCCGCCACCGCAAGCATCAACAGCGGACGAGTCCATCACTGAGCACGAGCGCAAGCGCTCTCGCGTAGAAACTAGATAGATAAAAGTAGATAGAAAGCACAGAACCAAATTGTAAAAACGCAGAGGATTATTAGTTTACGAGTTCCTAGACGAGTTTCACATGTATGAATTTTTAAAGCTAAACAGTTCAACGCATAATAATTTCAATCGCTCATCACATAACATTAAGAGGATAAGATGATATTGTTAATCGGAATGCTATTTATTAAAGAAGAAGAAACGAGAGGAACATTTGTCAGTACTCTATACACCACTTCTTCGCAAAGCGGAAAGCGAAGAAATCAGCCTTTTTCACTCCTTTTGGGGGAAGGAGTCTCGAACGTACAATTCAACCGAAAAGGACAACACCTTCTTGCATGAATCCCACCGGGAACGCGAAGAGAGAATAAAAGAGAGAGAGAGAAGGTAAACACTCACAAGACGAGCTTCACGAAGAACCCGACGAACCCAAACATGATAAACCCTGTGAAAGAGAGAGAATAAGAGAGAGAAAATACACAACAGTCAGCGAAAGAGAGTGAAATGAAAATGCGCTCCGATCGGAAAGAAAAATGTATATAAAAATGTAGTAAACGAGTACATTACTTACCAAAAGCCGTCTTGCTCGCGATGAGCGTGAACTCTCGTCGGTCTGGTTTCGTGCACTTTTTCACTAATCGCACGGAGTCTTTCATGAACTCTTTCAGTGGGGCGATGGCGATGTCCGCGACTTCCATTTTTAATAACGAGATGTGTTTCTCTCTCTTTCTTTTCCCTAAAAGTCTGACGTTTTTCTTCGCGATGGAAAAAAAGCGATTGAAATTCTTCACAAAAATTAAACGCACTTAAGAAGAAAAAGATGACGATGACGCACAGAACGCGGACGACGACGACGACTTGTCTGCTACTGCTGCTGTTTTTGCTGCTTTTCGCGCTTCTTTCCGACGCGAAGATTCACTTTTCGGAGACCTTTGATGGTGCGTTTTTTGTTTAAGTTTCCCCGGGAAGAAGAAAATCGAAACAAGTTTCGATTGAGACGAAGAAGAGAGGGAAACAGAGCCGACTCTCGCGCTCGATCTGATTTCAATCTCTTTTGGAGACGTCGTGTTGTTGCCTCTTTTATACTGACTTTACGGTTTTAATGCTTTTCGTTTTGATATCGTTTAAACACAACAGACGAAGATGCGTCGTCGAGATGGCACAAATCCACCTTCAAAGAAGATGAAAATATGGCTGGCGAATTCGTAGTGACGACGGCGATACACGAAGGGAAAAAAACGGACTCGAAGGCGAACAAAGGGTTCAAAACGCAAACGAATGGACGCTTTTTCGCTTATTACTCGTCCGCGGACGAAGTGTTCGATAACGACGGGAAAGACCTCGTGGTGCAGTACTCGGTGAAGCACGAACAAAACATCGACTGCGGAGGCGCGTACGTGAAAATTTTACCGGAATCGAGCGAGATGGAAAATTTTGGAGGATCGACGCCGTATAACATCATGTTTGGACCGGATATTTGCGGGAAAGGGATCAAGAAAGTACATTTTATCTTGGCCAAGCACGACGAACACGGGAACGAGAAGCAATACCAGATGAAGACGACGGTGAAAGCGAAAACGGACGAGTTGACGCACGTGTACACTTTGGTGATTCATCCGAACGATGATTTTGAGATTTTGATCGATGGTAAATCAGAAATCAAAAAGAATATCGAGGACGAGTTTGATATTTTGGAACCGAAAGAAATTCCTGACCCATCGGCGACGAAACCAGACGATTGGGACGATCGCAGAATGATTGTCGACGAAGACGCTGAGAAACCGGAAGGCTACGACGATATTCCTGAAAACATTGCCGACCCGGAACATCCGAAACCGGACGATTGGGACGACGACATCGATGGCGACTGGGAACCACCGATGGTTCCAAACCCGGAATACAAAGGTCCGTGGACGCAACCGATGATTGAAAATCCAAAGTATTCCGGAGGACCGTGGGAAGCGCCGATGATTAAAAATCCAAACTACGTTCCGAAGTCCGAGCCGTTAGCGTTGATGCGCAACTTAAAGCACGTCGGATTCGATTTGTGGCAAGTCAAAGCGGGTTCGTTTTTCGACAACATCGTCATCACGGACTCGTTAGAAGAGGCGAAATCGTTCGGCAAGAAATTGTTTGGCAAGAAATCTCGCAAGAAGGAGAAGCGCATGCAGGAAGACTTCGAGGAAGCTGATCGCAAGAAGAAAGACGACGAGGCGGACGAGTGGGCGAGAGAAACGAGGAAAAACGTGGAAGATCCGGACGCGCTCTTCCCGCCAGGAATGGAACCACCCGAAGATTACGACCCGGACGATCCTGCACACGATGAACTTTGAAACAAGCATGACGAATAGATAGAACGTAGCCTTATGCCGTAGCGCAAAGAAGCTCTCTCGTCGTCTACTCTTCGTTATTACTTACACGATGTGAAGCGTTTGGGAGATCCATTTCCAAACCACATCATGCCTTTGTGAATAAAGCAAATAACGCGACTACTGAATTTCATATATAAATCATTCTAAGTATCTTCGCTTGTAATACGCCTCCCATCGATTCGGAGTTCCTTCGCTCGACAGCCTTCGCTTTCGCTTTTGCGCGGTACTCTTACCACCACCACTCGTGGTGGTGGTGTTGCTAGGTGATTTCTCGCTCTTCTCACTGCTCCTCTGTTTTCGCGCATACGAACGCCTCTTCGCTCCCACTTTTGGCGTCGTCGTCGTCGTCCTCTCCTCGCTTTCCTCTTCGCCCCTCCCCGTCGTCGTCGCGATCGTCGACCGCGCGATCCGCATCTCTCTCGCCACTCTCTCTTCCTTCGTTCGTTTCAACCGTTCCAAAAGTTCCATTTTCTTCTCGCGTTTCTTTTGCACTTCCTTTCGCGTCTCTTTTACTCGCTTCTCGATCATCGCCTTATTATTATTATCATCATCATCGCTATTCTTCGTTTTCGTTTTGCTTTTCAGTCGCACTTTCATTCTCTATCTATTTCGCGTGGTTTGTCAACAATGACGAGTGCATTCCAACTGTCGCTTTCCGTTTTGATATTTTCCCCCAAAACTCCTTTTCACCTCATAATAAAGATATAAGAAGAGCTCTCTTCTCTGATGAGGAAACATCAGCACCGCGCCTAAAATGGGCCGCAACGATGATACTCGAAGAAACAGACGACGAAGAGCGCGTGTGTTTGGCGGTGAAAAAAGGCGCAAGTTAGTGGCAGAAAGAGAAGGAGGAATTAGGGGAATGGTGTTGCAAACGACTTCAAACGAGGTGTATTTGCGAGAGGATATTTCGTGCGGGTTTCCCGGGTGCGTAAGTTGCGACGAGAGGCAAAATGGAGCACCAACGGCACTGAACGAGCGGTGCGATTTTTTTCTCGTGCCGTCGTCGGCGAGCGTCATCGGAGTGTTGGGAGCGCAGTTTTGGGAAGATTTAGCGAGAGATTGTATCTTGTGTAAGAGCGTTGAAACGCGAGCGAGGGAGAAGTTTAATTCAAACCCGAGGTTGATGCGAGCGATGAGAAGCGTATACGAAGATTCGCGGAAAGATAGTTTTTTGTTTGATGATTTGCACAGTCGAAAGATCAGAGAGCTTTCGAAGAGAAGTGGATGTGGATTGGTTGAAGCGACCTCGGCGTTTTACGCCGAGAAGGTGCAGACGGCGACGAGAAGACAGAAGGTTATTGTACTCACGACAAAGCCTATGAAAAGCGCAGTGAAAGATAACGCCGTGACTACAATGCACGTAATCGAGTACATTCAAAAATATCATCCCGAGAACGAAGCTTTGATGTCGAAGGTACAAGCGGCGCTCGAAGAGAAAGAAGAGGAAAACGAAAAAGAGGAAGATATGGAAGGAGGCGGTACCTTTTCTGAGTACATTACACGAGTAGAGGTAGAAGAAGGTATTGCAAACGGTACCATAGTAATTGGACAAATGCGCGTAGATAGCAAACGGACGTCTGCAGCTGTCAATAACTCTATTCGCATAGACTCAAAAGTCAAAATGAATCGAGCTCTACACCTCGATACGGTTGCGGTTGACGTGAACACGAACGAGGTCGTTTATGTCGTGTCGCGAAAGCAAATGGAATTTACGTGCGTGCTCGATGAACACGACTCAGATGACTCTCGGTTGGCACAACGGAACAGCGTTCTCGTCGTTCCGAGAGAGTCGAGTAAACTGCCTCGGTTTAAGATGTTCAAAAATGCTCCGGATACGCTAAAAGGAAAAGTGTTCTCGGTTCGCTTTTCCTCCTGGTCGAGACAGAAAACGTTCCCGGATGCGCATTTTTTGGAAGTTATAGGTGACGTTGGAAATTTCAAAGGTGAAGTTGATGCGGTGTTGACGAGTTGCATGATTCGCAAAGAGCCATTCGGGGTGAAAGCGAACTCGGAATTACCTCGGTCGGATTGGACGATACCGCTCGAAGAACTCGATACTCGAAGAGATTTTAGAAAGGATCCCGCGACGTGTATTTTTTCAGTCGACCCGCCTGGATGCGTTGATGTTGACGACGCGCTGAGTGTAAAGAAGTTGGAAAGTGGTGGTTACGAGATTGGTGTGCACATTGCTGACGTGTCGTTCTTCGTCCGAGAGAAATCTGCGTTAGATGCGGAAGGTAGGGCGAGAGGCACGACCGTGTACCTACCCAACGAGCGAATTGACATGCTCCCGGAAATTCTGTCTGCAAATCTGTGTTCGTTACTTGAAGGACAGGACAGATTAGCGGTATCGTGCGTTTGGCTCGTGAATGAGGACTTGCGCATTGAAGGGAAACCCTGGTTTGGTCGTTCAATCATTCGAAACCGAAAGGCTATCGATTATTATTCGGCGCAAGCTTTGTTAGATGGAGGCGATGCGGGATGCAAAAACAACGTGCGTGATTTTTACGACGCTTTGTATGTGTTGACAACTTTTGCGAATAGCAGACGCCGAGTGCGAGAAATGAACGGCGCGCTAGAATTGGCGAGCGCGGAGTTGAGGTTTGAAACGCATGCTGATGCTGGCGACCGCGAGGAACTTTCGACGGCAAAAAGAACTGCGGTTGCGGAGAAGCGTGATGTTCACACAATGAAAACGGTTGCAGAACTAATGATTTCAGCAAATTGTGCCTGCGCGGAACGCATTCACACGAAATTTCTCGAGGCGTCCTTCGTGCGCCGACACAGAATGCCAGCCGCGGACGCCTTCGACGACATCAAGAAATATTGCCGCGAGTTTTTAAATTTTAACTCGTTTGATAGTTCCAGCGGCGTTTCGTTGAACGAATCGCTTTCGAAGGCTATCCGTTTATCCACAGATTCTCGCGCCTCCGCCGAAGCGTTCTTCCGCGGCAACGCTGCGCAGAAGATGCAAGAGGCTGAATATTGGGTGTGCGACGGGGCCACGTCTTCGTCGCATTTCGGTTTAGCCGTCGATTTATACACGCACTTTACGTCGCCGATTCGCCGATATGCGGATATTATCGCGCACCGACAGTTATTGAGTGCCATCGGTGATTGCAGAGCGGCCAAGCGTAGCGACGACCTTTTGAAAAAATCAATTTTGCACGATCTCGCGGATCATCTCAACGAGCGCACGCGAATGTCGAAAGTCGTGCAAAGGAAAGTTTCAGAAGTTTACCTCGCCTTCTCGATGCTGGACAACGCAAAGACGAAAATCGCCATGGTTGAAAGTTACGACAAAGAACGAGAAGTTTTGAAAGTGTTTTTGCCGAGTTGGCATTTACGAGGCAATGTCTTCCTTCGTGACGAAACAGACGTCAAAACGCTCGATCCGTGCGGACTCGGCGGCGTTTCTATTAATAAAGGCGAGCGCGAGTTTTATCCTTTGCAAATAATTTACATCGAAGTCTCGGCGACGAGTTCCTATACGAGGGGCATTCAATTGACTTTTACTCTGTCCGAGGCTTTCAAATTATCACCGGACGATGACGACAATGATTTGAGGGAAATGGAACGCCGCGATGTAGAAAACGCACCAGAACTCGCGCAAGCGTTTGAGAATTCCGTCACGATTTCCAGCACGAACAGGAAGAAAGTGTTGCTGGAACGCAACGAACGACGCGAAGACGAGACCAAAACAGATAACGGTAGCGAAACAGACGAAATGCTCGTCCCGCCGAAATCGTTCCGAACGAGAGCGCTCGATCCGTATTCCGTCCATCTCTTAACGCTCAAAGCTGCTTTGGAGATGAAATGCTCGAGAACGCGAATCGTGGACGAGCCATCGAAAGCTCGATACGCTCGTCGTCGCGCTCGGTTAGAAAAAGTTTTATAGTACCGTAGGGGTCATCGTAGCACATTAGATAGACACGATAAGCGTATAGCAATGAAACACAAAATACACAAGGGCAGCAGCAATTACTACAACATGTAGCTTACTTTTCTTCTTCAACCCGTTCGCTACTACACTATCTTCTGCCGGATTCTCTTTCCCTCTCGTCGGACCTATACCGCCTCTCGTATACTCTAAGCTTTTTTGTTGCCTAATTAATTAAAGAATGAAGGGAAAAGAGAAAAACAAAAATTCCTCCACACAAACTCCTCCACACATCAAACGACAACGACAACAACAACGAGGCGCTTTCGTTTGAAAGCAGAGCGTGGGGTTCATTTCATCTCTCTCTTTCTCAAAACACGTTTATTCGTCGGCTGTTTTGTTGCCTTGTCGTCGTCAAAGAGAATTATAATAGTAATAGTACTAATGGGCAAACGCTCCACCATCGCGTACTCCTCCGAAGATTTCATCAAGAAGCGTCACAAAAAAGACGACAACGACACGAAAACGGATGACGATAAAAGCGCACTGAAAACGTATTACTGCACGTGTTGCTCCAATCCCGTTTTAATCACGGACTGCAATCTCTTCTCGCTCCCGAGACGAAGGAAAGATGGGTCGATTATTTTAGACAGGACGAAGTACGTCTGCCGGTTACGAGCGAAGCGAGAGCGGGACAATAAAACGACGGCGATTCGAAGAGACAACGGGAAGAGCATTGAGAAGCAAACGCGTTATTATTGCGGGGACGTGCCGGTGTGTTACGAGTGCAACGACGAGAGTGTGAAATTGTACGTGTTGGACGGCGCGTTGAGGAGTTTCGAGAAAGCGAGGAAAGCGGGGACGAACGGTAAAGAGAAAGGGAATACTACTCGAGAGGTGGTGGAGTTGTTACCGGTGCCACCGTGCATACGCAGAGGGAAAGGAGGGAAGAAACTCATCATTTCGGTAAGAGTGATCGACCGGCAAGAGAAGTGCTCGGTGATGGATATTAGCGCCGAGAAGGTTTCCATCTCGGCGACGAAAAAAGCGGACGCGAAAGAGTCGTTGGAGCGAGAAGTGTTGGAATTTTTGAGCGAGACGTTGAAATGCCGAGTGGCTCAGTTATCCGTGTTAGTGAACGACGAAGAAGACGACGGCGTCGCGGTGACGAAAGAAATCGCGTGCGACGTCGGCGAATCGATGTCGCCGGAAACGGTGTTTCGAGCGCTCGAAAAGAGTCGCGCGGCGGCTGCTTCGTGATGAGAAAATGTGATAGATTTATCGAGAGCTTTTTGTAGAGTTTTAGTCATATTCACGGTACTGTAGCAAACGCAAGCGCTCGTCGTCGTTCTCGGCTCCGGAATGTCTCGATACCTTTTACGTCGTCGCGCGTCTTTCGGTTTGATGGTTCGTTGGTTTTGTTCTGAAAATTCAAAAAGTCCCTTCGCACACCCCTCACAACAAAACATTCAAAATGCACACGCGCGAGACGACGACGCGAAAACGTCCTCCTCCGCGCGACAGATTCGATAAAATAAGCCTCGCAACAACCGAAGCCGTATCGTTCCTCGAAGAGCACGGAGTCGCGAACGAAAGGACTGGACGAGAAAACGCAGCGACGACGGCGTCAATAAATGCCGTTGAAATCAATTCCAGAGCGAAACAGATGAATCATCGAGAGAAAGAAGCAGAGCAAGAAGAACGACGCTGGCGAACGATGGCAACAACAACAACATCAAACGTGGCGGAATCATTGAAAGTGTCCAAGCTCGAAATTGAACTCGAGCGACTCGAGGCGCAAGTGCGCGTGATGAAGAAAGATGTACGAATGGCGAGGGCGGACTGCGCAAGAGAAAGGCAAACAGTAGCGCACGAACGAAGGAGATGTGAAGAGTTGACGAGTTCGAGCGGACAAACGATGAAAGAAAACGAGGAGTTGAGAATGGTTTTAGAGAAGACGGAACGCGAACGGGACGAATTGAAGCGCGATTTTGTGGATTTAGGGGACCGGGCGACGGTCATCGCCAAGCAGAACGAGTACGCGAAGCGAGAGTACGAGAGGTGTAAGAAAGAGGCGGACGAGATGCGAGCGAAAGCGAAAGAGGAGACGAAGGCGGCGAAGGAGTCCGAGAAAAGAATGAAAACCGCCGAGAAGAGGATTAGCGAAAAGTTCGAGGAAGAGAAGGTGCAAATGGAACGTCGGGCGATGAAATGGCGGGACGAAGTGCTTCGCAAAGCGAGTAAAGCGAAGGCGAGTTTAGAAAAGAGAGAGAAAAATGTAAAACGAAAAGAGGAAAGTCAAGAGTCAATTGAGCGCAGAGAAAAGGAGAAATATGAAGCGAAAGTTCAAAAGATGCGGATGGAGTTTGAGCACAGAGCGACGGAGATTGAACGCGAGGCGAACGAACGAGGCGCGGCGGCGGTTGCCCGATTCGGCGCGAGAGCCTCGGAAACGGAAGTCGCCGCGGTGGCGGAAGCGCAGTTTGCAAAGGACAAAATGGACGAGGCCTTGAAAGAGTGCGCCGTGGCTAAAGCGGAAAAGGAAAGTTACGAGAGAAAGAGTAGAGAGGCGGAGCGAGCGAGGAAAGATATCGCGGACGCCTTAGAGAAGGAGACGCTGCAGAGATTAAAGTACCAGGCGGAGTTGGAGGTGTTCAGAGTTCAAAGCGAGCCGTTGAAGGATGAAATAGAAAGCGAGAAAGGGATGAAAGATGACTTCAAAAAACGTCTCGAGATGAGCTTACGAAGAAACGTGGAGTTACAAGAGGACGTTGAAACGCTTTCATCTTCAAAACGTGTATTGCTCGATGCCGAAACGCGTTTAAAAGCTGAAAATATGCGTTTGAACGCGTTAATCAAGGAAACGATAGAAAGCTACAAACAGAAAATAGAAACGTTGAAAGAGGACGTGAAAGCGTCCAACGAGAAAGCCATGCAGGCGTGCTTTGACGACGCCAAGAACGCGGTGGAAACGTGTTACCAAGAATCTAGCGAGTTGAAACGTCGCGTGGAAGATTTGACTGAGAAACTCGCGGTCGCACAAAACTTTTTACAAACTCGCGAAGAGGAACGCGACGTCGCCACGGAAAGTTTAGAACTAACCATGCGCGAGCTCGAAGCTAAGACGAGCGAAATCGAGCAGCTAGAGGAAAGTTTACAAAGTGCGAAGAATACGACGAATCAAATCAGCGCGAGCATGCAACAGCTCGTTAACGATTACGACGAGATGCAGAACGATTTGGAAGCGGCGGCTTTGAAAATTAACGAATTGACGGTGGAGAATATTCAGCTGAGCAGTATGCCACCTTCAACGGATAAAGGTGTGAACACCACTAGTGACACTGACAACTCGCGGGCGCTCGCAAAGCGCATGGAAAAGGAGAAAGAGATCGCCATCTCCATCGAATCCGAACGCGTTCGCGAAAAGTTGCAAAAACTGTTCGACACGAGGACGAAGGCGTTGAACGAGCAAAATCAAGCGCTTCTTCAAATAATGAACGTTATGAAATCAAAGGTTGACGCCACGGAGACTAATTTCAAGGAGGAGTTTGAAAAGCGTAAAGAAGTCGAAGCTGACTTGCATGCAAAATCCAAAGAGATTGAACGGTTGCAAAGCGAGTTATCCTCTTCCTCGCGAAAGCTTCGGGTGTTGGAAGATGCACTAAGCGTCGTACCTTCCTCAACCATATCGAAAGAGCAACCATTCTTTGACGCAAAAGATGATGATTACGACGAGAGCAACATCGACAACGACTTCAATAACGGGGAAACCTTTTTTATCCCTTCTGTTCCGAAGAACGGCTCCGATATTCGAGCGCTCATCGCGTCGCCGAAACGCTCCGTATCGAAAAGGGTTGGATTTAATAAAACGAGTCCTTTGATGCGACCGAACCCTCCACCCGTGAAAAACGAAGGGGCAAAGACGAATGATGCCACCAACGCGGAGAGAGGTTTGTGGTAGCAGAGCGCGTTTTATTTATTGTTATGCGATGTATTCGTATGTGTATTATTACTGAAACCTGTACAACATTTTCAAAAACTCCGCATAAAATCGAAAAACGAATTTTTAACACGCGCAATCAATCATGACGAGTTTTAAACGTATTGCGAACACGCGCGCGCACTGAGACGGGGAGAGGCGAAGGAACGCGGTGGTGCGCGTTTGTCAGTCATCATGCGCGCGAGAACGAGGACGAGACGCTCTCAGTATCACTCGTTTTGGAAAATGATACATTACCTCCTTTCGTTCCTTTTTCTGCTTCTTCTAACCGAATCATCGCGGGGTAGTCACGCGCATAAAGACGACAGGAGAAGACACGCGTCGACAACAACAGCGACGACTTCTTTCGAACCACCACCGGCTCCACCACAAATAGATAAGCGCGCGTTCAATTACAACAGAACCATCGCGCACAAAATGGAAAAAGTTTTAGAGAAGGAATTCGCGGACGACGATTTGGACGAGGAGAAGTATCACAAGGAGAAAGAGGAAGAGTTGCTAAAGTTGGAACGCGAGAGCGGTGGAGTAAGAGAAGGAAGCGAAAGCGTGATGAAGAAAAGTAGGAAGAAAGCGAGCAGTTCGAACGAGAGCGATGCTGTGAGTTCTGATATCGTGGAGGCGAACATGACGCAGCGCGCGAGACGGAAGCAGAAGATGAAAGCGTTGGTGTCAAGAACCGAGGATATTTTACTGCGAATAGATGAAGCTTTGAGTCGAGAGAGCGAAAAGAGAGCGGAAGGAGGAGAAGCGGAGACGTTGGTAGATAGCGAAGGAAACGAGTACGTTTTGGAACGAACGGAGAAGAGAAAGCAGACTTCGATGCAAACGGATTCAAATTTGACGAGAGATATCGTGTGCGTGTTCGTGTTTAGCGTGGTGATGTCGTTGATATTTTCGATTGTAGTTACCGGTGGAAATAGGAATAGAAAGATGTTTCAAAGTGCTCCGTCGTCTGATTTCGTAGGCTTCTTCGTTTGCGGTGCATTGGTTGGACCTTTCGGCTTGCGCTTGGTGGACGAGCCGGTGCAATTGGAGACGTTGGGAGAATTTGGCGTAATCGCGCTGTGTTTTTCAGTCGGTCGATTGTGTGATGCGAGTATATTTGAGAAGATTGGACGGAATAGTACTAGCCGATATTTTTCTTTCGTACGTCGAAGTCGAAGCAGTTCTATTGTGATTGCAAATGTCGCGATAAGTTCCTTCATCGGCGCGCTGTTAGGGGTTGCGACGAAAATCGGCATCTTGAAAGGGATAGTGATTGGCGCGATATCTGTCTTTGATGGGTCCAATTCCGTCGTCGTCGTAAGCAAATCAAGTAGTGCGAATTTGGTCGACAGTGCGAATTCACTAGACGGTAACGGTGGAAGCACGACGAGCATGGACAGTTTAGCTGGTGAAGAATCCAGTCATCTCTCCTCACTGACCTCACCGCAATCCTCGAAGAGAACAAACGACGAATTGAACGAGAGCAACATCATGCGATGGTGGACTGGAATCGCATTCGCAATTGCACGAAATTGGAACACGACGATCTTGTTTTCTCAGTCCGTGGCGAATATTGTGTACGCGCTCGTCATGTCGTCGTTCGTGACGTTTGTCGTCGCTTCGCGTTTTAGTGGCCGCGATAAGGTTCGCGCCGGCGTTGCGACGAAATGGAATAGCAATACTAAAACACACGCGAGCGAGCACTATCAAGCCGAGAAGAAACTGATTTTTATGTGTGCAACGTGCTTGTTCTTCGCTCGGCTGACTGAGATGTTCAATTTAGGTTACGAACTGGGTGCTTTCGCGTTTGGGATTGCGTGTCATCACAATCGCAGAGGAGAGGAGAGCTTGGGTGTAAATACCGACGACGACTTTGAAAATAAGCGCGGTAATTTTGCCAAAAAAGACGAAAATAACGGTGACTTGGAATCGCAGCACAAGGGTAAGAAGAAACAAACTCACAACAAAGTAGTTGGTTCAGACCTACTAAGAGCAGCGCACGCTTTAGCGTTCACGGCTATTGGCATGAACGTTCGCATGAACTATCTTCGCGAGAAATTGATTCCGTTGACGCTATCATCCGTCGCTTTTATTATTCTCGTTCGGAAATTGAGAACATCGTTGCGCAAAGGCGAAACGAGCTTGGTGAAACATTCCGTTGCGTCGCCTTTCGCTTCATACACGCTTGGCGAAACGACGAGCGAACGGAAAGACATCAAGAGTTACAGCGATGTCATCACGTTGCTCTTGCTAAAGCGCTCGCTTTTCGCGAACGGCATTTCTTTGAATGCGTATCACTTTGCGTTTCACACGCAAGTCTTGTGCATATTTTGTATTTGGCCACTCATGGACTACTTCATCTGGCGAAGGAGTCGCAGGCAAAATCATCGCGCGAAATCGAGGAAGCGCAATTTTTAGTCGTCGCGTAAAGTTTGTTTGCATCGAGTCATTCTAATGGTAGTTGAACAATGAATTTGGTAGTAGTATTTAATGATATAACGTAGCTTTTTCTAGGTAGATTTCACACACTCAACTATTGATTACGTCTCCATAGCCTCTGGCGACGAATCCTTCTTCTTTTCTCCGTCCTCTCTGTTTTGCTCGTGCTCTCTCTTCTTGGGCACAAAAATGTCCCCTTCGCCCCCACCGTGTCTTTCTGGATTTTCGACCGCGTCCGCCGGATAGTACTCGTAATGCAACTCTCCTACATCCGTCCCGCTCATCTTCGTCCATCCGTCCGGTCCAACGTGATACACGCTCACCGTCCCTCCCGAAAAGGCGTCTCGGAACGTCGCGTGGTAAATCGCCCTTCTCCCCAACTCCGCCGCTTCTTTTATGCTCAAATCGTGTCTAAAACCTTGATCCAAAACACCATACGCGAACAACGACCCCGAACCAACTGAAAACCTCTTTCCTTTTAATCTCGTTCCATCCGAGTCCACGTAAAACAATCCCGGTCCGGTCGTATCCCAACCGGCGACCATCGTCCCCATCGATAATCCGCGTCCGCGATACCCGTACAAAGTATTTGCCAACAACTTCGACGCACCAGTCACGGTAATCCTCTTCCCAGTCTCAAGTTCGTGTAACCGACACTGAATCCCTAAGTTCCTCTGCCAAAACTGACAATCCGCCGCGCCTCCCGCCATCGTCCCGAGTAAAAAAGGGTTGATCTCGATGACTTTTTTCACCGTTTGTGAACTGATGTACGGTCCTTGCGACGCGCGAGAATCCACCGCGATGATAATTCCGTGTTCAAATATAAAGCCTAAAGTCGTCGTCCCGTGTTGTGGTTTCACGTGTTCGACGACGTCTTTCTGGAAGCGAGAGAAGTCTTCCACTCGAGGTATCGTGAAGTACTGATCGTGCGTGTTGATGCCGCACAGGACGTCGTTTTCCAAACTGTTTTGATGTGATTGTGTGAGGACGAGAAAGAGAAAGAGAGAGAGAGTATCATCACTGGTCAGATACAGAACGACTAAAACGCTTCAACGAACGAACAATCCTGCGATATCTCCACAGATCAACGACTTTCCACCGCAACTTTCGACGCAAAGAAGAAGAAGAGACGATGAGACGATGATGAGATCGTTTCAAAGGAGAGAAAACGAAGCAGCAACAACGCGCAAAAGATGCAAACGCAGAAGAAGATATCACCAAAACACCGAATCAATACGCTTACGTCGAAGTCAACTCGTCCGCCTCTTTACGAACCGGCCGGTCGAGCACGCTAAAGTCTAAGTTTAAAGACGTCATCTCTCTGAAACGATGTGATGTGTGGGTTTTAATGAGGTTCGATGAAGAAAAGAAAAGTTTGTCTACTCGTAAAGAGAAAGGAAAACGAAAAATGTGAACACCGCGAACGCAAAGGCATACATCCGTCCGATGATGATGAAAGCGAGAGAAGAGAGTTATTAAGAAAACCAACAAAGTTCATTCATTTACAAACATTTTCGGGAATAGTTCGCTCGGCGACAGCAGGGACAAAATATCTCTCTGCCGATAGATTTCAAATGCCTCTCGAACGTTCGCAGGCAGTTTCTGTGGAACCGGTGCGAACAACTGAGGTACGCGACTTTCGTCGTCTTTGGAGGAGGAGGAGGAGAATAAGAAGGAGGAGAATCGTCGGTTCTTTGCGAGGAAATGACAGCGTTTGTCTTCGAGGCGGCGAAGCGAAGCGCGCAAATAGAACACTCGTCGTTTTCCAGGGAGAGCGATTTGGCGATGACGACGTTCCAGTCGGTGTTCGTATCGTTGGAATCCTCGTCGGAAGAAGAAGATTCGTCGATGTCTTCTTCTTCTTCTTCTTCGGCGAGTTGTTGTTTCCTCGTCTCTCTCCTCTTTTCGGCGCTTCTCTCGACTCGCTTTCGTAACGCGCGGAGCTTATTCGCCATCCAGGTCATTCGCGCGTTCTCGTTCATCGGTCCGAGTTTGTTTCGAACGAGACGTCCTCTCCACATTTTCTGTATCGTCAACGCCGCGTGTCGAATACACTCGTCTCTCGCGTCACTTATCCGAATCTTTCTGTACCCAACCGCACGACAACACGGACATCTTCGTCGTTCAGATATCGATTCCACGAACGTCTCGAAAGACTTCAAGCACTGCGCGTGGAAACAGTGCGCACAGGACGTCAACACTTGCCCTCGATTTTGATCATCATCCATCGTCGTCGTCGCGCTCGTCTGAATCGTCGTCGCAAATTCTTCTCGGCAAATCGCGCACGCGGAATCTTTCCCGGTCCGTTCTCTCGCTTTCTTTCGAATCTCTTTCCAGTTAAACGACGACGACGACGAAAAGGAAGAAGAAAACGTGAGTAACGGTTTTTCGTTTTCTCGTCCTCCTCTTCTTCTTCGTTGACTGAGAAAAGAAGAAGAAGAAGACAAAGAAGAATCAAACGGTGCCTCTTGAAACGACGCCGAGGAGAGAACGAACGCGAGTTTCAAACAGTCGTCGTCCTCGTTCTTGTTCTTCTTGTTCTTCTTCTTCCTCTCGTTTCGAATCATCTCAAAGCTCTTCTTCTCTCTTTGAGACAGTGTGGGTGGCAGAAGGCGCAAAGGGCTCGTATTTTATGCTCGATTTTGTGTTTAGGGTATCACACGTATTTTTCCTGCTTTCCTCCACGAAGAGAGAAACGGGCAACACAAATCGCGCGCGCGCTGAAAGCGCATCATCTGATTGATTCCTCGCTCTTCGTTGCGAGAGAGAAGACACACACAATCAGCAATACCATCATCATTATGCGTCCGTCGCATTTAATGAAGTCCCATTTACGTGGAAGAACATCATTGGAAAACAATAACAATTTGAATGTTCCAAAAGCGTTCCTCGCGTTGCTCGTCTTCGTCCTCGTCTTCCTCGGGTTGCGCGCGTTCGTCGTGGATTCGATTTTGGAGGACACCAACACCAAGAACATGAACAACAACGAGTATAAAGGGGAGGCGTTCAGACTCGTGGAGAAGCAAACGCAAAAACACGACCGGAGAGTGGAACTCGGCATGGAGTGGTTTCGAACACATTCGGGAGGTGGGAACAGGTGCGCTTTGGACAAGAAAGGCGCGTGCGGGAGACACGCGACGTGCGTGAAGAACGTGTGCGTGTGCGCAGTTTTGTACGGAGGGAAAAGTTGCGACGAGCACATCGATTTACCGGAAGTGTACGTGGATGGAGAGGATGCGGATGGTGAAGACGAGGACGCGCGAGAGAAGATGTTAAGGTTGTTGAGCCCGGCGCAAAAGACGGCGAGGGAGCAAGCGAGCAAGGGAGTAGGGAAGGTTAAGGATACGACGGAAGGTATTGCGTTTGAAGGCGCGGTGACGTTGAACAAGGAGACGTGTGGGAGCGCAGGGACGGCGAGAGTCTCCGCGCTGACGGTGAAATTGCCGTCAAAGAGAAGCGACGACGCGCGCGCGGGCGGCGGGTTGATTGGCGGGTTGTTCGGTAATAAAGACGGGAAGAGTGGAGCTTCGGGGAAAGGGTTCGTAAATGTAGGGACAGTCGAACAGACGGTGTTGAATAGGTTAGCGGAGACGGACGTTGTGACGCCGAAGGAAGAGCCGTGGACGAGTTGCGCGGTAGTTGGGAAATCGGGCGTTTTACTCTCCTACGAAAATGGACCGAATATCGATCAACACCAGGCGATTATTCGCGTCGACGATTTACCGACGCGCGGGTTTGAGCAAAGCGTCGGGTCGCGAACTACGGTGAGAATTTGCGGCGATGCCAAGCTACCGTTTTGTCAAAAATACATTCGCGAAGGCGCGGAAGAGACGTTGATTGCGAATATTACCAACGGGAATTCCTTGAGAGCTTTTGCGAGGATGCACAGAGTGCACGATAACGGTGTCGGAGCAGTCACGAAGAAACGTTTAAAATTAGAAGCTTTTCACCCGGAGTTTATGGAGTTTTTGGCCGAGGCTATAGAAGGTATTTCACCGATGACGACGGAAGCGCAGGCGATTATGTTTGCGCTTTTGAATTGCGCGAGCGTGGATATTTACGGCATCGGGTTAGGACCAAACGAAGGGTTTGCGACGAGGTATGACGACGAGTTAGGAAATAGAGGTGATGTAGATACGTTGGTGAGTAGTAACGGGGTGACGAGCGAGCTGGATCAAATCGATGGCGCGTTCAATTTACTGAAGACGGTGTACAATTTTGGGTTGGCGCACGTCGCCGAGAGGTGCATCGTAGAGTGTCACTTCTCTGCGGATGCGTGCGTGTTGTGTCAAACCGAGTTGTTGCACGCCGTCGAGGATGATTTCTAAATTTTATTCTTCGTGTTATTACATTGCACAATCTATGTTTTTTACCATGTACGGTCCTTCTAACTCATATCCTAACTTGCGGTAATAATTTCTCGTCCCGACACCGGAAATGACAGCCATTTTTGTCGATCCGTGCTCGTCTCTCGCGATTCTTTCGGCCTCATTCATCAACGCCGCGCCGTAGCCTCGGTGTTGAAACCGTCCAGCCTCTCGCGTCGATACTTTCACCGCGGAACCGTAGACGTGTAATTCGCGCACCATCGAAACTTTCCCTCCTTTCAATTCCACGTTGTTCTTACCAGCGTTTTTGGTCAACTTACGCAAACGCAACAAGCCGACTAAAATATCTTGTTTCGGGTCTTCGTACGATAAAAACGTTTCCCACCCGCCGTTCCCGGTGTACTCTCTTCGTACTAATTCTATGTCCTTCGGGGACACTCGATTGTGGATGTCTTGCATTCCAACCTCACGAGCGCGAACATCGCGACATTTCAATCCTAATTCGGCCATTCGAGCCATAGCGAGTTCGCGCAAGTTTCCTTTTTCGACACCAGAAGTCACCAACGGCATGGGGATATCTCTTTGCACTCTGTACACTCTCGTCCAAGGCGGCACGAGCGCTAAAATCCTCGCCACTAAATCGACTAGTTTTTCCGGCGAATACGAACGGTAAAAGCCATTTCTCCACAACTCGTACAAACCGGTACCTCGAATTACTAAGGTTGGATATAACTTCAACCCATCCATGCGAAACTCGGGGTTCTCAAAAGCCTCTAAGAACGATTCGTAATCTCTCTCCATGCCAACGTTCGGTAAATCTGGCATCATGTGCGCGACGACTTTGAACCCGGCATCTTTCGCCTCGCGAAAACATCGATTGACTGCTTTCACCGTGTGTCCTCTGTTTGTGTCTCTGGCAACATCCTCGTATATCGATTGTAAACCAATTTCGAGTCTCGTGCACCCGTACTTTAACATTTGCCTCAAGTGCGGTCCCAAACAATAATCTGGCCTCGTTTCAATCGTCATCCCAACGCATCTGTGTTTCCCGTGTTCCGAACTCCTCACGGCTTCATCCACGGACGAACTCGTCGCTCCACTCAACGCATCGTGTAAATTTCTAATAAAATAATCCCTATAATCCATTGGTAAACTCATAAACGTCCCTCCCATTAACACGTATTCAACTTTATCCGTCGAATGCCCTAACCTGGCCAACTGATCGACTCTCCCTCTCGCTTGCGCGTACGGATCGTACCTCGCACGAATCGCGCGCATACTCGTCGGCTCGTACCCGGTATAACTTTGCGTCGAATACTCAAAATCCGAATCCGGCCCGCCCGGGCAATACACGCACACGTTCCCCGTCGTCGCGATGTGCGGACACCTATGCGGCTTGGACATCACCGCGACCACCGCCACGCCGCTCGCCGTCCTCACCGGTTTCGCTCTCAACTGCGGCAACAAGCTCTTCTTGTGTTCCTCCGGCACGGCAGATATGATCTCAGTCAGTCTCACCGTCCCATCCACGCCGTATTTCTTCGCCGCTTTATTCTTCGCGTTGTTCAAGTTCAGCGTCTGGTTCGTTTTCACCGCTTCCACCATCTGTTCGATGACATCTTTCACCGTTCGCAATCTCGCTTCCTCTTGCGAGTACACGATTCGTTTGTGTTTCCCACGCGAAGAGGTGACGATTGCGCCGACTTTTATCGCGCCTTCTTCTTTCGCTTTATTCTCGTCGAATCCTTTCTCCTTGCGCATCATCCTCTCCCCGAATACAACGCCAAGGCCGTCGTCTTTCTCGTCCGGTAAACGTGTTGGTGTTGGTGCTGGCGGCTTCCCCATGACTCGCTTCACCGCGTCTCTGCGAGAACAACAAGAACAACCAAACCACGACGCGTAAAAGTCGAGAGCGCTGCTCGAAAGACAAAGCGCTGTTTCCTCCTCTTTCTCCTCCTCTCGAAGTATTCGCGCAAAAGGCCCTCCCTTCGGCTTTCTTTCGTGAGTCGTAAACTTCCGCCTTCTAATTGTTTTCCAATTCGAGAGCGGAAAAGTGACGAAAATGCGACAGATTGTTTCGCTCTTTTCCGCGCGGAAAGAGACGAATCAGAAGACCAAGAAGAAGCGAGAGAGAGAGAATACCACTGCAGTAATACTCATGTCCGAAGTGTACTCTCTGGAACCTCCAACTTCCGGCAAAGTCATCCTCCACACCACGCACGGGGAAATCGACATCGAACTGTTTTCCAAGGAATGTCCGCTCGCCTGTCGCGCGTTCGTTCAACTCTGCGCGAGCAAGTATTACGAACAAAACGTCTTCCACCGCATCGTGAAAGGATTTATGGTACAAACCGGAGATAAAACCGGAACCGGGAAAGGAAACGGGTGGAAAGAAGGCGAGAAGTTTAAGGATGAGTTTCACAGCAGGATTTCCTTCAACGCGCGAGGCCAAGTGGCGATGGCGAACGAAGGGAAACGAAACTCGAACGGGTCGCAATTTTTCATCACCGTAGACAAGTGCAGACATCTGGATAGGAAACACACGATTTTCGGGAAAGTCGCAAATCAGACGTTTTATAACGTCCAACGAATCGCAGAGTGCGAGTGCGAAGGAGAGACGCCGGTTGGGGAGCCGTTGCCGAGGATTGTACGGACGGAGGTGGTGTGGAATCCGTTCGCGGATATCGTCGTCGTCGCGGTTCCCGAGGAGAAGTCGGAGGAGAAGAAGGAACAGCCGAAAGCGAAGAAGAAGAAGCAGAAAGCAAACGTGGGGTTGTTATCGTTTGGTGACGACGAGGAAGTGGTGGAAGACGAGGACGAGAGGAAAGAGAAGAAAGCGAAGAAGCAGAAGATTGCGTCGGCGCACGACGTCGTCGAGGAAGGGTCGAATAAGAAATTCGCCAAAGTGGACGACGAGGAGTACGGAAATGTTTTGAAAAAGACGGAAGAGGAAACGAGAGAAAACGAAAAGAAAGCGAAAGATTTAGAGGAAAAAATGAAAGCGAAAATGCGCGAGAAAAGAGAGAAAGTATCAGGAAACGGCGGCGAGAAATCGTCTTTGGCGATGTTGTCGGAGATGAACGTGCACATTTCCGAGGAGGAGCGCAAACGCATCGAGAAGGCGAAGAAAGCGAGAGAGAAGCAAGCGAAAGCGGAAAGGAAACTGGAGCGAGAGAGGCACAAGAAGAATAAACTGAAGAAACTAGGACTAGGGAAGGCGCTTGTCACCGAAGACGATAAAGCGCTCATGTCCAACCACGAAGTCAAACGCGCCGAGGCGAAACTGCGGAATCGAAGAGTCGTGGATCGCGAGAAAGATACGCTGGCTAAATTACAAAAGTTCAACGAAAAGTTACACGAAGGAGGAGAAAACAAAAACGCAGAAAGCAATAAGAAAGCACGCGATGGTTTCGTCGGCGTCTCCAAATTCGTCCCGGAAGGTTTGTACTACATGGAAGACGTCGACGAAGACGGCAACGAAATACGCAAAGACGACGATTCAGACGACGACGATAAAGATTGGCGAGCGCACTCGTTACAATTCGACAAAGATGGCGGTCAAAGCACCGCAGCCTCGCATTACTTAGCCTCCGCGGACGATTACGAAGTTTTAGATCCGAGGAAACCGTTAACGGGCGAAATCGGCACGCGTCAGGCCAAAAATGTTAACAGACGCTCGCGCTAGAAGAAACTGTTGTTGTAAAACGAACGAAATATCTTCACACGAAAAACCAAATTCGTCGTCGTCTCCGGCACATGACCGAAGAAAAGAACGACGGAAAAAAAGACGAAAATGAACCCGCCGAGTCTTTCCCGACGCGCGCGTTCGACGTCATCGTTCTCGGTACCGGTCTCGCGGAGTCCTTGATCGCGTCGAGCGCGTCGAAGATTGGAAAAAAATCCGTTTTGCTTTTAGACGCGAACGACCACTACGGGAACAGTTTCGGCACTTTAACAGAAGCTCGCGGTACAGATGAAACTCTATTCAAAGGATGGAGCGTGCCTGTGTGTTTGACACGATCTGGTGCGGTGTTGGAAACGCACGATGTCGTGACCATTGACGACGACGAATGTCTTCTCGCTTCTCTGCGTCGTAAATTCAGTGTAGATGTTGCCTTCAAGTTTTCCTTGGGCGACGACCGGTTGACCGAGGAAGTGTGCAACAGCGAAGCGTATAAGTATTTAGAATTTAAAACGTTGGAAAAGAGTTTTGTTTGCGTGGGGACGAGCGATGGAAAACCGAATGGTAAGAAGGGAGAGTTTGAGTTCGTTCCGGTCCCGGCGTCTCGGGCGGAGATATTCGAAAACGCGCGCCTCTCTCCGACCGAGAAGAGAGGTTTGATGCGGTTTTTGAAAAAGGCCAGAGATGTGGCGTTGGAAGGTACGGGAGTGAATTACGGGAGAGGAGACGATGCGAACGCGCCTATTGGTGCGCCAGGGACGGAGTATACATTGGACGCGGAGAGAGAAGATGAGGGCACCTTTTTTGCGAACGATGGCGATAATAATAGTAGTAGTAGTAGTAAAAACACATCCATGAAAGCGTTCTTGATGGAGTCGCCAAACGACCTTTCCGAGATTACATCCGATGCAGTCGCGCATTGCGTGAGTTTTTGTCCGAGCGTGACAACCAAATTGCGAGGAAGAGCGTCGGAGATGTTGATAACGTACATTCGTTCAATGGGAAAGTACGGGCCAGAAACGCCGCAAGCTGGTTTAATTCCGCTGTACGGATCTGGAGAGGTTGCGCAGGCTTTCTGTCGCGTGGCTGCGGTGAGCGGTGCAATCACAGCGTTGCGTCAACCGATTAAGAAAATAGAGAGGAAGAACAGTGAGAGTCACATTGAAGTTCTCACGAAAGGTGGGCGAGTATTGACGTGCAAAAAGCTCGTTTTGGGAGATGCGCAAGGCGATATAGAAATGGTTGGTTTCGCGAATGACGAAATAATTACTCCGAATCGTCGCGAAAGCTCAAAGTTTTGCATCAACAGAGCTGTGTTGGTCACAAACCGGTCTATGGTTGGCAGTGACGAAGCTCAACATCGCGTGTTCGTTGCAATACCACCCGCCGCGCGTCCGGGAAAATTGTACAAAGACGAGGACGAATTCGTCTGCTTCGCGACGCAGCTCGATTACTCGTCTAGATGTTGTCCGAAAGACACGTTCATCGTTCATCTTTGCCAAAAGTCGCGACGAACGGTACCGCTTCAAGATGTTTTTGCAGATATCCTCGACAACATTTTTTCCAAGGTGAAACAAAACGGAGAAGAAACGAAGAAACCAACCATTTTGTGGGGCACCTCGTACCGAACGCCGGATGTCGACGACGATATCGTCGAGAGTTTCAAAAGCGACGACTTCGTCAAGTTTCCAGGCGCAGACTGCAACGTAACTTTCGAGGAGACCGTCCGTCTCGCGCGAAGCGCCAACGGTCGTCTTTTTGGCGACGACGCGAACGCCTCTTCTCTTTCCTTTGATACTCTTCCGCTCTTTCCGAAAGCGCCGCAAAAGGGAGAAGAACGCGAAGAAGAAGAAGAAGTCACCGGCGATGGTGAAACCATCGACTTGAACGAGGACGAATACGCGTTGCTCAGAGACTTATGATTCTACCATCTAGCATTTGAGAGTGAGCAAAGCGTTTTAAAAGAGTGCGTTATGAAGTAGAGTAGTATAGCAGTAGTGTTTACGAGCGAAAAAAATCTACACAAGGAGTTGCCTCCTCTCGTGACTCATTCAACTCCCTCTTCTGACGAATTAAATCTCCGCAGAAAGAAATCTCTCCTTCGCGCACCTTTTCGGTGCGTTTGTACCGAGACAAATAAAACAAAGATGTCAAACATACTGACGGGATGTTGCGGCGGCGCACGCGCTGGCCACGAACTTAAAGCCGCCGCTCAAATCTCCAAACAATCCATTCAGAGTTTATTCACCGAGCAGAGCGCTTTCCTCGATCAGTTTTTCCAAACTCTCGATTTCGAGGAAACCGCGAAGTTTTGCCAGAAGGTTTTAGATTGCAAAGGGACGACGCTATTCACAGGGATCGGGAAATCGTCGTACATCGCGAAGAAAGTGTGCCAGACGTTAGTTTCCACGGGAACGAGAGCGATACATTTAGCGCCAGTGGATGCGTTACACGGAGATATTGGGAACGTGAACGAAGGCGATATTGTGGTGTTGTTCTCAAAGTCGGGAACGACGGAGGAGTTGGTGAACTTGGTTCCGTACGCGAAAGCGAAGGGTGGTTTCTTGGTTGCGGCTACGGCGAATAAGGAAAGCCAACTGGCGAAGTTGTGCGACATGCACGTGACGATTCCAGCGCCAGGAGAGTTGCAGCCGTTCGAGAAAGGATCGAGCTCGGTCGGGACGAGCGAGAGTCGGGTTTCGCCTCCCGTGACGTATACGGCGTTGCAGATGATGTTTGGGGACACGTGTGCGGTGTATATTATGCAGGCGAGAGGCTTGACGCAGGACGAGTACGCGATGAATCATCCCGCGGGGAGAATTGGGAAGCGATTGGTGTTGAGGGTGCAGGACGTGATGAGGAAGATTGAGAGTTTGCCGACGGTATCTCCCGAGGAGAAAGGATTGGAGGTTTTGGTGAAAATGGCCGGGGATACGAAAGGGTGTGGGTGCTTGTTGGTAGTGGATAAAGACATGACACTGTTAGGGACGTTTTCAGATGGAGATTTAAGACGAGCGACGGTGGCGAAAGGTGCGGAAGTGAGTAACTTGTTGGTGAAGGATTTGATGAACTATAACAAAGCGTTCCCGAGGTGTTGCGAGGCGGAACAGATGGCGTACGAGGCGCAAATGAGCATGAATTTGAACGGCAAGATGGTGGATTATTTACCAGTCATCAGTGGGGATGGGAAGAAGACGTTGTTTGGGTTGATTACGATTGAATCGTTATCAGAAGCCGGGATGTAAAGGAAAGAGAAAACACATTTTCATAGCGTTCAACGATACGAGTACCAGTACATGTACAATCAAATATAAAAGTTGGTTTAAAAATCATCAACACGCTTCTGTAAAAGTAAAGTTTTTCGTATATTCACAACGTTATTCAAAAATTATAGTATAAAGGACGATCCGAGCTTTATATAGCCCTCACTTCGAGATTGATACATTTAATTCCCACCCTTCTTCGAGCGATCGGCTCGCTTTCCCATCTTCGGGTTTTTCATGATACGGATGTTCAACGGAGTAATCTCAACTAACTCGTCCGGGCCGATGTATTCGACACAGTCATCCAAAGACAACGTTTTCGGTTCGTTCAAAACGACCGTCGCGTCCTTGTTACTTCGAACGTTCGTCGCCGCCTTCTTCTTCGCCACGTTGACTTTCAAATCGCCAGCGCGTTGATGTATACCGACAACCATGCCTTCGTACACTTCAGTCTGCGGTTTAATGAACAGAATACCTCTTTCTTGCGCAGAAAACATGGCGTACGACGTCGCGGCACCGGTTTCAAAGGCAACCAAAGACCCGTTATCTCTTTGTTGAATCTCACCAGCCCACTCTTTGTAAGCTTCAAAGTTCGTGTTGAGCACCGCGGTACCTCTGGTCGCAGTTAAAATCGCGTTTCTCAAACCTAACAAACCTCTGGTCGGAATCGAGTACTTCAACGTCGTTTGACCTTTGTCGTTGGTGACTAAATCAAGCATTTGGCCCTTTCTTTGTGAAAGCAAATCGACGCACGATCCGGTGTATTCCTCGCCGACTTCAATTTGCGCCTCTTCAAACGGTTCACACTTGCGGCCATCAATCTCTTGGTAGATGACCTCTGGCGGACCGATGCAAAACTCAAAGCCCTCTCTTCTCATGGTTTCAATTAAGATTGTGATGTGTAACGCACCTCTGCCGCAAACGACAAAGGTATCCGCGGTTTCCCCGGGTTCAACTCTCAACGCCAAGTTTCTTTCCAACTCGCGATCCAATCTGTCCTTGATGTTCCTCGAAGTGACAAACTTCCCTTCTTTACCGGCAAACGGAGACATATTCACGCTCAACGACATGCGAACTGTCGGTTCTTCGACCGAGAGTCTTGTCAATGGTTCCGAGCCATCCACAAAGATGGTTTCGCCAATCATGACGTCCGGTAAACCGGCGATGGCGCAAATGTCGCCCGCACCAACTTCCTCGATGGACGATTTCGCGAAGTTTCTGTAGACGAACAACTCGTTAATCTTACCGTTTCTCGTCGGTTCATCCGGAACGCCAATCTTAATTTGTTGGTTCTTCGAAATCGTTCCTTGGTTCACGCGGCCGAGCGCGATGCGACCTTTGAAGTCGTCGTAATCCAAGTTGGTCACCATCATTTGTAACGGCGCTTCCATGTCAACCTTCGGTGGAGGCACTTCTCTCAAAATAGCCTCAAACAACGGTTCCAAAGTGGTGCTCATGTCCGTGTAATCGTCCCCGGCGATGCCTTGGAAACCAGACGCATAAACGACTGGGAAATCGCAGCACTCGTCGTCGGCGCCCAAAGAGCAGAACAAATCAAACGTAGTGTCGACGACCCAATCCGGTCTGGCCCCGTCTCTGTCTACTTTGTTCACCACAACCAACACTTTCAACCCGAGCGCCAAGGCTTTCTTCAGTACAAATCTTGTTTGCGGCATCGGACCTTCCTGCGCGTCCACCAACAACAAAACGCCGTCCACCATGTTCAAAACGCGTTCGACTTCGCCGCCAAAATCGGCGTGCCCCGGGGTGTCCACGATGTTCAACTTCGTTCCTTTGTAATCCACCGAGGTGTTCTTACTCAAAATAGTAATACCTCTCTCTCTTTCCAAATCGTTCGAGTCCATGATCCTTTCCTCCACTTTCTCGTTGTCGCGAAAAACGGACGATTGTTTCAACATGGAATCCACCAAAGTGGTCTTCCCGTGGTCGACGTGCGCGATGATGGCAATGTTGCGCAAATCATCTCTCGGTTTCTTCGCGGTACCAGTGGCGGTTTCCGGTTCGGCGATTGCAGATTTGATCGACAAGGATCTCTTCGTCGTCTGAATCGTCGTCGTCGACGTCGTCGCGCGCTTCGCTCGGAGCGCCTTTTGGGAAAAAGACGTGGCGGCCATCATCGCTCTCGCGGAGAATGCGTGTTGCGCTGTGCTCATGATGAGTTTATAGCGGCAATTAATGGTCTCACTTTCTTAAAAACGAAGCAATTGCAATGCGTACAAGTATAGTTTAACGAGATGATAAACGATACAGGTGTGCGTGAATGGTGTGTGCGGACAAAGTGAGGATTATATTAGAGACGTGGCACTTTTTGTTCCATTCTATCCAAAAAGAACGAGAGTGACTTTTCTCAGCCGTCGAATTTTCGACGAAAATTTTTCACTCTTTCGAGGAAAACAAACACTACGTACTATGGAATACCACAAACTCTCTAAATAAATCTCCCTATTTCTATCTCCCTCTATCTCGTCGTCGCATCTCGGTTTCACCGCTCTTCTCTCCAGGATCGAGCGGCGTTGGTTTTCAAATAGACGCTGCTTTCTTCTTCGTCGTCTTTTCGTTTTTCGTCGAGCGCGTGCGGAGTCGCTTTGGTTTTGTTTTTCGTCCTCCATCGGCGCAAGAAGTAACTCTCGATAGATCTCGCCGCGGCGATGGCTTTAGACTCGTGAGATACGTCGAATGGGGCGACGCGGATGGTGAACATGCCAGATTTGTTGCCAAAGACGACGTCGGTGAGGTACCGGTCGCCGACGAAGACGAACTTTTCGCACGGCGACGTCGTATTTTCCTCCTCGTCTTTTGTTGTACTCTTTCTATTCTTTTCCTTCTCGGAGCTGTTGCTATTTAAAAACTCGGCGAGCTCGGTGCCGCTGCCGCTCGGTTTCTTTTCCTTGTGTCTCACCACGCGAATCCCCAACTCTTTCTCTAACTGCGCCGCTTCGATCCCGTCCGGGTCGTACTGAATCAACCCGGCTGAGTTTGAGTACACGCAAACGCGTTCGTTCCCAAACGCCTGCTTGCACTCTTTCATGCTCTCTCGCAACGGCGGATACACCTCCGCCGCGTACGGTATCGTCAACGTGTTATCTTTATCAAAAATAACCGCGGTAAACCCGGCTTTTTTTAACTTGAACCAATCGATATCCTGAATCGACTCGCAGTCGATGTGCGGTATGGCTAACGAGGCGTCCGAGACGGCGAGCTTTAGGAACAACGAAATGCCCGCCACGTTCATGGATTGGCCGAGTTTCCCTAAAAGTGATGGTTTCATCGCGACCATCGCGTCGTCGTTTACGTCGTCGCTCGAATCAGATATCGTCGTCGTCGTCGTCGTCGCGCGCGTCTTCATCCTCGGCGTCCTCCTCTTTCCTCGTCCAACACCAAATCGAACGTCCCCTGCAAAACACAAAGCACACAAAGTGGACGAACGAGAAGAAGCGCCGGGCGGGTGGTCGTTTTTCACTCTCAATCGACAAACAAAAGCAGCAGTACGAGCAGAAAAACTTTGATGTTGCCGATGATACCGATTCGTGCGAGAAAGAAAACGACTCGTCGACGCTCGGCCGAGGCTCATGTATTCCGCGCGACCGAACAACGACCAAGAAAAAGAGACTTTGGCGACAAAACGACGAGAGAGAGAGGAAAAAGGAGAGCGCTTTCTGGAGGTAGGGTTTAATACCCTAAACATTTTTCGTTCTTCACATTTTTCTCGATAAGAAACCAACGATATCTTTGGGGGGAGTTTCATCGTTCACTTCTGCGCGCCTTATCCCGGCTGCTGCTTATCGAGAGAGAGAGAGAGAGATCAAAAGCGAGAAAAAATGAGGTCTGTGGTATCCGTGGCGAAACGCAGTCGCAACGCTCTG
>Ga0209630_10000069_pt1 | contig 121884 bp, 116 predicted proteins | sample COG_01_FD_184745 | JGI IMG/M metagenome (GOLD analysis project Ga0209630, IMG submission 184745) | Pelagic Microbial community sample from North Sea - COGITO 998_met_01 (SPAdes) (version 2) | ecosystem: Environmental > Aquatic > Marine > Neritic zone/Coastal water | place: Helgoland, sampling...
ATTTGGTAGAAACTTTAAAATACAATTCAAACCTCTTAACCAATACGGAGTTAATTGACAGCGTAAATCAATACAAATCAGCGGCAAAAAAAGTAGTACAGCAATCTCTTTTAAATGATATAGCAACACCTGCTTTAAGTGAAGCTATTCAGTTTTTAAACGGAATTACAACAACATATTCGTCTGCAAATATTATACAAGCACAACGCGATTTTTTTGGAGCACACACATATAGAAGACGAGATGATGATTCCGGGAAAAGTTATCACACCATTTGGGATAAACTAACAAACAACTACTAGTTCAAACATGAATGTAAGAACACAAAAGAAGTCATTATTAAAAAAAATCGTTGCCATTGTATTAGGTTTTGGTCCTGGGATTTTTGCTATTGGTTATACTATAGGTACAGGTAGTGTAACCTCAATGATAGTTGCAGGGAGTAAGTTTAATATGCAATTACTCTGGGTATTGCTTTTGAGCTGTTTGTTCTCTGGGGTGTTGATGTTTTCTTATGGGAATTATGGACTGATTACTGGTGAAACGGCTCTATATGGCTTTAAAAAACATCTTAAGTACGGCAAAATGCTAGCTATATTAATTATGGTGGGAATAACTTTTGGGCAGTGGAATTCGCTAATGGGTATCTTAGGGATTTCATCCAATATTATTTATGAAATTTTAGCGCTAAATTTTAATAGTTTGAAAGGCTATGAATATGAAACCGTTCTTAGTATTGCCGTAGTCATTATAATTACCTTTTACTTATTAATGCTGGTTGGAAAATATACTTTTTTCGAAAAGATATTAGTCGTTTTTGTAACCTTGATGGGAGTTTCGTTTCTATTATCCTTGTTCTTTGTGCAACCTCTTTCCATTGATGTTGTTAAGGGATTAACACCAACAATTCCAGATGTTCCAGGAGGGAAAATGTTAGTTGCGGCTTTTGTAGGCACTACTATGGCTGCTGCTACGTTCTTGTCTAGGCCCTTGTTTGTAAAGGGAAAAGGTTGGACAATAAAAAATCTAAATCAGCAGAAAAAAGATGCAATTACAGCAGCCCTATTAATTTTTATTATAAGTGGGACTATTATGGCTGTAGCTGCAGGAGCTTTGTTTTATGAAGGTAAAGAAGTAACACACGTACTGGATATGGCGAATACTTTAGAGCCTATTGCAGGAAAATGGGCTGTAACTATTTTCTTTTTTGGAGCATTAAGCGCTGGTCTATCTTCTATTTTTCCGTGCTTATTAATTGCACCTTTATTAGTTGCTGACTATCAATCGGGTGAATTAGACACGAATTCAAAACAATTTAGAGTAATCACATTTATTGCCTGTTTGGTCGCTTTAATTGGTCCTGCTTTTGGCGCAAACCCAATTGAAATTCAAATTTTATCTCAAGTGTTTAATGTATTTGTGTTGCCAGCTGTAGTTCTAGGGATTATACTAATTGTAAACAATAAAAAAATAATGAAAGGTTATAAGACCAGTATTGGAGTCAATACGGGTCTGTTTGCCGCTTTATTCTTTTCGTTAGTAATTTCGTACAACGGAATCGTAGCGCTAATGGAGTATTTTTAAAATCAAATAAATGGATTACAATATCAAGTTAAAAAATAAAAATGTTCTTATAACCGCTGGAGCTCAAGGTATAGGAGAATCTATAACAAAACATTTTATAGACTGCGGTGCTAATGTTGCCATCCATTATTTTTCCAGTTCAGATTCAGCTACACAGCTGGAGAAATTGGCAACAAGTAAAGGTCAAAAAGCCATTGTAATAAATGGCGATTTAACAAATGAAGATGAGGCAACTAGTTTGGTTAAAAAAACTGTAGATGCCTTAGGTGGTTTGGATATACTAATCAATAATGCCGGCTCATTAGTGGCACGTAATACGTTAAGTGAAATACAAACTGATTTTTGGCATAAAGTAATGGATATTAATCTTACGTCAATGCTGTTTGTCACAAAAGCTGCTGTTCCTTATTTGGCAAAAAACGACAAAAGTAGTATTGTAAATCTAGCATCACTTGCAGGTCGCAAAGGAGGACACGCAGGTTCGCTAGCTTATGCTACCAGTAAAGGGGCTATTCTGACCTTTACAAGAGCTTTATCTTCTGAGTTAGGTGATAATGGAATAAGAGTAAATGCAGTTGCTCCAGGACTTATTTTAGGAACTTCATTTCACAACACACATACCACAAAAGAATCTGCAGCAGCTACAATAGTAAATATACCAATAAAACGAGCTGGAAATGCGGCAGATGTAGCCCGAGCAGTTTTATATTTAGCATCTGAGTATGATGGATTTATTACTGGGGCTACTTTAGATATAAATGGGGGAGTGTATACTATGTAAAATTAAAATTAATTGTAAAAAGTAGAATAGAACAAATAACTAAAGCTCAAGAATACCCTAGAAAAGAATTAAATAGTAAAATCAAAAAACAATAAAACCAGAGAAAAAATGAAAACATTTGGAACAAGTAAAGAATTTATTAAAGGAAACGATTTAGACTGGGAGACCGTAGGCGAAGGTCTCAAACGACAAATAATGGGCTATGACGATAAAATTATGCTCGTCAAAGTACATTTTGAAGTTGGTGCTGTAGGACAAATGCACGAGCACTATCATAGCCAAACGACTTATGTAGAAAGCGGAACCTTTGATGTTACAATAGGTAAAGAAACCAAAACGTTAAAGGGAGGTGACTGTTTTTACATTCCGCCACACACTATGCATGGTGCTATTTGTACAGAAGCCGGAGTTCTTATCGATGTCTTCAGTCCTATCCGCGAAGATTTTATGGAATAGAACAACTTTATTTATAAAAAGTTGTGTATTAAGTTTTTTTTAATACATTTGGTAAACCAATTTGGAATACCAGTTTGGTTATCCAAATAATAAACAATAAAAAAGGACAGGTTTGACCTATCCTTTTCTAAAGATTACTTCATGTTAGAGGGAAGTAATTGAGTGTACCGCAAAAGCAGTTATAACAAATTTACTCATTTTAATTTAAAATGTAATTGTTTTTGTGTTTGTTTCTTTTAAGAGACAAAAAATAAAAAACAATGTCTAATTAATTTAAAAAGTATGAAAATCAAAACACAACTAACACTACTTTTTGTCCTGTTTGGCTTAACACTCACCATAGCCCAGACAAACGTAGGTGGAACAGTACTAGGTACCGATGGTCAACCCATCCCAGGTGCCACAGTTATTGTTCAAGAAACAGGTGATGGGGTAATTTCTGATTTTGACGGTCAATTTTCAATAGGTGTTGAAAACGGACAAAATATTGAAGTTTCCTACATTGGGTTTGGAACCCAGATCATCGAATTTACGGGTCAGGACACGTTAAGCGTTACTTTAGTTCAAGACCTTACCCAATTGGATGAGATCGTAGTAACAGGTTATGGAACTAGAAAAAGATCTCAATTAACTGGAGCTGTTGCAAAAATTGGAGGTAGTGAAGTTGCTGCTGTCCAAACTGCACGTGTAGATGATGCATTAGCTGGTAAGCTGGCCGGTGTTTTAATACAAAACCAAGATGGTTCACCAGGTGCTGCTCCAAAAATCCAAATTAGGGCTGCCTCATCAATTTCTGGAGCTTCAAATCCATTGGTTGTTGTTGACGGATACCCAATTTCAGGAGGGATTCAGTCAATTAATCCGAATGATATTCAAAGTATTGAGGTATTAAAAGATGCTGCTTCAGCCGCAATTTACGGTTCGAGAGGTGCAAATGGTGTTGTCTTAGTGACTACGAAAAAAGGTACATCAGGCGCAACCAAATTTAGCTACAGTGCTTACACTAGTACTTCAAGTAAATACCGAGAAAACATCCTTCAGTCAGGTCCAGAATGGGCTGCTACTGCAAGAGCAGAAATTGCTGCTGGGAATTGGACAAGTACGGTTTCTACTAAAGATGCGGCATTTTTAGAATACAGATTAAGTGCATATGAAAATTCTCCAGGTGCAATTAGCCCTGAAGACTGGCTTTTTCAAAATGGACACACACAAAGTCATGACTTTAGTATGCGTGGTGGAAGCGAAGATGTAAAATATTTTGCGTCAGTTGGATACCAAGACGTCGAAGGTGTAGTTATAACTCAAGGCTATGAGAGATTAAATTTTAGAATGAATCTTGATGCAAAACTAAACGATAAAATTTCTGCAGGTATTAGCGCAAATGGATTTTCATCTACAAGAGATATCTTAGGACACGACATGAGAGATTTGTTGAGAGCCTATGGGGTACACCCTATTTATCATACTGCTGGATCAATTGCTTTCGTTCAACAATTGGATGCTCAAGCTCAGAGCTTAGGATTAACTGCTTTCGACAATGGATACAGAGGGTCTGGTTATGAAGCAAATAGCATATATGCATTAGAACCAGGAATGGCAGCACAAGATTGGCACTATGGTAGAGCAAACAATGGTATTGGAGGATCTGGTGATGCTGGACCTGCTGCGAAGCTCGATAATGTTGAAAGTTGGGAAAAATCATATTTTGCTAACTTAAATGGTTATTTACAATATGAGATTATAGATGGTTTGAATGTAAAAACTGTTTTAGGAGGTGATATTCGAGACACGCAAGCTTACTCTCACAGATTACTTGGTTATGATTCTAGAGCTAGAAACTCACAAACCTTCATGAGACAAACTGATTTAAAAGTATCTACTTTGTTAAGTGAAACTACTTTGAACTTTGCAAAAGTGATCGGGAATCACGACATTTCAGCTGTTGCGGGGTTTGAAGTTCAATCAACGAAATTTAACGGAACATCACTAAGGGGTGTAAATGTACCTGATGAAGCTATTCTTAATTTCAATTTACTAGAACCCTCTGATATTGGTGTTTCTGAAAGAAAAGAAACAAGAGTTCGAGAAAGTGTTTTCGGACGTGTAAATTATGCATATAATGACCGTTATTTAGCTTCAGTATCTTTAAGAAGAGATGGTGATTCTCGTTTTGGCGCCAACAATAGATATGAAACTTTCCCAGCATTATCTGTAGGATGGAATATTCACAATGAGGCTTTTTTAGAAAATAATGAAACTTTGAGCCAATTAAAACTGAGATTCAGTACAGGTTCTTTAGGAACAACTTCATTCTTAGGTTCGTATAATTCTTTAAGTCTTTTATCTCCCTCAGCAACAATATACGGAACAGGATATCTAATCCCGTCTAATTCACCAAATCCAGATTTAACATGGCAAACCAATACTGAGACCAATTTTGGTATTGATTTAGGATTCTTAAATAATCGTTTGACTTTGGGTGTTGACTATTATACCTCCGATATCGAAGATATCTTAATCAATCAAGCACAGTCAGAGGTATTAGGAAACCCATCTTCTATTCTAAACGTTGGTGATGTTACCAGTTCAGGTATTGAATTTCAATTAGGAGCATCATTAGTTAATAATGGTGATTTCACTTGGAATATGAATGCCAACTTATCTACTGTTAACACTGAGATCACTGACCTGGGTGGTTTAGATGAATTACCACAGCAAATCTTTGGACAAAGTGGTCGGGGTGCTGTTTTTAGAAATTATGTAGGTGGAGAAATTGGAGAAATGTGGGGATTAGAAACAATCGGTGAAGTTGAAATGGAATACCTAGCTGATGGTACAAGACACCCAAACAGCATGACTGGTGAATCTTATGTAGTTGACCAAAATGACGATGGTATAATTGACAGAACTAAAACTGTAGAAGATGGGGGTGACTTAGTTAAAATTGGACAAAATACACCTGATTTTTACTGGGGTATGACACATAACTTAAGTTATGACAATTTTGACATGTCTTTACAGTTCCAAGGGTCTCACGGAGCAGATGTTTACAATATTGATCCTTTATATTACGGTTCACAATGGGGTGGACGTCTGGATAACGCTCGTATAGATTCTGATGGTGATCGTATTGCTGATCACAATGATGAATACCTTGAAAGAAATAGAAACCAAACCGATGCTGTATTACAAGACGCTTCTTTTATTGCATTGAGAAATTTAACAATTGGATATACATTTGATTCTTCTTTGATTGATGGTCTTGGTTTGGATTCTGTAAGGGCTTATCTAGCTGGAACGAACTTGCTATATATTATGGGAGACGATTATACCTCATACAATCCAGAGGGTGTGAAAGGCACTGACCCTACAATCTATGGTGCACAAGTAGGTGCAAGTCCAGTTGTTAGAAGTTTTACTTTAGGGTTAAACGTTAACTTTTAAATTATAAAAAAATGAAATATATAAAAATAGTATTGGGATCGCTGTTCTTAATAACAGCATGTTCAACTGACTTGGACCAATCCCCACCAAATTTTGCTAGTGCAGATTCATTAACAGATTTTGGAGGAGTATTAAATGCGGCTTACTATTATCAATTAGGTAGTGTTACCCCATTGGCATTAATGGCTGAGTTTAGAGCAGATAATGCGCTGATGCAAGAAGCGCCTTACACCGAATTTGACGAGTTTACAAATAATTTAACCACAATGGAAGATCAATTTTTTGGTCCTCTTTACACGGCAATGTATAAGTCAATACTAAGTGCAAACAATGTAATTGAAAACTCTACTGATGATACAGAAGTAGCTGAAGCTAAGTTTTTAAGAGCTTTGTCTTATTTTAAATTAGTTAAATCTTTTGGTGCTGTAACTGTTAATTTATCTGCTGCTCCGAGTTTAACTGATACATCTATTTTACAAAGACAAAATGCTGATCAAGTTTACAGCAGTGTTATCATTCCCGATTTGAATGATGCTGTTGCTGGCTTAAGTGCGACAATAGTAGATGGGAGAGCTTCAAAATATGCAGCTCAAGCACTACTAGGAAAAGTATATGCAACTTTGGGAGATTATTCTAATGCAGAAACACAACTTGCAGCTGTTGTAAACGGTGCTGCTGGTGCAGGTATTAGTTTAAAGCCCAACTTCAATGAAATTTTTGGAGCAGCAAATGAATCTGGTAACTCAGAAATCATTTATGCTACTCGTATTTCAAGTTCTATTGTAGATGAATATAATTTTGGTTCTGATTTTTGGAATTGGTTTGTTGGTGATGATTCAAAGTCTGATTTACCTGTTGATCCAGATTTAGTAGCTGCATTTGACGCAAGCGATGCCAATGGTGGGGGAACTGACTTAAGAAGAGCAGTAACTCTTAGTGATGACGGTTTAAAAGCGATTAAATTTCCAAAAGAAGGAGGTTTAGGAGGCGAGCATGACTGGATTGAAATCAGATTAGCGGATGTTATTTTATTATATGCAGAAGCATTGAATGAAAATGGTGCAGCTGCAGATACCGTTTTAGCTTTATTAGATCCCATCAGAACAAGAGCTGGTTTAACAAGTCTGACAGGAACTGTAAGTTCACAAGCAGATGTTAAACAAGCTATCGCTAATGAGAGAAGACTAGAATTGGCTTTTGAAGGGCACAGATGGTTTGATTTGGTAAGAACAGGAACTGTTGATGCTGAAATGGGACAAACAGTGAATAGTAATTATCACCTATTTCCTATTCCAATATCTGAAATACTCGCCACCAATGGTGTCATTACTCAGAATCCTGGGTACTAGTATTAAATAAATTTAAATAGTTGATAGTTAGTTAATAGTTCTAATATTTTTTGTTAATATTTGATTTATGGTTAAATGAGGGCCTTTTATAATTTTTATTGTTTCGAAGTAATTTCAATTACTCCAAAACAGAGCAACATGAAAATTGTAGAAGTCCCTCTTTTTCTTAAAAGCAAAGGAATTTTATAGAAATCGCTAACTATCCTAGAATGTATATTACGTGAAATTGTGTTACATTAAATAAATTTCTAAATGTTTATTTTTAGTAAACTAAAATAACGGACCAATAAGAATGCTTATAGCCACTGAAATACAGCGAATTCAAAAGCGAATAATAGCACAGATTAAAGCGCTTATCAATAATAAGAACTATGAACCTGGAGACAAACTGCCCTCCGAGAGAATGCTGGCAGAGAAATTTGAGGTTACGCGTTCTAATATTAGAGACTCAATTCAAACCCTTGAATTTTATGGTTTGGTTAAATCCATCCCACAAAGCGGGACTTTTGTTGCGGATATTGGGATTACCGCTTTAAATGGAATGATAGATGATATTTTGAACCTACCCTCTCCAAGCTTTAAAGAGTTGGTAGAAGCACGTATCTTTTTAGAATTAAAAGGAGTTAAACTTGCTGCACTAAGGAGAACAGAGGACGATTTGATTCATTTAGAAAATGCGCTTGCGGCTTATTCGGATAAAGTGATTCGTGGTGAAGACGCCGTACAAGAAGATTTACTCTTTCATTTAGCCATTGCAAAAGCAAGTGGGAATCCGACTTTGAACACCTTTATGTTAAAGATTACTCCAGAGATCATCACAAATTTTGAAAAACATCATGTTTGTGATAAGGATACCGCATTTAAAGGGATTCAGGAGCATAAAGATATTCTTGATGCGATTCGCTCAATGGATACGGTAGAAGCAAAAAATGCGATGAAAAAGCATTTTAAAAATTTATATCAATACTGTTATAGTGCTTACTAATAAGGGAGTACACAACTTCAAGTAATAGAGGAAATATTAATTGGCATTCAGTCTAATCTAAATGTCTTAAAAAAGCACTTATGAAAGTTAGCGGATTGAGATGGTGGATTGTTGGATTAATAGCCTTGGCTACCGTCATAAACTATATTGATCGTCAATCGTTAAATGTACTTTGGCCAGAAATAGCTTCAGAACTTTATCCTGACAAAACTCCTTTTGAAAGGAAAGAGATTTATGCATTGATTTCCATCATTTTTGTTTTTTCCTATGCTTTTGGTCAAGCCATTTTCGGGAAAATATTCGATTGGATTGGCACGCGTTTAGGCTTTGCACTATCCATAGGAGTGTGGTCTATTGCAACAGCCCTGCATGCTTTTGCTACAGGCTTTAATAGCTTTGCTTTTTTCCGTTCCATATTAGGAATAGCTGAAGCAGGAAACTGGCCAGGTGCCACAAAAGGTAACGCGGAATGGTTTCCAGCTAAGGAACGAGCTTTTGCCCAAGGCTTATTTAACTCGGGCGCCTCTATCGGAGGAATAATTTCCATCCCTTTAATTGCTTTTCTAACTCTCTATTTTAGTTGGCAAATGATTTTTGTCCTTGTCGGGCTTGTCGGTTTGTTGTGGTTATTACCTTGGATGTATATCGTTAAATCTGGACCAAAAACGCATCCTTGGATTACAGAGGAAGAAAAGCAGTATATTTTATCAGGACAAGTTAACGCAGTAGAATCTACAGAAGGAACGGATACAAGCTATACTCCGGACACAAAGCAACTTCTTTCTCACAAAGAAAGTTGGGGAGTCATTATTTCTTCCGCGGCTATTGATCCGATATGGTGGTTGTTCGTTTTTTGGATACCGATCTATCTTTCAGAGGTTTACGGAATGGATGTAAAAGCGATAGGTATTTACGGATGGGTACCCTATGTAGGAGCTATGTTAGGTGCTTGGTTTGGAGGAATTTTAGCTCAAAACCGAATGAAAGCTGGTTGGAACGTAAATAAAACAAGAAAGTTTATCATTTCTTTAGGCTGTGTGATTATGCTTCCTGCTCTCTTTGCCATGTCAAATCCAGGAAGCCCCGTAACCGCTGTATTGATTATGGCAGTGATCCTTTTTGGTTTTCAAACCGCCATTGGAAATGTTCAGACCTTACCTAGTGATCTCTTTAGTGGAAAAACAGTGGGAACCCTTGCCGGATTTGCCGGAATGGGGGCTAAGTTAGCTGCTGCAGCATTGACCTACTTGGTACCCTGGTTGACTACGGGAGGGAATTATACTCCAGCTTTTATCATTGGTGCTGCTCTTGCCATTATTGCAATGATCAGCGTTTTACTATTGTGCCCCTCAATTGAACCACTTAGAAATAAAAATTAAAATAAATTAAAAAATATATAATTAAATGAATAATTCAGAAAATAGAGTAGCCCTTATCACCGGTGCTACTGGAGGTATCGGGTTTGAAGTAGCAAAGCGTCTAGGACAGGACGGATTTACCGTAGTTTTAAATGGTATAGAAGATACAGAAGGTGAGAAAAAAGCTGCAGAATTAACCCGTCAAGGTATCACGGCTGAATATGTCGGTTTTGACGTAACAGATGAAGAGGCAGTTAACCAAAATATCAAAGCCCTAGGTGAAAAGTATGGGAAGATTGATGTCGTTGTTAATAATGCCGGTGGTCTAGGAGGTCGCCAACGTTTTGAAGAAATGACGACGGAATTCTATAGAAAAGTGATGGCTTTAAATTTAGATTCAACGTTCTTTATTTCGAGAGCTGCCATTCCTTTTTTAAAGAAAGGAGAGCACCCCACTATCATCAATTACACTTCAAATGCAGGATGGAACGCAGGGGGACCTGGCGCTGGTATTTACGGAACTTCTAAAGCAGGTGTTCATGCGATCACTAGAGCCCTTGCTAAAGACCTGGCCGAATACAACATTCGTGTCAATGCTGTATCTCCTGGAACCATTGATACCCCATTTCACGCTCAGATAAAGTCCACTAAACCTGAAGTTTTTGCCTCTTGGAAGAACAACATCATGTTAGGTAGATTAGGACAACCTGAAGAAGTTGCCAACGTAGTTTCTTTTCTCGCGAGTAGTGACGCTTCTTTTATTACAGCGGAAACTGTTCAAATTGGAGGAGGACAAGCATTGGGGATCTAGGGATCATCATCTTTTAACAAGTTTTAGTTAAACTTAACGACCTGAATTTTAGTAAAAAAAGCAATGAAAGGAGTCGGCTCTTCTAGTAAAATAGAGGCAGGTTTTACTTTAGTTTTTCAAGCGTACAATTACGAAAAAAATAAATCTTAAATTTGAATATGGAAAAAGTAGTAACCTTTGGTGAAATCATGTTGCGCTTAGCGCCACCAGAGTTTTTGCGTTTCTCACAGGCCAACAGCTTTGATGTGGTTTATGGAGGAGGGGAATCCAATGTAGCGGTATCTCTTGCCAACTATGGTGTCCCAGTAGAATTTGTAACTCGTTTACCTAAAAATGATATTGGGCAATGTGCATTGATGGAAATGAGAAAACGCAATGTAGGAACCCAGCATATTATCCAAGGTGGCGATCGTCTAGGTATTTATTTTCTAGAGACAGGAGCGGTAAGTAGAGGTAGTAAAGTTGTTTACGACCGTGCTCATTCTGCCATGTCCGAAATCCAACCCGGGATGGTAAACTGGAAAAAGGTATTTCAGGAGGCACAATGGTTTCATTGGACGGGAATCACCCCTGCGATTTCTCAAAGTGCTGCCGACGCCTGCCTAGAAGCCGTAAAAGTAGCCAGCGAAATGGGAGTGACTATTTCTACAGATTTAAACTACCGTGCAAAACTTTGGAAGTACGGCGGGGATCGTGAAAAAATCATGACCGAACTGACTTCCTACTGTGATATCATCCTAGGAAATGAAGAAGATGCAGAAATGCATTTTGGAATCGAACCTGAAGGCTTAGACATTACCACACAAGGGGAACACGTTAAAGCAGCTGCATTTTTATCCGTTTGCCAGCAAATGCAGAAAAAGTTCCCCAAAGCTAAAAAAGTAATTACCACCTTGCGGGGTTCGATATCTGCCTCCCACAATATCTGGGCTGGCGTTTTATACGACGGAAAAACCATGTATGAGAGTGCTCAATACCAAATCACCCATATCGTGGACCGAGTAGGAGGGGGCGACTCTTTTATGGGTGCCTTGATTTATGGACTTATTCATTATCCAAACGACGACCAAAAAGCATTGGATTACGCAGTGGCAGCCTCATGCTTAAAGCACACCATTAAAGGAGATGCGAATTTGGTTACAATAGAAGAAATTGAAAAACTAATGGGTGGCGACGCCTCCGGGCGTGTCGCACGATAACAAAGCGTATGGCACAATTTTCTAGAATAGAAGTAGTACAGCAAATGAAGGAATCGGGAATTGTTCCCTTATTTTACCATTCCGACAGTGAAGTAGCAAAGGCCGTTTTAAAAGCCTGCTATGATGGGGGAGCACGGTTAATGGAGTTTACCAATCGCGGTGATTTTGCAATTGAAATTTTCACAAACTTGATCAAGTATGCCCTTGCTGAACTTCCCGGGATGATACTCGGAGTAGGATCGGTAACGGATGCCGCAGCAGCTTCACAATACATGCTGGCAGGAGCAAACTTTGTCGTAACTCCTGTTTTTAGAGAAGACATTGCCCTCGTATGTAATCGACGTAAGGTACTTTGGTCCCCAGGCTGTGGGTCGCTGACTGAAATTGCAAATGCCGAAGAATGGGGCTGTGAGCTGGTAAAACTATTTCCTGGAAGTACCTATGGCCCTGGTTTTGTCAAGGCAATTAAAGGGCCTCAACCTTGGACTTCTATTATGCCTACGGGAGGCGTTTCTACAGAAGAGGAGAACCTGAGAGGGTGGTTTGATGCTGGAGTGACCTGTGTAGGAATGGGATCCAAATTAATTTCAAAAGAGATTTTAGCAAATAAGGACTATCACGCGTTAGAAAAAGAAGTTCGTTCTGTTTTGGAGCTGATCAGAAGGATCCGAAAATAAGTCCTTTTCTAAAGACTATAAACCACTCGTGCCGTAATAAATCGCGGTTGAATAAAAGTAGTGGCATTAAATACCGATACCGTATTGGCACTGTTACGAACCTGAGAACTGATGTTCAATAAGTTGGTTGCCTTTGCTTCGTACTCCCACTTGGAATCTTTGTCTTTCCGGTAGGAAAGAGATGCGTTCCAGATTTGAAAAGACTGACTGTTTGATCCCACTTGTTCTTGGATTGTATAAATGTAATTGGATTTTAGTGTAAATTTTTCAACAATATAGGCGTCAAAGCTAAGGGAAGGAGCATGCGTGATGAATTTAGTTTGGCGTTCCCCCTGGAGATTGTTGGTTATGCTGTAGCGGTAACTGAGGTTGAAATTGGGAGCAACTAAAAAATTGGTTCGAATACTCGGGGTGTAGGTTTGGGTAAATCCTTCGTTTACAGAGCGTAACTGTTGGATAAACTGATTTATTTTGCTGTAATTGAAACTCGAATTTAAACTCGCTCTCACCTTTCCAAAGGTTCTTTGAATCCGCCCAAAAACATTCATGTTTTCATCGGCAAAACTAGAATTGAAATAGGTACTGGTACGGACAACGCTTTCAAAGTCAGTCAGACTTCGAATTTGGTCACTGTTTTTGGTGTAGGCAGCCCTAGCAAAGACATTAGTATAATTAAATAAATTAAAACTGCTGTAGAGTAAACTCAGATTATGCGACAAGGCATTTTGTAATTCTGGAGCTCCGTATTGCAAGCTGTTGTAGCTGTTAAAAACCAGTCCCCGAGCCAAACGCGTCACATCGGTAAACTGATTTCGCATAGTATAGTTTAAAGTCAAAGACTCTCCTTTTTTTAATTGAATTCGCGTTTCAAAATCAGGGAGTATTCGTAGGAAATTGTTTTCTACAGTATTTCCTAACTGGATGTTTTTATTACCATAGGCATGAGCCGAAAAGCCAGGAGTAAAGGTGAATTTCCCTGTTCGAAAGCGATAGTGAACACCTAAATAGGCATCTCTAAAATTGTATTCTACATCATTGGTTATCAAGCCTGAATTGAATACAGATTTAGGTTGGAATTCAGCATTGTTTTCTAAAAATTGAAAAATCGAAGAATTGAATTGCTGTTGACTTAAAATCGTTCCAAAGGTGAAGTTAATATTGCTTTTTGTACCGATCAAATAGTAATAGTCTAGCTTCGCATCCAGTTGATTGGACTTAATTTTACGATTTTGAACAATATCGTAGTTGTCTGAGGTTTGGTCTAGTCCTACTGCAAAGGCGGTGGGGTCAAAAGGATCTATACCCATGGGATTGTTTTCCAATACGGCGTTGTAAAAAGGATCTTCATTTTTGGTTACGCTTTGTGCTTCAAAAGCAAAAATATTTTTTTCGTTAAGGGTATAGTAGTAACTCAGGTTTTGATTGATGTTGTAAGGAGTTACTTTCTCGTTTTGTAACGTTAGTCCGAGAACTGAAGAGGTGTTGTTTTTAATCTGGGCATCGTTCGAAACTCGTGCTAATACATCATAATCGATTTGGTTGTTAAAATTGGGTTTATAAGAAGCACTCAGTTTGAGCAAACCTTGATTGGAAGTTTCCGTATTGGTTTGTTCAGTGTCTTCGTCGGGTATTCTCAAACTTGCGTTGGTATAACGTATGGAGCTGATTTCTTTTGAATTGATTTGACTGCTATTAAAGATTAAAAACCCGCTCAAGTCGAGTTTTTTTTGTGGGGAGTAACTGAAATTTGTAGAGATGAGTTGATTTTCAATCCGGAGCGCATTGCGTTGGTTGGTCAAAAAATCCAAACTGTTGTCCCCCAGATCGATACTGGTTCCACTTCTGCGACTGGGAGCATTAAATCCACCCCCAAACCCTCTGATGTCTCGTCTTGTTAAGGCTACCTCCCCGATGTTGTTCAGGTCGCTGATAATATTGATACTGTATTTGGGGTTGTAGTAAAAAAGTTTGGGCTGTAAGAGGTAAAGGCCTTCTTCTGGAGCATCTCCAAGACCTCCTGTCACATTTCCAAACCAGAAACTTTCTTTTCCTTCTTTAAGTTTAATGTTAATCGCAAAGTTGTCTTGATTGTTCCGCACCCCACTCAATTGCCCCACCTCTGCGTAGTTTCTTAGGACTTGAATTTTATCTACCGCACTAGAGGGGATGTTCTTGGTTCCTACTTTGGTATCTCCGTCAAAAAAGTCTTTTCCGTTCACCATCAATTTGTTTACCACTTTACCTTCTACCTCAATTTGCCCATTTTCATTAATTTCTACACCGGGTAATTTGTCAATGATATCTTCTAACTTCCGTTCAGATCCATTCTTAAAAGAATCAGCGTTGTAAATTAAAGTATCTCCTCGTACTACAACAGGCATGGTAATAACAACTTCGTCTAATACGACATTGGCTCGGAGTATATAGTCTTTGACGATATTTGATTTTTGGGTTTCCAGGGTGTCGTTAATAGTGATTAATCCTAGGGAACTCACTTGGATTTTATAGCTAGTATTTTTTTTGAGGTTCAAGGTGTATTTTCCCGCTTGATCAGAAAGTGCATAGTTTTCAAGACCATTTGTTAGTTTATTGATGGCCACAATACTTGCTGATTCTAAAGTTGCGTTTAGGCTATCTACAATAACACCTTCCATTTTGATTTGGCCAAAGGAAAAGGTACAGAATAGTGCCAGCAACAGCGAAAGAAGATGTTTCATAAAGTTAAACTAAAAAAATACGAAAAGGAGATCACCCTCTCCTTCTACCTCTGTTGTTTCTCATCTCCAGCATTTTGCTTTTGATAGTCTGGTTGTAATCCAGTTTGTTGATTTCTTTTCCTTTTTCAAGCATTTTAATTTCAACAACTTCAGAGGGGTTTAGGGTTAGTTGCGAACATAACATGGTAGTATTTCCCGCGCTCACTTCTAGGATCAGACCGGGGAGACCCCAATACTCTGCAGGACCTTGTTGGATTGGAATTTGTAGTGTGTACCACGCTTCGATAGCTGTCAGTTGAATTTCTTGGTTTTCGTCTTGATTTAAATCACCCCAAGAAAAGTTAAACCAGGTGAGTTCTTGGGTGGGTACAACCGCAGTAGCTTTAAAACATAAATAGTTTCCAATTTGCTTAGATTCTGACTCCATTTTCCATTCTATGGGTTGCAATTGATCTTTGATCAAAAATTTTTTACCGTAGAATTCCTGCTCTTGAACCAATCTGTTTTCATTTACATTTTTATACTGTTTTCCACGGGTAAAGTTACTCCCCCAAGAATCTGTAGCACCAGAAATAGCCTGTACTTTTTCTTCTTCATAAAAAAGCGATTCCGATTTGTTAAACGTCAAGACATAGGTTTTTTCAAGTCTGTTTTTCAATCTCTCCTGAATCTGTTTTTTTTGTGCCTCACTCATTCGGGCTCCCCAGGCGCCTAATTCCATTTTTGATTTGGAAAAGTAATAGGCTTTCCCTTGAAATTCTTGCTGGATTTTGGTGTCCTTGTCTGTCCCTACAAATGAAAAAAGTAGAAACGTTAAGAAGGAATGGAATAGTTGAAAAAACATAGTTGTTGTTTTGTTTTATAAAATTAGTAAATAATTAAGCAATTATTCTTTTGTTTTTAAAAAAAGTGCAGCACGTAAACTGGAATTCTTCTTAATAATATAGTTTGCTAAAATATAACTTCATCAGAAGGTAATTTGGGCAAACCATAGGCTCCAAACTCAATGATGGAGTTTAGGGCTTAATTCTATTTCCTGGGATAAATTTCGTTTCGAGTGAAAAACAAAGACTTGCTCTAAAGAAGGGAAATTCGATAAAAGCTGAAGAAATATTTCGTAAGACATAAATTTCCATCTTTACAATTGGATTTTAAAAAATTGCACTAATTTTATATTTTTAATTATTAACTATAAATATAAAACATGAAGAATTTCAATTATTCATTTTTAGTGTGGATATTGAGTATTTCAATCGCATTTGCTCAACAGATGGTTTCTGGAGTTGTTTCGGACGATCAGGGTTTTCCTCTACCAGGAGCCACCATACTCGAAGTCGGAACTTCAAATGGAACCACAACCGATTTTGATGGTAACTTTACCATTCAAGTAGCTGAAGGTGCTTCCATATCGATCAGTTATGTAGGTTATGAAACACTAGTACAGGATGCAAATTTCGACTATTCTAATGTCGTTCTTATTGCATCAAACGCTCTTGAAGAAGTAGTTGTTACATCTTTTGGTGTAACAAGAGAAAAGAAATCCCTAGGTTATTCTCAGCAATCTGTGGGAGGAGATCAGTTGGTGAAAGCTCGTGAAACTGACGTTGCGAACGCATTAGCAGGTAAAATTGCAGGGGTTCAAATTGTAGGAAACAACAGTTCTACCTTTGGACCGGGACAAATTAGACTTCGTGGAAGTGATGATGTGCTTTATGTAGTAGATGGAGTACGAATTTACTCTCCAAACGATATTAACACAGATAACGTTGCCGATATTTCTGTACTAAAAGGAGCTTCTGCAACAGCCTTGTATGGTCCAGAAGGGCGAAATGGGGTTATTATCATCACATCGAAAAAGGCAGAAAAAGGAAAAGCTGTTATCGAGCTTGACCAATCTGTAGCTGTAAACCAGCTTGCACGACTTCCTGATTTTCAAAATGAATACGGTGGAGGATACAGTCAAAGTTTTAATGTATTCAACTACGATCCTGCTACCGATCCTGCAAGTTGGGCTTCATTTGATGGAGATTTGTATCCAGATTTCTATGCGGACGAGAGTTGGGGACCCAGACTAGATGGTACCTTAGTGCGCCATTGGGACAGTTGGGCTCCCGATACCCCAGAGTTCGGTGTTAAAAGACCTTGGACACAAACACCAAACGATGTTGATGAGTTTTATGAAGATGCACTTACATCGAATACAACGCTTTCTTTCTCGAAGGCAGCCGAAGATTATAACATTCGTTCTACGATATCTTACATTGATCAAAACGGAATTATTCCAAATTCTAAGAATAATGTGATTCGATTCAATTTAAATCTATCTTATAACATTACTGAAAAGTTGACTTTTATCACAAACTTGAATGTTGAAGATCGTGAAATGCTAAACAACCCAGACCAAAATTACGGTAACTTGGGTTCAAACTTCAATCAGTGGTGGCAAAGACAATTAGATTTTGATCGCCTCAAGGAATATGAAAGAGGAGGAAATGTAGTTTCTTGGAACATTAGAGGACCTAGAGACCTAAGACCTTTGTATTGGGATATGCCTTATTTTCACTCGTATGAGAACTTTAAAAACTTCAACAAGAACAGTAACTTTGGGAAAGTTGAAGCAAACTACAAATTCAGTGATAAATTTAGCGCTAAAGCACAAGTTCGAAAGACTTTCCATTCCTACATACAGGACGATCGCGGAACTACAAAAAGTTTACTTGATCCCGCGTTTTTTGCTGAATATCAACTCAGAAATGAGCGTACAGACCTTTATGGGATGTTGACGTACAAAGACAGCTTTTTGAATGAGGATCTAACACTCAATGCTAGTCTAGGTGCTGAAAAGATTGAGGAAAGCTACAGAGTACTATCTTCGAGTACAGTAGGAGATCTAACCATTCCTGATTTTTATAATCTCTCTGGTTCTAAAGATCCTGTTTCTTCAACAAACACCCTCATTCAGCAGAAAAGAGATGGAGTTTTTCTTACAGCTTCTGCAGGATATAAAGGCTTTCTTTACTTAGACGGATCCTATCGTTTAGACTGGAACTCTACCGCGAATCCAGAAACCAATAGAATACAGACTTTGGGTAGTTCATTGAGTTTCTTGGCACACGAATTATTACCTGCCAATCAAACACTTACCTTCTTTAAGATTAGAGCGGGTTATGCCGAAGCTCCTACATTTCCAGACCCTTACAAAATTTCTGCTGTATACGGTGTAGGAACCCTTTATCAAGGAAATGGAAGACTATCTGTTGCTTCTCAGCAAGAAAATCCAAATTTAACAGGAGGGGTTCGTGGAGAATTTGAAATTGGAACTGAACTTCGATTTTTTGAAAGTAAGATTGGTTTAGACATTTCTTATTTCGACAGAAACGATACTGATATTCCTATTCTTGTTCCTCTTGACGGATCTACGGGATATTCTTCGATTATTGTCAACAGTGGAAAGCAAACCTCTAGTGGTCTTGAAATTGGATTGTCGGGAGATGTGATTTCTGGAAAAGATTTCAAGTGGGATCTAAGTGTCAATTTTGCTACTCTTAACAGATTTGTTGATGCTCTTTACGAAGGTATTGATTCTAGAAACCTGAGTACATATACTTCAAACATGTTGTTGCAAGAACGTGTAGGGGAAGAATGGGGTGCTCTTTACGGTAGAGGATTTACTTATGATGACAATGGGAATATGTTGTTTAGAGCTTCTAGTGGTGGGAATTATTACTACTCAAGAACGCCTAACAAATACTTAGGAAACTTACTTCCTGATTTCACAGGTGGTGTTACTTCAAATATGTCGTACAAGAACTTCGACCTGTCCTTAGGGTTTGATTTCCAAAAAGGTGGAAAGTATTATTCCAGAACCGAACGTTATTTAGATCACTCTGGTCTATCTGATTACACTGCAGGGCTAAACGACAAAGGAAATCCACTTAGAGATCCCGTTTCTGCTGGAGGGGGTGTTCACATCCAAGGAGTCCTTGAAACAGGCTTAGATGCAGACGGAAATCCGATCTCTGATGGGACAGTTGTAGACACCTATGTTGACCCTCAAAACCTCTATGGTCTTGGGAATCTTGGAAATATTTATGAAAACAACCTTCACGATGCCTCTTATATCAAATTAAGAACGGTTCGATTGAGTTATCGATTTGACAAAGAATTTGTAAACTCTTTCAACATTGATGGTGCTTCAATTAGTTTCTTTGCGAACAACTTGTGGCTTATTGATGCCGACCTTAAGTGGATTGACCCTTCAGAATTAGAAAAAAGAAGTGGAATCAACTGGGCAGAGAATGGAACCTTGCCTAGAACTAGGACAATGGGTCTTAACTTAAAACTTACATTCTAAATTTTAAAAGATGAAAAAAATAATTAATAAACTTTCACTATTATTTTGTGCGTTACTTGCATTAAGTGCATGTGAAACGATCGATTATGGAGACACGAATGTCAACCCAGGGGGTCCTACGGCAGCGGTAACGTCTCAGTTATTGACTTATGCAGAAGCTTTCATGCCAAATATATTGGTAAACGAAACTTCAATTCTCTATATGCAACACATTACTCAGGGCCAATACCCAGGTGCATCTAGATATGAAACTCTCACGGAGTCATACAACGCCTGGTACACAGGGCCACTTCAGAATTTAAATCGAATTATTGAAATTAATTCAGATCCTGAAACTGCTGCAGAAGCGTTGCCTTATGGAGCCACAAACAATCAGATTGCCGTGGCACGATTACTCAGAGCTTATTATCTTCATTGGATGACTGATAAGTGGGGAGCGTTGCCTTGGTCTGAAGCATTCCAAGGAATTGATGCTCCACAACCTGCCTTCGATTCTCAGCCGAGTATTTACAGTTATTTATTTACAGAAGTAGATGCTGCGTTAGCTCAGATCAATACTACCGGTGCAGGACCTGTAGGGGATGTTATTTTTAAAGGTAGCATGAGTAAATGGGCTTCTTTTGGAAACTCACTAAAGCTTACTATGGCAATCCGAATTTCACATGTAGATCCCTCTACAGCTCAAGCAAAACTTGAGCAAGCCTATGCCTCTGGTACGCTGCCAACAACCAATGCAAAAAATCTGATGTTTAACTATGCGGCTGACGAAACTAGTGATAGCCCATGGGAAGATAACTTCCAGACTCGTGAGGACTACATCATGTCTGAAACAATGGTGGAATCTTTGCGTTCTAATCTAGATCCAAGATTGTTTGAATTTGCTGAAGATGCAAGAGATAGTGTTTACCCAACGCCTCAATTTCCTGGAGGAATTGATGCTGGTTTTGTGGGAGCACCCAATGGAAAAGTAAATGGAAACGTTCCGGACTATTCTTTCATTACAAGCGATATTATTTATGATCAAGTTCACCCATCACCCATTTACACTGCTGCTCAGGTATGGCTTACTTTAGCTGAGGCTGCTGAGAAAGGCTGGAATGTTGGAGGCGTATCTGCTGCAGATTACTATGAAGGAGGAATCAAAGCCTCTATGGAGTTCTGGGGGGTAAGTGCTCAAGAAGCGCAAGATTATGCCGATGCACACCCCTATAGCGGTATAGGTGATATCGCTTATGAAAAATGGGTTGCTTTGTTCCTAAACGGTCCTGAAGCATGGGCAGAATGGAGAAGATTAGATGCACCAGAATTAACTCCTTCTGCATATGCAAGTGATCAAAGAATACCTGTTAGAGCAGGATATGATCCTTCCATTCAGAACAACAATGCTGACAACTACGCAAAAGTTATCTCTACACAAGGGCCAGATAATCTGCATACAAGACTTTGGTGGGATATTAATTAATCTCTTACTGTCTATTTAATTAAAATCGCTTGATGAAAATCAAGCGATTTTTTTTTGCTTCCATTCGTAGAAAGTGAAAAAACTTAAGAGTTGTGAACCAAAGCACTTTTTTATTTAAATGTTGCCCTGTAGATCACGTATGTGATTTCGAAAAATTCAAGTGACTACTAAAGATTAAACAAAGCCTTTGTACAATTACCCCTAGTTTTTCCCTCACCATGAAAGAATCCATCCAAAAGTATTTGGCAGAGGTGTTTGCGTTTTTAGAATTATTTATGAAACACATTTTTTAAATTAATTGTTAATTTTATCTTAAATTTTAATTAACTTTGTTCACTTTTTTAACTTTATATTTTAATATGAAAAAATTATTATTAGTGACGTTCGGCATGCTTATAGCAGCTACTGCATGGTCTCAAAAAACTATTACAGGTGTTGTAAATGATTCCTCTGGAGTTCCTCTTCCGGGAGCTGCTGTTGTCATCGATGGCACTGGCAATGGAGTCGCAACAGATTTTGATGGAAATTATAGCATAGAAGCTAATGAGGGAGATGTCCTTGTGTTTAGCTACGTAGGCTTTGAAACCCAGAAAATCACTGTTGGAGATTCAGATGCGGTAGACATAACAATGCAGCAAGATGCCGCTGAATTAAAAGAAGTAGTTGTCACGGCTTATGGTACTCAAAAAAGGGAATCCATAGCAGGTGCTGTGAGTATTATCAAGGCAGACCAAATTGAAAATTCAACATTTTCAAACCCTGTTAAAAGTCTAGAAGGTTTGGTCTCTGGTCTTAGAATAATCCAGTCAAGCGGTCAACCGGGTTCAGATCCAATTGTACGTATTAGAGGTTTTGGTTCTATTAACGCTGACAACTCACCATTAATCGTTTTAGACGGAGTTCCTTATTCAGGAAGTCTTAATGCGATCAATCCCCAAGACATCGAATCGACTTCTGTACTAAAAGATGCCAACTCTACTTCGTTATACGGAAACAAAGCATCTAATGGGGTTCTATTAATTACAACAAAAAAAGGAGCAAAAAACAAAGAACCACAAATATCGATTGACTCTAGATATGGTCTAACTCAACGCGGAGCTTTGGATTACAACGTAACCAAAACCCCAGGAGAATACTATGAGACGTATCACAGTATACTAGCGAATAGTGAATTATACAGATCTAACTCTAACGGTACACCCCTTACTATTGGTGATGCTAGACAATTTGCATCTACTAATCTAATCGATAGACTTGGTTATAACCTTTATGATGTTGCTGACGCAAATCTAGTGGATCCTACAACTGGAAAACTAAACCCAGCTGCAAACTTATTAGTTGACGATCGCTGGGAAGATGCTCTCTTTAGAGACAATGCTAATTTCTCTTCTACCAATGTTAACATTTCTGGTGGGGCTGAAAAAATTGATTATTACTTCTCTATGGGAACTGAAGAAAATAATGGTTACACAGTTCAAAGTAACTTTGATAGAAAATCAGCACGTTTAAAAGTTAATGCTACAGAAATTGCAAATGTAGTCTCTATTGGAGGTGATGTTTCATATTCAAAATCCAATAGCCAGTTCGTACCTCTTGACGGTGGAACATCCTACAACAATGCATTCCAATGGACTAGAAATATTGCTCCTATTTATCCAGTGTATCAATACGACGAAAATTGGAGTCCAATTTTATCCAATATCTCTAACAGTGGATTTGCCTATGATATGGGTAGTTTTCAAAGTTTCCCTGATGGTTCCACAAGAGGTGCTAGAAACTATGGTCAGGGAGAACATCCTTTAGCTCATATTGAACAAAGTGAAGTGACCAACGAAACAGACAATTTTAATACTGCAATACGAGCTAAAATTGATTTACCCTTTGATATCAAATTTGAGTACATATTGAATTATTTAACTGAAATTGATCAATCTACTTATTTCAATAAACCAGGAGCTTCTGTAGGTGCTACTTCTTTAAATGGTACTTTAGAAAATGGTAGAAATAATTTTTCAGTGCTTACTAATCAACAATTATTAACTTGGAATAAAGAATATAACCGACATAGCTATGATGTTTTATTAGGGCATGAAACCTATGAGGAAAAATTCACAACGCTGAGTCTTTATAAAACAAATATTATTGGAACCTTAAGTCCAATACTTGACAACACAGCGGTTTACAATTCAGCTAGTAACTACAATACGAAATATACAACTGAAGGATACTTTTCCAGATTAATCTACGGTTTTGACAGTAAATATTATGTCAATTTAACAGGTAGATATGACGCCTCTTCTGTGTTTCATCCAGACGAACGTTGGGGAATCTTTTGGTCTGCAGGTGCATCGTGGATCATGACGAACGAGAAATTTCTCAGTAATTTAAATTTCATCAACTACGCTAAATTAGCTTCAAACTATGGTACCTCAGGTAATGACAGAATATTTTATCCTGGCACAGGAACCAGAAACCTTGTGGCGTACGAGAATCAATACGTAATTGATGAAAATAACGGCGCTTTAACACAAAGTCTTTACAGTTTAGGCGGAAGAGAGATCACTTGGGAAAAATCAGCAAGTTTTGGTGTTAATTTAGAAATGAGATTGTTTAATCGTGTTAATTTAGGTCTAGGGTACTACTCGAGAACTTCTAACGATCTATTATTCGATAAGCCACTACAACCCTCAACAGGACAAAATTCTAGACCAGAAAACTTTGGTTCAATGAAAAACAGTGGTATTGAGGCAGAAATTGCATGGACAGCAGTAGAGAGTGAAAAGTTAAGAATTGTTCTTAACGCGAATCTTTCTACACTTAAAAATGAAATTACTGAACTTCCCCGTGATTCAATCCAAGTGGGTAACTTCCGAAGAGTCGTTGGAAGAAGTGCTTATGACTATTATATGGTCGAGTCAGCTGGTGTTAATCCTGCAAATGGGAATGCGGTTTTCTTAACTACAGATTCAAATGGAGATAGAGTTGAAACGGAAGATTACAGTGAAGCTGTTACGAATGGAAGAGTCTTTCTCGACAAATCTGCTGTACCAAAAGTAAATGGTGGTTTTGGATTAAATATCCAATATGGTGGTTTCGATCTAGGAGCTCAATTCGCCTACCAAATTGGAGGCTATGGACTGGATAATGTATACTTTGGATTGTTAGGCCTAGGTACTGAAATTGAAAACGTCCCGGATTATGATCAAACCTGGACGGTTGATAACCCAACAGCAAGTTTACCAAGGGTGGATCCTTTAGTTCCAGATCAATATAGAAATTCTGATCTGCGCCTAACCACACTAGGTTATTTGAGTCTTGCGAATGTTAATTTTGGCTACACCTTCGACAATGACATGCTTGATAAATACAATATTTCTAGCATACGATTGTACGGTATTGTGAATAATGCCTCTTTACTGTATACAGCAAGACAAGGGTATGACCCAAGACTGAATTCCCTGGGAGCCTCTTCTGGAGAATATGGTGCAAACAGGACGCTGTCCGTTGGGGTAAATATCAAACTTAGATAAATAAATATTGAATTATGATAAATATAAAATATACAAACATGAGATTGGGTAGACTTATTCCTTTACTTACGGCAATTTTGATTATTTCATCTTGTTCTGACATTGATGACAGAGACTTCGCAGATGAAAGATATTATACATCCTCGCATGCTTCAGCAGTTTCAAGTGCTGGAGGATCAACAGGATTAGTGGCGCTTGATGCATCAATATTAAGTTACTTAATGGCAGGTGAGTCTAGCACAGATGAGTTCGGTTTAAAAGCAGTTGATATTGCTTTTGATTTAAGAAGTAACGACTTGGATATGGACGGATCAACATGGTTCGGTGGATATCACCGCTATGATAATGTTGTTCCAAATAGTAACGACACGGAACACTTATGGGAATTCTTTTATAAGGTAATTAATCAAGCTAATGGTATCATTAATACTATACCAGATGATTCTCCTGAAGACATCTTGATTTATAAGTATAAATCATATACCTATAGAGCAATTGCTTATTTTTATCTTATCCGAATATTTCAACAAACAAATGCAGCAGATTCTGTTGAAGCCATCCCAATTGATTTTGGAGATTTTGTCGGAGAATCAAATTCTAATGTAGGTGAAGTAAAGCAAGTTATACTTGATGACTTAACTCTGGCATATAATGGCTTACAAGGTTATTCAAGAAGTTCAAAAGAAGAAGTGGATGCCACGGTTGTTGCAGCTTTCTTAGCGCGTTATCATTTGACCTATGAGAATTGGTCAGAAGCTGAAAGGTTTGCTTCAGAAGCAATGTCTTTTGGAACTCTAAGTAGTGATGTTGCCCATGGGTTTGATGAAATATCTTTGTCAGAAGCAATCTGGGGATCAGTAATCACAGCACAGACTACCACTTTTTACAGATCGTTCTTTTCTCATATGAGTCAAATTAGCGATGGGTATAGTGGCTGGAATCACTTTAAAACAATAAATTCTAAATTATACGATTTGATTCCTAGTACGGATGAAAGAAAGAAATGGTTTGCCGATCAGGATTATGATCCAGGAGCAGTTATTGTTCCCGGGTCTTGGGGCCACTACAATTTCACGCCAAAATATACCATGTTGAAATTCTGGGATGGGCCCACCTATGGTAATTTTATAGGTGATTACATCTATCTACGTAATGCTGAATTTTATTTAACAAGAGCTGAAGCTTTAGCTCGTTTAAGTAGAGATGAAGAAGCACAACAGGTACTTTACAATTTAAATACAACAAGAGATCCAAGTTATGTTAAATCAACAAATACAGGACAAGCACTGATTGATGAAATCATTCTCTACAGAAGGATTGAATTATTTGGTGAAGGTGTTGCCTCTTTTGATATGGCTAGACTGGGTGTTGGACTTAATAGAAAAGATGGTCGTGTAAATCCAGTACAACCAGGAGCAGATATAGTTATTCCTGCTGGATCTGATAAAATGATATTTCCAATTCCAACCGTAGAACTAGATGCGCAACGCTAAGCCATAAGGAAATCTAGTTTTTAATTTTTAATAAACAAAACCCTCCCTAGTGGAGGGTTTTGCTTTTATATCCATGTCTCCAAATAGCAAATTTCTTCTATCTAGGATTAATCCAAACACAGGGGCATGGGTTTTAGAAAACGGTTTTTCTATTGAAACAGGGGAATGGGATTTGATATGTAATCCATTATCTCTATCTTAGAGTTATCATTAACCAGAAATCAATTAAAATGAGAAATATTCTACTAATATTATTATCTACTACAATAATAGTATCCTGTCAAAATCAACCTGAAAAAAGCGAAAAGGAATTAAAATCAGAAATATCTGAAAATATTGTTCTTAAAAATTTTGAGTATATCTCGTCAGGGGATATGGATTCTTTTCGAAAAACTATAAGTGATGATTTCAAATTTATTTTGTCAGGAACACTCAAATGGAATGATGGTAGGCCATTATCAAGAATATACGAAGGATATGACTCGTTTATGAATGATTTTCTTAACCCTGCTTTAGCAACAATGCCAAATGGATTGAAATTCAATTTCGACAAAATAATCGCCAATGACGTTGGTGCTGCTGTTATTTGGCACGGTGAAAGTGAAGCTTTATATGACACATATAATAATAAATATGTGTACGTATATTAAGTAAATGAAGAAGGTTTAGTCTCTTCTATAACTGAATATACCGATTTGCTTTTGTCCGCATCATCTTTGTTGGGACAAAAAATAAACACAAACTTTAAGGAAAAATAAATTAAACCATCGGAATATCCTTTTAATTAAATTCAAAATCATACTATCCCTCCCAAGTGGAGGGTTTTTCTTTTACACCAGTGCCCTCAACCCAAACCCTTCCTAATCCATTTATATCATTGCCTAAAGATAAGATTCCTGTGAAGTGGTTTTAGGGGGAGTTGTTTAGGGAAAGTTTGTAGTGTGTTTTGAAATAAATCCTATTCTCTCTATATTAGAGGTATTATTAACCATAAATCAATTAAAATGAAAATCAAAAATTTGTTTTTAATATCAACGATATTTTCACTTTTTTTACTAAGTTGTAGTAACCCTCAAAATTCAACACCAACAATAGAAGAAAACCAAGTAGGAATTATAAAGGGCGACGATTTCAGGTCTAAAGCGATGATGAAATTTACAGATGCTTATGTGAACAATGATTTAAATAGTGTATCTGATTTATTTACAGATGACGCAAAAATAATGGTAAATGACGCTGACTTAACATTTTCGGAAATGGCAGCAGGGTTTTCAAGTGGACATAATTATTTTGATAATATTCGGCATGAAGATAGAGATGCTTTTACTATGCATTATAAAAAGGGTGATATTGCTGGTAGTATCTTCACTCATTATTGGTATACATGGAAAGCAACTAGCAAAAAAACTGGAGAGGAGATTTCACTAAGAGGTTATGCTTGGATGAAATGGAGGGGAGATAAAGTTGAAGCTACTTACAACGCCTTTGACCCATCTTTATACAACGCTCAACTAGAATAGTATTTAGCCCTCCCAAGCGGAGGGTTTTTTTTACACCAATACTTCCAATCCAAAGCCCTTCTAATCGATCGTTATTATTGCCTTAAGATAAGATTCCTGTGTTGTGGTTTTAGGGAGGTGTTGTTTGGGGGAAGTTTGTAATGTGTTTTGAAATAAATCCCATTCTTTATATATATCTTAGAAGTATTATTAATCATAAATCAAAAACAATGGAAATTCTTATCGTTGCAATTCTAATTTCATCAATCAGCATCTACGGAGCTATTACCCTTAAAAGGTTTTACTTTATGCTTGGTTATTTTCTCTTTTCTTTACTTGCTATTACTTCTTTTATCCCGACATTTAGTGAGGATCCTTATCAAGCATTAACCTCTCTGGCATTATTTTTAGTTTTAGCAATCTTATCTTTTCCAGCAAAAAAAAATATTGCTGATTATAATATCAATAATGAAGCTGCTCCGTTAGTTAAATCTTTTGTTATGAGAACTCTTTTTTCACTTAGTGCAATTAATTCTATTGCAATATTTCTTGTCAAATATGATACAAATATGCCAGAAGGAATGACGGAAAGTATGAGGGTTTATCCAATGATTATGCATGCTATTTTGGGAATATTACCTATTGTAGTGTTAGTTAGAATGTCAAAAAAGAAAATAGGTAGCTAAGATTTTTTTAAATATCCCTCCCAAGCGGAGGGTTTTTCTTTTACACCAATGCCCCTAATCCAAATCCTATCTAATCCATTGATTTCATTGCCTTAAGCTAAGATTCCTATGAAGTGATTTTAAGGGGTATTGTTTTGGGAAAGTTTGTAGTGTGTGTGGGGATTAGTTTTCATCCTAAAACGTCTAAAATGAGTCAAAAATGATCAAAAAATACCCAAAATGAACCAAATTCGATCAAAAATAGCTAAAAATGATCAAAAATCAAATTTTTTTAATTTGTGAATTAAAGAGGCATTACATATTTAAAAAACGCATCAGTATCTCTAAACCAATAACCATTTTCTTCATGTAAACTCTCATCTCCTTTTCCATTATAAGAATGGTATTTTTCGATGTGGTTTTTAAATGCCTGTACGATGGGGATGGTCTACATTTTACCGTAGTCGTCTTTTATTTGGACCAATGTTAGGGAATTATAATTTCATATACTCTACAATTATTTACCCCTTTCTTTGTTGAAATAATATTGACAGGGTTTAAAGGATAATATGTATTTTAAAATGGGCACAGGATGGGCACAGGATGGGCACAAACTAAGACAAATGATAGTTCTTAATGGTTTTTATAAGAATAAATTGAGCACTTTGGACAGTGGTTCTTGACACTGTTGGAATATAAACCCTAAAACTTCTAAAGCACCCTTATCCCAAACACAGGGGTGGTGGGTTTTAGAAAATGGTTTTTCTATTGGAACATGGGGTTGAGATTTGATATGTAATCCATTCTTTATATCTTAGAGGTATTATTAATCATAAATCAATTAAAATGTCACAATCTAGAAGATCTTTTATAGCAGCATTAGCGATGGGAACTACGGGTGCTGCCTTCCCCATATTCAAAGAAGCTGAAAATTTAGATTTGAACCTTGAATTCTCTGAAGATGAAATCTCTAAAGCAAATGAATGGGTTTCAAAAGTAAAGGGAACTAAAAAAATGGTTTACGACGGAACAACATTTAACAAAGGGTTTCCTGTTCATTGGAATTGGGCGTATTATCAATCCAATATAGACATGAAGGTTCCCGAAAGCGAGATAACTACAATAAGTGTATTCAGGGCTATGGGAATTTTACCCGCCTTTAAATCAGCATTATGGAAAAAATATAAGTTCGGAGAGTTTTTTAAAGTTAATGATCCTAAAACTGAGAAACCTTCCCTTAGAAACTTTGTTGATACTCCCCAAAAAGGAGACCTTCCAGGAGGAGGTGTCACAGGTATTAGCGAAATGCTTGAGAAAGGTTCTTTATTTTGTGTTTGTGGCGTGGCAACAAAAATTATTAGCGGGATTTTCGCTAAAAAAATGAACCTTGATGCTGACGAAGTATATCAAGATTTTAAAAATCATATTATAGACGGCATCCAAATCGTTCCCACAGGTGTCTGGGCATTGGGAGAGGTCCAAGCAAAAGGATGTGGTTATATTTACGCAGGGGGTTAAACTTTATATTTTTTAGGCTAAAAAGGTGTAGCCAAAACGCTTAAAATGATTTTTGTGATTAGTTTAATAAGAAACCAGGTGAAGGAGACTTTGCAAATGTATTTTGCTAAATTAGAGGTGGGTGATCCAGAATTCTTTTTGATTAGACTTATTCATTCAAAGATTAATAGTTAAACACGTCCATTTCACTAATTTTTAAATCGTCGAGCCTTCCCAAGTGGAGGGTTTTTCTTTTCCACCAATTCCCCCAATCCAAATCCCTCTTAATCCATTGATATCATTGCTTTAAGCTAGGATTCCTGTGCAGTGGCTTTAGGGGGGTGTTGTTTGGGGGAAGTTTGTAACATGGTTGGGATTTAGTGCTCTTATGAGGTCTTATGGGTGTGCCGCTATCCCATGCCCCCAGTGCTAAGGGACAAGCGGCACATATAACTTTCCTATTTTCAATTCTCCACCAAAACATATACCTTGCAGTAACTATTGAGATTTTGTAAATGATCCTAATGGTTATTATTCTTTAACAAGACTTGTGTGCAAATAGTGTGCAAGTGAGGAAACAAAAAAGGGACCACATTGCTGTTATCCCTTGTTATAATTGTGACCTCGGCAGGATTCAAACCTGCAACCTCTTGAGCCGTAAATAAGTATAAAAATACCTAACTAATTGATTACTAATATAATTATCAATAATAACAATACTTTACAGAGGTAAGAGTTTATAATACTTCGCAAATAACCGTTACCCTAATCGTTACCCTGTTTAAAAAAATGTTTATATTTGGGGTATGGGTGTTGGCTTATACTTGAAAGGTGTAAATAAGGATGGAAGAAGTCCAATATTCCTTTTGGCTAAAAAGGGAGTTAAGCAATTCAAGAAATCCGTACAGATAAAAGTTAAACCATCCGACTGGAATCCACGAAACAACCAAGTAAAAGGAACAGCTTTAGATTCTATTATAGTTAATCGTAAACTAACAGAGATTACTAATAATATGAACTTGGCTTGGAGTTTATTTGAGAGTGGTAGTTACACTTGGGATGAACTTTGCGTAAAGTTGGGTGGAGGTAATGCAGCAGCCAATGAAAACCTACAAGGATTTTTAGAAACAGTACTCAAAGCTAAATACGATAATAGAAACTCTTACAAAACTTACGAGGGTGTAGTTCAAGCAGTATACAAGGAAGCAGGAACTGACAAAATACTATTAGCAGACCTAACCAATGAATTTATAGATAAATGCGTACAGGGTTGGAAAAAGAGACTTTCAAATTCATCCGTAAGAACATACCTTACTCATTTAGGTAAGATAAAGAACCTTGCATATCAGAAAGGACTAATAAGCGAACCATTTATAAGACGTGATGAATGGAAAGTAAAAAGAGGTAGTAGTATCAAAATAGTTGAAACAGTAAAGACAGAGGACTTTATAGAAGCTATACCTAAAGCAAATGATATATACGATATACAGGCACTATTCTTTTACTTATTGATGTTCTGCTTAAGGGGATTATATCAAGCTGATTTAGTTACAATGCACAAGTACGCTAATAACCTTTCTATTGATGGAGGTAAAGGAGGGGGGTTTGAAGGTAAAAGGTTTTACATCAAGCACGAAAGAAGTAAGTCAGGAGAGTTAATGGAGATTAAGATTAATATTTATCCTACTCACAACCTTATAGCGATTCTTGCTTTACTGGTAGAAAGAACTCACAAGCAAAAGATAAATAAACGTACAGGTAAACCATTTATAAAGGGTAACTACGATGTAACACCTAAAGCAGGTGGTGGTTGGATATTTGACTACGACCTGAACGACACAACTGTCCACAAGAACGTATGGGATGTATACCAAAAAAGAATAAAGAAACTATTAGGCAAGCCATTTAAAACTGCTCGTAAGACCTTTGAATCCTACGCACTTAAATTAGCTATATCGCAGGATATAAGATATAAACTACTTGGACACGCTAATCCAACTATTAAAGCACACTATCAGGATTGGGAATGGGATGAACTAAAACAGCAAGTAGATGAAGCACACGAATTGGTTCTAAAAGAATATAGGGTAGAAAATATCTACAAAGCTATCCACAGAAGAGGTAAGGAGTTAGGTCTTTAAGAAGATTTTATTCCAGATTATAGAAAATAATAAGGCATACCCTTTGAGAGAGTAACTTATTAATTTAGATACAGACTTGAATTTGTTTTGTTTTCTAATTAGATTCATACTTATATAACTACAAATAAGTATAATTATTGTGATATGTTATAATAATGGAAAGCTGTTTCCTAAAAAATAACCTAATACCAAACCAAGCACTAACATTATTAGTCCTTTAGCATTAAAAAACCATCCAAATTTTTCCTCCCAAGAATCGGGAACAAAATTTCCATCTGCATCTTCTGCTTTACCTGTTCTTGTTAAATATCCTGCATAAAAATAAACGCCTGAAACAAGTATAACAATAAAGATTAGTGTTACAATAAATTCATTCATATTATTCTTTTCCAGTAAGTTACGAATTTTTTTTTAATCTTTGTCAATTAATATTGCCATATACCTAAATCCAAAAAAAACAGCAAGTATAACAGCCAAAGGAATCCAAAATCCAAATTCCTCTCCGATAGGAAAAGCGCTCCATTCTGCCTTATCTAAATCACTTCCTATTATATTTAAATCATCCTGAACAAATAATAAGGTGTTTTTCATTTGTTTTTAGTTTGCTATAATATACTAAATCTATCGCAAAGTTTTAGTGAATCCTCAATAATGCAAACACCTTGTATTTAAGATTTTAAAGTATGCTTGTTGTTTTATAATTTTTTATAACGAATTAATAGTAAATACAGGATATAAAGTTTATAACGTTAAAAAATAGTAATTTAATACTTTAACATTATAAAGTTTTAATAAAATGTTTATATATTAGCAGGAAAGAACTATAAGTATGAAACCTGCAAAGTATGAAAGAGTAAGTACCAAAGAACAGAGTACTGCTCGGCAAAGATTAAGTAAATTAGAGGATGGAACACCTGTTTTAGAGGTTGTAGATAAGTGTAGTGGAGTAATACCATTTAAGGAACGAGAACACGCACCTAAACTGCTTACAATGGCTCAAAGAGGCGATATAGACACCCTATTAGTACACTCTATAGATAGGTTAGGTAGAAACACCGTAGATATCCTTAATACTGTGCAGGAATTTACTGATATGGGAGTAAATGTAAAGTCACATACAGAGGGTTTAGAAACCCTAATAGATGGTAAGGAGAATCCTACTACTAAAATGATATTATCTATAATGGCTACCCTTGCAGAGTGGGAACTTAAAAATGCCAAAGAACGTCAGGCAGAAGGTATAGAAAGGGCAAGAAAGAACGGTAGGTATAAGGGTAATGGAGGCAATAAACCTGTTGAGACAGTAGAACAGTTCTTCTCTAAAGCTAAAGTTCAAAAGTGCCTAAAAGAACTTAAAAATGGCGAATCTATTAATCGTGCTTCAAAGATATCAGGAGTGTCCTATCCTACTGCTCAAAAGGTATATAATTTAGCTATTACAGAGGGGATGCTGTAACCCCACTCCATTACAGAGCAGGGAAACAACAGAGGGCTTAATCAATTTTTAGCTCGATAGTATTTTAATTCGCCTACTAGTTCAATGTTTCTTTGTATTAGAGCCTTCATCGATTTCTTTTGATTCTCTATATGATATTGAAGGTGTGCTATTTTTTCTTGTTTAGAATCTCTTTTTAACATTACGATGCAATTTTAGTGTGGTCAAATTTTAAATCACTCCCATCAATCCATTTTTGGTTATACCCAATGAGTTCTATACCATCTATTTCAAGAGATAAAATTTCTTCTTCCTCAAATCCATCTGTAATTTGAAGGCAAAACTTTTTTGCCCAATCACATCTTGTTTTGTCATCTCCTTCAAGAAACTCTTTGTACAATTCAGGATTAAAAAATGAAAATCTCTCGTAATAATGCCCCCAAGTTTTAAATTGAATGTTCTGAAAGCCCATTGCCTTCATTTCTTTACGTGTTGTTCTGATGTCTTTTTTACGTGTGTTCATACTGTTGTTTTTTAATTGCAGCTTCATTGCTACAGCACAAACATCTAAAGAAATTTTAATGAAGTGCTTTAGAGTTAGTAGGTATAAAGTGCACTATAAAGAGTTTAGCACTCTTAAAATAATATAGTCAATTTGTTCTGATGACTTAGGTTTATTAGGGTAATAACTATATCTCGTTTGTGCAACGTTTTTTATTTTAAAGAAGCGTTCTATTTTAGAATCAATTTTATTTTCCAAACCTCCAAGAATTATTTTGTCCTCAACGAGTGAATCAATAAGGTAGATACAATGGTTTTTAGCTTTTAACCACTCAAAGGTTTCTTCCCCCTCAAATGTCTCTAAACCCGAAAAAATATACATCCATTTATCTTGGATATACTGTTTAATGTATCCCTCTTTCTCTAGTTCAATTCCAAGTGCTTTAATAAAATCGTAATAGTCGTCATTAAATCTTTCTCCTTTTTCAAAGGTTGGTATGTAGTCCATACCTCTAAAGTAAAAAAACTTTTCAACGTAAATTACTGCTGTAAATCAATAAGTTAACTCATTTTTAGCCCCCAGATTGTTTATATCTCCGCTATTTGGGGTTAACACTTTAGGTACAATCTTATTGTATATATGACAGAGCGTTAACGTAGCGTGATGTTTTCCTGAACGAAAGTTCAAAACCGTACAGGCTGTGAGTGGGTAAGCAGACACAATTTTGACTCGGTGGAGAGTGTGTTTAGTGTAGTACAAGGGAGTGCAACGATTATATGGTGGAACAGGACAGCCACTTTAAAGTTGTCTATTGACGAATAGAGTTTTGCAGAGCTGACGGTTAGACGAAGCAGAATCATTCCTTAATGGCGAGTAACATCGCTTTTAAGGGAGAAGTATATTCAAGCATCAGGTTACCAAAGCAGTTATCATATCCTACTAAATAATATTTAATAACTAATAAATAATATATAGATGAAAGGTTTAAAAAGAGAAAGTAATATTCATTTAAGAATCTCTGAACAAGAGAAAGTAAAGTATAGTAAAGTAGCAGATGAAATAGGTTTAAGCCTATCAGCATTTCTTAGATACTCTGCTGCTAAAGCATCAAGACTGATTAAAGCTAACGAGGATGAAATCGTATAGACAAAGACAAATAAGTAGAGGTGTTAATTTATATAAACTAATGATATGTGGAATCCAAACAACACAGAAAGAAGAATACTTGACAAAATCAAGGGAATTAAAAAACCTAAAAGAAAAATAGTTGTTAGAAAACCCAAGAAAGGTTTAAGCAATCAAGAGAAAGAAGTAAAAGAACTTCTATCCATTTTAGATGGCAAAGAGAAAGCTACAGTAAAACTTGATAAGGTTTTAAAAAGACTAAAGTGAAAACAGTTGAAACAATAGTAATAGTACTAATAACCGCTTGGATGCTATATATAATAGCTCGGGCATTTAAATAACAGATATGGAAGATTTAATAGCAAAACCAAAAAGAAGTAAAGGCAGACCACGTAAGAACTTCGATGTAACTAAAACCTACGAGTGGTTAGACGAGTCAGAATACAAAAGAGCACTACAGGACTTTAAACTCTGGGAACAAGAGTACGAAAGAGTTAAAGTAATTACAGATACAGAGTTTGAAACTATAGAAGAATTTGAGGCAGATTTAAGGGGTAAATATCCTGATTTAGGTGCGTTAGATATTACACAGTTATACCTTGTTGCTAAACTTGACAAAGAAGCCATTAGAAAGGCTTATAGAGACCTTAAAATGCACTCTAAAGTGCCTGTAGATAAAGAGACTTATACGGTAAAAATCCCAGCGGAAAACGCATTAGAGTATTCGTATCATCTAGCAATAGTTCAATCAGTAACTGAACTGCGTAAAACGAATAATCAGATTAATATGATGGCTATCCCACAAATCTTCAACAACAAGATTGTATTCGATATTCGTTCAGGACAATTGAGAGTTAATGCTTATCGCTTTACAGAGAGTTACAAATGATAGTAATAGTATATAATAACGGCTTTGGAGAGGTTTACGATACAACACACTTCGGTTCAACTATTACAGTTCAAGATGAATAAATCAGGGGGGATAGTGGTCGGTAACGCCAAAATGTTACCAAACCTTGCAGGGTTCTTTTCACTACCCCTCTGTTAATATAGGAATGATGGCAGGTTTAAATTGGTTTCATATATCTGTTCCCTGCCTGATTTCCATTTAACGGAAATGGTCAATTAGAACAACTGCAACCAGAGCAAGTGCAAGTATTACAAGTACAATTTGAACAATTACCATTTTGACAAGATTTACAACTACAAACACACATATATTATTGATTTTGAAATATTTATAAGGTAGTGAAAAAAAATGAAAGTAGAAATAGACTTAACAAAAACCCAAATAAATAAGCTAAGACGCTTAATCGGATTACAGACACAAACAAAGCCAGAGGTGGTCTTAAAATCATTTATAAAGATGGTTGTAAACGACCCTGACCAAATAGAAATCATACAATATGAACAAAGAAATTAAAGAGGCTAAGAAAAAGATAGAGATGCTTACCAATCATTTATTAGACAGTATAGATGTTGACTTGCTTTCAGATAATCAAAAGATTGCATACCTAAAAGCCATTCAGCCTTTCGTGATGCCACGACTTGAGGCTATAAAACAACAAACCTCTTTAGAAGTAGGAGAAGGTTTAGAATGGCTAATTGATAGTGATGAAAAGGATATAGAAAGAGATATACACAGAAAACTTGGAATCGGAACTTATACAGGGGACAAGGGCTTGGCTTGAAACCCAAGAAAAAGATGGGTATTCAAAGAGCCACAAAGCAGCTATTATACGTAGTAGTGACCCTTTTGGTTTGTTTGCTACCTATATAGATGGAATGGGAGTAAGATACGAATACACCAACGGTAAAATAGAAAGTGTGCATTATAATGGAAAGAGTGTTGATTACACCTAAAGAAGATTGGATACATATTGTAAAGCAGGAAGTGTATAAAGATGTTTACGGATACAAAGGAGAGGTTGCTTGGTACACCGATAGAAACGAAAAGATTCAGATTATATCCTCAATACACCTCGATTTGAGTAGCAGGTTTAGAAGATTATTTGAAATAAAAAAAGCCTTCAGGAGATAGTCCCAAAGGCTATAACCATAAACCAATTCACTTTTTGAGTGAAAAAGTTAAATAAATGTAAGTAAAAAATCGGTAAAAGATTTGATTTTAATCACAAAAAAACCGTCTAATAGAAATCAGACGGCTTAAAAAAAACAAATTGGTTAATGGTTGCACTTCATTGCGAAATACAAGTAAACTTAATTTAATAAATTTTGTAATGTATGCTTCACATAAGAAATATTTATAATTTTTTCATAAATGATAATTAAACCAATAGATAATTAAGAATAAATAAAAATTTGATGTTAAATATTAAGTATTTGTTAAATGAAAGGTTACAATAAATTCCCATTTGAAGAACGTAAGCAATACGAGGAGACCTTCGTTGAGAACAATAGTGCTTTGATTGAAGAACTAACAGGAGCAAGCAGGGTATTTGATATATCACAAACTCCGATGGATAAAAGGTCAGGAGTAGATGCAATCCTACAATTTGACAGAGGACTATCAGGAGTAGCTTTAAGGATACGTAAACCACAATACAAGAAGTTCTCTAAAAGGTTCACTATAGGACACCATATAAGCCAACCTAATAGTCAAATACATTGTATCCTAAACAGCACTAATGATTCTAATGTATTCTATCCTCATTTAGTCCTGCAAGTAAATGGAGTAGATGAAGAAGGGTACTGTAAAGAGTGTTACGCTATAATGCTACAAACAAATGTATTTGCCAACTATCTAAAGGAACTAATAGAAACAAATACGCTAGAAGATTATTATAATACTGTATTAAATGCCTACGAGTTTGAGTTTACAGAGGTTTTTACTCAAACTGATACAGGCGTAGATTTATTTCACATTCAAAATAATAATATCAAGTATGTCAAAACTAACTAAGAAAGTAGTTAACGGTAAGGTTCAGTTCTTTTATAACTTGCAAAGAATCAACGCATCACGATATTACGAGTTGAGGTACGAATTGAGTAAAAAGGGTTAATAAGTAGGTAAATCGTTACCCTATTTGTTACCCTAAAAAAGAAAGAGGGAGCGTTAACTCCCTCATTATCAGTGACCTCGACAGGATTCAAACCTGTAACCTCTTGAGCCGTAATCAAGTGCACTATTCAGTTATGCTACGAGGCCATTGTGAGGGCACAAATATAAGTATTTTCTATTTGAGCCAGAATGAAATTCATTGTCTTTTTGTAGGAAAAATTAAGGAATTCTGAAAGTTCGGTGTAAATTGCAAGTTATTTGACTATGGATACTTTAGCACTAATTTTAGGTCTGTTTTTTCTCATCAAAGGAGGTGCGTATTTATTTGAGGGCTCCCTCGCGGTCTCTATGAAACTGAATATACCCAGATTCATAATTGGTATGACCGTGGTTTCTTTTGCCACCTCCGCACCTGAACTAGTGGTTAGTGTACAATCAGCAATTATGGGATACCCTGATCTTGCGCTTGGGAATATTGTAGGTTCCAATATTGCTAATGTGGCATTTGTGCTTGGAATTGTGGTACTTTTAAGTCCTCTTAAAATTGAACCTGTCTTTTACAAATTCGATTGGCCCATTATGATGGTCGTCACGCTCTTGTTTTATTTTTTGATACAAAGTGATAGTGCACTTACACGAATAGAGGGCGCCGTATTAGTTTTTGCAATGATCGCGTATCTTTTTGTCATTCTATTTTTTCAGAAAAGCCGATTGGTAGAGGATGAGGTCTTTGAGGAAGAGGTTACTATGAAGTATACCAAAATAGCTTATCTCATCCTTTTTGGCGGTTTCTTATTGTGGTTGGGTTCAGAGGTCTTGATCAAAGGAGCGGTAGGCTTGGCTTCTAAATTGGGGGTAAGTGAGCGTATTATAAGTGTCTCGATTATCGCTTTTGGAACCAGTATCCCGGAACTCTCTACCTCTATCATTGCCATCATGAATAAAGAGCATAAAATTTCCATAGGGAATTTGATTGGTTCCAATATTTTTGATATGCTCGGAATTATTGGATTAACAGGATTGCTATCTCCAATTTACATCTCAGACAAAGCTCTAATCAGTAACGACTTGATTTGGATGATTTTCGTAGCCTTTTTGATTCTACCCTTGGTGTTTTTCCCCAACAAGATGAAACTAGCCAGAGCAGAAGGGGTTATATTGATTCTGGTTTATGCACTATTTATAGGAAGATTATTTTAAAAAAAAAGCCTCTAGAAACTAGAGGCTTTTTTTTGTGGTTAGGTCAGTTATGCTGATTTAACCGTTTTTATAATTCGAGAGGCAATCTTATACGGATCACCGTTGGAGGCAGGTCTTCGATCTTCTAACCAGCCTTTCCATCCTTTTTCAACCGTCATAATAGGAATTCGAATGGAAGCCCCACGATCCGAAACGCCGAAGCTGAATTCATCGATCGATTGAGTTTCGTGCTTCCCTGTTAAACGTTGGTCGTTGTATGCACCATAGACTTCAATGTGTTCTTTGACCACAGGTCGGAAGGCTTCACATATTTTTTCATACGTTTCTTGAGAACCACAGGTTCTAAGTGTTTCATTAGAAAAGTTAGCGTGCATTCCCGAACCGTTCCAATCCGTATCTCCAAGGGGTTTTGGATGCCAATCGATGGCAAGACCATATTTCTCTCCCAAACGCTCCAAGAGGTAACGTGAGACCCACATTTCATCTCCTGCTTGCTTGGCACCTTTAGCGAAACATTGGTATTCCCATTGCCCAGAAGCAACTTCAGCGTTGATTCCTTCAACATTGATTCCTGCTTCCAAACATTGATCAAGATGTTCTTCTATCATTTCACGACCAAAAGCATTCTTTGCCCCTACAGAACAATAGAATTGACCTTGTGGAGTCTGATCTCTTGGAAATCCTAAAGGAAGATTAGTTTCCGGATCCCATAGAAAATATTCCTGCTCAAAACCAAACCAAAAGTCATTGTCGTCGTCGTCAATGGTAGCTCTTCCATTTGATTCGTGGGCTGTCCCGTCTGCGTTTAACACTTCGGTCATGACCAACCAACCGTTTTTGCGATCAGGATCTTCATAAAGGGCTACAGGCTTTAACAAACAATCCGAAGAATTTCCCTCGGCTTGAAGGGTAGAGGATCCGTCAAAAGACCACATAGGACAGTCGTCTAAAGTGCCTTTAAAATCAGTTACAATTTTGGTTTTACTTCTCAAATTGGCAGTGGGTTTATACCCATCTAACCAAATGTACTCTAGTTTCGCTTTGCTCATAATTTAATATTTGCCCAAAAATAAGTTATTCGTATTAACCCCCCTTTATTGAAATTAATAAAGAAATTAACAATAATTAATTTTTATTAACCCCCTATTTTTTTGGGGTAAAAATTTAATTTTTTTCATTTTTTTTTAAAATCATAGAATAAACATCAAAATTTCTATCTTTGAAAACATTTCCACACTACTTTTTTTATGCAAACGCTCCGAAAAAAAATGCTGAGTAATCTAGGCGCAGTTCCGGCTTTGAGCATTAAAATTGATATCAAACAAGAAGCTTTTGCTGAATCTGTTTTCAATCGATCCAAAATTCAAAAGTACTTGAGTCAAAAGGCTTTTGATCAAATGGAACAGCACATTGAGAAACGTAGAGCAATCAATCCAATTCTTGCAGACCAAATAGCGGCTGCCATGAAGACTTGGGCAGTTTCCAAAGGGGCAACACACTACACCCATTGGTTTCAAGCCCTAACCGGTGCTACTGCAGAAAAATATGAATCGTTTTATCATTTGGACGAGCAAGGAAATCGCATTGAAAAATTTGATGGAGCCCAACTTGTACAGCAAATCCCCGACTATCCCAATCTCTCGAACAGTGGAGTTCGCAATACATTTGAAGCTCGAGGATATTCCACTTGGGACCCCTCGTCACCTGCTTTTTTGTACGGAACCACCTTGTGCATCCCAACCACATTTATATCCTATAAGGGGATTGCTTTAGACTATAAAAGCCCCTTGCTTAAATCCCTTCAAAAGATTGATCACGCAGCTTCTGAAGTCTGTCGTTTTTTTGACAAGAATATTCAGAAAGTTACTGCAACACTAGGGTGGGAGCAAGAGTTTTTTTTAGTTGATCGCGGTTTGGCACAGACCCGCCCAGACTTAATGCTTTCAGGGAGGACTTTGTTTGGACATGCGCCCTCCAAAGGCCAGCAGTTCAGTGATCATTATTTTGGATCCATTCCCTCTCGAGTATCTCACTTTTTTAAGGAGTTGGAGTATGAATGCAATTTGTTGGGAATTCCAGTAAAAACCAGACATAACGAAGTAGCACCCAGTCAATATGAAATTGCTTCGGTTTTTGAAGTGGCCAATTTGGCCGTAGATCACAACGCCTTGTTGATGGATGTGATGGACAAGGTAGCTTACAAACACAATTTTATTGTACTACTGCACGAAAAACCTTTTCAGCATATAAACGGCTCTGGAAAACACAGTAATTGGTCTCTTATTACCAACACCGGTATCAACCTTTTAAGTCCGAGTAAAACCCCTATGGGTAACCTTCAGTTTTTGGTGTTTTTTGTCAATACCATTGCTGCTGCGCTTAAACACGATAGTCTTCTTCGAGCCACGGCAGTCTCTGCAGCCAATGACCTGCGTTTGGGACTCAACGAAGCACCTGAGACCCTTCTGTCAATTTTTATTGGAAAGCACCTCACCCAAGTATTGGAAGACCTCGAAAAGGTTTCTGAGGGAAAACTCTCTCCTCAAGAAAAAACAGATTTGAAATTGAACGTCATTGGTAAAATACCTGAAATTTTACTGGACAACACCGACAGTGACCGTACCTCACCTTTTGCATTTACTGGAAATAAATTTGAATTTCGCTCCGTTGGATCCAAAAATAATTGTGCGAAAGCAACCACTGTATTAAATGCAATTACAGCCGCACAACTTTTTCAATTCAAAGCCAGAGTCGATGATTTGATCGAATCTAAAGACATGAAAAAAGACGATGCGATTTTTAATGTACTGCGAGAAGTGATTATTGAAATCAAGGATTTTCTTTCTAACGACACCAAAAAACAAAAGAAAAAAAGCAGCACTCAGAAAACAATTAAAATTGAATCCAAAACAGTGCCTGAGGCCTTGTCTGCTTATACCAACGAGCACTCCATTCACTTGTTTGAAAAGTTGGAAATCTTTAGTGCTGCGGAATTAGAAATGCGATATCAAGTGGATCTACAGTCCTATGTTTCTGAAATTCAGATCGAATCGCGTACCCTTGGCGATATGGCTTTAAACCATATTGTCCCTACTGCTATTCAATATCAAAACACCCTCATCGAAAACGTTCAGGGATTCAAAGAAATTTATGGAGCAACATTCAAGAAGCACAGCAAAGAACAGTTGCTATTGTTGGAACAAATTTCTGATCATATAGCTGCAATTAGTCAAGGAGTTTTGGAAATGGTAAATGCACGAAAAAAAGCAAATGCAAAAGAAGACCCCAAGGAAAAAGCATTGTCCTATGCCAAAGAAGTGCTTCCTTATCTAACTTCCATTCGATTCCATTGCGACGCACTAGAACTCCGAGTGGATGACGCCATCTGGCCACTAGCAAAATACCGTGAGTTGTTGTTTATTCGTTAATAACTAAGTCAGTAGATTTCAAAAAACGGAAACCAAAACCCGTATTTTTGTAGAAAGTAATCCAATGTCAAATCGTTATAGCCAACGTGGGGTTTCTGCACAAAAAGAGGATGTGCACCTTGCCATCAAGAATATTGATAAAGGCCTGTATCCAAAAGCGTTTTGTAAAATCATTCCCGACGTCATTACATCGAGTGATGACCACGCTTTGGTAATGCATGCTGACGGTGCGGGAACTAAATCTTCCCTGGCGTATATGTATTGGAAAGAGACCGGTGATCTTTCGGTTTGGAGAGGTATTGCGCAAGACGCCTTGATCATGAATATTGATGACCTACTCTGTGTAGGAGTCACTGAAAATATTTTGCTTTCCTCTACAATTGGAAGAAATAAAAATCACATCCCAGGAGAAGTTATCCAAGCCCTTATTGAAGGGACGGAAGCCTTACTAGAAGACCTAAGACAGTGGGGTGTCACCATCCACAGTACAGGAGGAGAAACTGCAGATGTGGGGGATTTAGTAAGAACCATAATTGTAGATTCTACGGTGACGGCTCGTATTGCAAAAAAACAGATCATAGACAATGCAAACATCCAAGCGGGAGATGTCATTATCGGATTGTCTTCTTCAGGACAAGCAACTTATGAAAAAGAATACAATGGAGGTATGGGTAGCAATGGACTTACCTCTGCACGCCACGATGTATTTTCTAAGGCTTTAGCAAAGAAATACCCCGAGAGTTTTGATCCAGAAGTTCCCAGTGATTTGATTTATTCGGGTTCTCGTTCGCTAACGGAACTATTGGAAGGGGTGTCTTTAGATATTGGAAAATTAGTGCTTTCTCCAACGCGCACCTATGCACCTATCATCCAACGAATTTTTGAAGAAATAGGAAGAGCTCAGATTCATGGGATGGTTCATTGTAGTGGAGGTGCACAGACTAAGATCTTGCATTTTATAGACCAATTGCACATCATTAAAGACAATCTTTTTGAAGTACCGCCCTTGTTTGATCTAATCCAAAAAGAATCGGGTACTGCTCCTAGGGAAATGTACCAAGTGTTTAATATGGGACACCGTATGGAGCTCTATGTAAACCCCGCAGTAGCGGAACAAATAATAAACATATCCCATGCGTTTAATGTAGAGGCTCAAGTGGTGGGTCGGGTAGAAGCTGCTTCAGAAAAAAAGCTCACCTTAGAATCCAGTTACGGAACTTTTACCTACCCTTAACAGCATAAAAAATTTTAATGTATCGAAAAATAACAGTTCTCTCTTTACTTCTACTCTCTATAAACGTTCAGGGTCAAGAAGAGGATTTGTTTCGTTCGATAAAAGCAGAGACCCAAATCGATGAGTCTCTTTTACCCGACAGGATGGTTTTTACGCAAAGCCTCCTCTGGGGTGAGCGTGGTTTGATGCGGAAAACTGGTTGGTCTTCACTTACTATCGAACAGCGAGAAAAAGAATTAAAAATTCGTCGGAAAATGTTGAAACTCCATCAACTCATCGGTTATGTTACACTAGTGGGGATGGTAACTCAGGGAATATTGGGAACCAAATTATACAAAGGAAGATCTAGATATTACGATACGCACAAAACGATTGGAAACTTGACTTCCATCAGTTACTTTACGGGTGCAGGCTTGTCTCTTTTTGCACCTCCTCCTTTAACCAATAAAAAACAAAAAGGATTGAGTTCGATCAAGGCCCACAAGTACTTGGCGACCCTTCACTTTTCTGCCATGGTCGCAACTAATGTTTTGGCAGAAAAAAACAGACGACTCCACCGTGCAGCTGCTTTCACAGCCTTTGGGACCTATGCTACCGCTATTCTAGTTTTTAAATTTTAATTATGCTTGTAAAACGATTTTTTATCCTCCTCTCTCTTGTGGTTTCTACTTCTTTTGGGCAAAACACCCAATGGAAAATTGACTCGGAAGCTTCTTCAATTCGCTACAAAGGAGACCACTTGTTTCACGCTTGGGAAGGGGTAAATGACAAAGTTTATGGACTAGCGGTTCATAGCAAGGAAGAAGGAATTGAAAAACTCGCTATTTTGGTTTATGTTCGAGATTTTGACAGTAAAAATTCTGGGAGAGATGCTCACTCGCTCGAAGTTTTGGAAGCTTTACAGTTTCCAGAAGTTAAATTCTATTCGGAATCCATTGAAATAGAAGGCCAAAAACTTCGGATGAACGGGAGTTTTGATTTTCACGGAGCAAAAATCGATAAATCGATTCTAGCGGATTTGGAACAACAAGATTCCCAATGGAAAATTTCCGGGAGTTTTGAATTAACTCCTACCGATTTTAATATTGACTTGCCTTCCTTTTTGTCAATTAAAATGAAAGATTTACTGGAGTTTGAGTATCGCATTGTTTTAAAAAAATAAACCCGTACAATAAACCTTTACAATTTGTAAATTTGTAGTTCTATGTTAGAAAAATTACAAATCGTCCAGCAGCGTTTCGATGAGGTCTCCGACCTAATCATCCAGCCCGATATTATTTCTGATCAAAAAAGGTATGTCCAATTGAATAAAGAATACAAGGACTTGTCTTTGATGATGGAAAAAATCAAAGTTTATAAAACATTGCATTCCAATTTAGAAGAGGCGGAAGCGCTTTTGAAAGAAGAAACGGATGCCGAAATGGTTGCCATGGCAAAGATGGAAGTAGAATCTGCCAAAGAACAACTCCCCAAATTGGAAGAGGAAATCAAGCTTTTATTGATTCCCAAAGATCCGGAAGATGCTAAAAATGTGGTTGTAGAAATCCGTGCAGGGACAGGTGGAGATGAGGCCAGTATTTTTGCAGGTGATTTGTATCGGATGTACACTAAATTTTGTCAATCCAAAAATTGGTCTGTAAGTTTTGTAGATTCTAGCGAGGGTACAGCAGGAGGTTTTAAAGAGGTAATTTTTGAGGTCTCAGGTGAGGATGTGTATGGAATCTTAAAATACGAATCAGGAGTTCATCGGGTACAGCGTGTCCCTCAGACAGAAACGCAAGGACGGGTACACACTTCTGCCGCGACGGTTATGGTGTTGCCAGAGGCCGAAGAATTTGATGTGGAAATAGATATGAACGAAGTGCGTATAGATTATTTCTGTTCTTCAGGACCTGGGGGACAATCCGTAAACACGACTTATTCCGCGGTACGCTTGACTCACGAACCAACGGGTATTGTGGCCCAATGTCAAGATCAAAAGTCGCAACATAAAAATAAAGACAAAGCCCTAAAAGTATTGCGTTCAAGGTTGTACGAGTTAGAACTTTCAAAAAAATTAGCCTCTGACGCCGAAAAACGGAACTCGCTGGTTTCTTCGGGCGATCGTTCCGCAAAAATCCGAACCTATAACTATCCCCAGGGAAGAGTTACCGATCACCGTATTGGAATTACCCTTTATGATCTCACCAATTTCATTAATGGGGACATTCAAAAAATTATCGATGAGTTGCAGTTGTATCAAAACACAGAAAAGCTAAAAGAAGCGGGTGAAGTATTATGACGCAACAGATTCTTTTTCAGCAAATTAAATCCAAAGCTTCTTTTTTATGTGTAGGCTTGGATATCGATTTGGAAAAGATCCCTCCACATTTGCTCAAGGAGGAAGATCCCATTTTTAGTTTTGCTAAAGCGATTATTGATGCTACACATTCCTTCGCAGTAGCCTATAAGCCCAACTTGGCTTTTTTTGAAGCTTATGGACTGCAAGGTTGGCAGGCCTTCAAAAAAGTAATCGACTATTTAAACACCCATTATCCCGATCATTTTACGATCGCTGACGCAAAACGTGGAGATATTGGAAATACCGCAGGGCGCTATGCAAAAGCCTTTTTTGAAACTTATGGTGTGGATGCGGTGACCGTTGCGCCCTATATGGGTCGAGACGCTGTAGAGCCCTTTCTCACTTTTGAGGGGAAACATGCCATTTTGCTCGCTTTGACTTCCAATCCAGGAGCTGCTGACTTTCAATATACCAAAGAAGAAAACCATTTGTTATTTGAAAAAGTTTTAAAAACCAGTTTGGAATGGGAAAATACTGATCGGCTGATGTATGTGGTTGGGGCTACAAAGGCGGAGGCATTACACGCCATCCGAAAAATTATACCTGATTCCTTTTTGTTGGTGCCGGGGGTAGGAGCCCAAGGAGGAAGCCTTGCAGAAGTAGCTCAAAACGGAATGAATTCCCAATGTGGCTTGTTGGTGAATTCCTCCAGGGGGATTCTCTATGCCTCCCAAGGAGATGATTTTGCAGCAGCAGCAGCAGCGGAAGCTAGAAAAATGCAAACCCAAATGGCAGCTCATCTAAACTCAGCTGGACTTATTTGATGCTTCACCATACTCTATATCCAGCGACGAACAATTCTAAAAAATGGATCACTTTCATTCATGGTGCAGGGGGGAGTTCCTCTATTTGGTTTAATCAGGTTCGGTTTTTTAAAAGTTATTTTAATGTGCTGCTTATCGACCTAAGAGGACACGGCAAGTCTGCTGCTTCTCCAGAAGGGACTCAATATACCTTTGACAAGATTATCGAAGATTTAATTGAAGTTTTGGATCACAATAAAATAAATAAATCCCATTTTGTGGGTATTTCCTTGGGCAGTATTCTGATTCAGAAAATGCTTTTTAAATATCAAAGTAGAGTTGAAAAAATAGGCCTAGGCGGTGCTATTTTAAATTTAAACTTCCAATCTCGAGTACTGATGTTTTTTGGAAATTTAACCCAAAGTATTTTGCCTTTCATTTGGATTTACACCTTTTTTGCTTACGTCATTATGCCGTATAGAAATCACAGAAAATCGCGCGCATTATTTATTCGTGAAGCAAAAAAATTATCCCAAAACGAGTTTAAAAGATGGTATAAATTGACTAAAAAAATTCTTCCCTTGCTTGAAAAGATTAGGTCTTATAAAGTAAAAACTCCCGTCTTGTATATTATGGGAAAGGAAGATTATATGTTTCTTCCTTTTGTGAAAGAGATTGTACAAGCACACGAGTCCTCTTCCCTAATCACCTTGTCGGACTCTGGGCATGTTGTCAATATCGACCAACCGGAGCAGTTTAATAACAACTTGCTCACTTTTCTCTTAAAAGACTAATTAAAAACCACGGTTTTGTTGTGATAGACCATGATCTTTCGATCGCAGTGATGTTTTAATGCACGCAGCAGTACAATGCGTTCCAAATCCTGTCCTTTTTCAATAAAGTCACGAACCTCGTGTTCATGCGATACACGGACAATATCCTGTTCGATGATGGGACCGGCGTCAAGATCTTCAGTCACATAATGGCTCGTCGCACCGATGATTTTTACACCGCGCTCAAAAGCCGAATGATAGGGCTTTGCACCAGGAAAGGCAGGCAAAAAAGAGTGGTGAATATTGATGATTTGATTTGGGAAGGCGTCAACCAGTCGGTGGGAAACAATTTGCATATAACGTGCCAAAACAATCGAATCTATTTCATGCTTTTTCAATAATTCCAACTGCTGTGTTTCAGCTTCTGGCTTCGTTTCTTTAGTGACGGGGACATGGTAAAAGGGAATTTGAAATTGTTTTGCAACCGATTCCAAATCCCTGTGGTTACTTAAGATAAATGGAATGTTACAGGCTAATTTTCTTGAGCGCTGTTGGGTTAAAATATCATATAAACAGTGATCGTATTTGGAAACAAAAACTGCAACATTGGGAATTTTATCTTCTAAAAAGAAGGAACAACGCAAGGCGTAACGGGAACCGATATCCCGATCGAAATTCGTTTGAAAGTCTTCATAGGTGGTCTTTTGAAAAAGACTTTCAATGACCACTCGCATAAAAAAACTTTTATGTACTCGATCTACATATTGGTCGATGTAGATTATGTTTCCATTCGATTGATGAATAAATTGGGTAACGTCCGCAATGATTCCTTTTTGATCAGGGCAATGCATCAATAAGGTTAGTTTTTTCAAAAGATTTTAATTTCCAGGTTGTTTTATTTGAAATGCTTCATTCTCTTTGGCTTGGTCTACCATTTCTTTGACTTCGGAGAGTAGTTTTTTTGCATCGTAAACGACACCTTGACGAATGGTGTGTTTAACACCACCCACCCGAACAACTTCGTTGTTTTCAGTCAATCGGATAGCTCCTGTACCATAAAGTACTTTTAAATTTTCCAATGGGTTTTCTTCTATTATTACAAAATCTGCACTTTTACCAATTTCTACGGAACCAGTTTGATCGTCTATTCCCAGTGCTTCGGCACCATTTAAGGTTGCCGCGCGGATAACTTCAAGTGGGTGGAAACCTGCTTCTCTCAGCATTTCCATTTCGCGGATATAAGCAAAGCCGTACAATTGAAAAATAAATCCAGAGTCGGAGCCTGTGGTCACGCGTCCTCCACGATTTTTATATTCATTGACAAAGGTCATCCAAAGCTTGTAATTTTCTTTCCAAGCCACTTCCTCTTCGGTGCCCCAAAAATGCCAGTAAGAGCCATGAGAAATTTTACTGGGTTGGTAAAAGCGCCATAAGGAGGGGAGGGTATAGTCTTCGTGCCATTCGGCTCTTCGAGCACGATGCAAGTCTCTGCTGGCTTCGTAAATATTAAAAGTGGGAACAAGGGTGAAGTCCAGATCGATCAATTCGTTCATCACTTTATTCCAGTGGTCTGAATAGGGAGCGGCTGCCTGTTTCCACAATTTGCCGGCTTCTCCAAAACGGTGTTGTTCGTTTTGGTAGTTGTAGTCCAGGGGATAGTCTTGTACGGTACGATCTTCGAATAATGCTTCTGGCAGTCCGTACCAATGTTCCATGGTGGTGAGTCCTGCTCGTGCAGAATGTAAGACATTCCATCGGGCCACGCTCATCTGGGCGTGATGGCATGCAGAGCGCAACCCCAGTTTTTTATTTTCATCCAGTGCCGCTTTCATTATTTCGGGTTCTGCTCCAAAAAATTTGATACCATCAGCACCATTTTTGGCATTTTGTTGTACCCATTCTCGTGCTTGTTCTGGGGTTGTGATGGGTTTTTTACTTCCTTGCCCAAAACCTGTGTAGGCTAGCACTCGGGGAGCTATAATTTCATTATTTGCACTTCGCTTTTTAAGATCTGTGGCGTATGCTATACCTCGTCCGCTGGGTTCACGAACTGTGGTCACCCCGTGGGCTAACCAAAGCCGAAACACATAGTCCCAATCCGCTCCTTGGCCTTCTCCTCCGATATGTCCGTGCATATCTACAAAGCCAGGCAATACGAACATTCCTTTGGCGTCTAGCTCTTTTCCTCCCTTTTTTAGTTGGGGTCTTTTGGTTTCGTCGATAGCCACCCCTGGATATCCCACGATATCGATGGCGGTAATTTTATCGTTTTCAACGCTGATATCCACAGGTCCAATAGGTGGAGCACCATTACCGTTGATCAAAGTTGCTCCCCGGATAATCAATTGATTAAAAGGCCCTTCGGCTGTGGGAGTCGTAATTTGAGAAAAAGTAGCTGTAAAAAAAAGTAGAGTTATAAATGTAGTTATCGTGCGCATATTTGTTTTTTTCGAAGATAATAAAAAAACCTCCTGTTAACACAGGAGGTTGATGTCTAGTAGGAAGTAAATCCTATTTTATACTTCGCTTGTTTAATGTTGGTTTAGACGAAAGTCGGCGTAGGCGTCCATACCGTGCTCCGCCAAATCGAGACCCTTGAGTTCTTCTTCTTTATCCACTCGAAGCCCAATCGTTTTTTTGATAACAAATAAGATGATAAAAGCAGTAGTCACCGAAAAAGCACCTACGATACCTACACCAATAAGTTGTATTAAAAATTGATCAAAACCTGCTAAAGCGCCAAAAATTCCGACAGCCAAGGTGCCCCAAATTCCACAAATTAAGTGAACGGCAATAGCTCCTACGGGATCATCCAGCTTCAGTCTATCGATTAACGCAATTCCAAATACGATAATAATTCCAGCAATGATTCCAATATAAATGGCGTCCATGGGACTCATTTGATCTGCGCCAGCTGTTATTCCAACAAGTCCTCCTAGGACGCCATTCATGAACATTGTAAGATCATAATTCTTATATAAAATATTAGATACAATACTTGACGAAACCCCTCCAGTAGCTGCCGCCAGACAGGTTGTTACTAAAGTTAAAGAAGTTAATTCAGGATCGGCCGATAAAACAGAACCTCCGTTAAATCCAAACCACCCTAGCCAAAGAATTAATACCCCTGCAGCAGCAAGCGGTATGTTGTGTCCTGGAATCGCTTTGGGTTTTCCATCCGTTCCGAATTTTCCGATACGTGCTCCTAATAGATAAACCGCGATAAGGGCACCCCATCCACCCAAAGAGTGAACAAGAGTAGAACCAGCAAAGTCATAAAAACCCCACTGATCTAAAAAACCACCACCCCATTTCCATGATCCAATGATTGGATATACCAAGCCCACATAAAAAACTGAAAATAACATAAAACTGTTCAGCTTAATTCGTTCAGCAACGGCCCCAGATACAATCGTAGCCGCTGTTGCTGCAAACATACCTTGAAAAAGGAAGTCGGTCCACCAGGTGTATCCACCACTGGCATATTCGGGAGTCATGCCTCCTTCGGGTGCCGCGATTCCAAATCCAGCAAATTTAAAAAACCCTGCGGCTCCTTCCTCAAAACCAGGATACATCAGATTGAACCCTCCTAATGCATAAAGTAAAAGTCCAATAGTTATTACAAAGAAATTTTTAAATAAAATGTTTACCGTATTTTTTTGACGTGTCAATCCGATTTCCAAAAATGAAAACCCTAGGTGCATAAAGAATACGAGTGCGGTACAGATCATCATCCATACATTATTGGCAGTAAAAAGTGCAGTACTTTCCATAAATATAGTTTGTGAGTTTGAGTTTAGTTAAGTGACTTGCCGCCTTTTTCACCTGTTCGAATTCGATAGGTTTCTTCGACAGGCGTGATGAATATTTTTCCATCTCCAACTTTATCTGTCGCAGCGGACTTTAAGATGGCGTCAATTGTGGGTTGTACAAAATCATCGTTTACTACAATGGATAAGTAGCGTCTTTGGATCTCGGAAGTGCTGTAGCTGATACCTCGATATACGTGTCCTTCTTTTTCATTACCAACCCCAGTAACATCCCAGTAGCTGAAAAAGTTTACTTCAACATTGTGTAATGCATTTTTTACATCGTCAAATTTTGACTTTCTAATAATTGCTTCTATTTTTTTCATATTTAGGTTTTAAAAAGCAAATAAACAAAAATGTTTATTCACTACTAAAAAGGCTCCCCAATTATTTTAGGAGAGCCTTTAATTTTGAAACTAAATTGATTTACTATTCTCTTTTTCTTTTTCCTGCGTATGCGATTGCGTCATGCTCAGAAAGATCCAAGCCTTCAAGTTCTTCTTGTTCGGTAACACGAAGTCCCATTGTGTATTTCAAAGCTGAAAACACAATGAAAGCGGTCACTATAGCCCAAACCATGTAAGCGAGAGCTCCAATAAGTTGTGAAACAAATTGGGCACTGCCGCCACCGTTGAATAGTCCAATACCTGTATCACCGTCTACACCCCAGAGTCCAATGACAATTGTCCCCCAAAATCCAGCAACACCATGAACAGAAACAGCACCAATAGCATCGTCAATTTTCAATTTCTTTTCGATAAGTTCTATTGAAAAAACTACAATTATACCGCCTATAATACCTGCCATCAAAGCGCCACCAGGAGTCATGTTTCCACATCCAGCAGTAATACTGACAAGTCCTGCTAGGGCTCCGTTTAAAGTATGTGCAATGTTAGGTTTTCCTAAATAAATCCATGTAGTGAATAAAGCTCCTAAAGCTCCTGCAGCTGCAGCCAGGTTGGTTACAAGAACCACAGTAGACGCACCTACAGCGTCATCTCCACCCCAAGCTAACTGTGAACCTCCGTTAAATCCAAACCATCCTAACCAAAGAATGAAAACTCCGAGCGTTGCTAATATCTGGTTATGGCCTGCAATAGGGAAAACTTTTCCATCAACGAACTTCCCTGTTCTAGGACCTACCATATAAGCAGCAACAAGAGCGGCGAAGCCTCCTACACCGTGAACGATTGAAGAACCTGCAAAATCGATAAATCCTAGTTCAGTAAGCCAGCCTGATCCTTGCCATTGCCATCCACCAGAAATAGGATAAATGATTGCAGTCATAATTAATGTAAAAACTACATACGTTTCAAATTTTGTTCTACCAGCGATGGCTCCAGACACAATCGTTGCGGCTGTAGCAGCAAACATTGTTTGGAAGAAAAGGTCTGCACCTTCACCTTGAAATAGCCCACTCCAGAAAAACCATCCATTAGAGGTGTCTCCATACATCAATGAATATCCAACGAGCCAGTAAGTAATTGAACCTACACTGATGTCAAGTAAGTTTTTCATTGCAATGTTCACAGCGTTTTTTGACTGAGTCATACCCGCTTCTACCATTGTAAACCCAGCTTGCATAAAGAAAACAAGGATTCCAGATAAAAGCATCCAAAGCATGCCCATATCTCCCTCTACAGCAGCTGTGTCCTGTATTATTAGGGGTAAATTAATAAGTGAAAAATTGATCATAATACGTTATTATATAATTAAAATTGATAAATAGCTGCAACTAGAAAAGAGGAAAGACTGTCCGCTGTTTCTGTTGGTGAGATAGCAAAAATTTCTGAGGAAGCCGAATCAATTCGTAACTCAGGCTTGAAAATGAAATTTCCAGAGGTAAAACTTCCAGTAAGTGTAAGTGATAAATTGTCTGCATCTCCATCATCAACTAGCGCACCAAATCCGTCTGTTTCAGAGAAAAATTCACCTCGTAAGCCAATAACGAAATCATCACTCACAGTTAGCTGAGGATAAAGTGCTACCCCAGAAAATCCAGTGTCACCTTCCAGTGAAGCTGTAGTGGCATTGATACCTAAGAAAAACGCATCTGATAAATCAAAACCTCCAGTAAAATCAATCTGAGCATATCCGTCACCCCCTAAGAAGTTAATGTACTGACCATAGAGGCCTAGTTGTGCACCAAATGCAGTGTAACGGGAATAATTGGCTTCCGTTTCATCTGTTTGATTGAAAACACCTAACATTAAAGAGATGTCATCTGACAATGCGAAATCAAGTTTTAGACCCGTGTGTGAAAAAGGGCCATAAGAAAACATATATGACGTAGAATAGTTAAAGTTAGCAGATGGTGAAATCACCTCGTACCCTAAAAATGTATTGAAGTTTCCTAAAGTTACAGTCACACCTTCCCCTAAATTGTAATATACGTAGAGTTGGTTTAAAATTTCTGACGAGAATCCGTAACCAGGACCGTCGAACGATTCTCTTACAGATCCAAATACTGCATTAGAACCTCTTGGTCCAAAAACAGCATCCGCCACAAAACCAGCTTTCTCGCCTTCGTAGGAAACAATAAAGTTTGCCATACCGAGGGAAAATCCGTTTAGATCGGCAAAAGAAGTATTTGGAGAAGCAGGGTCTTCACTAAAGCTAGCTCTAAAATAAGTGTCTACAGTTCCACTAAAATTAAAAGTGGGCTCTGGCGTAGCATCATCGGTTTCTTGACCTGTAACAGCTACAGTTGAGATTAGTAAGGCAAAGAGGCCTTTAAATACATTGTTTCTTAAATTTTTCATAAAATAAATATAATTGTTCGGGAACAAACTTATCTATATTTAAAATTATACCCCATATAAAAAGGGGGTGTATTTTTAATTTTTATACAAATGAAAATTATAACCCATAAAAAATAGGGGTTAAAATAATTTTAACTTTAAATTTTAAGAATACTATAAAAAAGCAGCAATGAATTAAGAATTTGCTAAACGAAACAAGTAATGCCCTAAACCTACAAAAGCAACTCCACCGAGAATGCTGGCCAAAGAATAGCTAATAAAAATTAGGTAATCCCCTGATCTTAAGAAAGATAGCCCTTCGAGACTAAAAGTGGAAAAAGTAGTCAGACCTCCACAAAAACCTACCGCTAGAAGTAAATACAGATCAGAACGCAAGTTGTTGTTTTTAACTGCCCACCCCAAGAGAATCCCTATCATTAGACAGCCAACGAAATTTGCCAATAGGGTAGACCAAGGAAATCCACTTTTTGAGGTGGTGAGAAATTTTGAAAGTAAAAACCGAAAAAGGCTACCCAATCCTCCCCCCAAAAAAACATAGAGTAAACTTTTCATTGTTGGGTTATGAATTTGATCAACACCAGAAAGCTGAATGCGATAAGAAAACCAACAAGGATTTTGTAACTCCCTTTAAAATAGAGCGGTTGTCTTTTTTTATCTGTTCTGTAGGAGAAGATTACGATACCCGTAAAAACGAAAAAAAAACAAATTCCAAAAATCAATTGTCCCGATGAAAACATCTCTTATATTTTTGACTAATTTAGAAATAATTAAACCATTAATACAGTATTTAAAAAATGATAAAAAAACCCATTCAGGCAGTAACCGAATTTCACCATGCCTTTGGCCTAGGAGTTGAATCAGTGCCCAATGCGAAATTGCCCAAGGCAATTGCACAACTCCGTTATGATCTGATGAAAGAGGAAAACGAAGAATATCTGGAAGCGGCCCAGTCAAACGATTTAATCGAAATTGGAGATGCCCTCGGAGATATGCTCTACATTTTATGTGGAACCATCATCGCTCACGGTTTTCAAAGCAAAATGGAGGCTATTTTTGATGAGATACAGCGCAGTAACATGAGTAAACTGGGTGCCGACGGTAAACCAATCTATCGAGAGGATGGAAAGGTGCTCAAAGGACCTAATTATTTCAAACCCAATATTGAGAAAATTTTAGAAAAGGACTAGTGAACCGCTACGGTCCAGTGGAATGGATCTTGCTTTTTATTGTATTGAATTCCAACCAACTCTTCCTTCAGTAAAGTAGCTACTGGGTTCTCCTTTGGAAGAGGGTAGGTGGTATCGCGGTAAGAAAAGCTATTGATTGAGAGGACAACGACTGCAGTCCCTGTTCCAAAAACTTCTTGTAGTAACCCTTGTTGATGAGCTTCTACGATTTCACTGACCCTAATGGGTCGTTCTTCCACATCAATTCCCTTGCTTTTAGCAATTTGAATGATACTCTTTCGAGTCACACCGTCCAAAATACGATCATTCGTTGGGGCGGTGACAAGTTTATTGTCAATTTTGAAAAAGATATTCATGGTTCCTGCCTCTTCGAGGTATTCGTGGCGGTCCGCATCAGTCCAAATAATTTGCTGAAATCCTTTTTTAAGTGCTTCTGAAGTCGGGTAAAATTGCGCTCCATAGTTTCCGGCTGCTTTTGCATAACCAACCCCTCCATTGGCAGCTCTACTAAACTCCTCAGTAATGAGAACATTGATTTCAGCACCCGTGTAATAGGTGCTTACAGGAGCACAAATGATCATAAAAATATATTCTTCTGAAGCAGCGGCCTGGACCGTAGATTGACTGGCAAACACAAAAGGTCTGATGTATAAAGAGTTTCCAATTCCAGATTTTATCCATTCGTGATCCAACTTAAGTAATTGGTGTAGTCCTTTAAAAAAATAGTCCTCCGGAAATTCAGGAATTTGCATGCGATGGGAAGACCGATTGATTCTCCTAAAATTTTCATCAGGTCGAAAAAGCCATACTTTACCTTGGTCGTCTTTGAATGCTTTCATTCCTTCAAAAACTGCCTGTCCGTAGTGTAGCACACTTGCAGAGGGATCCAATGTCAAGGGTTCATAAGGCTTGATTTCGGGGGTGTGCCATTTTCCGTCACGGTACCGACAAAGAAACATATGGTCGGTAAAAGTCTTTCCAAAAACAAGGTTGTCAAAGGAAACATCTTTTATTTTTGATTGTGGATTTTGTTGAATTGTGATCACTTCTGTTGCTGTTTACAAGTAAAATTAGTTTTTTTTAGTTCACTACAAACGTTCCCATTTAAGAATTCGTGTAATTTTTTTCTCCATTGTATTTTTAGCATGAAAAACAATGGATCATTCCGTATTTTTAAAAAATTATAGTTTTTTAATGCGATTTCTTATTAATGCCTTATCATCAGCAAAAAATAAAAACGAAGGACGGCTCCTTTACCCTTAGAATTGAGGGTTTAAAGGAAACCTATCACTCCCGTCACGGCGCTGTGACAGAGTCTAAGTTTGTGTATATCGATACAGGATTTAATTTTTGGAAACAAAACAATTCGGACCGCCCCTGTAGAATTTTAGAGTTAGGCTATGGGACGGGACTTGTGGCTTACATGAGTTTTTTAGAGGCTTCAAACTGTCAACAGCAGATTGACTATACTTCTTTAGAAGCTTACCCGTTGACCCAAACTCAGCTTCAAGAGCTGAATTACGATTCTTTTTTTGAAGAAAATAGTGTACCTCTTTCTTTTCGTGATTTTTCTGATGTGGACTGGGAGCAACGTCTACTGCTTTCCGATTATTTTAAGCTCACTAAAAACAAAATCCATTTTGAAGACTATCAGTCTTCTCAGCTTTTTGACGTGATTTATTACGATGCTTTTGGGGCACATGCCCAACCCGAATTGTGGGAATCCCAATGGATGAAAAAATGTTTTGAGTTGTTGCATCCTGGTGGGATATGGGTCAGTTATTGCGCTAAAGGAAGTGTCCGGCGTGGATTGGCAGCAGCCGGATTTGAAGTGTTTCGATTGGCAGGCCCCCCTGGGAAAAGAGAAATGTTGCGCGCCCTAAAGCCTTAAATGTTTACTTTTGAAAAAAAGGAACAAGACTTTTCATAGACTGCGGCTTAGGACCTAATCTAAATCGATTAAACACTCTATTTAAAGAAGACTTGAAAAAGAAAAAACAAAGAATTGAAACATCCATTGCTCTTTGAAGTCAACCAGTAGAAAGTGAATTCGGATATTCCACTAGTATACTGAGTGAAGTCGAAGCATGACTGTTTTAAAGTTTAAAAATAGTAACAGATGAAATTACTTATTACTGGAGCTACGGGATTGGTAGGTCGTAGGTTGGTGCAGAAGGCTTTTTCTTTAGGAATTGAAATTCATTTTCTAACGACAAGTAAAAGCAAAACTGATTCGATAGCAGGTGCTAAGGGGTTTCACTGGAATCCTTCAAAAGCTGAAATTGATAGCGCCTGTTTTGAAGGTGTGGATGTTCTCATTCATTTGGCAGGAGCCAGTATTTCAAAACTTTGGACTTCGTCAAATAAAAGACAAATCCGTTCCAGTAGAGTGGATTCTACTCGTTTGCTCCATTCGAGTTTAAAACAACTGGAACCTGGTCACCAAGTCAAACAAATTGTCGCTGCTTCCGCAATTGGTATTTATCCCTCAGACTTTGAAAATACGGTAGATGAACAAACGATTGTTCACCCCAACTCATTTATGGAAGAGGTTGTGATTTCGTGGGAAAATGAGGTGGATCAATTTAGCTCCCTTGGTCTGGGTGTCACTAAATTGAGAATTGGTTTGGTGCTGAGTCCTAAGGGAGGTGTTTTAGGACCCTTGAAAATTCCAACTGCATGGGGTTTAGGTGCTGCTTTTGGCAACGGAAAACAAGGGCAATCCTGGATCCATATCGAGGACGTAGTAGGATTGTTTTTAGCTGCATCTAAAGAGCAGTGGGAAGGTGTTTACAACGCTGTGGCCCCCAATCCAGTATCTCAAACCCATTTTATTGGCGCTTTGGCAAAAGCACTAAACCGACCTTATTTCCTTCCCCCAATTCCTAAATTTGCGCTGCAACTTATCATAAGAGAAATGAGTAGTTTGGTGTTAGACAGCCACTGGGTAAGCGCGCAAAAAATTTTAGAGAAAGGATACCTCTTTTCTTTTCCGCTTGTAGAGGAAGCAATGCAAGATGTAGTAACGAAGAAAAGATGACAATTTGACAATTTTTTATCGTGGCAACACTTTTGTAAAATACGTTTCGATTAAAAACCATATAAATGACAAAAAAAGCGGCTCCACAGAAAGAAGTAAAATCTAAAAAAGAGACTAAGAAAAAGGAGACTAAATCAAAAGAGGCTGCTCAGATCGAGGAATTAAAAGCAGCAGTTGAACAAGAAAAAGACAAATACCTCAGGCTTTTTGCGGAGTTTGAAAACTTTAAAAAACGAACAGCAAAAGAGCGAATTGAGCTTTTTAAAACAGCCAATCAGGAGGTTATCAGTGCTTTAATTCCTGTTTTGGATGATTTTAATCGGGCCAATCAGCAAATGGAAAAAGAAAAAGGTGCCTTAGATCAAAAAGGAATACAATTGATCTACACTAAATTTTCAGAAGTTTTGAAGTCGAATGGACTGACCCAAACAGAGGAAAAAATAGGAGACTCGTTTGATGCGGAGCTACATGAAGCCATCACTCAAATTCCAGCACCTAAAGAAAAGGACAAAGGAAAAATCATTGATATCGTTGAGGTAGGGTACCAGTTGGGCGATCGTATCATTCGCTATCCAAAAGTGGTCGTAGGACAATAAATATGAAAGAAGATTATTACGAAATATTAGGAGTTTCCAAAAATGCAACTGCGGCCGAGATTAAGAAAGCTTACAGAAAAAAAGCTATAGAATTTCACCCAGATAAAAATCCAGACGACAAAGTAGCGGAGGCCAACTTTAAAAAGGCGGCTGAGGCTTACGAAATTTTGGGTAACCAAGAAAAGAGAGTTAAATACGATCAGTATGGTCATGCAGCCTTTGAAGGTGGACAAGGCTTTGGTGGCGGTATGAATATGGATGATATTTTTAGTCAATTTGGAGATATTTTTGGTAGTGCCTTTGGTGGAGGTGGCTTTGGTGGTGGTTTTGGAGGAGGCCAGCGCCGAGTCAAAGGGTCAGACATGCGGATTCGGGTCAAACTCAGCTTGGAAGAAATCGCCAATGGAATAGAGAAGAAAATTAAAGTACCACGTAAAGTACAAGCCCCCGGTGTTCAATACAGTAGCTGTTCTACCTGTAATGGGCAAGGGCAGGTGATGAAAATTGCCAATACTATTTTGGGACGTATGCAAACCTCTTCGGTATGTCCCACTTGTGGAGGAAGCGGTAAAACACTTTTAAATCGCCCTTCCGGAACGGATGCACAAGGGATGATCCAAAAAGAAGAAACCGTTTCCATCAAAATACCCGCTGGGGTAGAAGAGGGCATGCAACTCAAAGTAAGCGGTAAAGGAAATGAAGCTCCAGCGGATGGAATATCCGGAGATTTACTGGTTTTGATTGAAGAATTACCTCACGATGCTTTTGTACGAGAGGGGAATCACCTACACTATGATCTTTATATCAGTATTTCGGAAGCTGCCTTGGGAGTTTCTAAAGACCTTTCGCTTCTAGACGGTAAAGCGAGAATCAAGCTAGAAACGGGAATTCAATCTGGAAAAACACTTCGTTTACGAGGAAAAGGCTTGCCTAGTATTAATAGTTATGGAAATGGAGATTTGTTAGTTCATGTGAATGTTTGGACGCCAAAAACGTTAAACAAAGAACAGCGTCAATTTTTTGAAAAAATGCAGGAAGACCCCAATTTCATTCCCCATCCCGAAAAATCAGACAAATCATTTTTTGAAAAAGTGAAAGATATGTTTGCTTAAAAATAATTGTTTTTAAAAAAAGTAATATATTTGATCAAATACTGATATTCATTATTAGTATTTATTTTTCTTTTTCATAGCAATTTTTTCCCACCCTCTCACGAGGGTGGGTTTTGTTTTTATAGTAACTTTATCCCGAATGAATGTACTCAACAAAATACTCAACTTCTTTAATCATCAATTCTCTTTAGGAAAGTCGATTACGTTTTCGCCTAAAACGATCTTGATAATCATTTTAGTTTTTGTTTTGACTTCCCTTTTTCTGAAATTTTTTAGAAAAATTATTTACCGTACTCTCTCTAGAGACGCCAAAGTGAAGTTTAGAAGTGTTTTTTCTTTTTTCAATTACTTTATTTATGTCATTGTACTTCTGATCACACTACAGAATATAGGAGCTGACGTCACGGCTATCTTTGCAGCTTCCGCAGCACTATTGGTCGGTGTAGGTCTGGCTTTGCAAACTTTTATTCAGGATATTATTTCTGGAATTTTCATCCTAGTAGATCAGTCTGTACATGTAGGCGATATTATTGAAGTGGAAGGTCAGGTAGGGAAGGTAGAAAACATCAAACTCAGAACCACCAGAGCCGTAACGCGAGAAAACAAGGTTTTGATTATTCCCAATCATAAGTTTTTAATTTCAACACTTTTCAATTGGACAGAGAATGGTGTAATTACCAAAGAAAGTGTAGCTGTAGGTGTAGCGTATAACAGTGATATAGATCAGGTAACTGAAGTTTTGTTGAAATTGGCAAGCGAAAATCAAAGTATCATTGAAGATCCAAAACCCTTTGTGATTTTTGAGGACTTTGGCGACAATGCCCTACAATTTCAAATCTTTTTTGCGGTTAAAAGTAGTTTTGAATCCAACATTGTCAAAAGTGATATGCGCTATGCCATATTTAAAGCGTTTGAAAAAGAAGGAATTCAAATTCCTTTTCCACAGCGTACCCTCAGTTTTTTAACCCCCCCTAAGGCATTGCAATGATCAAAATTTTAATCATAGAAGACGAAGAACCCATCCGTCGGGTGTTAGTACGAATACTCACTGATGAAGACAAAGCTTACAAAGTAGAAGAAGCAGCAGATGGGAAAGAAGGTTTAGCGCTCCTGGGAAAGCACAATTTTGATTTAGTGCTTTGTGATATCAAGATGCCCAAAATGGATGGTATTGAAGTGCTGCAGTCGGCAAACGCCAGAAAAATTGGAATTCCATTTATTATGCTCACAGGGCACGGAAATGTAGAAACTGCCGTAGAAGCCATGAAACTTGGGGCTTATGATTTTATCTCAAAACCTCCGGATTTAAACCGATTACTCACCACAGTTCGCCATGCATTGGAAAACAAATCCTTGCGTTCTGAGAATAAGAAATTAAAACGCAAAGTTGCTCAGAAATATGATATTGTAGGAGAAAGCGAAGCTATTTCTGAAGTGATTCAAATGATTGCCAAAGTGGCCATGACCGATGCACGTGTATTAATCACTGGACAAAATGGAACCGGAAAAGAATTGGTAGCACATCAACTCCATCAACAGAGTGACCGAAATACGGAAAATTTTATAGAGGTCAACTGTGCAGCAATCCCCTCAGAATTGATAGAAAGTGAGCTTTTTGGCCATGTCAAAGGGGCCTTCACCTCTGCGGTGAAAGACCGTTCAGGTAAATTTGAAGCAGCAAACAAAGGAACCCTTTTTTTAGATGAAATTGCAGACATGAGTCTGGCAGCACAAGCAAAGGTGCTACGCGCGCTACAAGAGCGTAAAATCCAACGCGTAGGTAATGAAAAAGACATTGCTGTGGATGTACGTGTGATTGCAGCTACAAACAAGGATTTAAAAACAGAAATTGAAGAAGGTCGTTTTCGTGAAGATTTATACCACCGTCTCGCAGTTATCATGATTCATATACCCGCACTAGGAGACCGAAAAGAAGACATTCCCATCTTAACCGAGCACTTTGTGGATTTGCTTTCTAAAGAACAAGGACTGGAAAGAAAAACCTTTTCTAAAGAAGCTCTAGAGAAATTAAACAACTACCCTTGGACAGGGAATGTTAGAGAGTTACGCAACGTCATAGAACGCTTGATGATCCTTGGTGACAACCCGGTAAGCGCAGAAAACATTCTTCAATTTGCACCTAAATAATATGACGAAGAACATCCACAAGATTCTTTTTTTTCTTTTTCTTTTTCAACCCCTATTAGCACAAAAAAAGAATCACGAACAACAAATCAATGAGATTTTTAACCTTGCCCTCACCCAAGGAAAATCTTATGATTGGCTAGACTATTTATCCAACCAAATAGGGGGTAGGCTGTCCGGATCACTAAACGCAGAACGCGCTGTAAAGTGGGGTGAAGAAGCGCTTCAAAGCTTAGATTTAGACCGGGTTTATCTCGAGGATGTAATGGTCCCCAAATGGGTTCGGGGAAATTTTGAATACGCCAGTATTATTACGGGTCCTGGAATGAGTATTAATGTTCCGGTTTGTTCTTTGGGAGGATCCATTGCTACTCCAGCTGCAGGGCTTCGCGCACAAGTAGTTGAAGTAAAAGACTTTGAAGAATTGGAGGCTTTGGGAGAAGAAAATATTAAAGGGAAGTTTGTGTTTTATAACAGAGCCATGCCCGCAAATTTAATCAATACGTTTGATGCCTATTCCAAAACGGTAGATCAGCGGTCCAGTGGTGCAGCCAAAGCAGCGCGTTTGGGCGCCGTAGGGGTCATTGTTCGATCGATGAACTTGCGATTGGATGATTTCCCACATACTGGAAACATGCGTTATGGAGATCTTCCCAATAAGATGCGTATCCCTGCAGCGGCCATCAGTACCAATGGGGCTCAATTACTCAGTTCCATGCTCTCACTAAACAAGGAGTTGTATTTTTATTTAAAACAAGATTGTAAAAACTTTCCCGATGTACCTTCTCATAATGTTATTGGGGAAATTAGAGGGAGTGAATTTCCAGATGAAATTATTGTAGTTGGAGGACATTTGGACTCTTGGGATTTGGGAGACGGCGCACATGACGACGGGGCTGGGATTGTCCAGTCTATGGAAGTACTGCACCTCTTTAAGAAAATGAACTACCAACCCAAAAGAACAATTCGCGTAGTGCTCTACATGAACGAAGAAAACGGTTTAAGAGGAGGCACCACCTATGCTAAAAATGCAAAACAAAAAGGAGAAAACCACCTATTTGCTTTGGAATCCGATTCTGGTGGATTTACTCCGAGAGGATTTTCTTTTGAAGCCCGACCAGAACAATTTAAAAAAATTGAATCATGGAAGCCTTATTTTGAATCCTATCTAGTCGATCGGTTTGCCCTCGGAGGGAGTGGCGCAGATATCGGTCCGCTTCGCAATGGGAGCACCGTACTTTCGGGTTTACTTCCTGATTCGCAGCGGTATTTTGATTTTCATCACGCAGCCAATGATACCTTTGATGCAATAAACAAAAGAGAACTGGAATTGGGTGCCGCAGCAATGACCAGCTTAATTTACTTGGTTGATCAAATGGGCTTGTAATCCCACCCTCTCATGCTTCAAGCTCTTACGCCATACACTAAAGAATTTCGCTTTAACCTCAATCTGGCTTACCCCGTCATTATTGGGCTACTAGGACACACCTTGGTCCAATTTATCGACAATGTCATGGTCGGTCAGTTGGGAACTGCAGAATTAGCTGCCGTTTCACTGGGAAATAGTTTTTTCTTTGTAGCCATGTCTTTAGGTATTGGTTTTTCTACCGCCATCACTCCACTTATCGCAGAAAGCGACGGTATGAAGAACGTATTGCAAGGGCGTAATGTGTTTTTTCACGGACTGATCCTTTGCTTCGTTTTAGGGATATTTCTTTCGGTAGGAGTTTTGATGAGTAAACCTTTATTATTCCAAATGGGACAACCTGACGAGGTTGTGGACTTGGCCTTTCCCTATCTGCAATGGGTGGGAATCTCTTTACTTCCACTGGTAGGCTTCCAAGCTTTTAAGCAATTTTCTGAGGGACTTTCCTACACCCGTCCGGCCATGTATGCGACACTTTTTGGGAATGTAATCAACGTGATTTTGAATTACTTTCTCATTTTTGGATATTGGATATTTCCTGAAATGGGAGTGGAAGGAGCTGCAATAGGCACCCTTCTTTCACGTTGTTTTATGCTGCTGTTTATGGCGGGCTATGTCCGCTGGAGCAAAAAATATGTGGCTTATATCAGAAACACAAAATGGAAAGCTCCCCAATGGTCTTTGTTAAAAAAAATTATCCGTTTGGGCTTTCCTTCAGCCTTACAAATGTTTTTTGAAGTCCTCTTTTTTACCACAGCGATCTGGCTTTCAGGATTTTTGGGAAAAAACCCCCAGGCCGCCAATCAGATCGCTCTAAATCTTTCTTCCATGACCTTTATGTTTGCCATGGGACTCGGAGTTACGGCTATGATTCGAGTAGGAAATCAAAAAGGAAAACAAGACTTTGTTTCACTAAAGCGTATTGCGTTTTCCATTTTTTTATTAATTTTCATCTTTGATATTGCTTTTTGTTTATTTTTTCTTTTGGGTAATGAATACCTCCCTTGGCTCTATTTGGATGGAAACAATCCGTTGGAATACACTGACGTTTTAGAAGTAGTCAAATTGGCCTCTTCCTTGTTGCTCGTTTCTGCTTTTTTTCAAATTTCCGATGGGCTACAAGCTGTAGTGTTGGGCGCTCTCCGAGGCCTTCAAGATGTAAATATCCCCGCGTGGATTACCTTTTTTTCATACGGTGTTTTTGGTACCCCGATTTCCTACTATCTCGGATTGTATACGGATCTGGGTACCTTTGGGATATGGATAGGACTACTTTCTGGCTTGACCATTTCCTCAGCACTTCTTTTTTTGAGATTTCACTATTTGACAAAAAACTTAATCTTAAATTCGCAACATGGAATTACCTAAATTTTTAATTGCAGACAATTCCGCATTTGAAGACACACTCTTTGTTGTTCATACGGAATATCCACGTTTCATTCTCAATGTTTCCAACGACGAAGTACACTGGTTTGAAGAATTTGATAAAGAAGACGAATCGGCTCTAGAAACGGAATCTACTTCATTGATCGAAGCCGCTTTTACCTTTTATGATACGGAAATGGAATCTCTCGAGTAGTCTTATGGAATCTATTTTGGCTTGGGACAGTGAACTGTTTTTAAGACTTAATAGTCTAGGAACCCCCACTTTTGATGCCTTTTGGATGCTGATGACCCACAGAGCTTCTAATGTAGTGGTCTATTTGGGCTTACTACTATTTCTGGGGTATAAAAAATCATGGAAAACAGCTGGATATTTAGTACTCTTTACCGCCTTACTCATTTTGTGTACTGATCAGTTGACCAATCTTTTCAAAGTAAAAGTTGGACGATTACGACCCTGCTATGATCCAGAAATCCAATCCTTGGTCCGTTTGGTCAAACCCACCTGTGGTGGACGGTACAGCTTTTTTTCTGGACACGCGTCCAACTCTTTCGCTTTGGCGCTTTTTTTTGGAGGTATAATTAAGTCGTTTTCACGTTTGGCTCCTTATGCATTACTATTAATTGCTGCGTTTATCGCTTACAGTCGAGTGTATATTGGGGTGCATTATCCATTAGATATACTTTGCGGTACACTCCTAGGAAGTATAATTGGCTTTACGTTTTATAAAGTATGGAAACGAGTTATTCCTCGTTTTTTAGATTGAATTCAAACTGTGTTTGGTGTTTGTAAACAGTTTCAGGCAGTAGCAGGGTAGAAGGAAATGTAGGAATGTTTGGAGTATTGGAAAATTTTTGTGTTTCAAAACAAATGGCTTCAAAATGTGGGGGAGTAAAGACTACCACACCCGGTTGGTCGGTATAGGTTTTCATTTCTATTCCACTCTGGGGTTCATAAAGCGTTGCCGCAGCTTCATTTGTAGCATTTAGCACAAAATAATCATCCAAATGTGTTTTGGCGATGGTCTTGGGAGTTCTAAAATCAAAAGGAGTCTGTGCAACGTTCAATCGTGTTCCTGTAGGGACTAAATTTTGTTTGAGCTCTAGGTAGCGGTCCGCATGGATTTGTAGCTGATGGGACGCGATAGCACTTTTAGGATTGAGGTTAAAATAGGCGTGATTGGTCAAATTGACATGCGTAGGAGCATTGGTAGTAGCGCGATAGTCGAATCTGAGTTGATTTCCCACCAAACGATAAGAAACCATTGCATTTACAGTTCCGGGAAAGCCTCCTGTACCCTCAGGACATTCGTATTCAAAAGTAAGTAAATGAGTGTCAGATGAAGTGCGAGGTGACCAGTACTGAGTATTCCACCCCTTGGCCCCACTGTGGAGCAGCACCCCTTTTTCGTGTTCAATTTCAATTTTTTTTTCTTCAATTGTAATGGGGTTTTCTAGCCTCCCCGCATAGCGTCCTATAACGGCTCCACGGGACCAACTGTCCGAAAGATACGCTTCGGGTTGCGACAAACCTTGGATTACATTTATTAGGCTTCCCTTTTTATCTTTTACCCAGAGTTGGTGGAGTATAGCTCCATAGGAAAGAAAAACGGCTTTTAACGTTCCATTATCTAGAGTGAACGTCTCCAATCTTTAATGCTCTTCTTTTAAGAGCTCGGGGTATTGCTTTTGAAATTTTCGAAGCCTCGGGATAGAAACCTGCTGTACATAAGGATTGTTTGGGTTGTTTTTTTCGTAATCCTGGTGGTATTCTTCGGCATAATAAAATTTCTCCAAAGGCTTTATTTCCGTTACAATCGCTTTGGGAAAATAGTTGCCCTCTTCCAGCATTTGCATATAGTTTTGGATGATTTCACGTTCTTGATCCGAGGTGTAAAAAGCAATGGATCGGTATTGCGATCCATAATCTGGACCTTGTTGGTTGGGGGTAGTCGGATCGTGAGAACCAAAAAAGACTTGAACGAGAGTTCCAAAGTTCACTACTTTGGGGTCGTAGATGACTTCTACGGCTTCGGCATGTCCTGTTCTGCCTGTCCCAATTTGATTGTAATTGGGATTTTTGGTTTCTCCTCCTGCATAGCCTGAATAGACTTCAGAGACCCCTTTGACGCTTTCATAGATAGCTTCTACACACCAAAAACAGCCGGAAGCAAAATAGGCTTTTTTCATTCCTTCTTGGACAGTTTGAGTGGGGGTCCATACGGGATCCGAGTTGTTAAAGGAAGGAGTACTTGAAATACACGTTTGTAAGGTGATAACAAAGAGAAGAGAGAAGAAGGTTTTCATAGAATTTTAATGTTGAAGTCTAGGATAAAACATCCATTTTAGCAGCAGCCAAATTACTAAAACTTCTCGAAGATAGTAAAAGCGTTTCCTACATTAACACAAAATTTTATTTTGCGCTAATTCGGTTACTTTAGGCATTAAGTTAAAATAAATGATGACTTTTAGTGGTCACAATTCATTATCCAATGAATTCCATATTGATCTACAAATTGACCAAAAGTAGCGTTCCAAAATTCTTTCTTGAGAGGATGTGTTACTTTACCTCCCTTACTCATTTTGGCAAAAGCCAATTTCATAGGTTCTAAAGAGTCATAATTTAAACTCAATTGAATGTGATTGGAACTCCCGTCATTGGATGCATCACAAACCATAGCAAGAGTATCTCCTTTGTAAGTCAATTCACAATGAATGACCCATTGGCTTTGATCGGGTTTATGCTTCATAGGACTATCTTTATATCGCTTGATTTCAGTGTGTTCTATGCCCAGTGACTCAGTGTAATGTCGGATGGCTTCAGTTGCGTTTCCTGGAAAGATAAGGTAGGGGTGTAATTTCATCTGTTTTTATTTTAAGGATTTATTAATTGTACTATACTCTTAGGTAGTTTTCGAAATTCTGGAGCTAATTTTTCATCGGCTATAGGGCTTCCGTATTTTTCCACTACGGGAAGTTCCCCCGCCCAGATGTCTAGCTCGTAATCTGCTTTGTCGTCCACAGGGCCCCCTGTTCTTATTTTGGCAGTAGCTTCTTCTATGGGGATAGCAATGACTTTTGTCGCTTTGAGTTCCTTTGCAGAGGGCTGTCGGACTTCTTCCCAGCGCCCAGGGATTAGGTGATCTGAAACACTTTTTAAAGCGTGAAGTTTTTCTTCGGTGTTGGAAATAAGGCTCCCCTTGCCAAAGAGTACTACCGATTCGTAGTTTAAAGAATGGTGAAAGGCAGAACGTGCCAGTACCAAACCCTTAGTTTTTGCTACGGAAATACTCAGTTCTATTTCGCCTTCCAGTTCTGTCATCAGTCGGCTCACGGAAGCCCCATGAACAAAGAGTTGATCTCCAGATCTTCCATACAAAGTAGGGATGACCACTGGAGCACCCTGGTGTACAATCCCTACATGACAAATATGATTTTGGTCTAAAATGGTATGGATTGTTTTGGAATCGTAATGCCCCCTTTTCGGAACTCGCTTTAAGGTAGATCGGTTGGTTTTTTTCAAAGTGGGTTTAGTTTAAGATTAGAACAACAAATTTCTCATTTTTTTGCATACTGACGAACCCATTTAAAAATTAAGGGTGTTAAAAATACAGTAGGTAAGAGCCAATACGCAACCTCAGGAATCCAATTTGGAAAATGATTTTGATTCACTACGATAAAGGCGGTAAAAGAAGCGATGTAAGCAGCTGTAATTCGAATAATATGTTCCCGGAGCCAGTACATTTTGAATTTGATTTTTCCTCGGTAGTTTTGTAAGTCTTTTCTTACATTCTGCAATCCAATGAGACCAAAGACAACTAATGCTATTCCCATACTGTCTTGTTTTTTTAGGAGCAGGATCGTTCCCCAGCTAACAAAGACCACCCCTACTAGCAACATACTAAAACTCAGGATCCAATCTATTAGCTTCGGCTTTTGTCCTTGTCCCAGTTTTTTCAAATGCATATAGCGTTGCCCTGTTCCCACCAGAAAAATTGTAAAAACTCCAACAATAAAAAGAAACATATTGGGTTTTAGAAGTGCCATTAAAAGTGCAGTACTCCCTGTGATCAACATACTAACAACGAATAGTTTTCCAACTTTTACGTGAATGGAACCTCCCTTTTTTCTCAAGAGATTGTAGCTGCCCGATAGCAGTCCGATGCTTCCAAATAAAATATGGGTTGTAAGTAAATAGGGGTATAAAAAACTCATTAGATTTGGTGTTTTTCAGGTTTACTCAGATTCTTAGTTGCAGTGTGCCTGAACAATTAGGGCAAATAAAATTAAATAGGGTTTCAGAACACGTTTTGCAAAATGTGCAGTTGTAGGAGCAATGATAAGTAGGTGCTCCATTAGCAACGAGCACTTTCTGGCAATTTTCACAGTTTGTTTTATCAGGGCAATATATTTCTTCAAATATAGACTATTTTTTTATTGGAGTAAGGAAACCAAATAGTCTCCTACTTCAGAAGTAGAAAGTGCAGTTTGCCCAGGAGCAGCAAGATCTTCTGTGACTTTCCCTTCCGCAAGAGATTGATCTACCACTTTGCGAATGGCAGCCCCTTCTTCGGTTAATCCAAAACTCATCTCAAAGAGCATTGCCGCAGAGAGCACTGTAGCTAGAGGATTTGCAATTCCCAGTCCTGTGGCTTGAGGGAAGGAACCGTGGATGGGTTCATACAAGGCATTTTCTGTTCCCACAGATGCAGAGGGCATCAAGCCCATTGAGCCTGAAATGACGGAAGCTTCATCAGTGAGTATGTCACCAAAAAGATTTTCTGTAATTAGCACATCGTAGCTATTAGGCCATTGGACCAAACGCATAGCTACGGCATCCACAAATTCATAAGAAACTTCTACCTCAGGATAGTCTTTTTCCATCTCTTGTACGGTCTCTCTCCACAGGCGTGAGCTTTCTAATACATTGGCTTTGTCCACACAGCACAACTTTTTGGAGCGTGTCATTGCCAATTCAAAACCTTTGACAGCCAGACGTTTTATTTCTTCTCTAGTATACGTACAGGTGTCAAAAGCAGTATTGCCATCGTCTTTTCTTCCGCGTTCCCCAAAATAGATTCCACCTGTCAGTTCTCTTAGAAAAACGAGATCTGTTCCTTCAATTCGTTCCTTTTTTAATGGAGATTTATCCAAAAGAGAAGGGAAGGTAAAGGTGGGGCGTACATTGGCAAAAAGACCTAATTTTTTACGCATTTTAAGCAAGCCTTGTTCGGGACGTACTTTGGCAGAAGGATCGTTGTCAAAACGGGGATGACCGATGGCTCCAAAGAGAACAGCATCTGCGGCCAGACAAATTTCATGGGTCGCGTCGGGATAAGGATTTCCCACGGCATCTATTGCTGCGGCTCCCGTGAGTGCAGGGATCCATTCTATGGTATGCTCAAATTTATTTGCAATCGCGTCAGCAACTTTTACGGCTTGTTCGATCACTTCGGGACCGATTCCATCTCCTGCCAATAGGGCAATTTTTAAATGCATAATAGGGTATTAAGGTTGAATGATGTTTAACATTTTTTCGGTAGCCTTGATGGCAGAAACCGTTTGATCTGAATCCAAACCGCGGGTTTTAAAATCGCGCTTTCCGTTGCTCCAAGTGATGGTCGTTTCGCACAGCGCATCGGAATGACTTCCCGGGGGAATACGAACCGCATAATCAACTAAATCAGGTAAATCTATTTTTTGCTTTTGATACACTTTGTGCAGTGCATTCCAAAACGCATCGTACTGCCCGTCTCCCGAAGCATTTTCTTCAAAAAGTTTATCGCAAATTTGAAGGGAAATACTCGTAGTGGGTTTCAATCCCTTGGAATGGGTCAAAACATAGGAATTGATCTTGACCTTATTGGGGATGTTATTTCCCAAAATATCTGAGATGATAAAGGGGAGGTCTTCTGCCGTAACCCGTTCTTTTTTGTCACCCAATTCAATAATCCGTTGGGTCACTTTTTTAAGATCCTTATCGTTTAGGGTGAGGCCCAACTCCTGAAGGTTTTTTTGAATATTCGCTTTCCCAGAGGTTTTACCCAGCGCATATTTTCGTTTTCTGCCAAAGCGTTCGGGAAGCAAGTCATTGAAATAAAGATTCTTTTTATTGTCTCCATCTGCGTGAATTCCTGCTGTTTGCGTGAAAACATTTTCTCCTACAATGGGTTTATTCGCTGGAATTCTGAATCCCGTGAAGGTCGCTACCAATTGACTGACACGATACAGGGCATCTTCTTTGATGTTGATTTTGATCTCGGGCATAAAGTCGTTGATTACCGCTACGACACTTGCCAGTGGGGCATTGCCCGCACGTTCACCCATACCGTTTACGGTAAGATGTAATCCCTTGATCCCAGTATTTACAGCTTCCATTACATTGGCTACACTAAGGTCGTAGTCGTTGTGTCCGTGAAAATCAAAATGTAAATCGGGATAGCGTTGGATAATTGTAGTTAAATAAAGGCGTGTCTTTTCTGGAGTTAAAATACCCAGGGTATCGGGTAGTAGAATGCGTGCAATGGGTTGTGTGGCTAAAAAATCTAAAAATTGAAAAACATAAGCTTCCGAATTGGCCATTCCATTGCTCCAATCCTCCAGATACACATTGGTTGTAAAGCCTTCTTTTTTAGCGAGTGCAATGCTTTTTGACACGTTTTCAAAGTGCGTTTCAGGACTTTGTTTCAGTTGGTATTTTAAATGGTTTAAAGACCCCTTGGTCAATAAGTTTTGGACTTTCGCTCCCGCTTTCTTCATCCATTCTACAGAAGAACCATTATCCACAAAGGTGAGTACTTCAATCCGGTCGATCAAGCCATGGGTTTCCCCCCAACGGGTGATTTCTTGTACCGCATTAAATTCTCCATCCGATACCCGTGCAGAAGCGATCTCAATACGATCGATATTCAACTCTTGAAGCAGCAATTGAGCAAGGGATAATTTTTCAGAAACTGAAAAAGAAACACCCGAGGTTTGTTCTCCATCCCGTAGGGTGGTATCCATGATTTCGATAGTCTTGCTCATGTGCTAAGGGCGAATTGCTACAAAGGTCTGTTTACCGCGAAGGTTTTGATGTCTTCTTTCATACTCTCTAAATAGTCGATATCATCGTAACCATTGAGCATATTCTCTTTTTTATACGCATTGATTTCAAAAGATTCTGATGCTCCTGTACTGTTGATCTGGATTTTTTGATTGGGTAAATCTATGAGGAGTTCTGTTTTGGGATTTTCTTCAATGGCTTCAAAAATTGTTTTTAAAAATTCTTCAGAAACCTGAACAGGGAGTACCCCAATATTGAGACAGTTGTTTTTAAAGATATCTGCAAAAAAGCTGGAAACAACACAGCGAAAACCATAGTCATAAACTGCCCAAGCGGCGTGTTCACGAGAAGATCCTGATCCGAAGTTATGTCCTCCCACCAATATTTTTCCCGAATAGGTAGGATTGTTTAACACAAACTCTTCTTTAGGATTGTTGTTTTGGTCGAACCTCCAATCGCGAAATAAATTATCTCCAAAACCCTTGCGTTCAGTAGCTTTTAAAAAACGAGCGGGTATAATTTGATCGGTATCCACGTTTTCAATAGGTAATGGTACCGCTGTACTTTCTAAAGTGTGAAAAGAATCGTATGCCATGGTCAGTTTAAATTAAGGCTCTAGGGTCAGTTATTTTTCCAGTGATGGCTGCGGCGGCAGCTACTAATGGGCTCGCCAAAAGAGTTCTCGCACCAGGACCTTGACGTCCTTCAAAGTTTCTGTTTGAGGTACTCACCGCATATTTCCCAGCGGGAATTTTGTCGTCGTTCATCGCCAAACAAGCAGAACAGCCTGGCTCACGGAGTTCAAATTCGGCGGCTTCAAAAATCTCTAGGAGACCTTCTTCTTTGATTGCCTTTAGCACGTTATGCGATCCAGGTACCAGCCACGCTGTAACATTGGCAGCGCGTTTGTGACCTTTCACAATTTGAGCAAAAGCTCTAAAATCTTCGATTCGACCGTTGGTACAACTTCCTATAAAAACATAGTCAATCGGCTTACCGATCATGCTATCTCCTTCTCGGTAACCCATGTAGTCAAGCGACTTAGAATAGGTAGTTGCACTTCCCTGTATTTCTTTCGCTTTTGGGATGGCTTTGGTAATGCTCATTCCCATTCCAGGGTTGGTACCAAAAGTAATCATCGGATCAATTTCAGAACCGTCAAAAGTAAATTCTTTATCAAAAGCAGCACCTTCATCGGTATGGAGAGTGGTCCAATACTCCATGGCTTTGTCCCAAGCTGCGTCTTTAGGTGTAAACTCGCGGTCTTTGATGTAGGTAAAGGTTTTTTCGTCGGGTGCGATCATACCCCCACGTGCACCCATTTCGATACTTAAGTTACAAACAGTCATCCGACCTTCCATACTCAATTCGCGAAAGACTTCGCCTGCATATTCTACAAAATATCCTGTAGCTCCCGAAGTGGTCAATTGGGAGATAATAAACAGCGCCACATCTTTGGGCGTTACACCGTGATTGAGTTTACCATCAATGGTAATTCTCATTTTCTTGGGTTTGGGTTGCATGATGCATTGCGTTGCAAGGACCATTTCCACTTCCGAGGTTCCAATACCAAAGGCAATAGCTCCAAAAGCCCCGTGGGTTGAAGTGTGGGAGTCACCACAAACGATGGTTGCTCCCGGCTGGGTAATCCCATATTCCGGGCCGACCACATGTACAATTCCGTTTTTTTTATGCCCCAATCCCCAATACGAGATTCCGTGTGCTGCAGCATTTTCTTCCAGTGCTTTCAATTGATTCCGCGATAGGGGATCCGCTACAGGAAGATGCTGATTCAGGGTAGGAGTGTTGTGGTCTGCCGTAGCAAAGTTTTTTTCTGGGTGAAGTACCGGAAGTTTTCTGTTTTTTAATCCGAGAAAAGCCACGGGGCTTGTTACCTCGTGAATCATATGACGGTCGATGAAAAGAACGTCAGGTCCTTCTTTAATGCTTCTTACCACATGTGAATCCCATACTTTGTCAAATAGGGTTTTTTTCATTTCAATGCGCGTTTAAATTAAATTTTACTGGCTTCAATTATTTTTGGGAGATCTTCATCTCCAATCTCTTTTTGTTGATCGGCAACGACCAAAAACTGTTGGTATACCTTGTCTAGTTGTAATTTATCCAATTCATACCCTATGTTTTTAGCACGATAGGCCAGTGCGGCTCTTCCGCTTCGTGCGGTAAGGATGATGGAAGATTCGGTTACACCGACATCAGTGGGGTTGATAATTTCGTAGGTTTCTCGCTTTTTGATCACTCCGTCTTGATGAATGCCTGAAGAATGCGCAAAGGCATTGGCTCCTACAATAGCTTTATTCGGCTGGACAGGCATCGCCATACTTTCAGAAACCAATTGGCTAATGCCGAACAATTGTTGGGACTGAATTCGGGTATCAAGGTTTAGGGTGGGGTGTTGACGTAAAATCATAACTACTTCTTCCAAGGAAGTATTTCCGGCTCGTTCTCCAATTCCATTAATGGTACACTCAATTTGACGTGCGCCGTGTTGCACCCCAGCGATAGAATTTGCAGTAGCGAGACCCAAGTCATTATGACAATGACAGGAAAGGGTAGCTTTGTGAATACCTGTCACATTTTCTTTTAGATACTTCATTTTCGCACCGTATTCATAGGGAAGGCAATAACCTGTGGTATCTGGAATATTTAGGACGGTAGCCCCCGCTTTGATGACAGCTTCACAAACTTTAGAAAGGAATTCATTGTCTGTTCTACCTGCATCTTCTGCGTAGAACTCCACATCTTCCACAAAGCTCTTGGCATAGGTTACAGCAGCGATTGCACGTTCTAGAATTTGCTCTGGGGTAGCGTTAAATTTAAAACGCATATGACTTTCCGAAGTTCCAATCCCCGTATGAATACGCGCTCTTTTTGCTGTTTTTAAGGCCTCAGCGGCTACCTCAATGTCTTTTTTAACGGCTCGAGTCAAGCCACACACTCGGGCATTTTTCACGAGCTTGGAAATATCTTCAACAGCTTTAAAATCTCCTGGACTAGAAATCGGGAAACCTGCTTCTAAAACATCCACCCCCAGTTGGTCTAACTGCTCTGCAATGGTTAACTTTGTCACAGCGTCTAATTTACAACCTGGAACTTGTTCTCCATCACGTAAGGTGGTGTCAAATATTTCAACGTATTCCATAAACTTCTAAGTCAGTGTGAATAGCTATTCAAGATACTAAAGTATGTTTTTGGATTTACTAAAATAAAAATAGCTATTTTTGTATTACAACATTCGAAAGGAATAACTGATATCTAACCTACTAATTATTAGTAATTTGCATCAAAAAGGATTACAATGACAAATGAGCAGAAAGATAATTTATTTGTCCTGATTAAGTCGCTGACAAAATCAGAAAAAAGACAATTTACGCTCTATGTCGGACGGATGGATTCCAATGAAAATTCAAAGTTTTTAAGCCTGTTTCAGCTTTTGGACAAAATGAAACGCTACGACGAAAAAATCATTTTGAAAAAAGGCATCGTTACCAAACAACAGTTGTCCAACCTCAAAGCACATTTATACAAGCAGATTTTAATCAGCCTGCGCATGAATCCCATGCATAAAAATATCCGAATTCAGATTCGAGAACAACTAGATTTTGCCACCATTCTATACCAAAAAGGCTTGTACAAACAGAGTTTAAAAGTGTTGGAAAAAGTAAAGTTATTGGCCTTAAAACACGAGGAAAAGTACGTGGCTTATGACATTGTAGAACTGGAAAAAGTCATTGAATCCCAATACATTACTCGAAGTTTGAGCAACCGAACAGACACCTTGATCACCGAAGCTGAAGCTTTGCGAAATCAAAACAATTTGGCAACTCAACTCTCTAACCTGTCTTTGCAATTGTACGAACGTTTGATCAAAGCAGGCTATGCCAAGAGCGATCAGGAGTTTCGTGAAATCACCCAATTCTTTTATGAAAAATTACCTAAAATCGATTACGATGGTCTCGGTTTTAGAGAAAAGTTGTGGTACTACAAAGCCCATGTTTGGTATAGCTTTTTGACCCAAGACTTTTTGTCCACCTACCGCTATGCATCCAAATGGGTAGAAATGTTCGAAGAGTCTCCTGCCATGATCAGTATTCATCCCGTTTTTTACCTCAAAGGGAATAACTACCTAATGGAAAGTTTGGCCTTGATTAAATATCCTTCAAAATTTAAAGAGACACTGAAGCAGTTGGGCTACTGGACCCAACATGCAAGTTTTCCCAAAAACGACAACCTCAAAGCTTTGCGTTTTCAGTTTTATTACAGCAACCAACTGAATGTCCATTTTTTGGAAGGGAGTTTTGAAGAAGGATTGATTTTAATTCCGGAAATAAAAAAGGGAATAAGAGACTACAGCAATCAAATTGACCCACATCACATCATGATGTTCTACTACAAAATGGCTTGTATCTATTTTGGGGCTGAAGATTATGAAAACTGTATTGTTTTTCTCGATAAAATCATCAGCAACAAAAGCCTAAAAATGCGAGAAGATCTGCTTTGTTTTTCAAGGGTGCTGAATATTTTTGCTCATTATGAGGCGGGCTTTGATTACCATCTGGAGTCCCACCTTCGCGAGACCTATAAGTTTTTGATCAAAATGAATGACCTTCATGAGGTACAAAAAGCCATGATTCGTTTTGTTCGCGGGCTGGGCGACATTTACCCGCATGAACTCAAAACAGCCTTTGAGGCTCTCTACAAAGAACTACAGCAATACGAAAACGATCCCTATGAACGTCGTTCTTTTTTGTATTTGGACATTCTTTCGTGGTTGGAAAGCAAAATAAAAAATGTGCCTATTGCTAAGGTAATTCGCGATAAAGCCGCTACTCTGAATCGGAAAGAACGCTCTTCCATAGTCCCACTTTCTCCGGATCTGAAGTGAACAAAAGCGTTTCTTTAGTCACAGGATGCTGAAGGGTAAGTGTGCGCGCATGTAGGCTAATCGTTCCGTCCTTATTGCTCCGTGGCGCTCCGTACTTCAGGTCGCCCTGAATGGGAAAACCCAAGCTGGCTAGTTGTGCACGGATTTGATGGTGACGTCCAGTTTCCAATTCGATTTCCAACAAACAGTACCGATCAAAATCGCGAATCCGTTTGAAGTGAAGACGGGCTTCTTTGCTATTGGGTACTTTGTTTTTATGGGCTTTGGACTTATTTTGTTGGGTGTTTCGTGTCATCCAGTGGGTTAAAGTGCCACTGGTCTCGGGAAATTGTTTATCGACTAAAGCCAAATAGGTTTTTTTGGGAATTCGGGATTGAAACTGTTGGTTCAAGCGACGTAAGGCTTTTGAGGTTTTTGCAAAAACGAGCACCCCACTGGTAGGTCGGTCCAAGCGATGTACTACCCCCAAAAATACCGCTCCAGGTTTTAGGTATTTTTTTTTAAGATAAGTTTTGACAAAATCGGCTAGGGTAGGGTCTCCTGTTCGATCCCCCTGAACCAGTTCTCCAGCACTCTTGTGAATGACAAGCAGGTGGTTGTCCTCAAAAAGGATGCGCTCCTTTACTTCCAAGAGTTAGTATTGTTCTTTTTCGTTTGGGAAATCTTGCGACTTGACGTCCTCAGTATATTGAGCGATAGCCTTGTGTATGACTTTGTCTAGATCGGCATACCGTCGTAAAAAACGGGGACTGAATTCTTTGTTCATCCCCAACATATCGTGCAGAACCAGAACTTGCCCGTCCACCGAGCCCCCGGCACCAATTCCGATGATGGGAATACTGACAGACTCCGTGGCTTGTTTTGCGAGAGTAGCGGGAATTTTTTCTAATACAATTCCAAAGCAGCCCAGCTTTTCAAGCATTTTGGTATCCTCTAGAAGCTGTTCGGCTTCCTGCTCTTCTTTAGCCCGAACAGTGTAGGTTCCAAATTTATAAATGGATTGCGGGGTAAGTCCCAAATGACCCAAAACAGGAATTCCTGCTTGAATAATTCGTTCAATCGATTCTTTGGCTTGTGCTCCCCCTTCGAGCTTTACAGCGTGTGCCCCAGATTCTTTCATAATTCGTATCGCAGAGCGAAGCGCTTCTTTGGAATCCGACTGATACGTCCCAAAAGGTAAATCTACGACGATAAGAGCTCGGTTGGCCGCCCGCACGACACTACTGGCGTGGTAAATCATTTGATCCAAAGTAATGGGAAGTGTGGTTTCATGTCCCGCCATAACATTGGAGGCAGAATCACCCACTAAGATCAGGTCGATTCCCGCCGCATCTACTAGTCCAGCAAAGGTGTAGTCATACGCGGTAAGCATGGCAATCTTTTCCCCATTGGATTTCATTTCTTGTAAAGACCTAGTCGTGACACGACTGTACGTAGCTGCTGCCATAATTTTTGTATTGGGTAAAAATACTATTGTTTTGCTAAATGCCTTGGTACGAAGATTAAAAATCTGGTTTTTTAAACAAACTGTCATGCTGTCAGTTTTACCAATATGGCATAATGCTTGTCAATTATAGGGAAATTTAAATTGAAATCATGAGTAAAATAATTGGAATCGATTTAGGAACTACAAATTCATGCGTCTCTGTAATGGAGGGTAATGAACCCGTTGTTATTCCAAATGCCGAAGGAAAACGAACCACCCCTTCTGTCATCGCCTTTGTAGAAGGTGGAGAGATAAAAGTAGGGGACCCTGCCAAGCGTCAAGCCGTTACGAACCCGACCAAAACCATCGCTTCGATCAAGCGTTTTATGGGAAACAAGTTTTCCGAGTCCAGTAACGATGTAAAAACCGTGGCTTATAAAGTAGTCAAAGGCGATAACGATACGCCCCGTGTAGATATTGATGGGCGTTTGTACAGTCCCCAAGAACTTTCTGCCATGACTTTACAAAAAATGAAAAAAACGGCGGAAGACTATTTGGGTCAAGATGTGACCGAAGCGGTAATTACGGTTCCTGCCTATTTTAACGACTCCCAACGTCAAGCGACGAAAGAAGCGGGAGAAATTGCTGGATTGAAAGTACAACGAATTATTAACGAACCTACTGCTGCTGCCCTGGCTTATGGTTTAGACAAAGGTGGTTCCGATAAAAAAATTGCAGTTTACGACTTAGGAGGAGGAACTTTTGACATTTCGATTCTCGAGTTGGGCGATGGTGTTTTTGAAGTACTATCCACCAACGGAGATACCCACCTAGGAGGAGATGATTTTGACCAAGTGATTATTGACTTTTTGGCTGAAACCTTCCAAAAACAGGAGTCGATTGATTTGCGTAAAGATCCCATGGCCTTACAACGACTCAAAGAAGCCGCTGAAAAAGCCAAAATAGAATTGTCCTCCTCTACCCAAACGGAGATTAATTTGCCTTACGTCACCGCAACAGATTCTGGTCCCAAACACTTGGTAACCAGTCTAACTCGAGCCAATTTTGTAAAATTAGCTGATGATTTAGTCAAACGTTCCATGACGCCTGTCAAAAAAGCATTGGACGATGCAGGACTTTCAACAAATGAAATCGATGAGGTGATTCTCGTAGGAGGATCCACTCGGATTCCAGTCATCCAAGAAGAAGTAGAAAAGTTTTTTGGCAAAAAGCCATCCAAAGGAGTAAACCCAGATGAGGTAGTGGCCGTTGGTGCGGCGATCCAAGGAGGAGTTTTAACAGGAGATGTAAAAGATGTTTTACTCTTAGATGTTACCCCACTTTCCCTGGGTATTGAAACTATGGGAGGAGTGATGACTAAACTGATCGAGTCCAACACGACGATCCCAACCAAAAAGTCTCAGGTCTTTTCTACCGCGGCAGATAACCAGCCTTCGGTGGAGATTCACGTACTTCAAGGCGAGCGTTCTATGGCGACAGACAACAAAACCATTGGACGTTTTCACCTAGATGGCATTCCACCAGCGCAACGGGGTACGCCACAAATCGAAGTGACTTTTGATATCGATGCCAACGGAATCATCAAAGTAAGTGCTTTGGACAAAGCGACCAACAAATCGCAAGACATTCGTATTGAAGCCTCTTCTGGACTGACCGAGGAAGAAATTGAGAAAATGAAAAAGGAAGCAGAAGCAAATGCGGATGCAGATAAAAAAGTCAAAGAAGAAGCGGAAAAGCTAAACAGTGCGGATCAGATGATTTTCCAAACCGAAAAACAACTGAAGGAATTCGGAGAAAAACTTTCTGAGGAGAAAAAAGCACCGATTGAAACGGCTTTAGCAGAATTGAAAAAAGCACATGAGTCCAAAAATTTAGAAGCAATTGACAAAGCGCTAGAAACGATCAACGAAGCATGGAAAAATGCCTCCGAAGAAATGTACAAAGCCCAAGCCGAAGCCGGAGGAGCCGCTGCAGGAGAGGCTCCACCCCAACCTGACGCCCAAGCGAAAGAGGGTGACGATGTACAAGATGTGGACTTTGAAGAAGTAAAAGAATAACCCTTTATTTCTTTTGATATAAAAAAGCCCTCTGGTTTCCAGAGGGCTTTTTTTTTAAAACAGGTTTACAACTTCCTGTTTTGTAGTAAAATTCCTACAAAGTAAATTTGTTCTTTTCGTATTTGAATAATTTCTAATGTACTCATTTTCAGTGTTTAAAAGTATAATTAAAGATTCTAAGCCCTAAACTTAGGTTTTTTCTAACTTTCCACACAATTAACCAAATCTACAAACCATGCATACGACCTACACGCCACCTTTCGGTGTTTTGAAGGCCCCTAAAAAAAAAGGGCGTTTTAAATCCTTTTCCTTTTACTGAAGTAAACTTTACAAAACCTCCATGGGGTAGTTCTCTTTGGAGAAATGCTCAATAAACCCATTTAACCCCCAATTAAACAATACACTTCATGAAACAATTTTACCTACCTCTCGTTTTATTTTTTTCCCTTTTGATTTCCCAGTTCAGTTGGAGTCAAGTCAAAGTGGGTGACAACCCCACCCAAATCTCACCCTTTACCGTTTTTGAAATGGAAAGTACAGATAAGGGATTTTTACCCCCTCGTTTGACGACCATTCAACGAAATGGTATTGACAAACAAACCGCTCCGTTAGGATTGATGATTTACAATTTGGATCGCAATGAAGTACAGTATTTAAATGAAGAAATTTCAATAGATGCCACTGAAAAAGACTAGTGGTACGTGATTGGGAAAGTGCTACTAGTGGGGCTTCGCTAACCCGGCCCGACGCTCCAGAAGCGACACTGAACTTTGGCCACTGAGCCCGTCGAAGTGTCCTTCCTCTATAAAAGAATAAGGAATTGTCCACGGTCATTTCGACTTGGTTCAATGACCTTCAGGAAATCAGTGTTAAAAAAAGAAGTAGGTCTGTCACAACAAAGGATGATCTTCACAACAGCTTTTCTTATTTTAGCAAAAAAAAGAGACATGGAAAAGGAGCAGGTTTTAGCACTGACCAATGGGATTTGTAAAAACACCTTAATGGAGACCTTGGAGATCGAATATACGGATGTGGGTGAAGATTTTTTACAAGCTAGGATGCCCGTAACTCCGAAGGTCCATCAACCCGATGGAGTATTGCACGGAGGGGCCACTGCAGCCTTGGCAGAAAGTGTGGGAAGCGCTGCTGTTTTTGTTTTAAACAAAGATCCCAATGCCCAAGTTCGTGGAATCGAAATCACCGCCAATCATCTAAAAAGTATCGCAGCGGGCTTTGTCTATGCTACTGCCCGTCCACAACACCAAGGAAAAAGAATTCAATTGTGGGAAATCCGTGTAGAAGACGAAGCGGGAAATCTGATTTCGCTTTGCAAGCTTACCACCTACAGCCGTAAAAAATCGTAAATGGAACCACCGCTTGCGCTCCAAACCCAATTGGAACAACTTTGGCTAGAGCAAAAACCTTTTGTAGCCTTTTGTCCACCTCACTCAACCGAAGTACAACTTTACTTTCAAGAGGACAACACCTTACATACCTCAATGAGGTTAAATGACTCGGGTTTTGCCCTGGCACCATTTGATCCCGAAACCTCCACTTTTTTTATTCCCAATACGCTCCAAAAGAGTTTTCCAATCCCTAAAGCGCAACAGCAGTTTCCTTCAGAAATCCCACTCGAAGAAACCCAACAGGAAAAAACGGCTTTTGTTCAATTGGTCCAAAAGGCAGTGCATACCATTTCTTCAGGAAGCTTTAAAAAACTGGTCGTTTCTCGTAAAATAGAACACCGAACGAGCAAAAGTCCTGTCGTCGTATTTATGGATTTACTCGGAGCTTATAATGAGGCCATGGTCTATTTGTGGAGCCATCCGAGGGGTGGCTGTTGGCTGGGTGCGAGTCCCGAAAAGTTTTTAAAGAAGACTGGGAAAGGAGTACAAACCGAAGCTTTGGCGGGAACCCAACAACATCAGTCCACTGAAGCGGTGGTTTGGAAACAAAAAGAAATCGAGGAGCAGCAACTCGTAGTGGAACAAATACGCGAGGATCTGGAGCCCTTTTTTACTAGGGGGGAAATAAAAGAACATTCCCCGCGCACTATTCGAGCGGGAAATCTAGTCCACAGGAGTAGTTTGTTTGAATTGCCCACATCTCAGCAGCCGTTGTACCTTTTGGCAAAGGCATTACATCCTACACCAGCTGTAGGAGGGATTCCAAAGGTAAAAGCCGTAGAATTTATTAAAAAAGAGGAAGGTTACGACCGTTCTTTTTACACAGGATATTTTGGTCCTGTGAGTAAAAACGAAGCACATCTTTTTGTCAATTTGCGTTGTGCCTCCTACGAAGCGGGAATATTTTGTTTGTATGTAGGGGCTGGAATTACCGTAGAAAGCCAGCCTGAAAAGGAATGGGAGGAAACCCAACGAAAAGCACTAACCATCGCAAAAGTCTTATAAAGTCTTTCGTTTATGCCTTTGGGTTTTGTACTTTTGGACCTTGGAAGTTGATTCTTGAAGCATGAGTACATATCCCACGATTCCCCTTGCCCAAACGGTTGTTCGCCTGTGCGAAGCTGCTGGTATCGAACGGATTGTGATTTGCGCAGGTTCCCGAAATGCTCCTCTTACAAACGGCTTTGTTTCCTTGCCTTTTTTTAAAACCTACAGTATTGTCGATGAACGTGCTGCCGCTTTTTTTGCACTAGGCATGGCGCAACAACTTCAAAAGCCTGTAGCTCTGGTTTGCACTTCCGGTTCTGCGTTACTCAATTTTTATCCTGCCGTAGCCGAAGCCTATTACAGTGATCTTCCACTGGTCATTCTCTCTGCAGATCGTATGCCCCACCGTATTGACATTGGCGATGGACAAACCATCCGCCAAACCGGAGTTTTTGAACCGCATCTCGAAACGACAGCGGTGTTAAAACCCGACGTAATTCACGCCACGGAAACCCTACTGGAGAATCCCATGCAAACACTCCTACCTCCTCTGGCAACTCCAAAAGTGGTAAAAGAAATTCAAAAGGAGCATCAAAAGCACAACGAAAAAGAGATTGTACGCGTATTGGAAACTGCTCTTCAGCAGAGTGGTCCGGGACATATAAACCTTCCACTGGAAGAACCGCTTTATGACACGACTTCTGAAAAAATTCCTCTGCCGGGAGTGAAAACGGACAAAGCAATACCCCAAATTGAGGAATCTAAATTAGGGCCTCACTCCGAACGTTGGCAGAGGTGTGCTAAAAAATGGGTTATTGTTGGGGTCTTGTCTCCACACAGTATCGAACAAAAGTGGGTGGAGGCTTTGTGTGAGGACCCTTCTGTTGTTGTTTTTACGGAAACCACCTCCAATCTGAGCCATCCCAATGCAATCTACTCCATCGATACACTTATGGCTCCGCTAGAGCAAGTGGATGAAAAATGGCGGGCTGCACTCCAGCCTGAAATCCTTTTGACCTTCGGCGGGATGGTAGTTTCCAAAAAGATCAAAGCTTTTTTGAGAAAATATCGCCCCCAGCAGCATTGGCATGTGGATGTGAAAAAGGCGTACAATACTTACTACTGCCTAACAGAACACCTTAAAACGACGCCTCAACACTTTATTAAAACGTTGTATTCGGGACAAAAAAAGAGTGTGAGTGATTTTCAAACTTTCGTTCGCAAACCCTATACTCAGTTTCAGGGTTCTGGAGAAGAATACCTCAAAAAAGTAGATTTTTCAGACCTCAAAGTCTTTGAGCTTCTAGCTGCTAAGTGGCCATCGGGTTACCCGTTGCAATTGGCAAACAGTTCCTCGATTCGGTATGCGCAACTCTTTTCATGGCCTTCAGGAACTCCTGTTTTTTGTAATCGGGGGACTAGTGGAATAGATGGAAGCACCGCTACCGCAGTGGGCGCTGCACAGCTTAGCGAAAAGCCTACGGTGCTGATTACTGGTGATTTGAGTTTCTTCTACGACATCAACGGATTATGGAACAATTACATTCCGAAAAACTTTAAAATTATACTCATCAATAATGGGGGAGGAGGCATCTTTAGAATCTTACCTGGTGAAAAAGACAGCGCGAAATACGACACCTATTTTGAGACCATACACCAACGCGATGCTCGGTATGTGGCCAAGGCATTTGGATGTAAATATAGAAAAGCGACTTCCTTGGGCGCTTTAAAAATAAAGTTGCCGCGCTTTTTTAAGTCAAATACGGCCCCACAAATTTTAGAAATCCAAACCCCACGAAAACTAAATGATACGGTTTTACTGGATTATTTTAAAACAATGGCTTCAAAATCTATATTTTCGTAAAAAAAAGCAATATATGAGAACATGGGAATCTTTAGGAGACTACAGCGACATCCTATTTGAGTTATGCGAAGGAGTTGCCAAAATTACGATCAATCGACCTGAAGTTTACAATGCTTTCCGACCAGAAACCAACATTCAAATGTTGGAGGCGATGGAAGTATGTCGTGAACGCAACGATATCGATGTGGTGGTTTTTACGGGTATTGGCGATAAGGCCTTTTGTAGTGGAGGTGATCAAAATGTAAAAGGGGTAGGCGGATATGTTGGAGAAGACGGAATACCTCGACTCAACGTTTTGGATTTGCACAAGCGTATCCGAGAACTGCCTAAACCCGTCATAGCGATGGTCAACGGGTATGCCATAGGTGGGGGCCATGTCCTTCACGTGGTTTGCGATTTGACAATAGCCAGTGACAATGCCATTTTTGGTCAAACGGGTCCTAAAGTAGGAAGTTTTGACGGAGGCTTTGGTTCTTCCTATTTAGCGCGTCATGTGGGTCAAAAGAAAGCCCGTGAGATTTGGTTTCTCTGTCAGCAGTATAGTGCCCAAGAAGCACTGGAAATGGGATTGATTAATAAAGTAGTTCCCTTGAACCAGTTGGAACACACGGTTATGGAATGGTGCAGCATCATGCAGCAACGCAGTCCGCTGGCACTACGAATGATCAAACGTTCTTTAAATGCCGAGCTAGACGGCCAGCACGGGTTGATGCAACTGGCAGGAGACGCTACCTTGATGTATTATTTAATGGAGGAAGCCCAGGAGGGGAAAAAAGCCTTTTTAGAAAAACGCCCTCCTAATTTTAAAAAATATCCAAAGTTCCCGTAATCTATGCTGAATCAAACCCAGGTATGGATTCGCGCCGCTCGCCTACGTACACTACCGCTCTCGGTTTCTGGAATTATTGTAGGAAATGCACTTTGCTTGTCTGACTTGAATTTTTCTTGGATTCTTTTTGTCTTGTTGCTACTCACTGCGATAAGTTTTCAGATTATTTCGAACCTCGCAAACGATTATGGAGATGGTGTCAAAGGGACGGATAACGAGCAACGGGTTGGGCCCGAACGGGTTTTTCAGGCAGGGCTTCTGAGCAGGAGAGCATTAAAAAAAGGAATTGTCGTGAGCGCCACGGTGGCTTTAGTTCTAGCATTGGGAGCGATCTTTTATGCCTTTGGGACTACTTCTTGGATATACGTTTTGATTTTTTTGGGCTTGAGTGTGTTGAGTGTTTGGGCAGCCATAACCTACACTGTAGGAGAAGGAGCTTACGGGTATAGAGGTTGGGGTGATTTTTTTGTATTGCTCTTTTTTGGAGGCTTGAGTGTAATGGGATCTTATTTTGTCCAACTCAAAACGATAAATACCATGTCGTTCCTATTGGCCTTAGTGATTGGTCTTTTATCGGTAGGAGTACTCAACCTAAATAATATGCGCGATCAAATAAATGACGCTGCAGTAGGTAAACGAACACTTGCGGTACTTTTGGGAGATAAAGCAAAGGCGTACCATCTATTTCTAATCGGTGGAGCATTAGCCGTACTTTTTGGAGTGTTTTTTTATACCCAATTCAGATTTTATTGGTTACCCTTATTAGTAGCCTTTCCTTTGATGATTCACCTTAGAGTGGTTTTAAAAAATAAAATATCTACAGACTTAGATCCGGAATTGAAAAAGTTAGCGGGGACCACTTTTTTACTGTCTTTACTCATTTTTATTACCTTATGCTTGGGCTGATGGAAGCACGCTATTTTAAACATTCACTTCAATTCAAACGTCCCAGTGGAACCTCTCGAGGTATTCTGACGACCAAAGACAGTTGGTTCCTTATATTATCCCAGGACGGAAAACGGGGCGTAGGGGAATGTAGTCTGTTGTCGGGTCTCAGTCATGACGATACTCCCGATTTTGAAAAGCAATTAGCAGCCTTGTGTACTGCCCTCAACGAACAGGTTTCTCTTCCAGATCTTCAGCAGTGGCCCGCCCTACGAATGGGTTATGAGACGGCCTTACTTGATTTAGCAGCAGATCGTCCTTTTGAATTATTTCCTTCCGTTTTTACTAGTGGTTCAGATTCCGTCCCCATCAACGGTTTGGTGTGGATGGGTTCTTTTGACGATATGAGTCAGCAAATCAAAACGCTTCTTGAAAAAGGGTTTGATTGCATCAAGCTCAAAATCGGAGCGATTCATTTTGAAGAAGAACTAAAACTGCTGGCTCAAATACGAAAAGAGTTTAACGCCTCAGAAGTTATCATCCGGGTAGATGCCAACGGTGCTTTTTCTCCTGTAAACGCCTTGGAACAGTTAAAACGTCTTAACGATTATGAGTTGCACTCCATTGAACAGCCACTTGCTGTAAACCAATGGGAAGCCCTGAATGACCTCTGTGAAAAAAGTCCACTTCCAATTGCTCTCGATGAAGAATTAATTGGGCGGTTTACTGAAAAGGAGTGTTTAACTTTATTACAGACGATTCAACCTGCCTATATCATTTTAAAACCTAGTCTGCTCGGAGGTTTTCAAGCTTCTGAACAATGGATTAAGTGGGCAGAAAGTCAAAAAATTGGTTGGTGGGTAACCAGTGCCTTAGAAAGTAATGTAGGGCTTAACGCCATTGCACAATGGACTTACACCCAAAAGTATTTAGGACATCAAGGGTTGGGGACGGGATCCCTTTTTACCAACAACATTGACAGTCCTTTGGTAATAAAAAAGGGTTGTTTGTGGGTTGATAATTTAATACCTTGGAGTCAAATAAACTGATATGTTTTTGAACCAGGCTTTGTATATTAAAAACCCTTTTTGGATGTATTTGCTCGGTTCTTTTGTCGTCATTGTTTTTACAGTGATTGGTCAGTTTCCCATCATGTTTTTTATGACTGGAGAAAGTCTTGCCACCGCAAGTGGAGACCCGATGGTTGCTTTGAGAAATTTAGATAAAAATTTACAGCTCCTTTTGCTGCTAATTCCCTTTGTGGTTGGATTTTTAGGTTTGATTTTGGTTGTCAAAAAATTGCACGAACGCACTTTAAAAAGTATTTCAACGGCACGAGAACGCATCGACTGGAAACGGGTGTTGTTTGCTTTTGTCTTGTGGGGTGGTGTTACTGTTATGCTGGTGTTTGCAGACTATTTCTTACACCCTGAAGACCATCAATGGAATTTTGAGCCTACATCTTTTGCACTGCTTTTTCTTATTGCAGTAGCCTTAATTCCAATTCAAACAAGCTTAGAAGAATATATTTTCAGAGGGTATTTGATGCAGGGTTTTGCCTCATATTCCAAAAGCCGATGGGTCGCTTTGCTAATGACTTCTCTAATCTTTGGAATCTTACATGTTTTTAATCCCGAGGTAGAGAAATTGGGTTATGGGATCCTTGTTTATTATATAGGAACGGGACTCTTTTTAGGGATTTTAACGTTGATGGACCAAGGGATTGAGCTGGCCTTAGGATTCCATGCTGCGAATAATTTATTTACAGCGCTATTGGTAACCTCTTCTTGGACAGCATTTCAAACAGAATCTCTGTTGATTGATATCTCAACCCCTTCCCTAGGAGCGGAATTGATCATTTCATTGTTTATTTTTTATCCACTATTTCTATGGATTATGTCCAAAAAGTACCATTGGACAGCATGGAAAGAAAAACTTATTTTTCAACTTTAATATGCAAACTCCGCACTACACTAAAATTCACAACCAATTTTTACTCAATGGATGCTATTACGATCAGACCACTTTAAAAAAAGTCGCCTATAATTTCATAAAAGAAGGGGATCAATACGAACATTTTTTTGGAGATTTTCTGTTGGATTGGCTGGATCAGTCGGATTCTATTTATTTGGAGAGTTCTGGGACAACAGCACAGCCTAAAAAGTTATTGTTTAAAAAGCAATCTTTAGTCCATAGCGCCATTGCTACGGGTGATTTTTTTGGAGTCAGTGTAGGCGATCGCGCGTTACATTGTCTGCCTGTCAATTTTATTGCTGGGAAAATGATGTTGATTCGCGCCATGATTTTAGGCTTGGAGATCGATTTGATTTCCCCTTCCAAAACCCCTTTTCACAAAAATGAAAAGTCGTATGATTTTGTTGCTATGACTCCCATGCAGGCCTTTCGTTCCTTATCTGAATTAGGGCGTATCAAAAAACTGATTATTGGGGGCGCCTATGTTTCCTCGGCCCTTCAAAACGCATTACTTAAAGCTCAAGTAAATGCTTATGAAACATACGGAATGATGGAAACCTTGTCACATATAGCTGTACGGACTTTGGAAGATCCTGCTTCCGAATTTAAATGTTTGCCCAGTGTTACGGTGCGTCAAGATGAGCGCAACTGTCTGATTGTTGACGCTCCTAAGTTGGACGTACACAATTTGGTAACCAATGACGAGGTAGAACTTTTTAGTCCCACACATTTTCGTTTGATTGGACGTGTGGATCACGTGATCAATTCTGGAGGGGTTAAATTGCATCCGGAACAGATTGAAAGAAAACTCTCAGAACACTTGGCGTTTCACTTTTTTATCGACCGTATTTCTGATCCTGTTTTAGGAGAAAAAGTAGTTTTGGTGGTCAAAGATGATCCCGAAATCCGTCTTGAAAAGTTGTACAAACAGATCGATAAATGTACAAACCTAACGAATTACGAAACCCCCAAAGCGATCGTTTGCTTTAAAGAATTTATTCAGACCTACAGCGGAAAAATAAAACGTGCAGCAACCATGGCGCAAAAGCCCCATCGTGTTTTAGACTTGTAGGACGCCCATATTAAACTTTTCAGAAGCGGGAGCCTGATTTGCTATGTCAATGCCCATACTGATCCAAGAACGGGTTTCTACAGGGTCTATTACCGCATCTACCCAGAGGTGGGAAGCAGCATACAGTATATCGGTCTTTTCTTGGTATTCTTTTTGAATTTTTTCTTTCAGTGCAGCTTCTTTTTTTGCATCTACTTTGACCCCTTCTTTTTTTGCAGCGGACTTTTCGATTTGTAATAATACGTCAGCGGCCTGATTCCCTCCCATTACAGCCATTTTTGCTGTGGGCCACGCCAACATCAAACAGGGGTCAAAGGCTTTTCCGCACATGGCATAATTTCCTGCTCCAAAAGAATTCCCTACCACTACTGTAAATTTGGGGACTACCGAATTGGCAACTGCATTGACCATCTTTGCTCCATCTTTGATGATGCCTCCGTGTTCTGCTTTGCTGCCTACCATAAAACCCGTGACGTCTTGTAAAAATACCAAGGGGATGTTCCGTTGATTGCAATTGGCGATAAAACGTGTTGCTTTATCTGCGGCATCCCCATAGATCACCCCGCCAAATTGCATTTCACCTGTTTTGCTTTTAACTACTTTTCGTTGGTTTGCCACTATCCCAACCGACCAACCGTCAATTTTTGCATAGGTGGTGATTAAAGTTTGGCCGTATTCCTTTTTGTATTCATCCATAGAATCAGCATCGACCAAGCGGTCGATCAATTCATAGGAATCGTAAGGTTGGTTACTTTTTTTAGGGATTACGGTATAAATTGAGTCGGGGTCTCCAATTGGATTTTTTGCAAGCGTACGTTGAAAACCTGCACTATTGGGAATACCTATTTTTTCAACTAAACTGCGGATTTTATCTAAGGCTTCTCGATCGTTTTTTACTTTGTAATCGGTTACTCCGCTAATACCGCTGTGGGTGTCTGCTCCCCCTAAGAATTCGTTATCTACTTCTTCTCCAATGGCGGCTTTCACCAAATAGCTACCAGCCAAAAAGATACTTCCTGTTTTTTCAACAATTAGCGCCTCGTCAGACATGATGGGGAGGTAGGCGCCACCGGCCACACAACTTCCCATTACTGCAGCAATTTGTACAATACCCCTACTACTCATTTTGGCGTTATTTCTGAAAATTCTACCAAAATTTTCTTTATCGGCAAAGATTTCGTCTTGCAAAGGGAGAAAAATCCCAGCACTATCTACCAAGTAGATGATTGGGATTCGGTTTTCCATTGCGATTTCCTGTGCGCGTAGGTTCTTTTTTGCTGTCATGGGAAACCAAGCCCCAGCTTTGACCGTGGCATCGTTGGCAACTATAACACATCGCTTTCCAGAAACCACTCCAAGAACCACGACCACTCCTGCCGAGGGACACCCTCCGTATTCTGGATACATATTTTCAGCTGCGAGAATACCAATTTCATGTACGGCATTGGGATCATCCACCAAGTGGTTGATGCGTTCTCTTGCGGACAGCTTTCCTTGTTCTTTGAGCTTTTTTAAACGGGCTTTGCCTCCCCCTAGTTTATTGGTTCGGGCATGCTCTTGAAGTTTTGCCCATGCCATTTTTATGGCATCTTTATTTTTTTCGTGTTCTAAATTCATCTGATTGGAATGACATTGCTAAAGTACTAATTTCTATAGGTGTCATTTTAAATAAATGTTCGATATTTGTTTCCATCACAAAATCAAAATGAGTTTAAACAAAAACAAGATTGTAGGGTATACCGCACTAATCATGGCGGTTATTGGGAGTGCATTGATTTTAATAGGTGTACTTAAATACCCTGAATATGCCATTGGGTTTTCAATTGCAGGAGTTGGTTTTTACGCCATTGCATGGGCGTTTAATGCGTTAAGAGGTAGAATTTAATATGTCTGAAGATAAAAAGATTATTTTTTCGATGAATGGGGTTTCCAAAACCTACCCTAGTGCGCATCAGCCCGTTTTAAAAAATATTTATTTAAGTTTCTTTTACGGAGCAAAAATAGGAATCCTAGGTCTCAACGGTTCGGGAAAGTCCACCTTGTTAAAGATTATTGCTGGTTTGGACAAAAACTTTCAAGGAGATGTTGTTTTTTCTAAAGAATACAAAGTAGGTTATTTGGAACAGGAACCTCAGTTGGATGAAGAAAAAACAGTTTTGGAAGTTGTCAAAGAAGGCGTAGCCGAAACGGTTGCCGTTCTGGAGGAATATAACCAAATCAACGATCAATTTGGATTGCCTGAAGTCTATGAAAATACAGACAAAATGCAACAGCTCATGGATCGACAGGCGGTATTACAGGATCAAATTGATGCCGTGAATGCTTGGGAACTGGACACCCAACTGGAAATCGCCATGGATGCCTTACGCACGGCTGCAGGAGATCAGAAAATCGGTGTCCTTTCCGGTGGAGAACGAAGAAGAGTGGCGTTGTGTCGCTTATTGTTGCAAAAACCAGACGTTCTCCTATTGGATGAACCAACGAACCACCTTGATGCGGAATCGGTCCACTGGCTGGAACACCACTTGGCACGATACCAGGGAACAGTAATAGCTGTGACCCACGACCGTTATTTCTTGGACAATGTGGCGGGTTGGATACTGGAATTGGATCGGGGAGAAGGGATACCGTGGAAAGGGAATTACTCCTCTTGGTTGGATCAAAAATCCAAACGTTTGGCTCAAGAACAAAAGCAGTCTTCCAAACGGCAAAAAACCTTGGAACGTGAATTGGAATGGGTGCGTATGGCCCCAAAGGGAAGGCAATCCAAACAAAAAGCACGTTTGGCGAATTACGACAAGTTGATGAGTCAGGATCAAAAGCAGGTCGATGAAAAGTTGGAAATCTTTATTCCCAATGGTCCCCGATTGGGTACCAATGTGATTGAAGCTTCTCAGGTTTCTAAAGCCTTTGGAGAAAAATTGTTGTATGACGATCTAAACTTTAGCTTACCACAAGCAGGGATTGTGGGAGTGATTGGACCCAACGGAGCGGGAAAATCCACCGTTTTCCGAATGATTATGGGAGAAGAATCACCCGATGGGGGAAACTTTTCTGTAGGAGAAACGGTACAACTTGCCTATGTAGATCAGTCACACACAAATATTGATCCTGAAAAAACCATCTGGCAAAATTTTAGCGATGAACAAGATTTGATTATGCTCGGTGGGAGACAGATCAATTCTCGCGCATTTTTAAGTCGTTTTAATTTTAGCGGAAGTGAACAGAATAAAAAGGTAGCCGCACTCTCAGGGGGAGAGCGCAACCGCTTGCATTTGGCAATGACCTTAAAAGAGGAAGGAAATGTATTACTTCTCGATGAGCCTACCAATGACCTAGACGTCAACACTTTGCGTGCTCTTGAGGAAGGTTTGGAAAACTTTGCAGGTTGTGCTGTGGTCATTTCCCATGACCGCTGGTTCTTGGATCGGATTTGTACGCACATACTCGCCTTTGAAGGAGATTCTCAGGTATATTTCTTCGAAGGATCCTATTCCGGTTATGAGGAAAACAAGAAAAAACGTTTAGGTGAAGACTTGCTACCTAAAAGGATTCAATACCGAAAGTTGACAAGAGACTAATACCATTCAAACAAGCCATTTACTATTCAGGAGTAAATTAATATTCTATTAAAATGAATTCAAAAAAATTAAACATCGCTTCATTGCTGATGGGATTTCTTATGTTTTTGGGGTGTTCATCAGCACCTGAGCTCGGGACGTTTGGATATGATGTTGCGTTTCTAAAATCTCATACAGAAACGCTTGTTTTGGAAAGTCAGAACGGAGAATGTCAGGTAGCGCTGGCGCCTGCCTATCAAGGTCGGATTATGACCAGTACGTCACAGGGGTCAGAAGGTACAAGTTACGGGTGGATCAATTACGACCTGATCGCTTCGAATCAGTTAGAGGAGAACATCAATGTTTTTGGAGGAGAAGATCGTTTTTGGTTAGGTCCGGAAGGGGGTCAGTATTCTATATTTTTTGCACCTGAAACCGATTTTACAATTGACAATTGGTTTACTCCAAAGGCAATCGATACAGATCCTTTTATTGTAAAAAAGAAGGAAAAGAATTCTGTGCATTTTTCGCAACAAATCCGAGTTAAAAATTACAGCGACTTTGTTTTTGATCTCGATGTTGAACGAAAAGTATCAATTTTTGACAAATCGACCATTGAAGATCAACTAGAAATCGCAATCGACTCTCAAATTTCTTTTGTAGGGTTTCAATCCGAAAATAAAATAACAAATACAGGGAGTCAGCCATGGAAAAAAGAATCGGGATTACTGTCGATATGGATTTTAGGAATGTTTAATCCTTCGCCAGAGACTACAGTGATTATTCCGTATCAAGGAATTTTAGAGCTGAATACGGAGTATTTTGGTTCTATTGGTCCAGAACAATTAACTGTAAGTGACCATGCCGTCTTATTTAAAGGCGACGGGACCTACCGATCTAAAATAGGGTTACCGCCACAAAATATTAAAACACCGCTGTTTGGAAGCTATGACAAGAAAAATAGAATCTTGACAATTGTCCGTTTTCAATTTTCAGGCGAATCAACTTATGTGAATTCTTTATGGGAACAGCAGGAGTTCCCTTACCAAGGCGATGTGGTAAATTCCTATAATGATGGTCCTTTGGAAGATGGGGTTCAACTAGGACCGTTTTATGAATTGGAATCTTCCTCTGATTCCAAAGAATTAGGACCTGGTGAATCTATGGAGCATTGGCACAGCACCTATCATTTTGAAGGTGACTTTTCTTCCTTGAATACGCTTTCAAAAGACTTGTTAGGGTTTGATTTATCTGAATTGAACTGAAACGAGAAAAACTTAAAAATTCATTTCCATTTTAATATTCCCTCGGGAATAAAGAACTTCAGGTTCCATAGGGACTTCAACAAAGCCGTATTTGCGGTAGAGATGGATGGAGTTTTTTAGAATTGTACTGGAGTACAGTATGATTTTATTCCAGTTGCGTTTTTCAGCAAAAGTAATGGCGAATTGCATCATGGTATTTCCATGGCCTTTGCCACGATAGTTTGGATCTATTGCCATTTTACTAAATTCATAGAGACGTTCTCCCTTTTTTATGTAGGCAAACGTGCCAAAGGTTTTTCCCTCTAATTCTGCCATTACGATAAATCCTCCAGGATCTAGGATTTCAGTTTGAGGATTGCTTAAGACCCTTTCGTCTATCGGTTCAACTTCAAAGTACATTTCCAACCATTCTACATTCAAGGTTTTGAAAGTTGAAGCATCTTCAGCAGTATATTTTCGAAACTGAATTTCAGCCATTACCTGTCATATCTTCTGGTCGAACCCATTGATCAAATTCTTCTTCGGTAAGGTATCCCAATGCCAAACTGGCCTCCTTTAGTGTTGTTCCTTCTTGATGAGCTTTGTTGGCAATTTCAGCTGCTTTGTAGTAACCAATTTTAGTATTGAGTGCAGTAACCAACATCAGGGAATTTTGTACTAATTCCTCAATGCGATTGTGATTTGGTTCAATCCCATCCACACAGTTCACAGCAAAACTCACACACGCATCTCCTAGCAATTGTGCCGATTGGATGGTATTGGCAGCCATCAGGGGTTTGAATACATTCAGTTCGTAATGGCCTTGTGCGCCTCCTACACTTACCGCCACATCGTTGCCCATCACTTGAGCACAAACCATGGTCAGTGCTTCAGATTGCGTAGGGTTGATTTTTCCTGGCATGATTGAACTTCCGGGTTCATTGGCTGGAATAATAAGCTCTCCGATCCCTGAACGGGGTCCGGAGGACAGCAGACGGATGTCATTGGCAATTTTATTTAAAGAAACAGCTAATTGCTTTAAAGCACCATGGGTTTCTACTATGGCATCATGTGCGGCAAGCGCCTCAAATTTATTTTGTGCTGTGACAAAAGGAAGCTTTGTAAATTGAGCAATATAGTCCGCTACTTTTTCGGAATACCCTTCGGGTGTGTTGATTCCAGTTCCAACGGCAGTTCCTCCCAAGGCTAATTCTGAGAGGTGTTCTAAAGTGTTTTCTAGGGCCTTTACACCGTGCTCCAATTGAGAAACATAGCCCGAGAACTCTTGTCCCAAAGTTAGGGGAGTGGCGTCCATTAAGTGGGTTCTCCCAATTTTCACAACGTCTTTAAAAGCCACTGCTTTTTTTTGTAATGCAGTTCGTAACTGCCGCACACCGGGTAGCGTTATTTCTGCTATTTTTTTATAAACGGCAATATGCATCCCAGTAGGGAAGGTGTCGTTGGAAGATTGAGATTTGTTCACATCGTCATTGGGAGCTAAGGTTTTTTCACCCTCACCCAAGTTCTTGCCGGCCAAAACGTGAGCTCGATTGGCAATGACTTCATTGACATTCATATTGCTTTGGGTTCCCGATCCAGTTTGCCAAATCACCAAAGGAAATTGATCGTCCAGTTTTCCTGCTAAAATTTCATCACAAACTTGAGCAATACGATCGCGTTTTTCTGATGACAAAACACCGGAGTCACAGTTGGTATAGGCAGCTGCTTTTTTGAGATACGCAAAGCCATATACGATTTCTAAAGGCATGGACGCGGGAGCTCCAATTTTAAAATTGGTACGTGAACGTTCGGTTTGTGCTCCCCAATACACCTCTTTGGGCACTTTTACTTCCCCTATAGTGTCTTTTTCAATACGATACTCCATACTTTAAATTTTATGTAAAAATACTAGGTTTCAGAAAAATCAATGGACTCCAAGGAATTATTTTGTTGAAAACTGTAATTAAAATTGTTCCTTGAGGAAATATAGAATAGAAAAAATACCTATTTTTGTTCTCGTAAAACAAAAGTATGTTTGAATTTGATCAATATCTCGGATTTCTTTCTTTCCTTACAATTTTGACCATCGGTTTTTGGCTGATGATCTTTTTGCTCACTTTCGTTATTCCTTACTGGCTTGTAGGTGCGTTGATTGAGTATTTAAAATACGGAAGAAACAAAGAGACAATCGAAAAAAAGAAATAACAAAAGGAGCTTAAAGCTCTTTTTTTTATCCTCAAAAATCAGGTCCATCACCCCCATCACCTCCAAAACCACCATTGCGATTTCTTTTTCGGTCCATTTTGCGTTCGTTAATGCGGTAGGTTAGCGTAAAGACATAAGTGGGTTGTCTCCACTGAAATTCTGTATAATTTCTAAAGTCAGGTGTTTCAGTAGTACTTTTTCGTCTAGAGGAGTTGAGGATATCGCTCACTCGAAATGAAAGTTCTCCTTTCTTTTTGAATAAGGATTTATTTAAAGCTCCAGAGAAGGTTACTATTCCCTTTGATTCAGTTTGTGCATTAGCCCTAGGACCAAAATAAAATCCTCTCAGTTGGGCATTAATTCCCAAAGGAAGTGGAAAGCTGCTATTCACTCGGGCAAACCAACTCACGATCTCGCGATCCAATACGATTCCCTTGTAGCTCCCTTCAGTCATAGAGTTGAAGATATTGAAGTTTCCACTGATTCGAACTCTTCGTTTGGGGGAGTAGGTAAGAGTAAACTCTGTACCTGTTCTCGAATTTTCAGATAGATTTATGGAGGTGGAACGAAACTCAGGAAGCTCAACAAGTGGATTTTCACTTACAACGACCAAAGCTCCTGTGGCTTCGGTTATGCGTTCGATTACTTGGGAAGCTCGTTGGAAATAAACTGAACCATTAAACGTAAATTTCTCCCATCTTTTGAGGTATCCCAAATCGAATAAATTGGAATACGATGGATCCAAATCAGGGTTTCCTTGTCTAAAAAAGGTCAAACTTGTAAGGGACCTAAAAGGGTTTAAGGACCACGAACGCGGACGTCTGATTCGCCGACTGTAGCCCAAGGTTACATTTTCTTTTTCAGTAAACTCGTAAGATAGGTTTAGGGTGGGAAACCAATCTGTATACTCTTTTTCTTTAAACACACCGATGGTTTTTTGATCGATCTCAATATGGGTCTTTTCCATTCGCAGCCCCATCAGGTAAGAAAATTTATTCACCTTTTGTCCAAACTGAGTGTAGGCAGCATTTACATTTTGAGTAAAGCCCAAAAAGTTAGTCAGTTGAACGTTAGGGCTTCTTCCACTGTCCAATAAATCAAAAACATTGTAGGCGGTTTCTTGAAAGCTAAAATCTCCTCGATATCCCAACTCGAATTGGGTGTTCTCATCTATGGGCCAAACGTAGTCCATTTGAATTAAAGTTCTTTTTTGGTCTTCTAGACTTTCGGACTCCTGGTTGAAGGTACTTGTATTTTCTGCGAGATCGTTTTCATCTTCTGAACTGGATTCTGTTTGAAATTCGATGACAAGTTCATGCCCTTTGTCATCAAATTTTCTAGTAAAATTGGCAGTAAATTGTTGAGAATTATCCAGTTCCTCTTCAAATTGATAACGGCCAAATTGGTCGATTGTCAATCCACTTGCATTGAGATTTTCAATTTCTGTGCTGTTGTTACTCTCATTATCGCTTCGTCGTACAAAGCCGCTAACAGTAAGTGATGTTTTTTCGTCAAAGTTGTATTCAGCTCCTAAATTGAAAAAAACACTTTTTCGATTTCGAATGTATTCTCTTTCTTCATTTACAAAACGAAGGGGGTCAAAATTTTCGCTTTCAAAAATACCTCCCCCGCGTGATTCCGAATCACGAAGCGAAGTGGTACTGAAAAAATTTACTTTTTTGGTGCGCCAGTTCAGTGAAGCATTTCCTCCGAAAGTGGTGGGAAGACCACCATTCACTACAAAAGACCCATTAAATCCTTCGAGTTCTTCTTTTTTAAGAATGATATTTAGAATTCCAGCGGTCCCAGAAGCTTCGTAGCGTGCCGAAGGAGAAGTTACAACTTCTACTTTTTCTATCGATTCCGCAGGTAAAGAGCGCAATCCTTGTGGTCCAGACAACCCGACGAGGCCAGAGGGTTTACCATTGATTAAAATACGGACGTTTTGATTTCCCCGCAGAGCAATATTTCCCTCTACATCCACTGAGACGGAAGGGACATTGTCCAACACATCGGCTACGGAACCTCCGCGGACAGTAATGTCTTTTCCTACGTTGTAGATGCGTTTATCCAATCGAATTTCGACCTCTGTACGTTCTCCTACAAGTTCTATTTCATCCAAGGACTCCGCAGCAATCTGCAGGGCAATGGTGCCCAAGTTTTCATCAGCACGAAGCACTTTTTCATCATATTGAATTTTGTCAAAACCAATGTATTCTATGGTTACATTGTATTTTCCAGGAAAAACGTCTAAATTAAATTTCCCCTTGCTGTCTGATATCCCTCCTTGAATTCGGTCGGGAAAGCGTTTGTTGACTAAGGATATCGTGGCATATTCCAAAGCCTCTTGAGTTTCTTGATCAATGACTGTACCTGTCAGTTTTATTTTTTTAAAATTGGGACGCCCGCTGGTTTGGGGTTGTTGTCCAAAAACAACAGTGGTAAGTAGTCCTAAAATAAGGATAAAGTAGTTCTTCATAGCTTTTATAAAGCTTTTTGACATTTAATAGGATTAAGGGTTTAATCCACTTTTAAAAATTCGATTAAATTTTCGATGGGTCTTGCAAGTACTCCACTTGTTTTCCCCTCTACTATGGGACGTTCGATGAGTTTAGGAAAAGAGACTAAGGCATCAAGAATTTGACTTTCCGATATGGTTTTACGGTCGGGAATGGCCTTCCATTCCTTTTCGTTTTTGCGGACAAGGGCACTTGGCTGGAGTTTTATTTTTTCTAAAAGTTCCTGCAATGCACCTTTAGTTAGAGGATTTTCTAAATACAAGATCACTTCGTGTTCCACTTTTTCTTCTTGCAGCAGGTGAAGTGCTTCTCTAGATTTTCGACAACGGGGGTTGTGATAGATTTTTAACACAATAAAAAGTAAAAAAAAACTACCCGAAGGTAGTTTGATAATTATTTGATTTTGTCTACAATGGCTTTAAAAGCATCGGGATGATTCATCGCTAAGTCAGCGAGCACCTTTCGGTTTAAGTCGATGTGGTTTTCTTTGACTTTACCCATAAACTGACTGTACGACATTCCATTGAGTCGTGCACCGGCATTGATCCGGGCAATCCACAACGCTCTAAAGTTACGTTTTTTGACTCTGCGGTCGCGGTAAGAGTATTGCATGGCTTTCTCCACCGCATTCTTAGCGATAGTCCAGACGTTTTTACGGCGTCCGAAATAGCCTTTGGCTTGCTTGAGAATTTTTTTTCTTCTTGCTCTTGAAGCTACTGAATTTACTGATCTTGGCATTATTTGTTGTTTTTTGAAGGAGGCGGTATTACTACGCTTTGAGAGCCTTACTTCGGGTTGAAAAAATTAAATTAAACCAGGGGCATTTTTACACTAGACGCAATTGCTCCTTAATGTTCTGCGCATCACTTTCGTGCACCAGTCCAGAATGGGTCAATTTCAACTTGCGTTTTTTTGATTTTTTCGTCAAGATGTGACTCTTGAATGCGTGCTTTCTTTTGATTTTACCACTTCCAGTAAGTTTGAAGCGTTTTTTAGCACTTGATTTTGTTTTCATTTTTGGCATGACGTCTCTTTTTTATTTTTTTCTGGGAGTGATGAACATAATCATCTTTTTTCCCTCCAATAAAGGCATTTGTTCTACTTTCCCGATCTCCTCTAAATCTTGCGCCAAACGCAATAACAAGATTTGACCTTTTTCTTTAAAAACGATGGAACGACCCTTAAAAAAAACAAAGGCTTTTAACTTAGCTCCTTCTTTGAGGAACTTTTCCGCGTGTTTCTTTTTAAACTCGTAGTCGTGCTCATCGGTGTTGGGTCCAAAGCGAATCTCTTTGACTATAATTTTAGTCGATTTTGCTTTGAGCGCCTTATCACGTTTTTTTTGGTCGTATAAGAACTTTTTATACTCTAATATTTTACAAACTGGAGGTGAAGCTTTCGGCGAAATTTCTACGAGATCTAATTCCAGGTCTTTTGCTATGGATAACGCTTTGTTTAGTGGATACACTCCGACTTCCACATTATCTCCAACCAGACGCACTTCGTGGGCTGTAATTTTCTCATTGATCCGATGGGGATCTTGCTTGAAAACCCTTCCTGGGCTGTTCGATCTTCTTCTTCGTATTGCTATGTCACTTACTTTTTAATTAAACTTCAAAGGTAGCTTGACTCTCCTTTATTTCTTTCTTTAGTTGTTTTACAACGGTCTCTAAAGCAAAACTGCCCACATCTCCCTCTTGATGTTTGCGCAAGGAAACGGTTTGTGTTTCTGCTTCTTTTTCTCCTAGAATGATCATGTACGGGACTTTTGACAGTTCCGACTCTCGAATTTTTTTTCCAATCGTCTCATTTCGATCATCTAAGAGGGCGCGAATTTCGTGATTTTCCAAGAAATTTAAAACTTTTTCAGCGTAATTTTTGTGTTTTTCACTAACGCATAAGATATTAACCTGTTTTGGCATTAACCACAATGGAAAATTTCCACCGGTATGTTCCAAAAGAATAGCGACAAAACGCTCCATACTTCCGAAGGGTGCACGGTGAATCATCACGGGTCGATGAAGTTCGTTGTCACTGCCTTTGTAGGTTAAATCAAAGCGTTCGGGAAGGTTGTAATCTACCTGTATGGTTCCCAATTGCCATTTTCGTCCCAACGCATCTTTGACCATAAAATCCAATTTAGGACCATAGAAGGCGGCTTCTCCCGTCTCGATAACGTAATCTAAGTTTTTTTCTTGAGTTGCATTGATGATGGCTTGTTCTGCAAGTTCCCAATTTTGGGTATCTCCAATGTATTTTTCTGGTTTTTCAGGATCGCGGAGGGATACCTGAGCTGTAAAGTTTTCAAAACCGAGGGAACTGAAAACATACAGTACCAAATCAATTACTTTTTTAAATTCTTCGTCCAACTGTTCGGGCATACAAAAAATGTGAGCATCATCTTGGGTAAAGCCTCGCACTCGAGTAAGTCCGTGCAACTCTCCGCTCTGTTCGTAGCGATAGACTGTTCCAAATTCTGCATAGCGCTTGGGAAGGTCGCGGTAACTCCAGGGTTTAGTCTTGTAGATTTCACAGTGGTGGGGACAGTTCATCGGTTTAAGTAAAAACTCTTCTCCGTCTGCAGGGGTTTGTATGGGTTGGAAGCTGTCTGCTCCGTATTTTTCGTAATGTCCCGAGGTCATGTAGAGTTCCTTATTCCCGATATGGGGAGAAATAACCTGTTCATATCCCGCTTTTGCTTGTGCGGTTTTTAAGAAGTTTTCCAATCGTTCACGAAGGGCAGCGCCCTTAGGCAACCAAAGGGGGAGTCCTTGTCCTACTTTTTGAGAAAAGGTAAAGAGTTCTAATTCTTTTCCGAGTTTTCTATGGTCTCGCTTTTTGGCTTCTTCTAAAAGAGCGAGATACTCGGTAAGTTCTTTTTGTTTGGGAAAAGAAACCCCGTAAATCCGAGTCAGTTGCGGCTGGGTTTCGTCTCCACGCCAGTAGGCTCCAGCTACACTGAGGAGCTTGACCGCTTTGACGAATCCCGTATGGGGTATGTGTCCCCCACGACAGAGGTCTGTAAAGTCTGCATGATCACAAAAACTGATGGTGCCGTCTTCTAAATTTTCGATAAGCTCCACCTTAAACGGGTTGCTTTCTTTTTGATAAAAATCCAAGGCTTCCGCTTTGGAGCACATCCGCATTTTAAATTCAAACTTTTCTCGAGCGAAAGTCAAAAATTGTTTTTCCAAGGCGGGGAGGTCTTTTTCGGAAAAAAAGGCTCCACCAAAATCTACATCGTAATAAAAACCGTTTTCTATGGCTGGACCTATGGTCAGTTTTGCCTCGGGATACAGGGCCAAAATACTCTGTGCCAGTATGTGTGCTGAAGAATGCCAAAAGGCAGTTTTTCCCGCTGGGTCGTTCCAGGTGAACAATTGTATACTACCGTCCTCTTCCAAAGGAGTACTGGCTTCTACCGTGTTTCCGTTAAAGGCTGCAGACAATAAATTGCGCGCCAATCCTTCGCTAATGCTTTGGGCAACTTCAAAGGGAGTTGTTCCTTTTTCATAGGTGCGAACCGTTTGGTCAGGAAAACGAATTTCGATCATAATCTAAATTAAAAACGGTGCAAAGATAGGGGGTCTTGGGCAGGGATACAACGCCCAACTAAAGATTCCTTTTTTTTCGTTCGCCCAAAAGAGCTGTGACAAGGGTTTTAATGCCCAAAAAGCCATAGAACATGGCGATTGCCAAGACACTCAAACCCACTACCAAAACCGGGTAATAGAAGGGATGCTCCTGATTTTTGAACGCCTGATGCACCACCACAGGACCCAAAAAGCAACAGAAAAGACATACCGCCATCTGTTTTAGCCCTTTTTGTAATAAGATTTTATTCATCTAAACAATTTGTGCAAAGATAGGGAGGTTGGATGATAAAAGGGCGTTGTGATAGGGGTAATGGGTTGCTATTTCTTTAATTCCGCAATCGCCTGTCGGACACTGCCGTGTTCTTGAAGTAGTTTTTTAACAATAGAACGTTCTACACCTGTGGCTTCCATAACCATCCGTTCCGCACGGTCTTGGAGTTTGTCGTTGGAAAGCTGCATGTCCACCATTTTGTTGCCTTTGACATGTCCCAGTTGGATCATGGTAGCGGTTGTAATGCTGTTTAGGATTAATTTTTGTGCAGTACCTGCTTTCATTCGGGAGCTACCTGTAAGGAACTCGGGACCCACTACCACCTCTATAGGAAAGTCACTTACTGCTTCAAGGGGACTGTTTACATTACAAGCAATGCAACCAGTAGGGATACCTTGTTTTTGAGCTTCTGCAAGACCGCCCACTACATACGGGGTTGTTCCCGAGGCTGCAATACCTACTAGGATATCTTTCGTATTGATTTGATATTCTTGTAAATCTTTCCACGCCTGTTGGGTGTCGTCTTCTGCCTTTTCAATGGATTTTCGCAACGCGAGATCGCCACCTGCAATTAATCCAATCACTTTTTCGGGGGCTGTTCCAAAGGTAGGAGGACATTCCGAGGCGTCCAAAACACCTAGTCGACCGCTAGTCCCCGCACCAATGTAAAACAAGCGTCCTCCATTACCAAGTTGTTCCACTACACGAGCGATTAAGGCAGCAGTTTGATCTCTGACCGCACCTACGGCAGCTATGGCGTTTTGATCTTCTTGGTGCATGCCGTCTAGGAGTTCGGAGATGCTCTTTTTTTCTAGGTCGTTGTGGTAGGAGTCTGCTTCCGTAATTTTTTCAAATGTCATGACGTAAAGATAAGAACCAATTGAGAATTTTAAAGTAAGAAGTAGGAATTTAGTTAGCTGCTCTGAAGTAAATTTATGTCAAAATAAAAACCCCAACTGTTAGGCCAGGGTTTTATAAATTAAGAATCAAAAGTCTTATCCGATCTTCGCTTCTAGGTTTTCCTTGAGCGTAGAAAGGAATTGCTGAGTTGTGAGGTAGTGTGAACTATCCATGTCTTTGCCGTGGATTAGAACGGCGAGATCTTTGGTCATTTTCCCACTTTCTACAGTTTCGATACATACGTTTTCTAGTGTTGTACAGAAGTCGATCAACTCTTGATTGTCATCTAGTTTTCCTCTGTGAGCCAAACCACGAGTCCATGCAAAAATGGAAGCGATAGGATTGGTAGAGGTTTCTTTTCCTTGTTGGTATTGACGGTAGTGACGGGTGACGGTACCGTGGGCTGCTTCCGCTTCCATAGTGTTTCCATCTGGGGTTACTAGGGTAGAGGTCATCAGTCCCAAAGAACCAAAACCTTGTGCTACGGTATCGGACTGAACGTCTCCGTCATAGTTTTTACACGCCCAAACAAAGCCACCGTTCCATTTCATTGCTGCGGCTACCATATCGTCAATGAGTCGGTGTTCGTAAGTGATGCCTGCGGTTTTAAAACGGTCTTTAAACTCGTTGTCAAAAACCTCTTGAAAGATATCTTTAAAACGGCCGTCATAGGCTTTTAGGATGGTGTTTTTTGTTGATAAGTACAACGGCCAACCTTTGTCTAATGCTCGGTTCATACAGGAACGGGCAAAGCCGTAAATGGAAGAATCAATGTTGTACATACTCATGGCCACTCCATTTTCTTGGAAGTGATAGACTTCCCAAGTTTTAGGTGTTCCGCCGTCATCGGGCGTAAAGGTCATGGTGAGTTTTCCTTTCCCGGTAGTTACCGTGTCTGCTGCTTTGTACTGATCTCCAAAAGCATGTCTTCCAATACAGATGGGTTTGGTCCATCCCTGAACATAACGCGGGACATTTTTCATGATGATCGGCTCTCTAAAAACGGTTCCACCTACGATATTTCGAATGGTACCATTTGGAGAACGCCACATATTTGACAAATTGAATTCTTTGACACGACCCTCATCTGGGGTAATAGTAGCACACTTGATTCCGACATTGTGTTTCTTCACTGCGTGTGCCGCTTGTATGGTAATTTTGTCTTCCGTAGCATCCCGAGAAGTGACGGAAAGGTCGTAGTATTCTATTTGTAAATCTAAGTAAGGAAGGATCAGTTGATCTTTGATGAATTTCCAAATGATACGAGTCATTTCGTCTCCATCCATCTCCACTATGGGGTTTATGACTTTTATCTTCGACATGTGTTTAAGTTTAGGTTTCGGTTTGCAAATATACGTCAGAGTTCGCTATAAAAAAGATTTAGCAAAAAAAAACCGCCACTGGGCGGTTTTAGATTCGTCTTATGCTTCTTTAATTCGCGCTTTTTTACCGCGTAAGTTTTTAAAGTAGTAAATACGGGATTGGCGTACTTTACCTTTTTTGTTGACTTCAATTTTTTCTAGGGTAGGGAGGTTGATTGGGAATATACGTTCCACACCTACAGTACCCGACATTTTACGTATGGTAAAGGTTTTTGCTAAACCTTGACCTTTAATTTGAATTACTACGCCTTTAAAAAACTGAGTACGAACTTTTTCTCCTTCTCGGATTTGGTAGTAAACAGTAAGGGTGTCCCCTGCACTAAACTCGGGAAATTCTTTTTTGGTGATGAATTCGTTTTGTACGTAACTTACTAAGTCTTCCATAATTTGGATCTTTTAAGATTTAAAAAGTCAACATTCACGAACCTCGTCAGCGGTTGATCTTTTCGCCCTGCAAAATTAAACTTTATTTTGATCTAAACAATAGAGGGTTATAAATATTCTGTAAAAGTGAAAAAAAGTTATTTCAGAAGATCGGGACGGCGTTTTTGGGTGCGTTCCAAAGCTTTTTGATCACGCCATTCCTCTACCTTTGGCGTATTTCCAGAAGTTAGGATTTCAGGGACTTTCAAGCCTTTATAGTCTGCAGGTCTCGTGTAAATGGGTGGCGCTAAGATCCCGTCCTGAAAACTATCTGTGAGGGCAGAAGATTCGTCTCCAAGAACCCCGGGAATAAGACGGATAATGCTGTCACACAACACAGCAGCAGCGAGTTCTCCTCCAGAAAGCACAAAATCCCCAATGGAAATTTCATGGGTGATCAGGTGGTCGCGTACGCGCTGGTCTACTCCTTTGTAGTGGCCACAAAGCAAGATGATGTTTTCCAGAGTAGAAAAGTGATTGGCTTGTTTTTGATTCAGGGTGGTTCCGTCTGGAGTGAGGTAAATCACCGCATCATAAGTTCGTTTTTCTTTTAAGGCCTGAATGCATCGATCTATAGGTTCAATCTGCATCACCATTCCTGCCCCCCCTCCAAAAGGATAGTCGTCTACCTTTTTCTGTTTGTTGGTACTGTAGTCCCTCAAGTCGTGAAATACTACTTCTGCCTTTCCTGAATAAAGAGCCCGTTTGAGAATGGAAGCCTCAAAAGGACTTTTAAGAAGTTCTGGAAATAAGGTAATGATATCGATGCGCATGACTTTCTACAAGAATGGAACAAAAATAAAAAAAGTCGCAGTAGGACTGCGACTTTCTTTAAAAACCTTCAGAAGTTTAATACTGTAAAATAACTTTTTCTTTTTCTCCTGCAGGATTGAGGAAAAGGATACTTTCTAAATCACCCATCCCGTATCCTTTAACATCGGACAGTTTACTTACTTTTTGTCCGTTGACTTCAAGTATGATATAGCCATTATCAATCCCGCTTTGATAGAGTCTTCGATTGTTCATATTGGAAATGTACAATCCTTCTTCGGTATTGTATTCTTCTTCTTGTTCTGGGGTAAGTTCTCGAATTTCCATAAAGAAGAAAACAGCACGATTGATTTTTTCTAAACGTACATCCACTTTATTTTCCTCTCCATCACGTTTATAAACTACGCTAACCTTTTCTCCAGGGCGTTTACTTGACAGGTAGCCGGATAGATCTGCAAACTTATTGATGACAATTCCATCTACACTTTTAATGATATCTCCAGGTTTAAGTCCAGCTAGGTCTGCCCCCAAACCTTCTTCAAGATCGGTAATGTAAAAACCTTCGGTCTCCTCTACCTCGAAACGCTCGGCAAATTGGGCATCTAAAGCTTGTCCCATTACCCCGAGAAGCCCACGTTGGACATCGCCGTATTCGATGAGGTCTTCAAATACTTTTCGCGCTACGTTGCTCGGTACGGCAAAAGAATAGCCTACAAAACCGCCAGAAACAGAAGTAATGGCGGTATTGATTCCAATCAATTCCCCACTTGTATTGACTAATGCACCTCCGCTATTACCACGATTTACAGCAGCATCGGTTTGGATATAGGATTCGTTTACCCCATCTCTTTTGTTGAGGTCACGGGATTTGGCACTTATTATTCCCGCGGTAACTGTTGAATTTAAATTAAAGGGATTTCCTACAGCTAAGACCCATTCTCCTATGCGTGTCGCATCAGAATTTCCGAAAAACACATAGGGAAGTTTCTTCTTCGCATTTATTTTGAGTACCGCAATATCCGTTTCGGGATCTGTACCGATGACTTTTGCTTCGTAGGTTTTGTTGTCGTTCGTAGTGATTTCAATTTGGTTGTTGTCTTCAATCACGTGATTGTTGGTAATGATATAGCCATCTGGGGAGACGATGACCCCTGAACCTGTCCCAATGCGTTCTGGAAGATCCTCCTCTTCGTAAAAGTACCGATAAAAAGAGGGTAAGTTTGAACCGGAAGACGCTGTGTTTTTAACATGTACTACAGCATCAATGGTTTTTGCAGCAGCCGAGGTAAAGTCGGTACGCTCTGCTGCTACACTAGCGGTATTTACCGTGTAATTCGCAGGAATTAAGGTTGGGTTTTGCAATACCTGTTCCTCGGGTTCAGGAAATGTGCGGTATTGATCATAAACAAAAAGACTAAATCCAGCACTTAAAAGTGCAATCGAAAAGGTTTTAATAAATGATTTCATTTTTCTAAATTTTTTATCAAAATTAAAGAAATTAAATAAAAATGAATTTGGTTTAACGCGTCTTTAACACCCTTTAAATTTAGTTATCTTTGCCCTTTATGGAAATTCATTTCGACAAATATCAGGGAGCTGGCAATGATTTTATCCTACTGGATAATCGGGAAGGTAACTATACCAATTTGACGATGGAACAGCGAAAATCTCTCTGCAATCGCAATATGGGTATTGGTGCGGATGGTTTGATTTTAATAGTAAACTCTACCGAAGCTGATTTTGAAATGAGGTACTTCAATTCTGACGGTAATCTGAGCACACTCTGTGGAAATGGAGGTCGGTGTGCTGTGGCATTTGCTCATCATAAAAAGATGATTGGAGAAGAAACACGATTCATGGCTATTGATGGGATCCACAGGGCACAAATCGTATTTTCCGACCTAGTTCGCCTAGAGATGCAAGAGGTACATAGCTTTACATCCTACGACGCGGCGGTTGTAATAGACACGGGTTCACCTCATTATGTGCAATTGGTGAAAGAAGCTGCAACAATTGATGTTCAAAAAGAGGGAGCCGCTATTCGGTATTCGGAGGCCTTTGCTCCCGAGGGAATAAATGTCAATTTTGTAGAGAAAAAAACTGAACAACACTTTGTGATTCGCACCTACGAACGCGGTGTAGAAAATGAAACCCTGGCCTGTGGAACGGGAGCTGTAGCTGCGGCCTTAGTCCTTCATTTTCTCGGTGAAACAGGAGGAGCCACCCAGGTGGAATTACAAGCACCCGGTGGGGTTTTGAATGTGGACTTTGAATTAAATCAGCAAACCTACCAGAATGTTCACTTGCAAGGACCTGCTACTTTTGTTTTTTCTGGTACGATAACCCTATGAAATCAGATTCTGTTTTTTTACGTGCCCTAGAACCCTCAGATATCGAGATTTTATTTCAACTAGAAAACAACTCGCTCTACTGGAAGTACTCCAACCGAACAGAACCCTTTTCAAAAGCGCTATTAGAAAACTATATAGCGCAGCAAAGCCAAGATATTTTTGAAGTCAAACAAAAACGGTTTGTACTCGCCTCTTCCTCAAAGGAAACTTTGGGTTTTGTCGATTTGTTTGATTTTGAACCCATACACCGCAGGGCGGGCGTAGGGATACTTATTAAAGAGGGAAAACAGGGGAATGGTTTTGGAAAAACTGCCTTAAACCTTCTCGCAACTTATGCACAAAAGCATTTACATATACATTGTCTCTACGCGAATATCGCCTTAGAAAATAAACCGAGTATTCGAGTTTTTGAGGCGTGTGGTTATCAACAAGTAGGTATAAAAAAAGCGTGGAATTTTTACGAAGATCAATTTCACGATGAATATCTTTATCAAAAATTATTTCATTGATGTATCGAAGGAAACTGCTAATTTTACTCAGTCTTTTAGGAGCTGGGGTAGGGTTCTTTTTTGTTTTTAAATTTTATCAACTCTTTTTTTGGAGCAATACACAATTTGAAAACGATTCTTCCATTATATTCATCGATCGAGATGACACGATCGATTCTCTTGCATTTCAATTAACTCCTTTACTTAAGTCCACCGAGCGATTTCTAACCGCTGCCGAAAAAAAAGGATACGCTCAGCGGATACGATCTGGGAAATACAGTATTCGCAAAGAGATGGGAAACAACGATATCATCAATAGTCTTCGTTCCCAAAAACTAACTTCAAAGGTGGTATTCAACAATCAGGAGCGACTGGAAGATTTGGCAGGGCGGTTGGCACAGCAGATCGAAGCGGATAGTTTGGAATTGCTCGCCGCTTTTCTCGACCCCGTTTTTTTATCCGAAGAGGGTTTTACAAAAGAAAATGCTTTAACGCTATTCCTCCCCAATACATTCGATATGTTTTGGGATGTAAGTCCAAAAGAGTTTAGAAAACGGATGTTGGATTACTACACCAGGTTTTGGAATGAAACACGACGGGCAAAAGCAGAAGCCTTGAAGTTGACACCGATTGAAGTGTCTGTTTTAGCTTCTATCGTACAAAAAGAAGCAAATCAAAAAGAAGAGCAAAATCGCATTGCAGGGGTATATCTCAACCGGTTGGGTAAGGGGATGAAACTTCAGGCGGATCCTACTGTAATTTTCGGATTAAAAAATGCCTCAGGAGAGTTCGATCGTGTTATTAAACGAGTACTTTACAAGGATTTACGGTTGAAATCGCCTTACAATACGTACCGTTATCGCGGCTTGCCTCCAGGTCCTATTGTCATGCCCGATCTTTCTGCCATCGATGCTGTATTGAACGCGGAACAGCACGCCTACTTGTATTTTGTAGCCTCTCCAGAAAAGCCCGGTTATCACTTGTTTGCAAAGGATCTAGCAGCACACAACAGAAATAAAAAAGTATATACCAACTGGCTGAATAAGCAAAAAATATATCGTTAAAAAGAGCCTTCAAAAATAAAGATGCAAGGACACTTTTGGAGTTGAGGTTTGTTTTTTTTCCATTTCAAAACGGAATAGGTCTTGATGTATTGAGAATCCAGACTGAGGTCACAGGCAATGCACAATTTCGTATTGGGATCTAAGACCTTGAGAAGTTCTGCAAATAGTGCATCGCTTCGGTAAGGGGTTTCAATAAAAATTTGAGCTTGATTTTCTTTGACAGCAATACGTTGGTATTTAAGTAAGGATTGGGAGCGTTGTTTTTTGTCAATAGGAAGATATCCATTAAAAGCAAAATTTTGTCCATTCATACCCGAACTCATCATTGCCAAGACAATAGAGGAAGGACCAATTTGTGGTTTTACTAAAATATCATTTCGGTGGGCCATGGAAACAATAACCGCCCCCGGGTCGGCAATTCCAGGACAGCCAGCATCAGAAAGTAGGCCCATTGAAGTTCCTTCCAAACACGGATCTAAATACGAGTTGATTTCTTCTTGCGAGGTAAATTTATTTAAGGGAAAGAGTACCAATTCATCTTGGTTTTTATTGGGACTAATTTTTTTTATAAAACGCCGTGCCATTTTTTCATTTTCAACAATAAAATGGGTTAAGTCTTCCACCACTTTTTTTATGGAAAGCGGCAATACTTCTAAAGGAGCACTTTCTCCAAGCGGTGTAGGTATGAGGTGAAGTACTCCTTTAGGAGAAATTTCTGAGTTCATAGGTTTAGTTTTTTAACGATTTGGGTACACGCATCATCCAACAAGGAATAGCAAGATTCAAAACCTTCGGGCCCTCCGTAATAGGGGTCGGGAACTTCTTTTTTATCAGGAAGCAGTAGACTTACTTTTTCTTGTTCTGCATGGGTTTCGGCCAATCCAATTACATCCTTATAATTGGATTGATCCATCACATAAATATGATTAAAATTTTTGAAATCTTCTCTTGTAAATTTTCTGGCGCGGAACTGACTGATCGGTATTCCGTTTTGTTTTGCCACAGCGATGCTTCTTGGGTCAGGCGGATTTCCCACATGGTAAGCCGATGTTCCAGCGGAGTCAATAAAAGTGTTGGAGGTGATTTTAGATTCTAATATCCCTTGTGCCAGTGGGGATCTACAAATATTACCCAGGCAGACCATGAGTATTTTTGTAGGTTCCATTTAGAGTTGTGTTTAGAGGGTTAGCTTTTGACTTAGGTCTTCTACATACTTGCGGAAGTGTTTGTCCGTAAAAGTTAGATTATCCACTGTTTTGCAAGCGTGTAATACTGTTGCATGGTCGCGTTTTCCAATTTGGTTTCCAATACTCGCTAGGGACGCTTTTGTAAACTTTTTAGCAAAATACATTGCGAGTTGTCTGGCTTGAACGATATGTCTCCTTCTTGTTTTGGATTGAAGTGTTTCAACATCCATTTGGAAATAGTCTGAGACTACTTTTTGAATGTAGTCAATGGACACTTCTCGTTTGGTATTTTTTACAAACTTCATGACCACATCTTGGGCGAGTTCTTGGGTGATTTCTACCTTGTTAAAGGATGATTGGGCAATGAGAGAGATGATCGCACCTTCGAGTTCACGCACATTGGTTTTGATGTTTTTGGCAACGTATTCTATGATGTCATCATTGATATTGACTCCATCTCGATAGAGCTTGTTTTTTAGAATAGAAATTCGCGTTTCGTAGTTGGGAAGTTGCAATTCTGCTGAAAGCCCCCATTTAAAACGCGAGAGCAGTCGTTGTTCAATGTCTTGCATGTCTACAGGTGCTTTGTCCGAAGTAAGGATAACCTGTTTCCCGTTTTGATGTAAATGATTGAAAATATGGAAGAAGACATCTTGTGTACCCGTTTTACCGGAAAGGAATTGAACGTCATCTATGATGAGAACGTCCAGAAGTTGATAAAAATGAATAAAATCGTTTCTCGTATTTTTCTTTACCGCCTCAATGTATTGTTGAGTGAATTTTTCTGCAGCGATGTACAGAACTGTTTTATCTTGATATTTTTCTTTAATTTCAACCCCAATTGCGTGGGCTAGGTGAGTTTTTCCAAGACCCACTCCTCCAAAAATCAATAAGGGATTGAACGAGGTACCTCCTGGTTTCGCAGCCACAGCAAGTGCCGCAGATCTGGCGAGACGGTTGGAATCTCCTTCCAAGAAGTTTTCAAAATTGTAGTTGGGATTGAGTTGAGATTCGATCTGAAGGTTTTTAATTCCCGGAATTACAAAGGGATTTTTTAGCTCCGATGCGTTTGAGTTGAGTGGTGCATCGACCTCTTGAGGTTGCATTCCAGCACGGTTATTACTGGGAATATTTTCAGTAAATGCGGTTTTATTTCCAAACGTATTTTCCATTCGAATGGAGTAGACCAAACGCGCTTGGTTCCCTAATTCTTTTTGCAATGCTGTCTTTAATAACTTGACATAATGTTCTTCCAACCATTCGTAGAAAAATTTACTGGGAACTTCGATACTTAAGACTTGATCATTTAGCTTCACTGGTTTTATAGGTAGGAACCAAGTTTTGTACGCTTGGGGTTGGATGTTGTCTTTTATAAAAGCTAGACAATTATCCCATACCGATGAAGCACTTTTGTTCATTTATTTGACGTTGTTTGTGTTGTTTTTATAGTTTATTGCGCTGTTTAAAGCACATGAACAAATATTGACTAAAAAAACCAAAAAAAAAAATGAATTTACTATTGAATTTTAAGTTTTTTTTTATGATATTCTGGCAAAGCAAATATGTAGTCAAAATAAATAGATTCCTACAATTTGTTTAATATATATTAGAGTATGGAGTATACTACAAAAGCGATTACAGTTCGCTATTCAGAAACCGATCAAATGCACTTTGTACATCACAGTAATTACCTGAAATACTTTGAATTGGCTAGGCTTGAGTGGTTATCTGATTTAGGAATTTCATATGCCAAAATGGAACGTGAAGGAATTCTAATGCCTGTGGTAAGTGTTGGAGTAAATTACAAAAAACCACTGTATTTTGGGGATACTTTTTGTGTTAAGGTTACCTTGAAACAACTGCCCAAAGCGACCCTAGATTTTGAGTATCTAATTGTAAATCAAAACGATGAATTAATTTGCACGGGACATATCAAATTAGCATTCTTATCCCCACAGTCCCAACGTCCGATGCGCTGTCCTGATTTTTTGGCAGAAAAATTCAATTGAAGTACGAATTGAGTTGGTCGCCGTTAATAAATTCAGTGGTTGTAGCTTCTTTATTAAAAACAGGGGCTGGGATTCCTTTTTTTATTTTTTTTTCACTTTGAAATACTCTTGCCTCGTCCCAAAGATTTTGATCGATAAAACCTTGAAGTGTTTTTTGTCCTCCTTCTACAATGACGGATTGAATTTCCTCGGTATAGCAAAAACCCAAAAACTCCCTTAGATTATAGGGATTCAAAAAAATATAGCGATTTATTGAATCGGAGGGCGCCTTGGGCTGCTTATGAAAGAAATAAGTAGCTGTATTGTCTTTATATAAGGTAGTATTTTTAGGAGTTCTAAGATTCGGATCCAATACCAGTCGTAAGGGATCAGCTCCTTTCCAGTCTCTTGTAGTCAGTTGGGGGTTGTCATCCACTAATGTTTGAACTCCAACGAGGATTGCTGATTCCTGGCTTCTCCACTGGTGAACTCTTTGACGGGATTGTAGGTTGGTGATCCAAAAAATAGAGGCATCGTTTTTGTCACTCGGATCAGGTGCAATAAAGTGATCTGCAGTTTGGCCCCACTTTAAAATCAGGTAGGGACGTTTTTGTTTGTGGAAGGTAAAAAACCGACGGTTGAGAAAATCGGATTCTTTTTTTAATACTCCATGGGTAACCTCGCACCCCCATTTTTTCAAAGCTTGAATCCCTTTGCCTGCTACTTTTGGATTGGGGTCTAGGGATCCAATAACCACTCGAGGAATTTTATACTCCTTGATTATATAAACACAGGGTGGTGTTTTTCCAAAGTGCGCGCAAGGTTCTAAATTCACATAAAGAGTACTTTTTAATAACTGTGTTTTGTCTGCTACACTGGCTATCGCATTTACTTCCGCATGGGGTTCACCAGCCTTTCGGTGCCACCCCTCACCAATGATTTTACCTTGGTGGACAAGTACAGCACCCACCAGTGGATTGGGATAGGTAGCGCCCAGTGCGTGCTGCGCTAGATCTAGGCAGCGTTGCATAAAAAGGGTGTCGGTATTATTGTTCAAATCTCGGTGTATATAAATTTGCTAACCTTAGACAATAGAAATAGAATAGCGTGTAAATTTAGCATAAAAATAGACGTATGAAGATCCGTCCGGTGGAATTAAAAGACAATGAGGCTCTTGCGGTAGCTCTGCGTAAGGTGCTTGTTGAAATGGGAGTCCCAAAAGTGGGAACAGCCTACGAAGACAAAGAATTAGACGCGATGTTTCAGGCGTATGCGAAGCCTCGTTTTCAATACTACGTAGTAGAAGATCAGGAAACAATTTTGGGTGGTGCTGGTATAGCACCCTTAAAAGAGGGGGATCCTTCTGTTTGTGAATTACATAAAATGTATTTTTTACCCGAGGCAAGGGGGAAAGGATTGGGAAAACAAATGATTGATTTGTGTCTAGATTTTGCAAAAGCAAATGATTTTCAACTTTGTTATATCGAAACTATGCCCAATATGTTGGATGCGCAAGCCTTGTATAAAAAGGTAGGATTTCAATATATTGACCACGCTATGGGAAACACAGGACATAATTCTTGTCCCGTATGGTTAACAAAATCCCTTATATGACGCTACTTGAGGCTAGAGATTTATATCGAGAGACCTTACAAACGAAGTTCTCTAACGGGGAGATTGATTTCTATTTCAAGAGCCTGATGACGGAATCTTTTCAAAGGGAACCCACCCAACTTGCCCTTGAGCCAGAGAGTGAATTGGAGCCTCTCGAGGTTCTCTTTATTCAAGAGGCTGCAACAAAACTTTTGAAGGACTATCCGTTGCAATACATCACGGGTACGGTCCATTTCAGAACCCTAAAGCTAAAGGTAGACCCGCGTGTTCTAATCCCAAGACCAGAGACTGAAGAATTGGTAGACTGGATAGTGGAAGATTTCGGAAAACGCACAGACGACACTAAAGATATACTAGATATGGGAACAGGATCTGGCTGTATTGCTATTGCCTTGGCAAAAGAAAACACTCAATTTACTGTATCGGCTTTGGATCAAGAGCAACCTATTTTAGACTTGGCACAGGAAAATGCATTAAATAATGGAGTTCAAATTCATTTTTTTCAGCAAGATTTACTTCAATTAGACTCCTTAAAACAGTCTTTTGATATCCTTGTATCTAATCCTCCCTATGTTATGAGGAAAGAGCAAGAACAGATGCAGCCGAATGTCCTAGATCATGAACCGCATCAAGCACTATTTGTTCCCGATGAAGATCCGCTTGTGTTTTATCGCGCAATTTTAAAATTTGCAAGTTTACATTTAAACTCTGAGGGAATTATTTATTTTGAAATCAATCCCTTATTGATCGATGAACTGAGATCCCTAATTCAACAATTTGATTATACTATTTCTGAGCGAATGGATATCTTTGGAAAAGTGAGAATGCTTCGTTTGAAAAAAAAGTAACATGGAAGAAATTCAAGAGAAAATCCTAAAGCTTAGGGAGGAACTACATCAGCACAACCATAAGTATTATATAGAGGACGCTCCAATTATCAGCGATTTTGCTTTTGATCAAATGCTACGCGAGCTACAAGAGCTAGAAACACAATACCCTCAATTTCAAGATCCCAATTCTCCCACGCAGCGCGTTGGAGGAGAAGTAACGAAGTCTTTTGACACAGTTTCGCATCGCTATCCCATGTATTCGTTGTCCAATACCTATTCCAAAGAAGAGCTCTTCCAGTGGGAGGAACGCATTCGCAAGATTTTGGGATCAGAAGCAGTGATTTCCTACACCTGTGAATTAAAATTTGATGGGGCTTCCATAAGTCTTACATACGTTGATGGAGCCTTGACGCAGGCACTTACTCGTGGGGATGGCATCCAAGGTGATGCGATAACGACCAACATCAAAACGATCAAGACCATTCCTTTAAAATTGAATGGGGACTATCCTCCATTTTTTGAAATCCGAGGAGAAATTATTTTGCCTTGGGAGGGTTTTCATAAGATGAATAAAGAAAGAGAAGCCTCAGGAGAACCTCTGTATAGCAATCCCCGAAATACCGCTTCAGGAAGCTTAAAGCTTCAAGACAGCCGTTTGGTTGCGGAACGACCCTTAACTTGTTTTTTGTACGGCCTTGCTGGGGATGAGCTCTCTATAGATTCTCAATTCGAGGCATTGCAAAAGGCGAGAGCGTGGGGCTTTAAAGTTCCCGATTCTGCACGATTGGTTCATTCCATCGATGCTGTTTTTGATTTTATTACCGAATGGGATGTAAAGCGAAAGGATTTGCCTTATGAAATTGATGGCATTGTCATCAAAGTAAATAGCTTGTCTCAACAGGAGGAGTTAGGATTTACGGCCAAAGCCCCCCGTTGGGCAATGGCATACAAATATCAGGCAGAGCAAGCGACTACAGTTTTAGAGGGAGTACACTATCAGGTGGGAAGAACGGGTGCTGTAACGCCTGTGGCGCAACTCAAGCCCGTATTGATCTCAGGAACCATAGTCAAACGTGCCTCCCTACACAATGCAGATCAAATTGAAAAATTGGCCTTGCGAATAGGAGATACTGTTTTTGTAGAAAAAGGAGGAGAAATTATTCCCAAAATCACTGCGGTAAAAACAGATGAACGCGGAGCTCAGGAAGATGCAGTTAACTTTATCGCCTGTTGTCCCGAATGTGGATCTGAGTTGGAGCGGGAAGCTGGAGAAGCACAGCATTACTGTAAAAATGAAATGGTCTGTCCTCCTCAACAGATCGGTAAAATTCAACATTTTATCAGCCGAAAGGCCATGGATATTGAAGGACTGGGAGGGGAAACGGTCAGTTTACTTTTTCACGAAGGCTTACTAGCTACAGTAGCCGATCTATACCGTTTGCAAAAAGAACAAGTTTTACCACTTGAGCGGATGGCAGAAAAATCAGTGAACAATCTGTTAGAAGGAATTGAAAAATCAAAGGGAAAGCCGTTTTCTAAAGTATTGTTTGGATTGGGGATACGTTATGTCGGTGAAACTGTTGCAAAACGACTAGCCAAAGCATTTGGGTCTTTGGACGCACTCCAGTCGGCTAGTGTGGAAACCTTGACAGCGACTGAAGAAATTGGAGAACGCATCGCCCAAAGTCTTGTAGATTACTTTGCTGAACCATCAAACCAGCGTCTTTTGGAAGCGTTACATGCATTCGGTCTTCAAATGGTAGAAGTGCAAACAGCGGGACAATCTCCTCCAGCATTTAAAGGCAAACGGTTTGTTGTTTCAGGAGTTTTTGAGCGGTACAGCCGAGAAGGAATTAAAAATGAAATTGAGCAACTAGGAGGGATTATTGTCAGCTCGGTGTCTTCAAAAACAGACTATCTTGTCGCAGGAGTTGGAATGGGACCTGCTAAGAAAACCAAAGCTGAAACATTGAATGTTTCTATCTTGTCAGAGCCTGATTTTATTGCATTTAAAGAAAATAGGGAGTGAAAAATGTTATATTTATAACAAATAAAAATAAAATCACACGAAATGTTTGATTTTTATGCTGGCCCTAATAGTTTATCTAAATTTATCAACTAAATGGTGGAGTTTTTATCGGATGTTGTATTGGGCTATCAATTGAGAAAAAAACTTAAAAGTTTTGATCTTCAACCCAAAAAGAGTGTTCGTGCGTTTAAGACCATGGCAGTAATTCTCCCAGAGGATCTCGAAGTGGACAGAGCGGTTTTTGAAGTACTTGCAGAATCTTTAAACCTCACCAGTAGTAAGATAACTTTTGTGGAATTCAGTAAGAAAAAATTGGAAGAGAGGACAACAGACGAAAGAAACCGTATTTCTTGTTCTAGAAAAGACATTAGTCTTTCTGGAAGGTTCACTAGTGAAATGCGAGATTTTTTTAATACAAAGTTCGATTTAGTAGTCAATTACTTTTCTGTCAAGGCAATCTTCCCAGAATTAATAAGCATGAATTGTTCTGCTTCGTTGAGGTTGGGTTTTTCTCAAGCAAATCATCAAATTAACGATGTGATCCTTGATATTGATCCTTTGGAAACTGATCTTTTTCTTAGCGAGTCCACAAACTATTTGAAAGCGTTTTTAAAATAGGGAAAAAAAGATGAATTTAAAAGGCTTAGGAGTTGCAATGGTTACTCCGTTTCACCATGATGGAACTATTGATTTTGAATCTATTCCAAGAGTGGTAGAACACATCGTTTCGGGACAGGCAGATTATCTTGTGGTGTTAGGCACGACCGCAGAAGTAGCCTGTTTATCCGCTAAAGAAAAAAGACAAGTAGTTCAGGCAATTGTATCTGCCAATCAAAACAGACTCCCTTTGGTTATTGGAATTGGCGGGAACAATACGGCTCAGCTAGTTGCTGAAATTCAAGCGACAGATTTGAGTGCCTTTGGAGCCCTTCTTTCGGTTTCTCCGTATTATAACAAACCCACTCAGGAAGGGATTTACCATCATTTTGCAGAACTCGCTAAAGCTAGCACACTGCCCATCATTGTGTACAATGTGCCCTCTAGGACTGGAAGTTCAGTAGAGGCATCCACTTTTATACGACTTGCTCAAGATTTTGAAAATATAATCGCAATTAAAGAGGCAAGTGGAAGCATGCTACAAGCGCAAGAAATTATTAAAGAAGCCCCTTCACACATTCAAGTCATTTCTGGAGACGATGCACTAACCTTGCCCATGCTTTTAGCAGGTGCGGTAGGAACCATTTCGGTTTTGGGGAACGCAATGCCTATTCCACTCACCAAAATGTTTGAATATGTAGAAGCCGGAAACCTCAATAAAGCCTACCAGCTTCACTATGAACTATTGGATATGATTCAACTTCTCTTTGAAGAAGGAAATCCAACGGGGATCAAAGCGCTGATGGAAATTTTAAAAATTTGTTCAAGTCAAGTGCGCTTGCCTTTAGTAAGTGCTACCTCTAGTTTAAATGCCCGTATAGAAAAGGTTTTGGAGCATTCCATTTATGCCGTTTAAACTTTAACATCCCCTTTGTAATTTAAATTTCCATTGTCGTGGATAATTAGTATTTTTGCAGGATGAAATTTAAAAAGATTTCTTTACTTGTTTCGTGTGTGTTACTCGTTTCTGTTTCTTGTAGCGATTATCAAAAATTGCTGAACAGTGACGATACCTCAGAAAAATACAAACAAGCGGAAGTGTTTTACAACAATGGGGAATACCGAAAGGCCAATCGGCTTTTCGAGCAAATTGTTCCTAAATATCGGGGGAAACCCCAAGCCCAGCGAATTATTTTCTTTTTTGCGGATTCGTATTTTCAGACCAAAAGCTACAGCTTAGCAGCCTACCAGTATGAAAATTTCGTAAAAAGCTACCCCAAGAGCGATCGTATTCAAGAGGCTACCTTTAAGGCAGCAAAAAGCTACTATTTCCAATCTCCTACCTACAGTCTAGATCAGGAGGAAACCTACGAAGCCATTGAGAAACTCCAAGTATTCATCAACCTGTATCCCAGTTCTGAATATGCGGCGGAGGCCAATCAGATGATTGCTGAGCTACAAGAAAAATTAGAGAAAAAAGATTTTGAAATTGCCAAGCAGTACTTCACCATACGCGATTACAAATCTGCGATCAAAGCCAATGATAACTTTGTAGCGGGCTTCCCCGGAACCAAGTTCCGAGAAGAAGCACTGTATGTCAAATTTTTAGCGCTTTACGAAATCGCAACCAATAGTATACTTTCAAAAAAAGAAGCACGTTTAAAAGAATTGCAACAACAATACGCGCTCATTTTACGTTATTATCCTGAAACCTTATTTATGGAGGATTTGAACGGTAAAATGGAAAAAGTAAATAAAGAACTAGAACAATTTAACACCACCACTACACTTTCAAAATAAAACTATGACGAAGTACAGAGAATCAAAAGCGGAATTAACTTCAAAGACCTACAATCGAAACGAGATCGAAGCTCCAACAGAAAATATTTACGAGGCACTCTCCATTATTGCCAAGCGTTCGCAGCAAATAAATCTTGATATCAAGAAGGAGTTGCATGAAAAGCTCGAAGAATTTGCAACGCACAATGACAGTTTAGAAGAAATTTTCGAGAACAAGGAGCAAATCGAAGTTTCGCGTTTTTATGAGCGTTTACCAAAACCTCATGCAATGGCTGTAGAAGAGTGGTTGAAAAATAAAATCTACTCACGCCATACCGAAGAACCCAAATCGTAAACAATGCCTTTATTAAGCGGTAAAAAGATCTTACTCGGAATTTCCGGAGGAATTGCCGCTTATAAAACTCCTTTTCTTGTTCGTGAGCTTCTCAAGCAAGGTGCTGAGGTTCGTGTGGTAATGACCCCTAGTGCGAAAGACTTTGTCACCCCACTGACACTGGCAACACTTTCTAAACATCCTGTTTTGTCCACCTTTACGGCTACTGATCTAGACAACCCCGTTTGGAATGATCATGTAGAATTAGGTTTGTGGGCCGATGCCTTTTTAGTTGCTCCGGCTACCTCCAATACACTCTCTGCAATGGCACAGGGTCGATGTAATAACCTCTTATTAGCGGTTTACCTCTCTGCAAAATGCCCTGTATTTGTAGCTCCAGCAATGGATTTGGATATGTTTGCACACCCGTCCAATCAAAAGAATATGGAAACTTTAACTTCTTTTGGAAATCAGGTTTTACCCGTAGGCGAAGGGGCTTTGGCAAGTGGCTTGGAAGGTAAAGGAAGAATGCTGGAACCCGATGAAATTGTAGCTCGTCTCATTTCTTATTTTAATCCAGACCTGCCACTAAAGGGAAAACGGGTACTGATTACAACAGGGCCTACCTATGAGGCTATTGATCCTGTGCGTTTTATAGGAAATCACGCTTCGGGAAAAATGGGTTTTGTACTGGCAGAAGTTGCCGCGAGTTTGGGTGCGGAAGTACAATTAATCACAGGACCTACCCACGAAAAAATCAACCATCCTTCGGTAGCTGTTCAAGCTGTAGTTAGTGCGAAGGAGATGTTTCTAGCGGTAAAAAAAGAATACAAACGTTCGGATATTGCCATTGCAGCGGCTGCTGTAGCAGATTTCACACCCCAATCCGTAGCTCCCCAAAAATTAAAAAAAGGAAAGTCAAATTTATCCCTTTCCTTAATTCCCACAGAAGACATACTAGCATATATGGGCAAAAACAAAAAGAAACACCGCCTTATTGGTTTTGCATTAGAGA